>Ga0154722_1039_pt1 | contig 15929 bp, 20 predicted proteins | sample Rifle2008BG16ft_FD_105730 | JGI IMG/M metagenome (GOLD analysis project Ga0154722, IMG submission 105730) | Nitrospirae bacterium RBG_16_64_22 | reverse complement strand
GTGCCGGCTCTGCCGGCGGGAGGGGGTCAAGCTCTTCCTGAAAGGGGACCGTTGCTTCAAGGACAAGTGCGCGATCGAACGGCGCAATTACGCGCCGGGTCAGCACGGACAGCGGCGGTCGAAGGTCTCGGACTACGGCGTCCAGCTCCGCGAGAAGCAGAAGGTCCGCCGTGTGTACGGCGTGATGGAACGCCAGTTCCGGGGATACTTTGAGAAAGCCGAGCGGAAGAAAGGAATCACGGGAGAGAACCTGCTCCGGATGCTGGAGCAGAGGCTGGACAACGTCGTCTACCGGCTGGGATTCGCGTTCTCCCGCAACGAAGCGCGGCAGTTCCTCCGGCACGGCCATATCGACGTGAACGGGCGGCGCGTGACGATTCCGTCGTTCCTGGTCTCGGCCGGGGACGTCGTCGCGATCCGGGAAAAGAGCCGTTCTCTGCCCCGCGTTGTCGAGGCGATGGCGGCGGTCGACCGGAGGGAGATTCCGTCCTGGCTCGTCCTCGAAAAGGAGGCCTTCCGGGGGCGGGTCGCGAGCCTTCCGACTCGCGAGGACATCCAGATTCCGGTCCGGGAACAATTGATCGTCGAGCTGTATTCGAAATAGTCGACCCGGGACGAGTCCGCTTCTTAAGGGCGGATCCGGCGAGAGCCCAGGGAGGTCGTGATGGGAATTCGAGCGAAGGGGTTTCAACTGCCAAAGCGTCTGGTCTTCGACGAGGAGACGCGCACGGATCGGTACGCCAAGGCGACGGCGGAGCCGTTCGAACGCGGCTTCGGGACGACGATCGGCAACGCGCTTCGGCGCGTCCTGCTGTCGTCGCTGGAAGGGGCCGCGGTGACGTCCGTCAAGATCGACGGCGTCCTCCACGAGTTCTCGACCATTCCCGGCGTGACGGAGGACGTCGCGGACGTCATCCTCAATCTCAAGGAACTCCGGCTGAAGGTCCACGGGGACCGGAGCCGCACGCTCAAGGTGAGCATGGACGGCCCCGGCGTCGTGCGGGCGCGCGACGTAGAGACCGATGCCGATACGGAGATCCTCAACCCCGATCTGCAGATCGCGACGCTGGACAAGGGCGCCAAGCTCCGCATGGAGCTTACGGCGAGGCGGGGGCGGGGGTATTTTCCGGCCGAGAAGAACAAGGACGCCGCACAGCCGATCGGCGTCATTCCGATCGACTCCATCTTCACGCCCGTGCACCGGGTCAACTTCCGGGTCGAGAACGCCCGCGTGGGGCAGGCCACCGACTACGACAGGCTGATCCTCGAGGTCTGGACGGACGGGAGCGTGACGGGGGAGGACGCCATCGCCCAGGCCGCCAAGATCCTGAAGGACCATCTCTCCATCTTCATCCACTTCGAGGAGGAGGAAGAAGAGGAGGTGCCGGTCCAGCCGGAGGAGGCGAAGATCAACGAGAACCTTCTCCGCAGCGTGAACGAGCTGGAGCTGTCCGTCCGGTCGTACAACTGCCTGAAGAACGCGAACATCCAGACCATCGGAGAGCTGGTGCAGAAGACGGAAGCGGAAATGCTCAAGACGAAAAACTTCGGCCGCAAATCGCTCAACGAGATCAAGGAGATCCTGGCCGAGATGGGCCTGGCGTTCGGCATGAAGGTGGACCTCCCTCCGCGTGCGGAGGTGGGGGTTTCGGCGGGCGCAAACGAATAGGCTTTCTCCCCGAGGGGATACTCGATGCGACATCGAAAGGGAGGCCGGAAGTTCGGCCGCAATACGAAGCAACGAAAAGCGCTCCTCAGATCTCTCGCCACGTCCTTTCTTGAGTCCGAGAGACTGGAGACCACGGTGGCGAAGGCCAAGGCCTTGCGGCCCGTGGCCGAGAAGCTCATTACGCTCGGAAAGAGGGGCGACCTGGCTGCCCGGCGGCTGGCGGCCCGCTACGTCCTGACGCCCAAGGCGGTCAAGCGCCTGTTCGACGATCTGGGCCCGCGCGTGAAAACGCGGCCGGGCGGCTACACGCGGATCCTCCGGACGGGAACGCGCTACGGAGACGCCGCGCCGATGGCCGTGATCGAAATGGTCGACAAGCCGGAGGCGAAGGCGGAGGGGGAGTCCGCCGGCAAGAGCGAGAAAGCCCGCGGGAAAAAGACCGCCCCCGTTCAGGCCGCGAAGACCCCTCGGAAGAAAAAGGCAGAGCCGGCGGCCTGACGCCGGTCCTTTCGCGCGGGCGCGTCCTCCAGCCCCGCGCGCGCGAGCATTCGCGTTGACATCCCCCTCCGGGAGCGACTATACTCCCGGCGCTTTTTTCGGATCGAGTTAAACGACGTTCGTAAAAACAATGTGTTAGAGCGCCGCGCGAGCGGATGAGCCCGCCCGCGGAGGTCGTATCTTCTTAGAAACGGGGAGGTGAAACAAAATGGAAATCAAGATCCGCAAGGTAAGCCGAAGGGAGTTCGTCAAGGTCACGGCGCTGGCCGGCGCCATGGCCCTCACGGTGCCGAAGGTCCTGGTCGGGACCGGGTACGCCCAGGCGGTCAAGAAGGCGAAGAACCCGAACAAGCTGACGGAAGAAGAGAAGGCCCACGTTCCCAAGATCGAGGTGCCGCCGATCGCGGAAGACGGCTCCACGGTTCCCATCAACGTGACGGTGGACCACCCGATGACGAAGGACCACTACATCAAGAGCATCGAGATACTGGCGTACAAGGACCCAATCGGTCCGAAGGGGAAGTACAACCTCACCCCGGCGAACGGGAAAGCCTACATCTCCACCCAGGCCCGGATCCAGGAGAGCCAGCCGATCATCGCGATCTCCGAGTGCAACAAGCACGGGAAATGGATGGGTTCGGCGGACATCAAGGTGACGGTCGGAGGGTGCTAAGAAGAGCTGTTTCCCGGTAAGGGGGCGGGGCCGGCCCGTCAGATGGCCGGCGCTCCAACCCCTGACCGCATAGGGAGGGCTGCCTGAGGTGAGAAGAGAGAGCGACGTCCGTCCGCGCTCCGCTTTGCGGGGCCGCTGGGCGGCTGTTCTGGTTTTGTCGGGCCTGATGCTTGCCGGCGTCGGGTGGCTGAACGCGTCCGGGGACAGGGACAAGGACCAGGCGATCAGGATTCTCTGGACGAACGATCTTCACGGATACGTGAAGACGCTCTACCACAGAGAACCGTGGGACGCGGATTACGAGTCGATGGCCCGACGGGAAGGGCGTCTCGGCGGGTTTGCCCACATCGCCACTCTCGTCAAGAAGCTCCGGGGAGAGAAGTCCGGACGCACGCTCCTGCTCGACGCCGGGGACACCTGGCACGGGACGGGCGTCACCGTGTTCGACGGCGGCGCGACGGTGGTGAACGTGATGAACGCTCTGAATTACGACGCGATGGCCCCGGGGAACGTTGACTTCCTTTTCCCGAAAGACGTCGTCATGGCGCGCGTCAAGCAGGCGCGCTTCCCCGTGATCGCGGCCAACTGGACGGACGACGACACGGGAGACCCGGTCGTCAAGCCGTACGTCGTCAAGGAAGTCGGCGGCGTGAAGGTGGGCATCGTCGGCATGGCTTATCAATGGACCGCCAAGACGGGCGACCGGTCCCTGACGGAAGGGTGGAGCTTCGGGCTCAAGGAAAAAGAGGTCCAGGAACACGTTCGGGAGCTTCGCGACAAGGAGAAGGTCGACCTTGTTCTCCTTCTCTCCCACATGGGGCTTCCAACAGACATGAAGTTCGTTTCCCGCGTTCAGGGAATCGACGCGGTCATCGGAGCGCACACGCACGACCTCGTGAAGGTCCCCATCAAGGTCGGCGGGACGCTCGTCTGCCAGGCGGGGTCGCACGGAAAGAACCTGGGCCGGCTGGATCTCACCGTCCGGAACGGGAAGATCGTGAAGCACGATCACGAGGTCTACCGGATCGTCGCGAAGGAGATCAAGGCGGACCCCGGGATCCAGAAGATCATCGACGGCGGCTACGCGCCGTACATCGACAAGCTGTCGCGTGTGATCGGGCAGACGAAGACGATGATCTGGCGGCGCGCCACCTGGCAGAACCCGATGGACAACTTCATCAGCGACGTTTACCGGGAGGCGGAGAAGGCGGACGTTGCTTTCTCCCCCGCGTGGCGTTTCGGCGCCACGACCATGCCGGGCGATGTCCGGGTCGAGGACGTGTACGACTGGATCCCCGCCCACGGCACGGTCCTGACGTTCGGCCTGACTGGACAGCAGATCAAGTCGATCCTCGAATCGGCCCTCGACAACATCCTGAACGACGACCCGTACCTCCAGCTTGGCGGCGATCTGGCGCGCTTCTCGGGGATGGAGGTCGTGTTCGACATCCGCCGGCCGCTGGGCCAGCGGTTCGTCGAGATCAAGATCGGCGGCAAGCCGATGGATCCCAGGAAGGTCTACCGGGTGGCCTCGGCGAACACGCAGTTCCATAACGTGCCGGGCGCGGTCGACCTGAGGGACACGAAGAAGACCGGGGTCGACACCGTGATCGCCCATATCGAAAAGAAGAAGGTCATTGCCCCGAAGCTCGATGGCCGGGTCCGGAACGTCCCGGAGAACGACAAGCCTCTCCAGGAGATGGAGAAGCGCCGCATAGTCGGGGGCTAGCGGCTCGCGGTTTTCAGCGTCATCAATCGGAGGTACCACAAATGGCACAGGTCACGGCACCGACAATCATCCTCAAGTCCGGGTACAAGAAGGGCAACAACGTCGAGGTTCGGGTGAAGGTGAAGTACAACTCGACGACTGGGCTCAAGTTCGTCGACGGGAAGTTCCTCCCCGCGGACAAGCCGGCCGACTACATCAGCAAGGTCGAGATCTTCTACGGGAAGGAGCTTGTGTCCCAGTTCGACCTTACGGCGGCCACGAGCCCGAATCCGCTGTTCCGTTTCCGCCTGACGCTCGACAGGGCCGAACCGATCAAAGCCGTTGTGACGAACAACGGCGGCCAGAAGGCCGAGACGGCCCAGGCCGTTTCGTTCTAGCGCCCAGCGGACGTTCTTCGGTTCGGTTCGGGTTCAGGAGGGGGAAATGCTCGAGAGCCTGCAGGAAAGCTTTGCCGCCATGGTGATTCTCGGTCTGGTCACCGGGGTCGCCTTCGGTTTTACGCTCCAGCGCGGACGTTTCTGCATGAATACGGCGTTCCGCGATATCCTTCTCACGAAGGACTTCACGACGTTCCAGGCGTACATCCTGGCGCTTCTGATTTCGATCGTCGGCGTCAACCTCCTGGTGGACTTCGGCCTGATCGAATCGGAGATCAAGCCGTTCAACTGGCTCGCCAACGCGATCGGCGGATACCTCTTCGGGATCGGGATCGTTTTCGCGGGCGGGTGCGGGAGCGGCACGTGGTACAGGGTCGGGGAGGGGCTGGTCGGCTCCATGGTCGTGGTCCTCGGGTTCGCGATCTCGGCGATGGCGGCCAGCATCGGGAAGCTCGACTCCATCCGGAAGTATCTCCGGCAGGAGGACTTCACGATCCAAATCAACGATCAGGCCCCGACGCTCTACGGCCTGATCGGCGCCAACAAGTGGATCGTCATCGCCGTCATCGCGGCGGCCCTCGGGATCTGGCTGATTCGGGCCCAGCGGCCCTCCCACCAGAAGGGCTGGACATGGCCCGTGACGGGCGCGGTCATCGGTCTCCTGATCGTCTTCGGCTGGTGGAGCTCGAGCCTCGTGGGGAAGGCCGAGGGGATTACGCTCGCGTCCACGACGGTGAGCCTCCTGTCGTATCCCACCGTGGGCGTTCCCAAGCCGAACTGGGGGATGTTCATGTTGATCGGGATCCCGCTCGGGGCCTTCGTTTCGGCCCGGCTCCTGGGCGAGGCGAAGCTCCGCGGTCCTTCGGAGCCATCGCGCTACCTGAAGCAGTTCGGCGGCGGGCTCCTGATGGGGTTCGCGGCGATGCAGTCGGGCGGGTGCAACATCAACCAGGGGCTCACGAACCTGTCGATGCTGTCCCTGGGGAGTCTTGAGGTCATTCTCTTCATCATCCTGGGGAACTGGACGATGGTCTGGTTCCTCTTCCTGAGGGATTAGGGATCAGCGAAGGAGGGTTGGAGGCATGCTGCACACGCTGGACGTCAAAGGGGAAGTCTGCCCTTACAGCACGGTCAAGACCAAGAAGAAGATGAAGGACCTGGCGATCGGGGATCAGCTCAAGGTCATTTTCGACTATCCCCTGACGGCAGAGGAGATTCCCCGCTGGGCTGAGAAGGCCGGCCACAAGGTCATCGAGGTCAAGAAAACCGGCGACGCGGAGTGGGAGATCCTCCTCGAAAAGGCCGTGGCTTAAGGGCGGGCCGACCGATGGCTGAGAAGCGAAAGCTTTCGCTCATGCTGACCACGAGCTTCGAGAATCAGAACACGACCACGGTGGTCCGCCTCGCGGAGGCCGCCCTCAGGCAGGGGCACGCGGTCGAGATCTTCATGATGTGCGACGGAGTCCTGAACTCCTACGACCCGCGGCTGACGGACTTGATGGAGAAGGGCGCCCGGATCGCCCAGTGCGAGCACAACGCCGAGGAGAGGCACATCTCCAGGGAGATCCCGATCGAGCAGGGGAGCCAGTACATCTTTTCCACGATGCTCGACGAGGCCGACCGCTTCGTCTGCCTGAACAACTGACCCGACAATCCAGGAGAAACCACGGACGTGAAACGGTTCACAGTCGTCCTGCGCCGTTCGCCCTTTCAGACCATGCGGAACTTCGAGGCCCTGCGGATGACCGTCGGGCTCGTGATGTCCGACAACGAAAAGACGCTCGTCCTCGTCGAGGATGCCGTTTACCTTCTGTCGGCCAAGGCTCATCCGGAGGCGGTCCACCGGTTCGATCCGGCCAAGCACCTGGAGTTCCTCTCGGACATGGAGTTCCCGACGTGGGTGGAGAAGGAGTCGCTGGAGGAGCGCGGAATCAGGGACCTCCGGTTTCAGGCTGAAGTCAAATCGAGAGCGGAGATCGCGGCCCTCCTGGCCGAGAGCGACGCCGTGGTGACGTACTGATGAAAATCCTGCATTTCGTCCTCCACCCGAAAGAAACCTACCCGTTCGAGATCGCCGGCCTCCAGTCGCGCGAGGGCGGGCACGAAGTGACCGTCGTCCTTCTCCAGGACGCCGTGATGTCCGGCCATCCCGCCGTGAACGGGGTCGCGGTCTTCTCCAGTCACGAGGACCTCGACGCCCGGGGCCTGCCGGCCATCGGCGGGACTCTCGACTACGACGGGATCGTCAAGAAGATCTTCGAGGCCGACCGGATCATCAACTGGTAGCTGGCCGGCGGCCAATCTCCTTGACCCCTGTCGGGCGTCTGTGATACCTTTCCCCGGCTTTTTCCCCTTATTTTTCGGCGATCCGGTCTGATCCGCGATCATTCCCCGGAAGGAGAATAAGTCAATGCTCAAGCGGTACCTTCTCGCGCCGGGACCGACGCCGGTTCCCCACGAGGTGCTTCTGGCCATGGCGGCCCCGATCATTCACCATCGGTCGCCGGAGTTCATCCCGATCCTCGCCCAGGCGAAGGAAGACCTCAAGTGGCTCTTCCAGACTCAGCAGGACGTTCTGATCCTTACATCGACCGGGACGGGCGGGATGGTCGCCGCAGTGACGAACTTCCTCTCCCCCGGCGATAAGGCGATTTGCATCCGAGGTGGGAAATTCGGCGAACGGTGGACCGAAATCTGCAATGCATATGGGATTGTGCCCGTCAATATCGACGTCGAGTGGGGAACAGCCGTCGATCCACAGAAGGTCGAAGACGCGCTCAAAGCTGATCCGGAGGTCAAAGCGGTCTACGTCCAGGCTTGCGAGACGTCCACGGGCGTCATGCACCCGACGAAGGAGATTGCTGAGATCTGCCGGAAGCGGGAGGGAACGATCTGCGTCGTGGACGCCATTACGGCGGCGGGCGTCTTCGATCTTCCGATGGACTCCTGGGGGCTGGACGTCGTCGTGACGGGCTCGCAGAAGGCGCTCATGCTGCCGCCGGGCCTTGGGTTCGTCGCGGCGTCCGAAAAGGCGTGGGCATTGAACAAGACATCCAAGACGCCCCGCTACTACTTCAACCTGGCGAAAGAGCGGAAGAAGCTGGCCGAGAACCAGACGAATTTTACTTCAGCCGCCTCGCTGATCGTGGGGCTCAAGGCGGCCTTGGAGATGATGAAGAAGGAGGGGCTTTCCGGGATCTTCGCTCGCCACGACCGTCTGGCGCGGGCGACGCGGGCGGGCGTCCAGGCGATGGGCCTCGGTCTGTTCGCGAAGGTCCCCTCCCCGGCGCTCACGGCCGTCAAGGTTCCGGAGGGTATCGACGGGGGCGACGTGACCAAGTGCCTGCGCGACACGTACGCCGTGACCGTGGCCGGCGGCCAGGACACGCTCAAGGGCAGGATCTTCCGTCTTGCGCACATGGGGTACTTCGACACGTTCGACGTGATCGTGGGGCTTTCGGCTACAGAGATGACGATGAAGGACCTCGGCGCGCCCGTGGCGCTCGGAAAGGGCGTGGCGGCGGCCGAGGAGATCCTGGCGAGAGGGAAGGGAGCCTGACGGATGAAGGTCCTGATCTCGGACAGCATCTCCGACCGCGGGATCGAGATCCTCAAGACGGCGGGGATCGAGGTCGATGTCAAGACGAAGCTCTCCAAGGACGAGCTCAAGAGCCTCCTCGGCCGGTACGACGGCCTCATCGTGCGGAGCGCGACGAAGGTGACGGCGGACGTCCTGGAGAATCCTGGGCGTCTCAAGGTGATCGGGCGGGCCGGGTCGGGTCTCGACAACGTGGACGGCGAGGCGGCGACGAAGAAGGGAATCGTCGTCATGAACACGCCCGGCGGAAACACGGTGACGACGGCCGAGCATACCATCGGGATGCTCTTCTCCGTCGCCAGGAACATCCCGCAGGCCCACGCCTCGCTCCAGGCGGGCCAGTGGGAGAAGAAGAAGTACATGGGCGTGGAACTGATGGGGAAGACGCTCGGGGTCGTCGGCCTCGGGAACATCGGCCTGGTCGTCGCCAACCGGGCGCTCGGGCTCAAGATGCGCGTCGTGGCGTACGATCCGTTCATCTCCGAGGAGCGGGCCGTCCAGTTGGGCGTGGAGCTCGCGGACCTGCCGACGCTCTACGCGCGGAGCGATTTCATCACGGTCCACACCCCGCTCACGAAGGACACGAAGCACATGATCGACGCGCGCGCGTTCGCCCTGATGAAGAAGGGCGTTCGGATCATCAACTGCGCCCGCGGCGGGATCGTGAACGAGGCGGACCTCCTCGACGCGATGAATTCGGGAAAGGTGGCGGCGGCGGCCTTCGACGTCTTCGAGAAAGAGCCTCCGGAGGGGAACCCGCTCCTCGCGCGCGAGAACTTCATCGCGACACCGCACTTGGGCGCCTCCACGGAAGAGGCCCAGGAGAACGTGGCGACGGCCGTCGCGGAGCAGATCGTCGACTACCTGGTCCACGGCATCCCGCGGAACGCGGTCAACGTCCCGCAGGTCCCGGCCGAGCTCCTGCCGAAGATCCGGCCGTACCTTCTTCTGGCGGAGAGAATGGGCTCGTTCCTGGGGCAGACGGTCGAGGGGGGGATCCGCGAGGTCGACATCGAGTACCGGGGCGACGTGGCGGAGTTCGGCGTCGCGCCGATCACGGCCGCCGCGCTAAAGGGGCTCCTCAGCCCGATCCTCGAGGAAGGTGTCAACGAAGTTAGCGCTCCCTCGATCGCCCGCGATCGGGGGATCGAGGTGCGGGAATCGAAGGTGAGCGAGATCGAGGATTACACGAGCCTCATCGCGCTGACGGTCAAGACGTCCAAGACGGTCCGGCACGTCTCCGGGACCCTCTTCGGGCGGAAGGACCCGCGGATCGTCGCGATCGAATCGATGCGGGTGGAGGTCGTCCCCGACGGATCGATGCTCATCCTGACGAACAACGACAAGCCGGGCGTCATCGGGTCGATCGGCACGTTCATGGGAGAGAACAGCATCAACATCGCCCGGATGCAGTTGGGACGCGAGAAGGCGGGAGGCAGGGCGGTGGCCGTGGTCTCGATCGACTCGCCCGTTTCCACCGATCTTCTCGACCGGCTGGCGAGACTTCCGAACATCCTTTCCGTCAAACAGGTCCGGCTGTAGACCGCCTTCCCGACCCGGCTCCCCCCGGGCTTCGGGCCACGGGAGTGGACGCACCATGGCAAACGAATCGTTTCGAGCACAGGTTCCGCGCGGGGCGGTGACGCTTCGGCCCGACGCGGCCGCGCGCCGCCGGGCGGTCGAAGGGCGTCTTCTGACCGTCTTCCGGGAGTGGGGCTGCGAGGAGATCATTCCCGCGACGTTCGAGTACCGGGACGTCCTGGCTCCCGGAATGGAAGAGGGCTTGGCGGAATCGTGCTACACGCTGACGGATCGGGAGTCCGGACGCCTCCTGCTCCTCCGGCCGGACGTCACTCTCCAGATCGCCCGGATGGCGGGATCCGCGCGGCGCGGCGCTCTTCCTCTCCCGGCCCGCTATTGCTACACGACGTCCGTCTACCGCTACGAGAAAGATCCGATCGGCCGTCACCGGGAGCTCCGGCAGGCGGGCGTGGAGATCCTGGGCGTCTCGGGAGCCGAGGGAAGCGCCGAGGCTGTCGCTCTTTGCGTCGAGGCTCTCCGGCGGACGGGTCTCAAGGAGTTCAAGGTGGCCGTCGGCCAGGTGGAGTTCTTCCGCGGGTTGTTTCAGGGGCAGAAGGTCCCCCCGGAGATCCGGGCGGAGATCCGCGAGGCGGTTTCCAAGAAGGACGACGCGGCCCTGGACCGCGCTCTTCTGCGCGGTCGGCTCGCGCCCCGCGCGGCCGGCGCGTTCCGAAAGCTCCCGGAGCTCTTCGGGAAGGCGGAGGTCCTCGCCGAGGCGTCGAGATTCGCCGTCACGCCGGCCGCAAAGGCGGCGCTCCGCGACGTCCGGAGGACGGCGGAACAGCTGGACGCGTACGGCGTTCTCCCGTTCGTCGTCTTCGATCTCGGAGAGATCCGCGGGTTCGATTACTACACGGGCGTCCTCTTCGAGGCGTTCGCCGGCGGCGTGGGGACGCCGATCGGCCGGGGCGGGCAATACGACAACCTGATCGCCCGGTTCGGATCTCCCTGCCGCGCGACCGGCTTCGCTCTCGACGTGGACCTAGTCGCCCAGGCGCTCGGAGAACAGGGCGTCCTGGACCGGTACGCGGAGGCCGACGTTCTTCTGGTCGGCTCGCGAAGCTCCCCGCGGGAGGCCCTCGACGCGGCCCGAAGGCTTCGACGGAAAGGGTTCCGCGTCGCGTGCGATCTGGACGGCGGGGGAATCGAGAACGCGGTCAAGCGGGCGGCGGCGGGGAACGTTCCGTCGGTCGTCGTGCTCAAGGCTCGAAAGGGCGAAGCCCTCGTCGTCGACGTAGAGACCCGGAAGCGGCGCGCGGTCTCCGCCCGGAGCATCGAGAAAGGACTCAAGCATGGGTGATATCCAGCGCGGCCGGTGCCTCGTCGTTGTCGGCGGGCAGTGGGGCGACGAAGGGAAAGGAAAGATCGTCGACATCCTGTCCGCCCAGGCGGACGTCGTGGTCCGGTATCAGGGCGGGCACAACGCCGGGCACACGGTGATCCTCGACGGGGACCCATTCATCCTGCACCTGATCCCTTCGGGCATCCTCCGCCCTGGGACCCATTGCGTGATCGGGAGCGGGGTGGTGGTCGACCCCGTCGCTTTGCTGGAGGAGATGGGCTCCCTTTCGGCCCGGGGGATCGATATCAATGGGCGGCTCGTCGTTTCCGATCGGGCCCACCTCATCCTCCCGTATCATCGGGCGATCGACAAGGAGAGCGAGCGGCTCAAGGGCGTCCGCAAGATCGGGACGACCGGACGCGGCATCGGTCCGGCCTACGTCGACAAGATGGCCCGCGTGGGGCTCCGGGCCGGGGACCTCATGAACCCCGCGAAGTTCCGTCAGCGTCTCGCGGCGAACGTCCAGGAGATGAACGTCCTCCTCAAGGAAGTCTACGGCTCGCAGGGGATGGACGCCGAGGAGATCTCAAAGGAGTACCTCGGCTACGGGGAGAGGCTCGCCCCTTTCATCGGCGACACGTCCCTGATTCTGAACGACGCGATCGAGTCCGGGCGGGCCGTCTTGTTCGAGGGGGCGCAGGGAACGCTCCTCGACGTCGATCACGGAACTTATCCCTTCGTCACGTCGTCGTCGGCCGCGGCCGGAGGCGCCTGCACGGGGACGGGAGTCGGGCCGACCCGCATCTCCGCGGTCCTGGGCGTCGTCAAGGCGTACACGACGCGCGTCGGCGGCGGGCCGTTTCCCACGGAGATCTCGGGCGAGGAAGGGGACGCGTTCCGCGAGCGCGGGAAGGAGTACGGGGCGACGACGGGGCGTCCCCGGCGGTGCGGATGGTTCGACGCCGTGGCCGCGCGGTACGCCGTCCGGCTGAACGCTCTCTCTTGCCTGGCCGTCACCAAGCTCGACGTTCTGGACGCCTGCAGGACGATCAAGGTGTGCGTCGGGTACAGACACGAGGGGCGGACGCACGACGCGTTTCCGTCCGACATGGAAGTCATCGAATCGTGCGTCCCGGTCTATGAGGAAATACCCGGCTGGATGACGTCGACCGGCGGGATCAAGCGCTGGGACGATCTCCCTCGGGAGGCCCGGTCGTACCTGGAGCGCCTGTCGGGTCTCGTCGGCGCCGGGATCGCGATGGTTTCAACCGGCGCCCGACGCGACGAGACGATCCGGGTTCCGGGAGCGCTGGACTGGTAGGAAACGAATGGGTGAGTCGGTGAAGCGGTGAATGAGTGAATCGGTTTTGTATTGATTGATTGAAAGTTCGCAGGGCGTTTTGGTAGACTTCCTTCCCCTTCGGGGGTTGGGGCCGCTAGCTCAATTGGTAGAGCACCGGCCTTTTAAGCCGGGTGTCTTGGGTTCGATTCCCAAGCGGCCCACCAATGAGAAGTTCGGAGTTTGGAGTTGAGAGTTCGGAGTCGAGAACCGCGGCCGGCGCAGGTGTGGTCGTTGCCCTGAACTCCCCACCCCGAACTCCGAACCGTTTTCTCCTCGTCCCCATCGTCTAGCCAGGCCCAGGACATCGCCCTTTCAAGGCGGTAACACGGGTTCGAATCCCGTTGGGGACACCAAGTTCTCTCTTGTATTCCAAGCACTTACGCTTCTCTCTTGCCTCTCGGTTGCGCCTGGGTTGCATCCGATGCGGTCTCCAAGCCGGTCTGCATGCGCGATGTTCTGCCCTTGCCGGGGGTGCCCGTAGACCGCCGGGGTGCACAGGTCCCGGATGGGGCTAATCTTGGATACAGCCTGTTGCCTGAATCTGCCTGAATCCGCCTTGACACACCGATAACTTACAGGTTATGCTTGCCCCGATATCTGATCGAGGTCTTGTCGATGTCCCCAGAGCAGGAACGATGGACGATCGATGTATACCAATCGCAAACCGGGGCGAAACCCGTGTGGAGTTTCATTGAGGCACTGGAAGGGCGGGACAAGGCGGAGGCGCTGGCCCTGGTGAAGCTCTTGGAGGAACAAGGAAACAAGCTCCGGAGGCCGCAGTCTGGGACGCTTGGAGAAAGCCTCTTCGAACTCCGCGGAAAGCAGGTCCGGATTTTCTACACGTTTCTTCCTGGACGAACGGTAGTTCTGTTGGACGGTGAGATCAAGAAGCAGGACGCAATTCCGGCAAAGACGCTAACGCGTATGCGTGCCTACCAGAAAGAGGTCGCGCGCCCCGCCCTGCGGGGCAGGAGGTAAGAGGGACAATGGGAGCGAGGAAGAAGACAGACTTCATGCGGTGGATCGACGGGCAGATTGAGACGGATCCCAAGCTCGCCCGGGAAGTCGAAGAGATCGTCAACGAAATGAAGATCGAGCAGGAGCTTGCCGCTCTTCGCGACAAACGCGGGCTCTCCCAGAGAGAGGTTGCGAGGATTCTCGGCGTCAGTCAACCCTATGTGGCGAAGCTGGAGTCCGGTAAGATCAAAAACCTGGGCGTCAGGACGCTCGTGAAGTACGCGACGGCTCTCGGTGGAACACTGACGTTGCGGATCGAGCCGCGTCCGAAACCGCGCGCTCACTCCGCTTCGCGAGGGCGGTAGGCGCACCGGCCAGGAGGAGGGCGTTCCTCCGTTTTTCATCGTACTATGCCGGCAACTTCTATTCTTCCCGGCTTTGCTTCGCCCGTGTTTTCACAACACCGTTTCCGGCACCGTTTCCCGGACGTTCCGGGCGGGCCGGGGGAGCGGATCGCGCCGGCTGTCCACTTTTCCGGTCCGTCATCACGCCGCCCGAGGCACGATCTCTCGCGCGATTCGCCTTCCGGTTTCTCGCTTTGCAACACTGAGATCGTATGCCGCTTGGAGCCTCAGCCAGTATTCGGGCGTCGTCCCAAGGAAGCGGGCGAGACGAAGGGCCGTATCGGCCGTCACGGTCCGGCGCTCGTGCAGGATTTCGGCGATTCGCGTCACCGGCACGCGCAGCTCTCGCGCCAGCGCGTTTGCCGAAAGCCCGAGGGGCTTGAGCACCTCCTCGCGGAGGACCTCGCCTGGATGGATGGGCGGCAGACCGTTCTTCATAAAGACCTCCTAGTGGTAGTCCACGATTTCGACGTCAAAAGCGTCTCCCTCGCTCCAAGCAAAGCAAACGCGCCATCGATCGTTGATTCGGATGCTCCACTCTCGGGCTCGATCGCGGGAGAGTTTCTCTAGGTTGTTGCCCGGGATCCCGCCCAGATCGCGGAGGTCCTTGGCTTCGCTCAGCATATGGAGCTTTCGCCCGGCGGCCCGTTCGATCGACCGAAAGCGTTGCGGTTTCAGGCCCGAGAAGAGCGCCTCGCTGTCCTTGTCGCGGAAGGACCGAATCACGAAAAGGAATTATGTAACGCCGCTCGTTTAACGTCAAGCGTTAAACGAGAGCGCGGGGGAAAAGGCGCGGCGATGGGGGAGATGAAATAGAAAGGGGCGGGCAAGGGTCGGAGAGGCGGCCGCGGGCCTGAGCCCCGAGTGGGGCTGTGACCAATGAGAAGTGCGGAGTCTGGAGTCCAGGGTTCGGAGTTGAGAACAGCGGCAACCACGATCTCGATCCTTGACGATTTATCGCACATATGCTATACATCCCCATGCCTAAGGTCAAGGTCATTTTCTTCGCAGACAGGAGTGGGTGCCCCGTTCTCAAATGGCTGGATGATATCCCCAAGAAAGCCTATGCCAAGGCACTCGTTCGTATTGAACGCCTTGCCGAATTGGGGCACGAGCTCCGCCGCCCAGAGGCCGATTTTCTACGAGACGGGATTTACGAGTTACGATGGCGGTTTCAGAGCGTCAACTACCTATCCTCTACTTCTACCACGGAAGGGAAGTCGTAGTCCTGTCCAGCGGCCTGACCAAAGAAACTGCTGTTCCGTCCGACGAGATTTCTCTAGCCTTGCGGAGGAAGCGGACATACGAGGCGGATCCTGATAAACATACGCACGAGGAGGAATAAGCAGTGAAAGTGAAGCGTAAGACCGTCGATGCCGTTCAGATTCTCAAGCGCCGGGTCGCAGAGGACCGGGAACTGAGAGAAATCTACGAAGAGGAAAAGGTGAACTACCAAGCCGCCTTGGCAATCCGCAAAGCGCGCGAGGCAGCGGGACTTACTCAGGCCGAACTTGCCAAGAAGGTCGGAACCACGCAGTCCGCAATCTCGCGCCTGGAAGACGCCGACTACGAGGGACATACCATCAAGATGCTCGAACGAATTGCCGAGGTCCTAAAACGGCGGGTCGTGATCTCGCTTCGCCCCGCGTCCGCGCGGGCGGCGTAAGGCGCAAAAGGGGACACCAACACTTACAGAGTTTTCCACGGGGCTCAGGTAGGATTTAGGGGAAATGCCGGTTGGACGGGCAACGCGCGGACGACGGCGAAGTCGCAGCTTTCATCCGCCAGAAATCGCATGCGTCAACCTTCCGCTGCCTTG
>Ga0154722_1009_pt1 | contig 15938 bp, 15 predicted proteins | sample Rifle2008BG16ft_FD_105730 | JGI IMG/M metagenome (GOLD analysis project Ga0154722, IMG submission 105730) | Nitrospirae bacterium RBG_16_64_22 | reverse complement strand
CTACCGCCTGGAGGCGTGAGGAATATTTATACTTTTATCAACGTCCCCCTTGGCCGTTGGCCGGGATCGCGGCGCGGGGTCAAGGCGTTTGGGACCCGGATGGCTGAGCTTGGGGCGACGGCGGTGCGCTTGACGTCGGCACGGTCATTATGTAGAGTAGAACTATACAGAATCTGGAGGCGGCCGTGAAGGCGACGATTCTCGATCTCAGGTACCGGATGAAGGATGTCCTGAAGGCGCTGGAGAGAAACGAAACGGTCGACATCCTGTACCACGGCAGACCGAAGGGCGTTATCACTGCACAGCCCGGAGCCCGGCGAGGCAAGGTCGCGGATCACCCCTTCTTCGGCATGCGAAGGCGCGGGCGATCGGTTGAGCGGGAAATGGACAGGCTCAGGGGCGGACGATACCGTGATCTTTGATACGGATATCTTCATCTGGATCCAGCGGAACGATTGCTGTCGGTCCAAACATACATGGAGTTGCTACAAAGCGCCGCGGACAGGCGGCAGCATGACTACACGAAGAGCTTTCTAAAAGCTTTCGGTTTTCAGGTTCTTCCGCTCACCGAAAACATCGGGCACCGCGCGGCCGTGTACGTTGAGGAGTACGCCCTGTCTCGCGGACTCCGGGCGGGAGACGCACTCATTGCCGCGACGGCCGCCGAGAACGACATCACCCTGTGCACGAGCAATGTGAGGCATTTCAAGCCGATCAAGGATCTGAAAGTGCATATTTTCAAACCTTAGCCTGGACTGTTAGCAGGTTGCTGAAAAACAGTCCCGCAGGGCGGGATGCGCGGTGCAGGGATACACCGCCAAGTCGCGAAGATTTGGAGTCGGGCGATTTGAAAGACTTGCGCGAATTGACTTCGCGCAAGTCGTGGCTGAAAAAGCCATGGGTGGACTTTTTCAGCATCCTGTTAGACCGCCAAGTCCACCTGCTGGACGGTTCCAGCCGCGCCGTTCTCGTAGAGGAAGAGGCCGGATCGGCTGAGCCGGCCGTCGAGTTGGTTCCCGTCCTTCATCGAGAAGGGCGTCTCTACGCTTTCCAGAAAGAAGGCGCCGATACCAGACTGCGAGAGGGTCTGAAGGGAGTCCGAGCCGGCTGCGTCCTTCGTCCACACGCGCAGGTCCGTGAAGACGGGATCGGCTTCGTCGATCCAGCCGTTTCCGTCCGCGTCGTGCCGAGAAAACTCCGCGAAGCCGTTCCCGCTCGTCGGGCCGAACAGCTCGGCCCCGGGGTTGATCGTCCCATCCCCGTTCTTGTCCAGCGCCAGGAAGCCGCTACCGGCACCCGCGAAAGAGACTTGGTCCTGGACGCCGTCGCTGTTCAAGTCGAAGGCGTACTTCTCGTTCGTCAGACGGACGCCCGCGCCGTCGAAGTTGATCACGAGGGGATCGACGAGTCTGGCGTCTCCGGCCCGGACGCTCAGATGTTCCTCCGTGTAGAACTCCCGATTCATGGCCAAACGGACGTCGAACCGGATCTCCCGCTCGTCATCCGTCCGGACCGTTCCCTCGGCGGCGAAGGCGACGGATTCCTTCTCGTAGTGAGATTCGAAGTAGTCGTATTCGAGCCCCCATCCTTGCCGTGGGGGGCCGTCGGCGGGCTCCCCGCTCGGCGGAGACGGCGGCGGGGTCTTCTCCGGGCTCTCCGGAGCATCCTTCAGGCTCGACGAGATCCATGGTCCCGTCCGGGAGAAGGCGGACCTTCTTCCCCGTCATCGCCTCGATCAGGAGGATCTTCACGTAGTCCCTGGCGAGGAGAAGCTTGCGCATCTCTTCCTGGGTCGGTTCCTTGCCGGGGTGGACCGGTTTGGGAAGAGGGGGCTTCTCCGTTCCGGAGAGAGTTACGGTCTCATCGGAGGCTTCTTGCGGTTGCCCTTCGAAGTTCGGCCGTCGGTCCCCGACCCAGGCCCGAAGCGTCTCCTTCTGCGCGTCTTTCTCCACGAGGAGGTGCGCGCTCGACATGCCGATCATCGAAGACTCGATTCGCATGGCCGATCCTCTGGGAAGAAGAAGGGGATGTCTTCTTATCGGTCCGTTGAGAGCAGAGATGAGAGGTTTTAGGAGAGAGGCGGTTAGAACGCCCAGCCCTTCATTCCGTAATACGCGAGGACCAGGAGTCCGAAGACGATCCGGTAGACGGCGAACGGGGTGAAGTCGCGGCGGGAGACAAACCCGATAAAGGCCTTAATGACGAAGAGGGCCGAGACGAAGGCCGTGGCAAAACCAACGGCGAAGAGCGGAAGGTCGCTCGCCGAGAGCGTTCCCCTGTTCTTGAACAGATCGTACCCGACGGCGGCGAACATCGTCGGGATCGCAAGGAAGAAAGAGAACTCCGTCGCCGCTTTCCGGGAGAGGCCGAAGACAAGACCCCCCATGATCGTCGCGCCGGCGCGGGAGACGCCGGGAAAGAGGGCGAGACACTGGGCCGCGCCGATCTTGAGCGCCTGGCCCGGGGTCACGTTCTCCACCTCCGCCGTGGTTTCCGGGCGGCCGAGACGTTCGATCACGAGAATCGCGATTCCGCCTGCAACGAGGGCGGCCGCCACGGTCACGGGATTGAAGAGGTAGAGCTTGATCCACTTGTGGGCGAGGAACCCGACGGCCGCGGCGGGGACGAAGGCGATTCCAAGGTTGAGCCAGAAACCGCGCGCGGCCCGGCTTCGGGAGAGGCCGGAGACGTTCTCGCCGATCCGTCCGCGATAGAGCCACAGGACGGCCAGGATCGCGCCGAGCTGGATGGCGATCTCGAACGTCTTGGCCCGGTCGTCGGTGAACCAGAGAAGATCGCCCGCGAGGATCAGGTGCCCCGTCGAGGAAACGGGAAGGAACTCCGTGACCCCTTCGATGATCCCCAATAGGAATCCGATGAAAAGCGTCCAGAGATCCAAATTGCCTCCTCGCTAGTCGGGCCCCAGCAGACGCAGTCCGATGAACGTGACCGCGTTCCAAAGGCCGTGGATGGCGACGGCGGGCCAGAGGGACCCGGTCTTCTCCAAGGCGTACGCCAGGACAAGGCCCAGGCCCGCGAGCGGGAGCAGTGTGCCCGGATCAAGGTGGATGGCGGCGAAAATGAAAGAGGAAACGACGCCGGCGGCGGCGAAACCGAACCTGGTCCGGAGCGTGGCGAATACGAAACCCCGGAAGAAGAATTCCTCGAAGAGCGGCCCGAGTCCCGAGGCGAAGAGAAAGAGGATCGGGACCATGATCCCCTCGGCCTTGGCGATCGGAAGGAGAAGAGGATTCGTCGACCGGCGGAACTCCTCGGGAAGGATGAGCGAGATCACGCCGGCCAGAAAGACGACGGGGACCGCCGCCGTCCACCCCCCGAGGCCCCAGCGTAGGAGGGCGGTTCCGGTCGGCGCGGCGGGTCCGAACAGTCTTCGGAGATCGACGCCGGACGGTTTGGCCGCCCACGCGTGGATCAAGGCGACACCCACGCCCGCATGGACGAGGTAGTACGCGATGACGGTCACGATCGGATCGGCGCCCCAGCTTCGAAGGAGGGGACCGGCCATGATGCCTCCCGTGAGACCTATCGCGAGCCAGTGGATGAAGACGGCGTACGCGGTTCGAAGGCCCCAGGGCGCCGGGGCCCCGTATCCGCCGTATCCGGATGACCGGCTGTATCGGCGCACCGCGAGATAGACGAGAAAGGATCCGGCCATGAACAGCGCGGTGAACAGTCCGCCGAAGACCTGAAGGACGAGCGGAGACGCCTCGCTGAAGAAGTCTTCGAACGGCGAAGGGGCGGGCTCGCCGCCCAGGCGGGCGGCGGCCTCGAGTGCGAGGACAACGGCGGTCACGCCGGTCACGGAGGTGAGCCAGACGGGATGAAGGTAAAAGGACTTTCTTGTCACCGGCCGGAAGAAGACGGTTGAAGATGCCGAGCGATGATTTCCGGGAGATCGGAGAGGGAGAACTCGGCCTGCGTCTTCTCGTTCATGTCGCGGACGACGGCCGCGCCGCGCTTGATTTCCTCGTCGCCGATGATGACGACGAGGGAGGCGCCGGCTTTGTCGGCCCGGCGGAGCTGGCTCTTGAGACTCCCCCCGAGGAGGTCCCGCTCGACCCGAATGCCCTCCCTTCGCATCCTCCTGACGACGGGATCGGCCAAGCGCGCCGCTTCCTCTCCCAGCAGGGCGAAGAAGGCGAGGGGCCGGGGCGGGGGGAGGGGACCCGCGCAGAGGGCAACGAGCCGCTCGACGCCAAGAGCGAATCCGCTGCCGGGGAGATCCGGTCCCCCCAAAGCGCGCGCGAGGCCGTCGTACCGTCCTCCCGCGGCCACGGCGTTCTGGGCCCCGAGACGGTCCGTGACCCATTCGAACGTCGTGCGCGTGTAGTAGTCGAGGCCGCGGACAAGGCGCGGCGCGGGGACGAAGTCGATGCCGAGGCCGGTCAGACCGCGCCGGACGGCGTCGAAGTGGGCGTCGCAGGCCGGGCAGAGGTGTTGGGAGAAGGCCGGGGCGTCTGCAGTTGCCTCGCGGCAGGCCGAGACCTTGCAATCGAGGACGCGGAGCGTGTTGGCCGCGATCCGCCGCCGGCAGTTCTCGCAGAACCTGTCCCGGCGTTCTTCCAGGAAGGCGCGCAGGGACGCGAGGTAGTCCGGGCGGCAGACGGGACAGCCGATCGAGTTGAGGAGGAGCGATCCCTCTCGAACTTCCAGCGAGTCCAGGATGTCGGCCAGGAGGGCGATGATTTCCACGTCGACGGACGGGCCGGAAGGGCCGAGGACCTCGACGCCGATCTGGTGAAACTGGCGGAGACGCCCCGCCTGGGGACGCTCGTGGCGGAACATCGGCCCCATGTAGAAAAGCTTGTGCGCGGGAGACTTCGACGGGAGGGCATGCTCGATACAGGCGCGGACGACGCCGGCCGTTCCCTCGGGCCGCATCGTGACGGACCGGCCGTCGCGGTCCGGGAACGTGTACATCTCCTTCTCGACGATGTCCGTGACCTCGCCGATCGAGCGGGAGAAGACTTCCGTGAACTCGAGGATGGGCGTCCGGATCTCTTCGTATCCGTAGAGCGAGAAGATGCGGCGGGCCTCCCGCTCGATCTGGTCCCACCGCTCCGTATCGGAGGGGAGGAGATCCTTGAACCCCTTGATGCTTTGAATGGCCATGTCCGCTTGGTCCCGTCCGGTCCCGGAAAAGTGCGCGCATGATAGGGGAAAGCCGCTCGGCGAGTCAAAAACTTTTCCTTATTTGCCAATAGGTTGTTGAGGGAGTTTCCGTTTGACACTCCGCGGGGGGCTTTGTTATATTTCGGCGCACGCTATGAGTCTGGATCTTCCTTCCCTTTTTTTTCGTCGCGGGAGTAACTCAGTGGTAGAGTGCAACCTTGCCAAGGTTGAAGTCGCGGGTTCAAATCCCGTCTCCCGCTCCATTGTGAGAGTCCGAGGTTCAGAGTCCAGGGTTCGGAGTTGGAAGGCGAGAAACCACGGACTCCGAACTCCGAACTAATTTCCGGCGCCGTACCCAAGTGGCTAAGGGAGCAGTCTGCAAAACTGCGATTCAGCGGTTCAAGTCCGCTCGGCGCCTCCAAAGAAATCGCCACAGAGGCACAGAGGCACAGAGGCACAGAGAATGGCACGGCGTTCCCAGACTTTCGTGGTTTTTTCTCTGTGCCTCTGTGCCTTTGTGCCTCTCTCTATCACTCGCTGAGCTTATGCACATCTCGCTCTCACTCAAAGCTCTGCGCGAAGCCGTCCGCCGCGAGTTCGGCATCGAAGTCGTTCTGTCGACCGACGAGGACGTCCGCCATAGCGTGAACATGCTGATCGCCAAGAGCGGCGTCAGGGAGGCGGAGATCAAGTCCGTCGTCATCGACCCCGTTCTGGGCGAGGATGCCACGGTTGACGTGGCCGGTCCGGCGTTCGTGGAGGCGATTTCCAGCCTTCAGCGGTACGTAAGATCCTGAAGAGAAATTTCCGCATAAACATCGTTTTTCTCTCCGCGGTCTATCCGCCGAATTCAATCCCTAAAATTCTTGACAGCCCATGCGGGACTATGTATAGTCCGAACCTCCTTCGGGTGAAAGTAACCCCCCGTTATCATTGAATTTTATACCGCTATTTGCCTGAGTCGAGTCCCGGAGGAAAAGCGAGCCGCTCTAGAGCCTTGGGGAATGAGGGGGCGTGCGGCCCGCTTTCTGCCGAGCAGGGAGGCATTCGGGCAAAGGCCCGCGGGCGAGGAGCCAACACCACCGACCAAAGTTTTGGCCTAGTGGCGGTTGGCTTTTTTTGTCTCAAGAAAGGACGTCGGTCGGAAAACCGAAGGGGAGATCCCCTTTCATTAAACACATGGGGGAAGGCATGGCGAAGGTGCTGGAGGGTCCGGGGATGGACCTGTTCGCCAAGTGGGGAATCGCGGTTCCGCAACACGCCGTCGTGACCTCGCTCGAGCAGTTCGATCATCTCGCAGGGACCAACGACTGGCTGAAGAAGTCCAAACTCGTCGTCAAGGCGCACGAGGCAATCGGCTCCCGGATGAAGCAGGGGCTCGTCAAGGTCGATCTCGACACTGCCGGCGCCCGGGCGGCGACGAAGGAGATGCTGGGGCGGACGATCGGAACGATGGTCGTCTCGCAGGTCATTGTCTCCGAGATGGTCCCTCACTCGGCCGAGTATTACGTTTCCGTCAAGTCGACCCGCGAGGGGGCGGACGTCTTCCTCGCCTCCGTGGGCGGGATCGAGATCGAATCGCAATGGGACAAGGTGAAGAAGATCTCCGTGCTTGTGGGCGAGAAGCCTTCGGCGGCCGACCTCGAGAAGCTCGCGAAAGATGCCGGTTTCAAGGGAGACTTGGCCGGCAAGGCCGCCGAGGTCGCCGGAAGACTCTTCGACTGCTTCGACAACGAAGACGCGCAGTACATCGAGATCAACCCCGTGGGGCTTGCGTCCGACGGCCGCTTGGTGGCGCTAGACGCCGTGACGCTCCTGGACGGCGACGCGAGGTTCCGCCATCCGGACTGGGACTTCTCCTTCGCCGCGGAGTTCGGCCGGACGTACAGCGATGACGAGAGGTACATCCAGGAAGTCGACTCCAGGGTCAAGGGTTCCGTCAAGCTCATCCAGATCCCGGGCGGCGACACGGCCCTCCTGCCGGCTGGCGGCGGCGCCTCCGTCTTCTACGCCGACGCCGTGATCGCACGCGGCGGGAAGATCGCAAACTACGCGGAGTACTCGGGCGACCCGCCCGACTGGGCCGTCGAGGCGCTCACCGACAAGGTCTGCTCGCTTCCCGGGATCAAGAACATCATCGTCGGCGGGGCGATCGCCAACTTTACGAACGTGAAGGCCACGTTCACCGGGATCATCTCCGCCTTCCGGAAGGCGAAGGCCGACGGAAGGCTGAAGGGCGTTCGGATCTGGGTTCGGCGCGGCGGGCCTTACGAGAAAGAGGGCCTGGAGGCGATGCGGGCCTTGCAACAGGAAGGTTTCGACATCCGCGTCTACGACCGGTACACCCCCTTGACCGACATCGTCGACATGGCGTTGAGCAAGAACTAAGGGAGAGCGAGAGCCATGAGCATAGTCGCCAACAAGGATACGCGTCTCGTCATCATGGGGGGACCGGCCGGCGTCAACGCCGCCCGCCGGATGGCCGAGTTCTGCCACCTCATGTCGGTGCCGTTCTACGTGGAGGCGTTCGTCTTTCCGCCCGACGCGGGGAAGAACGCCGAGATCCCGTTGGGGAGCAAGATCCTCTCCATCCCCATCTACCGGAAGATGGCCGATGTGACCGAGAACCATCCGGACGTGAACACATGTCTGGTCTACATCGGGGGCGACCGGGCGCTGGCCGCGGCAACTGACGCGCTGAATGCCCCTGGAATCACTGTCCTCTCCATGATCACCGAAGGCGTTCCGGAGCGGGACGCGAAGCTGTTGCGGCGCCTCGCGATCGAGAAGGGGAAGGTCTTCAACGGTCCGTCCTCCATCGGGATCATCTCGGCGGGCCAGTGCCGCCTGGGCGTGGTCGGCGGCTCTTACGACAATCTGGTCCTTTCCAAGCTCTACCGCCCCGGCTCGATGGGCGTCATCACCAAGTCGGGCGGCCTCTTGAACGAGATCATCTGGATGTGCTCACAGTTCGCCGACGGGGTTACGACGGCCATCGGGATCGGCGGTGACGCCTACCCGGGGGCCGACTTCGTGACGTTCCTCGACATGTTCGAGAAGGACCCGGACACGAAGGCGGTCGTCCTCGTGGGCGAGATGGGCGGCAACGCCGAGGAACAGGCGGCCGACTGGCTGGCGGCCAAGCCGCGCCGGATCAAGGTGGTCGGCGTCGTCGCGGGCTTCTGCCAGGAATCGCTTCCCAAGGGGATGAAGTTCGGCCACGCCGGAGCGAAGGAAGGCCAGAAGGGCGAGGGGAGCGCCCGGCACAAGTCCGACCGCCTTCGCGCGGCGGGCGCGACGGTTCCCGAGACGTTCGGCGGTCTCGGTCCTGCGATCCAGAAGGTCTACAACGATCTCCGCGCGGCCGGGAAGATCAAGCCGGTCGCCGAGATCGATCCCGAGAAGCTTCCCCGCCTCCCCAAGACGATCGAGGAATCGATCAAGACGGGCGAAGTAATGGTCCCTCCGTTCGTCAAGTCGACGATCTGCGACGACCGTGGCGATGAGCCGTGCTACGCCGGCTACCCGGCCTCCGAACTGATCAACAAGGGGTACGACATCCCGCACGTCGTCGGCCTCCTCTGGCTCAAGCGGCTTCTCGCGCCGCACGAGGCCGAGATCATCCGGCGGATCGTCATGCTCTCGGCCGACCACGGTCCGTGCGTCTCCGGAGCGCTCACGACGATCATCGGCGCTTCCGCGGGAATCCCGCTCGCCCAGGCAGTGGCGTCCGGAATGTCGATGATCGGCCCGCGTTTCGGCGGCGCCGTAACGGACGCCGGCCGCTACTTCCAGATGGGCGTCGAACGGGGAATGCCCGTGTCCGAGTTTCTGGTCTACATGAAGAAGAACGTGGGGCCGGTTCCGGGGATCGGCCACCGGGTCAAGTCGCTCCGCAACCCGGACAAGCGGGTGAAGGAACTCGTCGGGTACGTCAAGTCGCTCGGGATCTCGACGCCCGCCCTCGACTACGCCCTCGATGTCGAGAAGACGACGACGGCCAAGAAGGACACGCTCATCCTGAACGTGGACGGCGCGATGGGCGCCATCCTGGTCGACCTCGGGTTCCCGATCGACGCCCTGAACGGCTTCTTCATCCTGGCAAGGACGATCGGATTGATCGGCCACTGGATTGACCAGCGGCGGCAGGACGCGCGGCTCATCCGCCTCCCGGTCTACCTCGCGAACTACGCGACGGAGCCGAAGCGGGCGGTGCCGGAGCTGGAAGGATCGCCCGAGAAACTCGTCGGCACGAAGTCGTAGAAGTGAAGATGAGCGATCAGCATTCAGCAATCGGCTTTCAGCTTCAGGATGGGAGCCTCCGTGTCTGCTTTGGCTGATTGCTGACCGCTGATTGCCGAACGCCGGCCCCCAAGCATCAACAAGGAGCCTTCAATGGGACTCTCAGTCGCTCAAAAGATCATCAAGGACCATCTCGTCTCCGGAACGATGGAGGCCGGCAAACCGATCTCCATCCGGATCGACCAGACGCTCACCCAGGACGCCACGGGGACGATGTCGTACCTCCAGTTCGAGGCCCTGGGCGTCGACCGCGTGAAGACGGAGCTCTCCGTTTCCTACGTCGACCACAACATGCTCCAGGACGACTTCAAGAACCCGGACGACCACCGTTACCTCCAGTCGATCGCGGCCCGGTACGGTCTCCACTTCTCGCGGCCGGGAAACGGAATCTGCCATCAGGTGCATCTCGAACGCTTCGGCCGGCCGGGGAAAACGCTCCTCGGTTCCGACTCCCACACGCCGACCAGCGGCGGAATCGGGATGATCGCCATCGGCGCCGGCGGGATGGACGTGGCCCTGGCCATGGCAGGAATGCCGTTCAACCTCAAGATGCCGAAGGTGATCGGCGTCAAGCTCGCCGGCAAGCTTCAGCCGTTCGTCTCGGCGAAGGACATTATCCTGGAAGTCCTCCGGCAAAAAACGGTGAAGGGGGGCGTCGGCGCCGTGTTCGAGTACTTCGGCCCCGGCGCGAAGACCCTCTCCGTTCCCGCCCGCGCGACGATTACGAACATGGGCGCGGAGCTCGGCGCGACGACCTCCGTCTTCCCGTCCGACGAGATCACGAAGGCGTTCATGGACGGGCAGGAGAGGGGAAGCCAGTGGGTCTCGCTCCAAGCCGATTCCGACGCCGTCTACGACGAGGTCATGGAGATCGACCTCTCGACACTCGAGCCGATGATCGCCTGTCCGCACTCTCCGGACAACGTGAAGAAGGTCCGCGAGATCGCCGGGCTTGACGTCCAGCAGGTCGCGATCGGCTCCTGCACCAACTCGTCGTACACCGACATGATGACGGTGGCGGCCATGCTGAAGGGCCGGACGGTGGCGCCGGGCCTCTCGGTCGGCATCTCCCCCGGTTCCCGCCAGGTGCTGGAGATGATCTCGAAGGACAGCGGGCTCACCGACCTGATCTCGTCGGGCGCGCGTCTCCTGGAGTCGGGGTGCGGCCCCTGCATCGGGATGGGGTTCGCCCCGTCGTCGGGCGGCGTGACGATCCGCTCCTTCAACCGGAACTTCGAGGGGCGGAGCGGGACAAAGGACGCCCAGTCGTATCTAGCCTCGCCGGAGACGTGCGCGGCGGCGGCCCTCACGGGGAAGATCACGGACCCGCGCGACCTGGGGATTCCACCGATCGACGTGGCGGTCCCGTCGAAGTTCGTCATTAACGACCGGATGATCATTCCGCCCGTCGCGGAGAAGGAGGCGGCGAAGGTCTCGATCATCCGCGGTCCGAACATCGCGCCTCTTCCCGAGAGCCGCCCGCTTACGGGCGTGCTCGCCGGAGAGGTCCTGCTCAAGACAGGCGACAACATCACGACCGACCACATCATGCCGGCGGGGGCGAAGGTCCTGCCCCTCCGCTCGAACGTCCCGGCGATCTCCGAGTACGTCTTCGAGCGCGTGGACAAGACGTTCCCGAAGCGGGCCCTCGATCTCAAGGGGCAGGGGAAGGATGGCTTCGTCGTGGGAGGGATCAACTACGGCCAGGGGTCGAGCCGGGAGCACGCGGCCCTCGCGCCGATGTACCTGGGCGTCCGCGCCGTGATCGTGAAGCAGTTCGCCCGGATCCACCTGGCGAACCTCGTCAACTTCGGCATCCTGCCGCTCACGTTCGAAAATGAATCGGACTACGACAAGGTGGACCAGGGCGACGCGCTCGAGCTGGACGTGACGAAGCTCGAATCCGGAAAGCTCCAGCTCAAGAACAAGACCAAGGGGCTCGAAATCCCAGTCGTCCACGCGCTGACGCCGAAGGACGTTGAGATGGTCAGGGCGGGAGGGGCCCTCGCCTACGTGAAGTCCCAGAGCGAGGCCGTCCCGGCATAGCGGGCGGACCGTGAGAGGAGACAATGACGACACAGCCAGCCAAGATCAATTGGACAAAGGTCGACGAAGCGCCGGCGCTTGCGACGTACTCTTTGCTTCCCATCGTCCGGGCGTTCACAAAGCCGGCCGGGGTTTCGGTCGAGCCGAGGGACATCTCTCTCGCGGGCAGGATAATCGCGAACTTTCCCGAGAACCTGACCGAGAGCCAGAGAATCCCCGATGAATTGGCCGCGCTGGGCGAGCTGGCCGCGAACTCGCCGGAAGCGAACATCATCAAGCTCCCGAACATCAGCGCGTCCGTCCCGCAGCTCAAGGCGGCAATCAAGGAACTGCAATCGAAGGGTTATAAAGTCCCGGATTTTCCCGAGGACCCGAAAAACGACGCCGAGAAGGAGATCAAGGCCCGGTACGGAAAAGTCCTGGGAAGCGCGGTCAATCCCGTCCTCAGGGAGGGGAACTCGGACCGAAGGGCGGCCGCGTCGGTAAAGAACTACGCCAGAAAGAACCCTCACAAGATGAGCGCGTGGAGCCCGGATTCCAAGGCGCACGTGGCGCACATGAGCGGAGGGGATTTCTACGGCAGCGAGAAGTCAGTCACCGTCGCCAAAGCCGGAAACGTCCGGATCGAGTTCGTCGGCCGGGACGGCAAGACCGCCGTCCTCAAGGAAAAGACGGCCCTCAAGGCCGGCGAAGTCATCGACGCGGCGGTCATGAGCAGGCGGGCGCTTCGCAAGTTCCTTGAAGAGCAGATCGAAGACGCCAAAAAGAGCGGCGCGCTCTTTTCCCTGCACCTCAAGTGCACGATGATGAAGGTCTCCGATCCCATCATGTTCGGCCACGCCGTATCCGTTTTCTTCAAGGACGTATTCGAGAAACATGCCTCCACGTTCAAGGATGTCGGCGTCAACCCCGACAACGGACTTGGCGACCTTTACGCAAAGATCGCGAAACTGCCCGAAGCCCAAAAGGCCCAGATCGGAGAGGACATCAAGGCTTGCTATAAGACCCGGCCCGAGATCGCGATGGTCAACTCGGACAAGGGGATCACAAACCTGCACGTGCCGAGCGACGTGATCATCGACGCTTCCATGCCGCCCATGATTCGCGAAGGCGGCAAAATGTGGGGGCCCGACGGCAAGCTCCACGACACCAAGGCCGTGATACCCGACAGGTCCTACGCGGGCATCTACCGGGAAATCGTCGACAATTGCAGGAAGAACGGCGCTCTTGATCCCAGGACCATGGGGAGCGTCCCCAACGTAGGCCTGATGGCGCAGAAGGCCGAGGAGTACGGGTCTCACGACAAGACATTCCAGGCCTCGGGGGACGGGACGATCCGCGTTGTCGACGAGTCGGGCAAGGTATTGCTGGAGCAGGCCGTGGAAGAAGGAGACATATTCCGCGCGTGCCAGACAAAGGATGCTCCGATCCGCGACTGGGTGAAGCTGGCCGTTACCAGGGCGCGGGCGACCGGAGCGCCGGCCGTATTCTGGCTGGACAAGAACAGGGCGCACGACGCCCAACTCATGGAAAAGGTCAACCTGTACCTCAAGGACCACGACACGACGGGCCTCGACATCAAGATCATGCCGCCCGTGGAAGCCATTCGCTATTCGCTCGATCGCATCAGGGAAGGGAAGGACACGATATCCGTCACGGGCAATGTCCTCCGTGACTACCTCACGGACCTTTTCCCGATCCTGGAGCTGGGCACCAGCGCGAAGATGCTCTCCATCGTGCCGCTCATGAACGGCGGGGGGCTTTTCGAGACGGGCGCGGGCGGGTCGGCGCCCAAGCACGTTCAGCAGTTTCTGGAAGAAGGGTATCTGAGATGGGATTCCCTCGGCGAATTCCTGGCGCTCGGCGTCTCGCTGGAGCACCTGGCGAACACGTTCAAGAACGAAAGGGCCCAAGTGCTGGCGGACACGCTTGACCAGGCGATCGGCAAGATCCTCGACTTCAACCGGTCGCCCGCCCGAAAGGTCGGCGAGCTGGACAACCGGGGGAGCCACTTCTACCTGGCCCTGTACTGGGCGCAGGCGCTGGCCGAGCAGACAAAGGACAAGGATCTTCAGGCGCGTTTCGCCGGCGCGGCCAAGCAGCTCGCGGAAAACGAGGCTGGAATCATCGACGAGCTCACCGGAGCCCAGAGAAAGCCCCAGGATATCGGCGGCTACTACCTTCCGGACTTCGGGAAGGCTTCCAAGGCCATGCGTCCCAGCGCGACCTTCAACGCGATCATCGACGCGATCGGTTGAGACGGAAAAGCGATCTCTTCCCAGGCACGCCTGCCCCGCCTGATTCAGGGGTTTAGTGACAAAGCTCCGTTGGGAGATCGCGTCGGTGAGGCTGGGAGATGGATGGAAGACGCACGGAGAGCACTACTCGTAGTGCGTCCACATCCGAAGAATCTTCACGATGCGTTCGCTTTCGAGAACCTGGTAGACGAGCCTGTGCTGGATATTGATCCGACGCGAATAGGCGCCTGCAAGGTCGCCGACAAGCTTCTCGTACGGCGGGGGGTTTTGAAACGGGTTTCTTTCCAGGATGCCGAGCAGGGTCTGGGCCTTTTCCTTTAACCCGCCGGCCTTGATTCTCTTTGCATCCTTTTGCGCTTGCTTCGTATAGACGAGCTTCCAGCTCACCAGCGAAGGTCCTCGGCGCACTCCTCGACAGGTGTCCTCACTCCCTTCCGAATCGATTTCCTCATTCCCGGAATCGAGAGCAGGAACAGCGTTTCCTGGATTGCAGACCAGTCTTCTTCTGAGACAAGAACGGCGCTGTTTCGCTTGCCCGTAATCAGGACGGGTTCATGGGACTTGGCCGCCTCATCGATGAGACGATAAAGGTTCGACCGGGCTTCGCTTGCAGTTCGCGTGGTCATAGAGTTTCTCCTTCCGAAAGCCGGTCAAAGCGTACGCTTTATCGTACGAGATGTCAAGACTCGGTCCGAACGTGAGGGGTTGCGAAAAGAAATGAGCGAAGCAGTGGCGCCGCTTCGCGCCGGGTCCTGACCGCCCACGCTTCGCCCGGCTTTCTGTAAGGTTGTCGACATTCCCTGGACGGTTTGTATGTTCTATAACCGCCTCCCAATACCTTTCCCCTTCATGAATTCTCCTGGTGTCTCAGTCACTTCGTGATCCCCCGCTTCTGGTTTCCTTCCTGGCACCATTGCTGCTCTTCCCCATCCCGAATGCGAATTGCCGCGTGGCGGACATTTGATCGACGAAGTCACTGACCGACAGGAGGACCCAAGATGAGACAGATTGCGTTCTATGGCAAGGGTGGGATCGGAAAGTCCACGACGTCGCAGAACACTCTCGCCGCGCTCGCCGAGATGGGCCAGAAGATTCTCATCGTCGGCTGCGATCCCAAGTCCGACTCCACGCGCCTCATCCTGCACGCCAAGGCGCAGAACACCATCCTGAGCCTCGCGGCGGCGGCGGGCAGCGTGGAGGACCTCGAGCTTGAGGACGTCCTCAGGGTGGGCTACAAGGGCATCAAGTGCGTCGAGTCCGGCGGCCCGGAGCCCGGCGTCGGCTGCGCCGGGCGCGGCGTGATCACGGCGATCAACTTCCTGGAGGAGAACGGCGCCTACGAGGGCATCGACTACGTCTCCTACGACGTCCTGGGCGACGTGGTGTGCGGCGGCTTTGCCATGCCGATCCGCGAAAACAAGGCCCAGGAGATCTACATCGTCATGTCCGGCGAGATGATGGCCATGTACGCGGCCAACAACATCTCCAAGGGCATTCTCAAGTACGCCAACTCGGGCGGAGTGCGCCTTGGCGGCTTGGTCTGCAATGAGCGCCAGACCGACAAGGAGCTGGATCTGGCCGAGGCCTTGGCGAAAAAGCTCGGCACCCAGCTCATTTACTTCGTGCCGCGCGACAACGTCGTGCAGCACGCCGAGCTACGGCGCATGACGGTGATCGAGTACGCGCCGGACTCCAAGCAGGCCGATCACTACCGGGCGCTCGCCCAGAAGATTCACGAGAACGGCGGCAAGGGCACGATCCCCACGCCGATCACCATGGACGAGCTGGAAGACATGCTGATGGAGCACGGGATCATAGAGCCGGTGGACGAATCCATCGTCGGCAAGACCGCCGCCGAGCTCGCAACGACGGCCTGATCGGCATCATCCGCCGCGGCGGACCGGCAAATCGAATTGAGCGAGGGGGCGGCATGAGCCTGACGGCAGAGGAAATGAAGGCCAAGAACCGGGAGATGATCGACGAGGTTCTGAAGGTCTATCCTGAGAAGGCCGCGAAGAAGCGGGCTAAGCACCTCGGGACTTTCGAGGACGGCAAGCCGGACTGCGCCGTCAAGTCCAACGTCAAGTCGATCCCCGGCGTGATGACGATCCGCGGCTGCGCCTACGCCGGCTCCAAGGGCGTGGTCTGGGGGCCGATCAAGGACATGGTGCACTTGAGCCACGGCCCGGTGGGGTGCGG
>Ga0154722_1036_pt3 | contig 16088 bp, 14 predicted proteins | sample Rifle2008BG16ft_FD_105730 | JGI IMG/M metagenome (GOLD analysis project Ga0154722, IMG submission 105730) | Nitrospirae bacterium RBG_16_64_22 | reverse complement strand
AGCCCCCCGCAACAGCGGCCCCGGCGCCGATGCCGGCAAGCTTGAGAAAATCACGTCGTTTGAGAGTCATCTTTGCGTCTCCTTGTGTCGGCGAAAAAGCGCCCGGGGGGTTCTCCCCCGGGCCGAGTGTGGGAGGGTGGAACACTTTGTAAGCGTTGTCCGAACCTGAAAGTTCTCTCGTACGCAGACCGCTCTCCTGCCGTCAATCTGGACGGCAACCCCCGGAAACAGGGAGCAAACCGATTGTTAAGTCATTGTTAAAACGCAGAGGTTGTGCCAGACCGAGGCTTGGCCGGACTTTCAACGGGTTAGGCGGTCTAAAGGTCGCGCGGCGGGACAGCGTGCTTGCGGTTCCGCAATGAAGCCAGGATCAAGAACATTGCAGAAAAGCAATGGACAGGAGGCCGTACTTCTTCATCTTTCGCCAGAGCGTGGAAGCATCTACGCCAAGGAGCCGAGCCGCTTCCTGCCGGCGTCCCTGGGTGAAGTGAAGAACGCTCTGGATGTGCCGCTTCTCAGCCTCCTCAAGCGAGAAGGCGCTCGGAGCGCCCGGTGCGTCGTCCCCGGCGATGACCGCCGGAAGGTGCGAGGGATCGATAACGTCGCCCTCGGCCAGGATCATCGCCCGCTGAAGGACGTGCTCGAGCTCCCGGACGTTCCCCGGCCATCGGTGGCACAGCAGGCGCTCCATCGCCTGCGGCGTGAGCCGCCGGACAGGACAACCGAGCGTTTCGGACAAGCGGCCAAGGAAGTGATCCACGAGGAGCGGAATGTCGTCCGTCCTCTCCCGGAGGGGCGGAAGCTGGATCGTAACCGTGTTGAGGCGGTAGTACAGGTCGGTTCGGAACGCTCCGACAGCGACCCGCTCGCTCATATCCGCGCCGGCCGCCGCCAGGACTCTCACGTTGGCCTTCCTCGGCGCGGGGTCGCCGACCTTGGCGTACGACTGGTCCTGGAGAACGCGGAGGAGCTTGACCTGCATCGCCTCGCTGATCGAGTTGATCTCGTCCAGGAAGAGCGTCCCGCCGTTCGCCAGCTCGAACGCCCCTTTCTTTTCCGAGACGGCGCCCGTGAACGCTCCCTTCACGTGGCCGAACAGCTCGCTGTCCAGGAGGGTCTCCACCAGTCCGCCGCAATGGACCGGGAGAAACAGCATGTCGCGCCGTCCGCTGTTCGCGTGAATCGCGCGGGCGACCAGCTCCTTGCCCGTTCCACTCTCACCCTGAATCAGGACCGTGCAGTGAACCGGCGCGACCTTGTCGACGAGCCGGAAGACGGCCTGCATGGGCGCGCTCGTTCCGATGATCCCGTCGTACCGGCCGGGAGCCGCTGGACCGACAGCCGGCTTTTCCACGCCGGGCTCGCGGGAGGAAAGGATCCGTTCCGCCTGAAGGAGGATCTCCTCCGGCTCGAGAGGCTTGGTCAGGTAGTCGGCGGCCCCCCGCTTCATGGCTTGAATAGCCGTCTCGATCGACGGATAGGCCGTGATGACCAGGATCTCGGTCTCCGGCCATGCGCTCTTGGCCGCCTCGATGACGTCCATCCCCGACCGGTCCGGCATCATCAGATCGGTGATCACGAGATCGTAGAACCGGGACGCGATCTTGTCGATCGCTTCCTGTCCGCCTTTGGCCGTATCGACGTCATACCCTTCCGGCCCCAGCGTCTCGCGGATCACCCACAGAATGGCCTGCTCATCGTCGACGGCCAGGACGCTCCTTCTTCCCATCAGACTGGACCTCTGCTGATCGGGCTCAGCGGGAGACGGACGATGAAGCAGGTCCCGATCCCTTCCTCGCTCTCAACGTCGATCGTTCCACCGTGGCCGCTCACGATCCCATAGCTGATGGACAGGCCCAGACCCGTTCCCATCCCCTGCGGTCTGGTCGTGAAGAACGGTTCGAACACCCGGGACCGGTTTTCGGGCGGGATTCCGCATCCGTTGTCGATCACGGAAATCCGAATTCGGTCCCCGTCGAGGGCGCTCACGATTCTCACTTCTCCCTCTCCATTCAGCGACTGGACCGCGTTCAGGACGATGTTCGAGAATACCTGCTCCATCTGATAGGGATCGGCCAGGACATCCGGAAGCGACGGGTCGAGGTCGAACGTCACGGAGAAACGCTTGTCCGGATTCGCCCGCTCGATCCGTTGGACCGATTCGCGGACGAGCCTGTTCATGTCCGTGGACCTCTTCTCGGGAGGCATCTGGCGGGCGTAGTTCAGAAGATCGCGGACGATCCGGGCGGACCTCTTTCCGTAGTCGGAGATCTCCTGGAGAGGCCCCCGGTCCGGGTGGTCGGCGGGAAGGCGCCTGAGGAGAACGCCCGAGATTCCGATCACGGCGGACAGGGGGTTGTTAATCTCGTGGGCCACGCCCGCCGCCAGCTTCCCCACCGAGGCGAGCCTCTCCGACTGGCGGACTTTCTCTTCGAGCCTGCGGGTCTGCGTGACGTCCTGGATCGTCTCCACGGCCCCGGCCACGCGCCCATCCTCGTCCTGCATGGGGGCGACCGTCTTGATCACTCTGATCGGCCGTCCCGTCTTGGTGATAAGGCCCATCTCCTCGCGCCGGGCTGAGGCCGCACCGTTTCCGCCCGCCAGAAAGCAGTCCGCCACGCACGGCGGATTCCCGAGAATCTCCACGCACGGACGCCCAAGGACCTCGTCGGCCGAGAAGCCCAGAACTGACAGCGCGGCGGGGTTCATGAACGTCACCCGGCGTCCCGCGTCGACGGTGACCATTCCGTCCGGAACGGATTGGACGATCGCCTCCGTCCGGCGTTTCTCGCGGACGAGGTCGCCGAACGTTCTTTTGAGACCTTCCGTCATGCTCTGAAACGCGGCCGCCAATTGTCCAATCTCGTCCTTGCGGTTGACGGCGATTGGATAAGACATGTCGCCGCGGGCGATCTTCCCCGCACTCGCCGTCAACTGGAGAATGGGCCGCGTGATCAGGCCGCTGGCGGCGAACGCCAGAATGGAACCGATCACCAACGCGGCCGCCGCCACGCCGATCCCGCGAAAGACGGTCGAACGGATAGACTTGTAAACAGCCGTTTCGGAGAACTCGAGCCGCAGGACCCCGAGCATGTCGCCCCGCAGCCGGACCGGCACGCCGACTGCCATCACGGCATCGTTGCCGCTTCCCATGTGTTTAACGACAGCCCCTTCGCCGCCGGCGGCCTGAAGGACCAGATCGTCCGATCCCTTGTCGCCCAAACGGTTGATATCCGTGTGGGCGAGGATCACGCCGTCGGGCCCGAGAAGCGCGCCCGCAATGAGGTCCGAGCCGCGCTGGGTTTCCTGGAGCAGGGCGTTCAGCGTGCCGAAGTCACGGTTGACGAGGTGCGGAAGCGCGGAGACGGAGAGGACCCGGGCGATCTGTGTCCCCTTCTGCTCGACGAGAGAAGAGATCTGCCGGGTCTCGTTCCGGACCTCGACAACGGTCAGGACGGCCGCCAAGAGGATCAAGAGTCCGAGGATGAGAAGAAGGACTTTTGGAAAGAGGCGCATACCGGAATACCCGCGGACCGACGATCAGGGAGACTTGCGGATGAGCGCCGCCAAGGCGTCGTAATCGGAGTCGCGCGCCGGCTCGAACGCTGTAGCCCGGAACGGCGCGAGCACCGACGAATCGCGCGCCTGGATCAGGGCGAGCCGGATCCGCTCCACGATCCCCCCATTCAGCCCTTTCCGAACGGCGATCGGAAAGTCGGGGACCTCCGGCGTCACCGCCAGAACGCGCATCTTGTCGACAATTCCCCGTTCCTTGCCCGCCAGCTCCGAAAGGTCGACGGCCGCGGCGTCCACCGTCCTGTTCAGCACGGAAAAGATGATCGAGTCCAGCTTTCCGATGAAGACAAACTCGACGTCGCGGTCGGGGTTGACGCCCCCCTCCTGAAGCAATTGCCGCTGGAGAACGTAGCCGCAGACCGCGTCCGGATGAAGCGCGCCGACTTTCTTGCCCTTCAGATCGGAGACGGTCCGGATCCCGCTGTCCTGCCTCGCCAGCAGGGCCCCGCGCCGGCTGGAGGCGTCGCCGCGGACGACGGTGGCGATGGCCCTGTATCCCGCCTTCTCGCGAAGCTGGATGTAGTACGAGAGGCCGGCGTAGACGATATCGTAGCGTTGCCGGGACGCCTGCTCGACGAAACGCTCCATCGAGGGCGAGGTTTCAACCAGGACGGGACGTCCGAGCTCCCGGCTCAGGTACTGGGCCACCGGCTGGAAGTCGTTGTAGATCTTGAGCGGGCTCTGGTACGGGAACACGCCCAATCTAAGGGGCTCCGCCGATCCCGCCTGCGCCGGGGAAGCGACAAGCCCGACGGCAAGGACAGCGGCCATGCAGAATCGAGCGGTCGACGAAAGCGGCGCGGATCGACGCTTGCCCACGATCACGCTGTGACTCCACGTTGGTTTGGATGGCGCCCGGACAAACCGGCTCCGTTGGGCCAGAGATCGCGCTGTTATTGCGGGGGGACCTGCTTTAAGTTTATCACATCCAGCCGGCCGCTTTGCAAGCTGTCCAAGGCCGGCGCTTCTTCCTACTTTTCCAGTTCCCGCTTGGTCAGTATCTTCGACAGCTCCACCCCCGGCTGATCGAACGGATCGATCCGGAGGAGTCCGCCGGCAACGACGGTCGCCTCCTCAAGCAGGAAGAGAAGCTGGCCGACGGCGTGCGGACTCACGGCCGGAAGATCGATCCGGATCACGGGCCGGCCCGCTTGATGAAGGGCCTCTTCAGTCGCCGCCTGCTCCGCGTTCATCAGCCCGCCCAGTTCGTGCCCTCCCAGGAGCGCGCAGGTCTTGGAGCCGGAGAAAGCCCGCGGAATCGGGACCCGTCTGCCGAACCTCGCCGCCCGGACGAAGACGTAGACCTTGTCGTCCGGTCCCTCCATGTAGAGCTGGAGCTGTGAGTGCTGGTCCACCGGTCCGGACGCCGCGATCGGCGTCTGGCCGGTATGAACTTCGCGTCCTTCCCGATCGCGCGCTTTCCCGAGCGATTCCGCCCAGAGCTGGCGGAACCAGAACCCGACTTCCCGCAGGGCCGTCGCGTACGGCATGAAAACGACCGCGCGCTTTCCCCGGAGCTTGTCCGCCAGGTAAAGGATACCCGCCAGGCGCCAGGCGGCGTTGGTTTCCATCGAGGGCGCCCCCGTGCGTTGCCGCATCTCCCGCGCGCCGGCGAGAAGTCCGCGGATGTCGATTCCGGCGGCCGCCGCGGGAAACAGGCCGACGGCCGTCAGCGTGGAGAACCTCCCCCCGACGTTGGACGGAACGGGAAGCGTCGCGTACCCTTCTTCCCGCGCGATCACCAGGAGATCTCCTGTGTCCTGATCCGTCGTGGCGATTACTCTTTCCGCGTGCTTCTTGCCGACGGCTTTTGACAGGACCTTTCGAATGACGAGGAAATTCGCCATCGTCTCCGCCGTTCCGCCCGACTTTGTCACGACGTTGACCACGGTCTTTCGAAGATTCAGCGTGTCCAGGACAGCGGCGAGATAGTCCGGATCGGGGTTCTCCAGGAAGAAAACGCGCGGGCCTTTCCGCGTCTTCCGGGGCAGGAGATTGTGGAACGGATGAGCGAGGGCGGCTTGAAGAGCGACGGCGCCGAGGGACGATCCGCCGATCCCGATTACGACGAGGTCGTCGGCCGCCTCGCGGACCCGCCGCGCCGCGCGAAGGATCGGCCGGACATCCTGATCCGGGAGGGTGCGATACCCAATCCGCCCCTCCTTCTCCATCCGGCCCATCCAGTCCTGGGCCTCGCTCAGCCGGGGCGAGAGGGCCGCGAGTTCTTCCCTGGCGATTCTCCCGGCCGGGGATTCCTGCTCAAAAATCTTTCGGTCGTCAATCTCCACCGCGCCGAGTCTGTTCATCGTGACTCCTCATCGTGCCGCCGCAGAAAAGTATAACCTTCCACCAGGATGACGACCAGAACGATCGTGAATCCCGCCGCCACGCCGCCGATGTCGGCGATCTGCCACTTGGCGGCGGCGAAAAAAAGAAAGAACACCGAGGACAACTTGGCCATGTAATAGAGCGGCGTCATCCCGCGGACGCGCGCTCCCGTGAGCGAGGCGTAGTAGTCGACCGCGCGGGCAAGCCAGTGGAAATTGACGAGCCCGGCCGCCCCCCCCAAAAGCAGTGAGAGACCGAAGAAGACCCGGTCCAGCAGAATGGCCAATCCGAACCCGATCAGCAGGGCGAACAGCGACTCGAGATCGATCCGGGTGATCAGTCGCTGGATCTCGGCAACGGATTCCACGGCGTCGCCTAGGCCTCCTGGAGCGCGGCGCGCGCGGCGCGCATGGTCTTGCGAATGTCCGAGGCCGTGTGAGCGGCGGACAGGAACGCGGCCTCGAACTGCGAGGGCGGCAGGAACACGCCGTTTCTCAGCATTCCTCCGAAGAACCGGCCGAACGCCCCCGTGTCGCACTTTCGGGCTTCATCGTAATTCGAAGGGGGTCTCTTCGAGAAGAAGACCGTGAACATCGAGCCGGCCCGCGCAATGGAGATTGGAACCCGGGCCGAGGCCGCCGTCCGCCGCAGTCCCTCCTCGAGATTCGCCGACGCCTCTTCGAGGCCGCGATAGAAACCCGGCTGACGCAATGCCCCCAGCGTTTCGATGCCCGCGGCCACGGCGAGGGGATTTCCCGAAAGGGTCCCCGCCTGGTAAACGGGCCCCGACGGCGCGATCATCTCCATGATCTCCCGCCGTCCGCCGTAAGCCCCGATCGGGAGGCCCCCGCCGATCACCTTTCCGAGGCAGGTCAAGTCGGGCCGGATTCCGAACAGCGCCTGGGCGCCGCCCCGCGCCAGGCGGAAGCCCGTCATCACTTCGTCGAAGATGAGAAGGGATCCGTGCGTCCTCGTCACGCGTCTCAGCCCTTTCAGAAACCCCGGCTTTGGGACGACCACGCCCATGTTGCCCGCCACCGGCTCGACGATGACGGCCGCGATCCTTTTCCCCTCCCGACGGAACGTCTCGCGCACCGCGGCCGAATCGTTGAACGGCAGGATGATCGTGTCGCGCGCGGTCCCGCGCGTCACGCCCGGAGAATCGGGAACTCCGAACGTCGCGGCGCCCGACCCGGCGGCAACAAGGAGGGAATCGTTGTGACCGTGATAGCACCCCGCGAACTTGACGATCTTGTCGCGGCGCGTAAACGCCCGCGCAAGCCGGAGCGCGCTCATGGTGGCTTCGGTTCCGGAGTTGACGAGCCTTACCATCTCGATCGAAGGGACCGCCAGGATGATCTCCTCCGCCAGCCGGACCTCCCCCTCTGTCGGCGCGCCGAACGAGAAGCCCGCCTCGCCCGCGCCCCGAACGGCGTCGACCACCCGGCGCGGAGCGTGTCCCAGGATCATCGGACCCCACGACAGGACGTAGTCGATGTACGTCCGCCCGTCGGCGTCGACGACCTTCGACCCCCACGCCCGCGAGATGAACAAGGGGTTTCCGCCCACCGACTTGAACGCCCGCACGGGCGAGTTCACGCCGCCCGGAATGATCCTGACCGCCCGGCGGAAAAGCTTGCGCGAAACGGGTCCCGCTGAATTCATTCCTTGCCTCCTCGTCCCAATCGCCGAATCGACAACCGCCTTCTCCCCTCCTTTGTAAGGAGGGGAAGGGGGAGGTAGAAGCATCCGAAGCCCTCTACCCCACCCTGCCTTCCTGTCCCGACACAGTCGGGGCCCGTACAAAGGGGAGGAATGTCATTCCTTTGTGCCTTTGTGCCTCTGTCCCTTTGCTATTCACCCATTCACCGACTCACCGTCATCTTTCATCCGTCTGACGACCCGCTCCGCGAGCCAGCCCGTGACCAGTCCCGTCGGGAGCGCCAAGCCCATGAGAACGGGAAGCAGATAGAACACGCCCGCATGACGGGTATAGACAAGTCCGGCCACGGCGAGCTGGGCGGCGTTGTGAAGGAACGCCCCGGCCAGACTCACGCCGACGAGGCTCAAACCTCCCCCCGCTACCCTGTGCAGGAGTCCCATTCCCACGGTCGCCGCCGTCCCGCCGGCCAGGGCCAGAAAGAAGCCGGGCCCCAGCAGTTGACCGGCGATGAGCGATCCCACGACGACACGGACGACGGTCACCATGAGAGCGCTCCCCAGACCGGACAGCGCAAGCACGACCAGCGTGACGATGTTGGCGAGCCCGAGCCGCATCCACGGGAAGGGCATCGGGATCATCCCCTCCAGCGTGTGGATCACGACGGCCAGCGCGGCCAGCGAGGCCAGGCGCGTCTCGCTCACCGCGTAATTCCGTCGTACTTCTCCCCTCCCCGGCCGGCCACGCGGACGCTGAACCGGTTCGGGAGGCAGACGATCTCCTCGGTCTCCCGGTGGACCCATCCCTGTGCCGCGCAGATCTTGTTGGAACAGGACGCCTCCCGAACGCGGATCCGCCCGCCGCTCACCTCGACCGTATTGAACCCGTACGGCGATTCGATCTTGAGCAGACGGTCCACGGAGAGGGCCAGCTTCTCGCGGAGAACGCCGTTGACCTCGATCGCGGCCTCCTCTCCGGCGGGACGGGATCGCGAGGCGAAGGCGACGCCCGCAGCCGTCGCGGCAAGCAGAAGAACGAAGACGATGATATCCCCTGTCGTGACGACCCGGTCAGGACGCAAGCCCCTCCACCTTTCCCGCGAGCCCCGGCGTCACGTGGACCCGGCCCTCCCGGTCGACGATGATTGCCTCGGCGCCCGGAACCGACCGGACGAGCGCGATCCCCTTCTCGGGGCCGAGCACGAACGCGGCCGTGGAGAGCGCGTCAGAGAGGGTCGTCGTCGGGGCGAGGACCGTGGCACTGCGGCTGGCCGCCGCGGGCCGGCCCGTGGCCGGATCGAGGATGTGATGGTAGCGAACGTCGTCCTTGATGAAATATCTCTCATAGTCGCCGGACGTGGAGACGCTCCGATCGGCGATCTTGAGACTCCCGAGGACGGCTCCCGGCTCGCGGGGATGCTGAATCCCCACATGCCAGGCAACCCCCACCGCCTTCTCGCCCACCGCGCGTATATCCCCCGCCACCGCGACGAGGGCGCGGGAGACTCCGTGTTTCCGAAGCGTTTCGGCCGCGCGATCGGCCGCGTATCCCTTGGCGATCCCGCCCAGATCGACCTTCATTCCCCTGCGCTCGAGCCGGACCGTTCCGAGTTCCGGATCGACGGCCATGTTGCGCCAGTTGACGAGCGTCCGGGCGCGTTCGATCTCTTCCTTCGGCGGAACGAACCGCTCCTTCACCTCGAACCCCCAGAGCGAGACGAGCGGCCCGATCGTCGCGTCGAATGCCCCTCCCGAGCGGTCGGAAATCCGCCGCGCCTCCGCCAGGACCTCGATCGTTTCGGCAGACACACCGACCGGACGTTCGCCAGCGGCCGCGTTGATCCGCCCCAGGTCCGAGTCTTCCGAGAAGAACGTCAGAATGCCTTCGAGGCGGCGGATCTCTTCGAAGGCCGCGTTCATCGCGCGGTCCGCGTCATCGCGGTCCAGGCCGGCCACCGTGATCGTCACGACCGTTCCCATGAGGTACTGGCTCCGCCGGTGAGAATCGTCCGTCTCCCGGCATCCGGCGGCCGTCAGGAGACCCAGCATGAGAACAACCGCCGTCATCCTCATGCGGAGACCTTTTCTCCGGCGTCGAGGCTCCGCTTCAGGTACCGGCCCGTATGTGAGGCGGGATTCCGGACGATGTCTTCCGGCGTCCCTTCCGCCACGACCATTCCGCCCCCTTCGCCCCCTTCCGGGCCGAGGTCGATGATCCAGTCGGAGGTCTTGATCACGTCCAGGTTGTGCTCGATCACGATGACCGTGTTTCCCTGGTCCACGAGCCGGGTCAAGACGTCCAACAACTTTTGGATGTCGGCGAAGTGCAGGCCCGTGGTCGGCTCGTCGAGAATGTAGACCGTCCGGCCCGTGGACCGCCGGGTCAGCTCCTTCGACAGCTTCACCCGCTGGGCTTCCCCGCCTGAGAGCGTCGTGGCGGCCTGCCCCAGGGCGATATAGCCGAGGCCCACGTCCGCAAGCGTGTCCAGCTTGTGCTTGACGGCCGGCACGGCGTCGAAGAAAACCGCCGCCTGCGAAACGGTCATCTCGAGGACGTCGGCGACCGTCTTCCCCTTCCACAGGACGTCCAGCGTCTCCCGGTTGTACCTCTTCCCCCGGCAGACCTCGCAGGTCACGTAGACGTCCGGAAGGAAGTGCATCTCGATCCGGATTACGCCGTCGCCCTGGCAGGCCTCGCACCGCCCGCCTTTCACGTTGAAGGAGAACCGACCGGGCGCGTAGCCGCGCATGCGGGCTTCGGGCGTCTGGGAGAAGAGATCGCGGATGTCGTTGAAGACTCCAGTGTAGGTCGCGGGATTGCTCCGGGGGGTCCGGCCAATCGGCGACTGGTCGATGTCCACGACCTTGTCCGCCTGTTCGATCCCGACGATCTTCTCGTGCGCGCCTGGCTTCTCGGTCGCCCGGTGGAGCTTTTGCGCGAGGGCCTTGTAAAGGACGTCGACGATCAACGTGCTCTTCCCCGATCCCGAGACGCCCGTCACGGACGTCATCGTGCCGAGCGGAAAGCGGACATCTATGTTCTTGAGATTGTTCGCCGACGCCCGCGTGACGACGAGCGCGCCCTTCGGCTTCCGCCGCCGCTCCGGAAAAGGAATGGAAAGGCGCCCCGACAGGTACTTTCCCGTCAGCGATTCTTCGTGCCGGAGAATTTCAGATGGGGACCCTTGGGCGACGATCTCTCCCCCGTGAACGCCGGCGCCCGGCCCCATGTCGATGACGTAGTCGGCGTCGAGAATCGTCTCCTCGTCGTGCTCGACCACGATGACGGTATTGCCCACGTCGCGCAACCGCTTCAGCGTCGCGAGGAGGCGGGCGTTGTCCCTCTGGTGAAGTCCGATCGACGGCTCGTCCAGAATGTAGAGGACCCCCATCAACGAAGACCCGATCTGCGTGGCCAGGCGGATCCGCTGTCCCTCTCCGCCCGAGAGCGTCCCTGCGGCGCGGTCGAGCGTCAGGTATTCGAGTCCCACGTTTACGAGGAAGCCCAGGCGCTCCCGGATCTCCTTCAGTATACGGGCGGCGATTTCCTGCTCCGCTGGAGAAAGCGGAACGGTCTGAAAGAAGTCGAGCGTCCGGGCGATCGACAGTCGGCTCACGTCGGCGATCGACAAGCCGGCGATCTTGACGGCCAGCGACTCGGGCTTCAGCCTCCGGCCGCCGCACACCACGCACGGATGCGCCCCCATGTAGGCTTCGATCTCCTCCCGGACCGGCCCCGACTCCGTCTCACGGTAGCGCCGCTCCAGGTTCGGAATGATCCCCTCGAAAGGGCGCCGGTAAACGTGCCGCCGTCCGTCCCGCTCGAAGAAGAACGGAATCTCGTCCTCGCCGGAGCCGTAAAGAAGTATCCGCTGGTGCTCCGAGGCCAGATCCTTGAACGGCGTCGTGATCCGGAAGCCGTAGTGCGTGGACACGGCGTCGAGCATCTGGAAGAAGTAGTACGAGTTCCGGTGAGCCCAGGGGTGGATCGCCCCCTCGCGGAGAGAGAGAGACGGATCCGGGACGACCAAGTCCGGATCGACGTCGAGTTTGATACCCAGGCCGTCGCAGGCCGGGCAGGCGCCGTGAGGGGAGTTGAACGAGAACATCCTGGGCGTCAGCTCGGGAAGGGAGATCCCGCACCGCGGACAGGCGAGCTTCTCCGAGAAAATCAGGTCTTTCCCTCCGTCGACGATGTTGACGAGGACCAGCCCCTCGGCATGGCGAAGGGCTGTCTCGATCGAATCGGCCAGACGCCGCTCGATCCCCTCCTTGACCGCCAGCCGGTCCACGACGATCTCGACAGTGTGTTTTTTCTTTCTGTCGAGGTCGATCTTCTCGGAGAGGTCCCGGAGGACGCCGTCGATCCGGGCACGGACGAACCCGTGCTTCTGCATCTTGAGGAACTCGCCTTTGAACTCCCCCTTCCGTCCGCGAACGATCGGGGCAAGGATCTGGATGCGGGTCTTCTCGGGCAGAACGGCGACCTGGTCGACGATCTGCGAGACGGTCTGGGCCGCGATCGGATCGCCGCACTTAGGGCAGTGCGGCCGTCCCACGCGGGCGAAAAGAAGCCGCAGGTAGTCGTAAATCTCCGTGACCGTCCCGACCGTCGACCGCGGGTTTCGGCTCGTCGTCTTCTGCTCGATCGAGATGGCCGGAGACAGCCCCTCGATGGAATCGACGTCCGGCTTCTCCATCTGCTCGAGGAACTGCCGTGCGTAAGCCGAAAGAGACTCGACGTAGCGGCGCTGGCCCTCGGCGTAGATCGTGTCGAAAGCGAGGGACGACTTGCCCGATCCGGACAGGCCCGTGATGACGACGAGGCGGTCCCGCGGGATCGAGACGTCGATGTTCTTGAGGTTGTGCTCGCGCGCCCCGCGAATGACGATCGACCGCGCGGCGCTCCCGGTTTCGTTCACGTGCGATGCTCCAAAGCGGCAATGAAAGACCGAAGGTTGTTATTTTACCACGTCCCGTCTTCGCGTCATGGACCTAAATAGCGTCCGGTCGCGTTCGGGGTCGTATTCTCGGCTGGACACGATGCCCTCCCATCGTTAGAATACGCCCCGTTTGCAAGCTGGCGGTCCGGCGCCAAGACCGGGCCGCCCAATCAATCTCCGGAGGAGGAAATCGATGAGACCTTTCCCTGGAAAGCGGACGAGAACGACGCTCATATGTGCGGGGTTCCTGGCGGTTCTCGCGGCGTGGCCGGCCCCGGCCCGCGCCCAGACGGTCGGGGCACCGGCGGATCCCCTCGGATTCAACAAGATCGGGCTCGGCGGGCAATTCGAGTTCGACCGGCGGGACGTCCACGACTCCGCGGATCACTACCGGCTGGAAACCTCGCGCCTCTCCGTTAAGGCGGCCTACGGCGTCGATCAGGGAATCGATCTCTACCTCAAGCTCGGCGCGGCTGATGCGGCGGTCTCGGGGATGAGCTTCAACGGCAACTTCGGTGCCTCTCTCGGGGTCGGGTCCAAGATCCAGGTCATGAGCTTTCAGGCGATCCCCGCCCTCAAGGTGAACGCCGACGTGCAGGTCAACTATCTCCAGTCGAAAGATGGAGGCATGGAACTCGCGGGTTGGGATCTGGCCGCCGCCGGGATCGCGTCGTACACACACGGCCAGCTCGTCCCTTACGGAGGCATCCGCGTCTCGTACATGAATCTTGACGGGTCCGGAGGGATGACGAACCTCCGCTTGGACGACAACATCGGGCTGGTGGCCGGCATCGATATCCGGATCCAGCCCCAGCTCGACCTGAACATCGAAGGCCGCCTCATCGACACGACCGGCCTCACGATCGGCGTCACGTATCGGTTCTAGCGGGAGCGTTACCGGCGGAGCCTGGACGATTGAATGCTGTTATGACTCTCCTGGACGCCGCCGGGACGTAACGCTTGAAGGCCGAGCATCCAAGGGTCGGGGAATGAGAAAGGCCTAACTTCTACGGGGCGGCCGGCGTCCCGGCCTTTCGGGCCTTTTCGATCTCAACGAGGGACTCCCGGATCATCCCAGCTTCGCGGCTGTCGGGAGGTACTTCCTTCAAAAGACCGAGCCAAGTCTTTTCGGCGTCGTCGAACCGTCCCTGCTTCGCGAAGACGAGACCCTTCATCCAGCGGGCCGGACCGCTCTTCGGCGATGTCTTGAGCGCCTCTTCGAGCGACTTCGCCGCCTTGTCGAGGTGCCCGGCCTGGAGCATGAGCGTGGCCACGCCCAAGTGGGCCTCTTCGTTCCGTGAATCGACGGACAGAACCTTTCGGTACCGTTCGAGAGCGTCATCCAACCGCCCCAGCGCGATGTACGAGCGGGCGAGCATCAACTGCCCGCCCACATCGTTCGGATTGGCCGCAAGCCTGGCCTCGAGACGGGCGACCATCCCCGCCACGTCGAGTTCCCCGCTCTCAGCCGGAGGAGGATGACCCGCCTCAGGTTTCGCCGCCGTCCTCCACTGCCCCAGGAATCCGTACGCGCCCGCCGCGAGGACGCCCGCCAGGACGATGCCCATGAACCCCGCCATCCTGTTGATCGGAACGAGTCCGGCAAGATCCCTTGACGGCGCCGACACCGGTGTCTTCGCGCCTCGTCCCGCCTTCTCGAAGGCGGCGAGCGCTTCCACCGCCCTCCCTTCGTAGACCGGCTTGAGGTCTCCATATTCGTTCTCGGTGACTCGGCCGTCCGCGAACTGTTCTTCGAGGTCCTTGAGGTTCCGGAGGGCTTCCGCCTTCGCCCGCTCCGCATCGGAGGCGGCGCTCTCCTCGCCGCCATCCACGCCGATCGGCAATGGTTCCGTTTTCCCGGTCAACAGCGGCCAGAAGACGAAGACGGCGCCGGCCACGAAGAAAAGCGCCATGACTGCGATCGCAACGATCATGGAACGTCCTCGTCGGGCAGCTTTTCCATCTCCTGCTCCAGGCGTTTCTTCAGCTTCGCGTCGACCGGCGCTCCGGCGGCCGGCCGGTCTCTTCTCACGCGCCGGCGAAGATAAACGAACAGGACCCCGCTTCCGGCCAGAAACGCCGCGCCGGGTCCCGCCCAGATCAGCCAGTTGAGCCCCTGGCGGCGGGGCTCCAGGAGAATGTAGTCTCCGTAGCGGGAGACGAAGTATTTCCGGATCGACTCCGGCGACTCCCCCGCCTTCAGCCTGTCCCGGATCAGTTCCTTCATCTGCACGGCGAGATCGGAGCGGGAATCGTAAACGGATTCGTTCTGGCAGACCGCACAGCGAAGCTCCTTGGAGATCTCGCGGACCTTCGCCTCCGTCGGGTCCTCGTCCACGGTCGCGGCGAAAGCAAGCGAACCGCCCAGGAGAATTGCAATCACAAGTAGACCAATCCTTCTCATGAGCCTCATTTCGTTCCTTCTACCCCTCCCTGCCTGCGGCAGGCAGGCCATCAACAAGGAGGGCGGTTTTCCCCCATTTCCCCGTTTCCGCTCTTCCCCGATTCACCTATTCACCCATTCACCGACTCACCGTCTTTTCCTTCAGCACCGGCTCCAGGACTTTCGCCACGAATTCCTGCGTCACGGCGCCGGCCTGCTTGTGGCGGATGACGCCCGCGCGGTCGATCACGAACGTCTCAGGAACGCCGTAGACGCCGTAATCGATCCCGATCCGCCCCCGCAGGTCGAGCAGGTGAGGATAGCGGGCCCCGCCCGTCTCCTGAAGGTACCGGCGGGCCTTTTCGACCTTGTCCTGATAAAGAATCCCCATCATGGCGAAATCGGCCCTCCCGCCGTAGTCGGCGGCGATCTTCTCCAGCATCGGATGCTCCACCCGGCACTCCTGGCACCAGGTCGCCCAGAAGTTGACCATGACCACCTTCCCCTTGAGATCGTCCAGGCGGATCGTCTTCCCGTCGAAGGTTTCGGCTTCGAACGCCGGGGCCGTCTTGCCCACCAGCGGAGAAGGAATGAACCTCGGGTTCCCCCTCAGGCCGAATGCAAAGAGAACCAGAAGCGCGGCAACCGCCAAGCCCGTCACGACCTGCCACGGCCTCACGACGCGGCCTCCTTTACCGGATACCGCCGCCGCTGGAACATGACGATAACCGTCCCCAGCGCCATGACCGCACCGCCCGCCCATATCCACTGGACCAGCGGATTCACGTAGGCTTTCACTGCGATCCCCTGCCCCGGCACTTCGTCGCCGATCACGACGTAGAGATCGCGTGTCAAGGTGCTGTGGATCGCGGCCTCGGTCATCGGCATGCTCGACCGCGAATAGACGCGGCGCTGGGGCCGGAGCTCGGCGATGAGCGTCCCGTTGTTTCGCGCCTCGAATACACCTTCGATCGCCTGCCAGTTCGGCCCGCGCGTTTCCCGGATCTCCTTGAACGCGACCGCGTATCCGGCGATCGTGAAGGAATCTCCCGGCTTCATCACGAGGCTCTTCTCGGTCTGGTAGTTCCCGGACCCGACCATTCCGAGAACCATCAGGAGGATCCCCACGTGGATCACCATCCCCCCGTACCGCCGCTTGTTCCGACGGACGACGCGCGCCAGGCCGCCCGCCAGCGAGA
>Ga0154722_1096_pt1 | contig 16123 bp, 18 predicted proteins | sample Rifle2008BG16ft_FD_105730 | JGI IMG/M metagenome (GOLD analysis project Ga0154722, IMG submission 105730) | Nitrospirae bacterium RBG_16_64_22 | reverse complement strand
TACTTGAGGATCAGAAATGTCTCAACCTCGCTCAGATCCAGCCGAACGTGGAGCGCGCACTCCCCGCATGAGGAATGCCGGTCTTGCTTTCCCCTTGGCGCACTCTCTTGGGTTGTCCAAAGCATCACTTGCCGCGTGCTCCTTCAGTCGGAGCCGTCAGGGCGCAGGAGACCTCCACTCCTGGTTCCGCGAGGGATAACTGCTTGTCCAAATCAGGCTTTCCTGAGGGCCGACTTCGACGGCCGGGAATATGAAAGCACCGCACAGATTTCCTCCCTAAGACATGGCCTGGATTCACGATGGGAAAAACCCGCCCAGAAAGCTCTGAAAACTTGGCCCGACTCCCTCAACCCAATTTTGACCGCATCGCGACCGGTTACAAAATAAGGAGGATCAGGAGCACACCCATCACGATCATGATCCAAGTCAGCACAGTGGTCGCCTGCAGTAGATCTGCTCCGCTATCCATCATCTTGACCTTGGCCTCTCTTTCGCGCGCATCCTGAGGTGGTTCCTCTCTCTGTCTTTCGGCACGGGCCAAGCGGAATGCTTCCACCTTGGCGGCAGCTTCAGCGATTTGCTGGTCACTCGCCAGGCCAACTCTCTCGAGGATAACCTCTTTTGTGAGTCCTTCTCCCAAGAGATACGATGAAACTGATCTATCAGAAAGGAAGTCGTCGATCTTTTGGAGACTGACTGATCGCTCATTTCCAGCAGGTGCTTGCTCTTGAGCCGCGGCCGCCATGGGCCCGCTCGCCGCAGAAGAGAAATCAGTTGCTTTTGCTCCATCTTGTGATGCGGATGACGTTGACGTGCCAATCTGAAGGGAAAAGAAAACCATGACAAAAACATGATAGGGGTTCTTCACGAGATCAATTCCTCCTTTCCGAAGATCTGTAGCGAATGGCAGGAGTCCTCGAATCTGCGCACGCCCCGCAACGGTCAGCCCTCGGAGGACCGACGGGAAGGCTGGCCAGGACGGTAGGGCCAGCCTTCCCGTCTCGCACCGGTGAATCGTTGTCTTTCAAGGGCAATCCGAGCCACCGAGCAAGGGGGGGCTTGTCTCTAGCGAGGCCCCGTCCCTGGGAGGAAAAATGCGGCGGGCGGGGCCGGGACTGATGGTCCCCACCCCCCTCTTCTGACCCCTCAAGAAAAAACTGTACAACCACAAGTTGTGTATGTCAATGACAATCTGCAACCATCGGTTGGTAGACCCTCGCGCCCTCCGCCTGTACCGTACCCTTGGGACCGGAAGGGATATCGACGATGGGTTCGATCAAGGACAGCCGCCAGATCGGCGAGAGGATTCGAAGCCGGCGAAAGGCCCTCGCCATGACGCAGGAAGAGCTGGGGGAGTTGGCGGGCGTTACGTATCAGCAGGTCCAGAAGTACGAGAAGGGCGCGAGCAAGCTCTCCCCCGAGCGGCTCCAGCGGGTGGCGGCGGCCCTTCATGTGCCCCTGGACTATTTCTTCCGGGACGAGAAGTCAGGCCGGCAGGGGTCCGTGCGAGAGGAGTTGGCTTCCTACAAGAGGGAAGGTTCCGCCCTGAGTAACGAGGAGAGGGAGGTGCTCAGGCAGTTCCGGCGCTTGGATACTCCCTCAAGCCGCGCCCTGGCCCTGTCGTTGCTCCGGAGCCTGGTCAAGCATGCTCCCCGAGCCTCGATCCCCCGTGTCGGCCAGAAGTAGCGCGGGGTGGTCGCCTCTTGCCCCCAACGGTTGAACCTAAGAACCGCAGTTCATTCACCGCAGAGAACGCGGAGTCCGCGGAGGAACATCTTTTCGGGCGGTTTTGATGCTCACCTGCCTGGTGAGGTCAAAATGTCTTCCAATCCCTCGAACTCCTTTGCGTTCTCTGCGTGCTCCGCGGTTCAACTGCTTTTTCTAGGTTGAAGAAAACGCCTTGATTGCAGGGGAGCGCGGGGCGAGAAGGACCGACAGGGGGCGTTTGGACCGATTATTCCTGAGGGGGTCGTCGCGCGGAAGGGGCCGCGATGTCGTTTCGGGGCATTCTACCAGGATGTTGAAAAAGTCCATCCATGGCTTTTTCAACCACGACTTGGCCGAAGTGAATTCGTCCAAGTCTCACAAATTGCCAGACTTTTCAAGTCTCGCAATTTGGCAATCCATCCATGGATTGCCTAGCAGGGTGTTTTTCAACACCCTGCTATGTTTCGAGAAGAAGGGCGCGAAATCCCGCTTGCCGGAGGTGTTCATCGGCGGTAAGCGCGTCGGTAAGTCCTCGTTCCCGCATGACGGTGAAGGAGACGCAATCCGTCAGCCCCCACTCCTTGTCTTGCCGCTGGCTGTAGAGCGAGAAGGCGCGTCGATACAGGTCTTCCGAAACGGGCACGATCTCAACTTGAGAGTCGGATTCGATCGCGTCGAGGATATGGATGGCGGCTTCCCTGTGCCGCGCCCGGGCCAGGGCATTGCCGATCTCGAACAAAACGGCCCTTGTCGTAATGAGTCGGGTTGACTCCTCCTCCAAACGCCGCGCCAAGACCTTTGCGGCTGCATGGCAAGCGTCCCGTGGCGATGCCAGCGCAATGGGGTAGGAGGCGTCGAGGAAAACCTCAGGCGGCATCCTCGGCGGATCCGTAGAGGTAGTCCTCCAGCCGGCGGGACCAATCGGGCGGCCCGTCGATATTCAGAGAGGATGTTGTTCGGAGAAACCCGCCGGGCCTGCCCGGAGTTCTCTCGACGGGTTCGATGACGGCTCGCACGCGCGTTTCTGGCGACAAGTCGACCGGTTCTTCGGGTCGAAAGACGCTTCCGTCATATTTGAGAATAAGGGTCTTCGTCATGATGGGCTTCCCATGATCACATTCGGCGTGCGAATATCTTCCGGCGGCCGTTTTGTCGTTTGCGGCGCTTGGGTCCTTGCGCCTTCAAACGCAACACTAGCAGAAAAATGGATCTGCGGCAACAAAGAGTGGGTTGAATCTGGGTCTGTTGAATCTGGGCCTTGCCCCGCGACGCGCTTTGAAATAAAGTAAGGCTCATGCGGACGGCGGCGGTTGGCGAGACACCTTCGGTTTTCCGGGTACTTCCTTGACCTCCCATCCCGACGTCATCGTCATCGGGGCCGGGATGGGGGGGCTTTCCACGGCGGCCTTCCTTCTCAAACGCGGGCTCAGGCCGCTGGTCCTGGAGCATCATTATCAGGCCGGCGGGTATGTCTCGGCCTTCAAGCGGCGGGGGTACGTCTTTGACTGCGCCGTGGACGCGATCGCGGGCCTCGGTCCGGGCGGTCTCCTCGACCGGCTCCTTGCCGACTTGGGCGTCCGCCCGGAGGTGGAAGTCCTCCCGCTGGACCCCGTGCGCGAGACGCATTTCCCGGATTTTTCCGCGGTTGTCGCGCCGGCGATGGAGGATTACAGGGAATTCCTGGCTTCCTGCTGGCCGGCCGACGAGACGGCGATCGCCGCCTTCTTCGAAGACATCGAGCGAATCTATACATGTATCCTGAAGCGTTTCGACGACGGGCCTCACGTTCAGGCGTCGGAGGCGGACCTTGCTCTCGTCCGGAAGGCGGGGAGCGCGACCTGGGGGGAGCTCCTCGGCGAGTACTTCGAGTGTCCGAACCTCAAGGTGGTCCTTTCGGACCGGTGCCAGTATCTCGGCCTTCCTCCCTCGCGTCTCTCGGCGATGCAGGCGGCAATGGCGATGGTCTCCTACTTCCGTCAGGGGGCGTCTCGGGTCAAGGGGGGGTCTCAGGTCCTGGCCGACGCGCTGGTCCGGGGAGTCCGGCGGCGGGGAGGGGATGTGCGCCTCGCCTGCGGTGTCCGGGAGATCCTCGTCCGGGACGGGACAGCGGCCGGCGTCGTGACGGACCAGGGAGAGGAGATCCGGGCGCGGGCCGTCGTTTCGACGGCCGATCCCGTCCAGACCGCGCGTCTTCTGGGCGTGAAGGCGGCGGCCCTGGACCAGCGGCCCGCCGTTTCGTTCTTTCTGGTTTACCTGGGCGCCGCGTTGGAGGAAAATACGCTCCCCGCATCGTCCAGCATCGGGGTGTTCCCGACGTGGAACGTGGATCGGGCGCTCGATCCCGAGGACCCGTTCGGTCCCGAGGCCGCCTTCGGGATCACGATTCCCACACGGGTCGATCCGGGGCTGGCCCCTTCCGGCCGGCAGGTCGTGATCCTCCATAAGGAGGTCGCGTACGGCTTCGCGGACGACTGGGGCGGCCGGAAGGAAGCGCTCGCCCGCGAGATGATCGCGAAGGCCGAGCGGTTCGTTCCGGGTCTTGAGCGCGGGATCGAGGTGATGGAGATTGCCACGCCTCTCACGCTCGAGAGGTACACGCGGAACCTCCGGGGATCGGCTTACGGCTGGGAGCAGGTTCCGCACCGCCGGCCCGCGATGTCCCCGGTAGATGGGCTCCACTTCGCTGGCCATTGGACATCGCCCGGGGGCGGGGTCCTGGCGGCGGCCTACTCGGGCTTGCTCGCCGCAAGAAGCGTCGAGGCGTCGCTCGGGCGGCTGGCGAAGCGGGTGTAGGCTGTGCGACCGATCAAAGTCTTCGCGAGGACGCTGGCGACCGCTCTGCTCGTGGCCGTTTCGTTTCTCGTTTTTCTCGGCGTCGCCGCGATCGGCGGCTCGGTTCGGACGAGGGCGGTCACGGACGGCCTGGCGAGGGCGTTTCGGGCGGTCTTGTCGAAGCTGGCGTTCCTCGCCGATCGGGCGGGGTGAATCAACCTGGCATGGGCGGTCCAACCGCGGAGCCCGCGGAGATCGCAGAGGAGGTCCAGAAATTGGGAGGTGCATCGGTCTTGCCAAAGGGAACAGCATCAAAGCACCTCGAGAAGATGTCCCTCCGCGTACTCCGTGATCTCTGCGGTGCAAGAACGGTTTCGGCGAAATGCCGGAGGAGCGGCGGAAATGGCTGAACCGCACTTGGCGGACTCGGGGCTCATCGAGGATCGCCTGAAGAAAATGGTGGTCGAGGCGCTCCGGCTCAAGATGGACCCCGCGTCGATCGACAGCGAAGCCCCGCTCTTCGGCGAGGGGCTGGGTCTCGATTCGATCGATGCGCTCGAGCTGATCGTGGCGATCGAAAAGAACTTCGGCGTCGCCCTGGACAACCAGTCGGAGGGCGAGCGCGTTCTCCGGTCGATCCGGACGCTGGCGGAATTCTTGAAGGACAGGGGCAAGGGGTAGGGATTCGGGACGGCGAGATGACAATTGCAAGTTTCAAATTGGAAATTGGAAATCGCAAAGTGGAAAGAAAAGGGTTCAACCGCCACTTTACAATTTCAAATTTACAATTTCCAATTTCCAATGGGCCCTGTTTATGAAGATCCTCCACGTTCTCGACCATTCCCTTAGGGATTCGGGGGTAAGGGTCGAGGGGGCGGAGGGGCATCAATGCCCCGTTCGTGATCCACTCTCCTCATCTGTCAAGGAGGTCATCGCAATGATGAAGGGCCTGCTCAAGTCGATCGTCGTTCTCACGGTTCTCTTCGTCCCCGATTCGTCCGCCTGGGCGGCGCCGTCGTTCAAGGCGGGCGAGAGTTACCATGTGCTGACGGCCCTGCACGTCGTCCGGAAAGACGAGGTCTACTGGGTGAACTACACCCGGGGGGAGCAGAAGATTCCGGCCGGAGCCAAGGTCACGGTGAACAGCATCGACAACAAGCGGATCGACTTCGCCTGGATGGGGAAGGTCTACCGCTTCGACTACAAGAACAACGATTCCGGCGCGCCGGTGGACGAGATGCTCGCCAAGTTCTTCAGCAAGGAAGATCCGACTCCGAAGATCAAGGCGATGTCCGAGAAAGCCCAGGCGCAAATCTCGCGCGGCGCGGCGGAAGGCGGGATGACCAAGTGGCAGGTCCTTCACTCGATCGGCGTCCCGGCCTACGCGGGACAGTCGAAGACGTTCAACCTCCGGCTCAAGGACGTGATGAACGCCGACCAATGGATCTACCACTACAACAAGTTCAACCGGTTCACGATCCGCTTCGCCAACGGCAAGGTCCAGAGCCGGCAGGAGTAAAGAGACGCGGTGAATCGGTGAATCGGTGAATCGGAACAGTGATCCTCCCCTTCAAAAGGGCCCCTCTGCTGCAGGCAGAGAGGCCGGGCGAGAGCGACCGAACGCTGAACTTCGAACGGCCGGCAGGATCGCTCTCCCGATCTCGCGTATCCACCTGGAGCTGACGAGCCACTGCAACTTCGCCTGCGAATTCTGTCCCGACGATCTCATGACCCGCCGGCGGGGGTTCATGGACTTCGGCCTTCTTCTCCGGCTTTTCGACGAGATCTCGCGCGAGAACCTGGCCCGGTGGGTCGCCCTCCACGTGATGGGGGAGCCGACTCTCTATCCCCGGATCGAGGAGGCGGTCGCGGAGGGGGCCGCGCGCGGTCTCGCGCTCTGCCTCGTGACGAACGGCTCCCTCCTCACGCCCGAGAAGGCGGAGAACCTGTCGCGGGCGGGCCTCAAGCGGCTGATCGTTTCCGTCCAGACGCCGGATGCGGAGTCGTTCGACCTGCGCGGCGCCCCTCACCGGCTGTCGTTCGAGGAGTTCGCGGACCGCATCGGCCGGTCCGTCCGCCGGCTTTGCGCGTCTCCATCGGGGCCGTCGGTCGTTCTCTCGTTCCTGACGACGCCCCTGCCGGGGTGGCTCACGCCAGGCGCCCCTCCGATGAGGATCGCCGGCCGAAACGGGGTTCTGAGGGAGCGGTTGCTCGACTGGATCTCGAAAATCTTTCCGGAGGGAGTCGGTCCGGGCGTGCGGGAGGCGGTCGCGCGGGCTCGGATCGGACGTTACAACCGGATCGCCGTGGCCCCGCGGCTGACGTTCGAGACCCGGTTCCTGGGCGACTGGGGGACGCATTTCCGCCAGCGCGGGCGGATCCTCCCGGCCCGGTTCGGCTCGTGCAACGGTCTCTCGGAGAACATGGGTGTGTTGTGGAACGGGGATTTCGTATACTGTTGCACCGACTTCAACGGGGAGACTTCTACGCGCAACGCGGCCGGGGCGTCGATCCGCAATTTTCTGGAGGGCCCCGAGATCCAGCGCATCGTCGATGGGTTCAGCCGGTACCGCGTCGTTCACCCGCACTGCCAGAGGTGCCTGGGGGATGTCACGTGGAGCCGTTCGCTCGTGCGCCAGGTGGGTTCGATCGTCTACTTCAAGTGGATGCGCCGCCGCATGGCGCCGGACGGGTGGGCGCTGGGATGAGGATCCGCCTGATCAACCCCCTCGTCCCCTACAGCATGCTCGGAGGCGATTTCTACTTCCGCCTGCCGACGCTCGGGCTTCTCAAGGTTGCGGCGCTCACCCCGCCCGAGCACACGGTCGATATCGTCGACGAGAAGGTGGAGGCGCTCGACCTGGACGAGCCCGTCGATCTGGTCGGCATCACGGCCATGACACCGGCGGCCTACCGGGCCTACGCCCTGGCCGATCACTACCGGTCAAAGGGCGTTCCGGTCATCATGGGCGGAATGCACGCAACCAAGTGCCCCGAGGAGGCGCTGGAGCACTGCGACGCGGTCGTCCAGGGCGAGGCGGAGGGCGTCTGGCCGCAGGTCCTGCTCGACGCGGCCGAAAGCCGTCTCAAGAAGACCTACCGGCAGGACGGGTTCCCCTCCCTGGATCATCTCCCCATCGTGAACTGGGATCTCTACAAGGGGAAGAAGTACCTCCCCGTCCACTTCGTCGAGACGACGCGGGGTTGTCCCTACGACTGCGACTTCTGTTCCGTGACCGACTCCTACGGCGCGAAATTCCGCAATCGTCCGATCGATCAGGTGGAACGGGAACTGGGAACGCTCAAACCGTTCGAGGGGCGGTTCATTCTGAAGAACGTCGTCTTCTTCGTCGACGACATCATCAACAGCCGGGCCGACTACTCCAAGGATCTCTTCCGCCGCCTGATTCCGTACAACTTGAAATGGCTTGGACAGGCCACGTCGCTCGTCACTCGCGATACCGAGATGCTGACGCTGATGCGGCGGTCGGGGTGCCTGGGCGTTCTCATCGGGTTCGAGACGCTCTCCGACACGTCCCTCTCGTCCGTGGGGAAGAACTTCAACAAGCCGCAGAACTACCTGGACATCATCAACCGCCTGCACGACCACGGCATCGGGATCAACGGATCCTTCGTCTTCGGGTTCGACCACGACGACGAGTCGGTCTTCGACCGAACGCTCGACTTCGTCGTCAAGGCCAAGCTGGACAGTTGCTATTTCTCGATCCTCACGCCGTATCCCGGGACCGATCTGCACAAGAAGTTCACGGATGAGGGGCGGATCTTCGACTTGAACTGGGAGCACTACAACACGAACACGGTCGTCTTCCGGCCGATGAAGATGTCCCCGGAGAAGCTCATGGAGGGGTACCACGGCCTCCTCAAGGGTTTCTACACTTACGGGTCGATCTTCAAGCGGCTCTGGGGCAGCGGCACCAAGACGAACTTCTTCGGGCCCATGAACTTCGGATTCCGCCAGACGATCAAGCGGATGACGGCACGCGGCCCCTACTCTCTCACGGAAGAGACCAAGACCCTGTCAGCGCCAGCATGACGCCGACCGGGAAGGTCCTCATTCTCGACGGAATGTGGAGCAAGACGGTCGCGGCCGTCCGCTCCCTGGGCAGGCGCGGGATCAACGTGACCGTGGGCGAAGTGACGCGGCTCGCGGCCGCTCTTTTCTCGAGGCACGCGGACAGGCGCGTCGTCTATCCTTCTCCCGTGACGGAACCCCGGGCCTTTCTGTCCTGGCTGGACAGGGAGCTGGACAGAGGATACGACGCCATCCTCCCGTTCGAGACGTCCACCCAGGAGTTCCTGGCCGTTCATCGAACCCGGATCGAGGGCCGGACTCGGTTCCCGTTCGCCTCGCTTCAGGCGATGCGTCTGTTGGGAGACAAGGCGGAGACGGCGAAGAGGGCCTTGGCGCTGGGGCTCATTGTCCCGCGGACGGTCCATCCGCAGTCCGTGGAGGAGGCGGCGCTGGTCTTGAAGGATTTTCCCGCGCCGGCCGTCGTGAAGCCCCGGACGGGCTCGGGGAGCCGCGGGCTGAGGTACGTCTCGCGGGCCGAAGACCTGCTGACGGTGTATCGAGACGTTCACGCCCGCCATCCCTTCCCGATCGTTCAGGAGCGAATTCCGCCCGGAGGGGAAGCCATCGGCGTCGGGGCCTTGTACAACAGGGGGAAGGCGAGGGCGCTCTTTGCGTTCAAACGGCTGAGGGAGTACCCCGTGACGGGCGGGGCGTCGACCCTTCGCATGTCGATTCGCCATCCCGAGGCGGAGGCCGCCGCCGAGAGACTGCTCGACTCCATCGGCTGGCATGGGCCGGCGATGGTTGAGTTCAAAACGGACGCGGCCGACGGCCGTCCGAGGTTTCTCGAAGTGAACCCGCGCTTCTGGGGGTCGCTTCCCCTCGCCATCCGGGCCGGCGTCGATTTCCCGTGGCTGCTCTACCGCATGGCCATGGACGGGGACATTGAGTCGGCCGGCGAGTACAGGGCGGGGGTCGTCGTGAGGTCTGTGATTCCCGGCGAGATCCTCCATTTCCTGACACGGCGGGGCCGGGTCCGCCCCGAGATCCCCGCGGAAGCCCGGCGCGGCCGCGAGGGAGACGACCTGATTTCCCTGGAAGACCCCCTGCCAGTCGTCGGGCGCGTTCTTTCTCTCCTGCCCGTCCTCATGCGTGCCGATCTCCGCCGCATTCTCTCGCATTGAGCGCGATCCACCGACACTGGCTCAACAGGGGCTTCTTCTACAAGGCGGCGATCTTCCTCGCCGCGAGACTCCCGCGCCGGCCGCTCTACTGGATGGCGGCCGGGATCGGAGACCTTTCCAGGCTCATCATGAAGCCGGCCCGCGAAGGCCTGGAGGCGAACCTTGCGCGGATCGCGGGAGACGATCCCGAGGCCGTTGCCCGTCTTTCCCGCGCGACCTTCCGAAACTACGGGGCGTATCTCGTTGACCTCGCCCGCTTTCACTCCCTTTCGGCGGCGGACGTCGGAGACATCTTCAGCGCCGTGGAAGGGGTGGAGCACTTCGACGAGGCCGTCCGGCGGGGAAAGGGAATTGTCGTCCTCACGGGGCACGTGGGGAACTGGGAACTCGGCGGAATCTATTTTGCGAAAGAGGGCTTCCGGACGCACGTTCTTACGTACGATGAGGACACGCCGGACCTGAAGGAGATCAAGGAGGGTTTCCGGCGCGGCTACGGGATCGAGACGATCGTCGTCGGAGAGTCGCCGCTCGCGAGCCTTCCGGTCATCCGGGCGCTTCGCGAGGGCGGGCTCGTCGCGATGCTCGTCGACCGCGTTCAGGGAGAGGGGACCCGGGAGGTCTCGTTTTTCGGGCGGCCGACGCCCTTCCCGATCGGGCCCGTCGTCCTGGCCGGGCTCACGGGCGCCGCGATCATGCCGGCGTTCGTCGTGATGGAAGGGAAGGGGGTCTACCGAGGGATCATTCCGGGCCTGGTCGAGACGCCCCAGACGGGCGACCGGGAGGCCGATATCGCCGCTGTCCTCACCGAGATCGCCCGATTGTTCGAGGGCGTGATCCGCCGGTATCCGGACCAGTTCTACAACTTTGTGGCGATATAGGCCGGTGAATGGGTGAATCGGGGAAACGGTGAATCGGTGAATAGGTGAATAGGTGAATAGGAAGGCCAGGTCAATGACACGTAGAGCCACAACAAGAACCGCAGCATTCCTTGTCTTCTTGGTGTTGCATCCTCTGGATGGGCTGGCGCAGGAGAGCGGGCGCGAGCTCTCTCCCGCCGAGGCGGAGCGCGTTCTCGAGCAGATCGCCCAGGCCCAGGCGAAGGTCCGGACGATCCGGGCAACGATCGTCCAGAGACGGTCCTCGGCCCTGCTCAAGAACGACTCGGTTACGGAGGGACGGCTCGAGGCGAAGCGGCCGAACTTCATCCGGTGGGAAGTCGACAAGCCGTCGCGCTCGATTGCGTGGATCGGGCCCGACGGTGTGACGATCTACTACCCGGACAGGAATATCGCCAAGAAGCCGCCTTCATGGGCCGTGGCCCGGACGGCCGGGGGGTTGGACCTCGTCTTCGCTTTCTCCGAGCGTCCGCTCGGTCAAATACGCGCGGATTTCACGACTCGCGTGTCGGAGGAAGAGGACGGCATCCGCGTGAACCTCCTGCCGCGCCGGGACGGACTCCCCGAGTTGTCCTTTGTCTTCTCCCGGCCCGGCTACGCGATCAAGGAGATCGCGCTCACGCCTCAGGGGGCAAGGACAATCACCCTCACCTTCCGAAACCTGCGGACCAACGCCCCGATCCCCGACGCCCGCTTCATCCCCGACCTCCCGCCGGGGACGGCGACGGGCGAGATGTGACCGCGCCGGCATCCGTCGGCGCTGACCGGATCACCGCCGCGGGCGTCCTCTTGCTCCGAATGCCTGGCATCTGGTATCGTAAGTTATGCTTACCCAAGCCGTGACCCGCCGCGTCAAGTACACCTTCGAGGATTACCTCCTCTTCCCCGAGGACGGAAGACGCCATGAGATCGTCGACGGAGACCACTACGTGACCCCAGCCCCTTCGACCAAGCATCAGAGAATCGTCGCAAACCTCCTGAACTCCATCCGGACTCTTCTCAAGCAACACGCGGTTGGTCTGGTCCTTCCCGCCCCGTGCGACGTTGTTTTCTCGGACCTCGACGTCGTCCAGCCCGATCTCCTCTTCGTTTCCAAGGGGCGGGCGTCCATCGTCACGGAAAAGAACATCCAGGGACCTCCGGACCTCGTCATCGAGATCGTCTCCGAGACGACCCGGAGGACGGACGAGATCCTCAAGCGGAAGCTCTACGAGCGGTTCGGCGTGAAGGAGTACTGGATCGTCGATCCGGAGCTTGAGGCCGTTAAGATCTACCGCCTGGCGGCGGGAGGATACGAGCGGGCGGGGGATATCTCGGCCGAGACGGGCGGAGCGCTCGCGACGCCGCTTCTCCCGGGCTTGTCGATCGAGGTCTCAGAAATATTCGCCGAGTGAGCCGCCCCGCCGGGCGTGCGCCGGAAGCCCCCTCGATTCGATAACTTCATCGACGTCCCTCGTTGTGCCGGTCGGCGTTCTCATTCCCGGCCGACGAGCCCCTTGACCATCCGGAAGTAGAGCACGAGCCACCATGCCCAGAGAAATACGAGAACGATGACGATGATCGGCAGACCGAGGAGAGCAAGATAAGAGAGAGCCGGGTTCCGCTCCGGCCAAGCTGAGGCGACGGGGAGGCCGTACAGGAGCAGAAAGACGGCGAGAAGGACGGCTGCGATATCGAGCATGACGATCGTGCGCCTGAACGCGGGCGTCCACCATGGAGCGGGGTTCCACTTGACCTGAAAGAGGGAAACTCCCGCGAAGAGAAGCCCGGCGAGAGGTCCGATCGTCAGGGCCTTGAAGACCGGCGGGGGAACGACGCCGCCCCGGACGGCTTGAGAGAAGGCCAGTGCCCATCCCACGGCCTGGAGGCCGAACGTGACCGAGAGGATCCCGACGGCGGCCCAGAGGAGCCGGCCACCATGGGCCGGGGGGCCGTCGGTGTCCGGGGATTGGAAACGCCCTTTTCGGGATGGGTCGTCCATCCGAGGCCGATCAGGGACGCTTGAACTGTTTGCTGAGCGTCAACCCCTGGGCCTGATAGGACGAACCGATCGCCGGCCCGTAGATCTTGTCGGGAGGAGCGAGCATCCGCTCGTAGACGAGCCGTCCGACGATCTGGCCGTCCTCGATGATGAACGGGACGTCGTGGGAGCGGACTTCCAGGACGGCCGGCGTCCCTTTGAGCCCGTCCTCGCTGAAGCCGAAACCCGGATCGAAGAACCCCGCGTAGTGGATCCGGAACTCGCCGATCGACGGGTCATAGGCGATCATCTCGGCGGCGCGGTCCGGCGGAATGGAGACCTTCTCCTTCGAGGCCAGGATGTAGAAGTCGTCGGGGTTCAGGACGATCGAGCGGTTCCGGGGAGGATGGATCGGGTCCCAGTAGTCGGCCGGATCGTAGTGGTCGATCTTGCGAAGGTCGATCACAGGGGTGTTCCGCCGCGCCCGCCAGCCGACGAGGGCCGAGCCGTGCAGTCCTTCGAGGTCCACGGAGACAAGAAGACCGGCGTCGATCGTCGCCGGGACCGGGGCGTTCTCCTTCCAGACGAGGTTCCGGGTCTTGTCCAGTTCTCTCAATTGTTCGTCCGGGATCCCCGCGTTGCCGGAGACAAAGCGAAGCTGGTTAAGCCGCATACCCTCCTGGACAAGGATCGTGAACGTCCGAGGCGCGATCTCGGCGTAGATCTTCCCGTGATACCCGTCCGGAACGCGGTCGAACTCCGGGCATTTATCCGCGATGAGGCGGACGAAGATGTCGAGCCGGCCCGTCGTGCTCTTGGGATTGGCCCTGGCCGAGAGGCCCTCCGGAAGCCGCAGTTCTTCGAGAAGGGGGACGACGTAGATGCACCCGCGCTCGAGGACGGTCGGGCGCGTCAGGTCGAGTTCGGAGAACTTCCAATCGCGGATCTTCTCCTCGACCGCCGAGCCCCTTCCGGGGAGAAACGAAGCCTGGACGCGGTACGCGACGGACCCGAGCCGAAGGTCCAGGCTCGCGGGCTGAACCAACTCGTCCCGGATCGGGGCGCGGGCGGCGATGGCGCCGCCGTCCCTCAGGGCGCGGATCTTCTGCGCCGGGAGAATTCCCTTCCCGAAAGCCTCGATGTCGCGCGAAATCTCCGGAAAGAGCTTCTCGGATATTGGACTCGCCATTCTCGCCTCGGCAACCGCAAAAGGACGGGCCAACCCTGTCGCGCCGCGAGTATACCCGTTTCCATGGCCCTTCCGCAAACAGCTCGGACGCCGGTGTTTTTCCTCCGCGGACTTTGCGTCGAGAGATCCCGGGCTGGCAGGGGGAGAAGGCCTTTGTTGATCGTCTTGACTCCGACCCCAGAAATGGCTATGGTTTGGCCAGAATGCGACACGAAATCGTGGTTGCTCCCGAGGCCGTGGACGACTTGCGCTCCTTGAAGGCGTACGATCGTGCGGCGGCGGGCGACGCCATCGAGAAACACCTGAGACACGAGCCAACGAAGGAAAGCAAGAGCCGTATCAAGCGGCTCCGGGGGATGAATCGGCCGCAGTACCGCCTTCGGGTGGGTGATCTTCGAATCTTCTACGATGTGTCGGAGAAATCGGTAGCGGTATTGGCGATTGTCTCAAAACCAGAAGCCAGTCAATGGCTCAAGAACAAGGGAGAGCCAAAGTGAGGAAAGTGGCCTTGTCGGAAGTCAAGGATGATCTGTCCCGATATCTGCATGTCGCGGAACGAGAGGAGGTGATCATTACGAGGCACGGCAAGCCCGCCGGTGTTCTGGTCGGGTTCGCTTCCGAAGACGACTGGCTCGACTATCGGCTCGAGAACGATCCTCGATTCCTGAGGCGCATTGAGGCGGCCCGCAGGAGCCTGCGGGCGGGAAGGGGCGTGCGGCTGGAAGATATCGAGGATCCGAAGTAGCGGTCGCGGTTCCGGAACTCGGAACTACGCCCGGGAGGGTTTTCCCGCCAGATCGTGCGTGCGGGATTCGGTGACGAGGACGGGGACGAGCGAGCCGGGGGCGGGCGGAGACGTCCCCGAGACGGCGTCCGCGAGATAGACGACGCCGTCGACGTCGTAGGCTTGTCCTTCCGTTCGGCCGGAGAGAAGGTCTTGGTGCTCCTCGGAGGGACCGTCCACCATGACGGGCACGGTCCGGCCGACCATCTCTCGGAGGAGCGCGGCCGAAATTCCTTCCTGCGCGCGCATGATTTCCGCCCGGCGCGCCTCGGCTTCCTCGGGCGGGACGACAGGGCCTGCCCCGAAGGACGCGGTCCCTTCTTCGCCCGAATACGTAAACACCCCGAGATGGTCGAAGCGGGCCTGGCGGATGAAGTCCGCAAGGTTCTCGAACGCTTTTTCGTTCTCTCCCGGATGCCCCACGAGGACGGTCGTCCGGATCGCCGCCTCCGGAACGATCTTCCGTATCCGATTCAGGACCTTCTCGAGATCGGCCCTCTTGCCCGCCCTTCCCATCCGCTTGAGGACGGCGTCGTCGGCGTGCTGGATCGGCATATCCACGTACCGGCAGACCTTCTCCTCGCCGGCCATCACGCGGAGAAGCGCGTCGTCGATCCCCGTCGGATAGAGATAGTGGATCCGGAGCCACGCGAGACCCCGAAGGCCGGCCAGTCTCCGGACGAGGTCCGCGAGGGCCCCCTTCCGGCCCCGGTCCCTGCCGTAGAAAACCGTGTCCTGCGAAACGAGGGAAACTTCGCGGACGCCTTCCCTGACCAGCGCTTTGACCTCGGCCTCGATCTCGTCGGGAGGCCGGCTCCGGAACGCCCCCCGGATGGCGGGGATGGCGCAGAACGCGCAGGCCCGGTCGCATCCTTCGGCGATCTTGACGTAGGCCAGATGGGGCGGCCCGATCCGAACGCGCGTTGATGGGGAGGGTCCAGCATGGGGGCGGCGCGGGGCCTTCCTGCCGGACTTGATCCAGAGCTCGCGGCACGCGGCGGCGACGCTTTCGGGTCCGCCCAGACCGAGTACGATGTCCGCTTCCGGGATCTCCGCTTTCAACTCGTCCTTGTACCGCTCCCCGAGGCATCCGGTCACGACGAGCCCCCGGCATCGGCCGCCCTTGAGGCTCGACATCTCCAGGATCGTCTCGATCGACTCCCGCTTCGCGGCCTCGATGAATCCGCACGTGTTGACAACGATCAGGTCGGCCGAGGCGGGATCGCCCGCGACGTGAAACCCTTCCCCGGACAAGCGCGCGAGCATTCGCTCGCTGTCCACCTGGTTCTTGGGACAGCCGAGGGAGACGAGGGAGACGGCGGGCGTTTCAGCCGGCGGACTGCTCTTTACACGGCGAGTCATCGCTCAGCCCGCGCGGTGTCGGGTGACGGCCCACCGCGTGAAGAAATACGCCGCGACAGCGCCCAGAAGGCCCACGAGGAGCGTCCCGAGGACGAACGGCACGAGGTAGGCGGAGAGGATGTCCAGCGCCGCCCAAGCCGTCAGTCCGTTCCATTCCATGCGCGGAAGCGCGAACGGTTTTCCCGTGAGGGCCAGGCCCACGAGAAGGCATCCGGTATAAATCGGGGCGATCGTCC
>Ga0154722_1072_pt3 | contig 16525 bp, 19 predicted proteins | sample Rifle2008BG16ft_FD_105730 | JGI IMG/M metagenome (GOLD analysis project Ga0154722, IMG submission 105730) | Nitrospirae bacterium RBG_16_64_22 | reverse complement strand
TCGATTCCCCGGTAGCCGCGGAAGCGTCCGTCCGCGTCGAAGAAGGGGACCCCGCTGGTCTCCAGAACCACGAGACGGCCGTCCCGGTGTCGGTTGAGGTTCTCGAGGGATGCGAACGGCTCGCGGCGGGCCGCGACGCGGCCGAAGATCTCCGCGACGCGGTTCGCCTCCTCCGGCGGCATCAGGTCGAAGGGCGTTTTGCCGATCACCTCCTCCGGTTCATATCCGAGCAGGTCGCGGACCTTGGGGCTCGCGTAGGTATAGACGCCATCCTCGTTCACCTCCCAGACCCAATCGCTCGTGGACTCGACCAGGCTGCGGAACCGTTCCTCGCTCTCCGCGAGGTTTCTCGAACCCGCCTCCAGGGCCGCGGCCATTTCGTCCAGGGCGCGGGCGAGCCGGCCCAGCTCGTCCTCGCCGTAGGGGAGGCCGGTCCGGGCGGAGAGGTCTCCGACGGCGATCCGTCTTGCGGTCGCAGTGAGGGCGTTCGTCCGCCGCATGATGAAGAAGTGCCCGAGGAGAAGCGCGGCGGAGAGGCCGACGACGAGCGATGCCCCGAGGCCGGCGAGGTTCACGAGCAGGCCCGTCCTGGCCGACGACAGGGCCGCGTCCTTCGGGACACCGGCCCGGACGAAAAGGATTTCCCGCGAGCCGACGCTGACGGGGGAGAAGGCGTAGAGGCGAACCGTTCCGTCGAGGCCCTTGGCCTCGGTGATTCCCTCCGGCTGGGAGAGAACCGGCGCGAGGAGGTTTTCGGGAAGGGTGCGGCCGGCCCACTTTTTCCCCTCCGGCCCCTCTGGGTAGCGCGCCAGGATCGTTCCGCTCCTGTCCACGAGAGTGAGCGTCGTGCCGGGCGGATGCGAAAGGCCGGCCAAGTGCCGGTTGAGCCAGTCCAGGTCGAGGGCGGCGAAGACGGCCCCCTGCGGCCGTCCGTCCTTGTCCGTTATCGGGTATCCAAAGACGAGCACGGGGAGGCCCGTGATCCGGCCGACCTGGAACTCGCCGGCCGTGAAGCCGCCGGTCTTCATCGCGTCGATGAAGTAAGGCCGGTCTGCCGCCGTGACGGGGCCGGCGAGCGGTTGCGCACTGCAGAAGACGCGGCCGCTCGCGCCGGCCGCTCCCAGGTTGGCGTATCGGGGATCGCGCAAACGGATGTCCGAGAGGAGGGCCGAGCATGCCGCCCCGCGGTCCTCGGCGACTTCGGGGAGGCGCGAAAGGACCCGGAGGAGGGTGTCGGTCTCGTTCACCGTGTGCCCGATGTCGTCGGCCAGGACGTCCGCAAGCTTGGAGACTTGCTGGGCGGTTGCTTCCATCTCGTGCTGGCGGCGCTCGGCGGCCCCGTAGAGGATGAAGGCCGCGGCAGGAAGGATGGAGACGATGATGATGAGGAAAATGCGCCAGCGGATGGAGGCAAAACGGCCGGAGGGCATGGGTCAACCCTCTCCGCGGACTGAGGCGTGAGGATAACGCAACATCCGGCGTCGCTGGCCGGGAGCCGGCGGGCGGATCGATGAACGTCGCGGGAGAAGAGCGGTGACGAGACGAGGGGGCATTCGGTCACCTCAATTTGGCACCTCTTTTTTGCCGGATATTACACTATTATCGGTTGCCTGTCCATAAAGGTGGGCTTCAACGAGCCTGGCTGACCAAGGGTCAATTGGTCCAAGAAACCGTCATTCCCGCCCCGCATCAAGCGCGGGGTAGACTTCAGCGGGAATCCAGAAGTCATTGAATTCGTAAACACTGGATTCCCGATAAGAACCTCGGGAATGACGGAAAAAGAGTTTTTCCGCACCCACCTACCTTGTCCCTCGCTCGCTTTTCGTTTTTTCCATCCGTCTCTCCCAGTAGATCGGCAGTTCCCTCATTCCAATCACGCCGATCGCGCCCGTGGCCAGGACGAACCCGGCCGCGATGGGAAGGATGGTCTCCCGCGCTGGGCCGTCGGGCAGGCCGGCGGCCGCCGCCACGGCGAGGATGATCGAGAACTCGCCGCGCGGGATGAGGGAGGTCCCGGTGCTCGCGCACGCCCGCGTGGAGAGGCGCGAGGACCGGCAGACCAGCCAGCCCGTCGCTATCTTCCCCGCGACGCCCAGGAGGACGAGGCCGAGGATCGGGAGGGTCGTCCCGCTCCATCCTTCCCACGGGATCATCAGGCCGAAGGAGAGGAAGAAGATCGCGGCGAAGAGGTCGCGGAACGGCGCGAGCCGGTCGATGATCCTCTGGCGGTGGGCCGTCTCCGAGAAGAGGAGGCCGACGAGGAACGCCCCGACCGCCTCCGAGAAGCCGAGGCGCGTCGAGAGGGCGGAGGCCAACAGCACGACGGCGAGCGCCATCAGGAGGAAAAGCTCCGTGGACTCCACGTGAAGGAGCCGGTTGAGGCGGGGAATGACGGAGGGCGGGATCAGCAGGAAGGGCGTGATGAAGAGGACGATCTTGAGGAGCGTCCAGGAGAGACCAGCGGCTTCGACGCCGCCGGACTGAAAGCCCGTGAGAAGGGCGAGGATCAGGACGATGGCCAGATCCTCGAAGACGAGGATGCCGATGATCGTGTCGGCTTCTGGGTTGGCGACCTGGCGGTTGTCGATCATGGCCTTGGTGACGACGGCGGACGAAGAGATGTAGACGATCGCGCCTAGATACGACGAGGCGAGCCAGTCCCATCCCATCGCCCGACCGATGAGAAGCCCGAGCGGGAAATTGACCGCGAGGTCGACGACCCCCGCTCGCGCGATCGGCCGGGCGTGATGGCGGAGATACGAGGTGGAGAACTCCAGGCCGATGAAGAAGAGGAGGAGCATCAAGCCGATCGTGGAAAGAAGATTGATCAGCTCCACGTTCGTGACGAAGTTGTGGAGGAGGATGCCGCCCAGGATGTAGGCCGGGATGACGGACTGCCGGAGACGGGAGGCGATGAGCCCGCCCGCGAAGAGGACGGCCAGGATGACGCCCAGCTCGAGAAGGGATTGGGACACGGGGGCCGCTACTCCCCGGCCAGGACCTTGCGGAACCGCTTGTGGTGCTCGGGGCGGCCGATCACCAGGAGGACGTCGTCCCCCTTGAGGACCTCGGACGATTCGGGACCGGGGATGCAGAGATCCTCGCGCAGGATGGCCAGGATGGAGACGCCGGTCTTCGTCCGTATGGCGAGGTCGCGGATCGTTCTCCCGTCGGCGTGAGAGCCGGTCTCGACCTTGACCCACTCGAGCGACATCTCCTTGACGATCACGTCCATCCGCTCGACCGTGCGGAGGCGGAACTCCCCGGAGAGCACGGCGCCGGCCTCCCGGGCCTCCTCCTCGGACAATTCGATGACCGACGAGGGGAACTCCTCGCCTTTCTGGAAGCGGTAGACCTCGCGTTTTCCCGCGGAGTGGCGGATGATCGTAACCTTCTCGCCCGCGTCCGTGTGGATCCAGAACTTCCTTCCCACGCCGGGGAGTTCGGCCTCGTGCATCTTCACGGTCTGACCTCCTTGGGGACGAAAACAATTCTGGCGAGTCGCCGAGACGATCGTGTATCCTCTGCCGGATTTAATGCACAGCGTAGGGGACGGCGCGGGACGTGTCAATGCGGGAATAAAGGCGGGTTGGAGGTTGCTCGCCGTCCAAGCGCAAGCGCCGCCATCGAGGGCGGCGAGGCTCCGGGACACGATCCCCCGCGGGACCGGAGCGAACGGGCATCTGTTCGGGGGCCGGCAGAAGGAGGCGTCATGCATCGGTTTCGCAATGTCGCGGTTCTGGTGATCGCTCTCGTCCTCGCAATCGGAAGCACGTTCGCAGTCGGCATCGCCGACGAGCACCCGGCCGAGCATCCGGGCGCGGAGGCGAAGGAGTTTACGGCCGCCGAGATCAAGAAGGCGATGATGGACCACATCAACAAGGGAACCAAGGCCGGCGGAGGCGCGTTCAAGCTCAAGGACGCCGACGGCGGCGGCAGGGAGCTCTCGCTCAAGTTCGTCCAGATCCACGATCCCGTCCGCAAGATCGCGGGGAAGAGGTACTTCGCCTGCATCGACTTCCAGGCCGCGGGCGGCGCGAAGGGCCAGCTCTACGACATCGACTTCTGGCTCGCGCCGAAGGACGGTCAGCTCGTCGTGACCGAGACGAAAGTCCACAAGGTGCCGGTGAAGAACGGCGCGACGTGGGCCAAGAAGGAGCGCTACAACTTCGACGGCGACAAGCCGGTCGTCGTTAACTGATTTCCCATCCATTCCGGAGCCCCGCCCCTCGATGCCGAGGGGCGGGGAACTGCTCATGACGCGCGCATCCGTGTTCTTTCTTGCGTTCGTTTTCCTTGCCGGCCCTCTTGCCGCCGGCCCGGGGGCGGAGGCGTCGTCCTCGCCTTCGGACAGACGGTCGTTCCGTTTCACCTACGAAGCCGTTGTTTCGAAAATCGATCCGTCGGCCCGGCGCGTTGAGATGTGGCTTCCGGTCGCCGCCGACACCGATGTCCAGCGGGTCACGGACCTTAAGGTCGAGGCCCCGTCGGGCGTGTCCTCCCACCTCGATCGTGAGTACGGCAACAAGATCCTCAACGTTGCTCTCGATCCGAAGGGGGCGGAAAGCCTTCGAGTCCGCGTCTCCTACACCGTCCTGCGGAAAGAAGACCGGCGTTCCCCGGTCCGAATGACTCTCCGAGAAGTCCGGAGTCCTTCCCCCGTGTCGGACAGGTTTCTGCAAGGGGACCGGCTGGTCCCGGTCGACGACTTCATCAGGTCGATCGCCCGCGAAGTCACGCTCGGGAAGTCCACTCCCCTCGAAAAGGCGGAGGCGATCTACGAACACACCGTCGAGACAATGAGGTACGACAAGAGCGGAACGGGCTGGGGGAACGGCGATCTCTATTATGCCTGCGACATCCGCAGGGGCAACTGCACCGATTTCCACGCGCTCTTCATCGGCCTCGCGCGCGCGGCGAGCATCCCGGCCAAGTTCGTGATCGGATTTCCTATCCCCGCGGAGAGGGGACGGGGATCGGTCGCCGGGTACCACTGCTGGGCGGAGTTTTACCTGGACGGGTTCGGGTGGGTCCCAGTCGACACCTCCGAGGCCGCGAAGGACAAAGCAAGGAAGGCGTACTTCTTCGGCACGCTCGATCCCAATCGGATCGAGTTCACGACGGGGCGCGACATTCTTCTCGCGCCTCCGCAGAATGGCGAGCGTCTAAACTACTTCATCTACCCATACGTCGAAGTAGACGGAAAGGCGCACGCCGAGGTGGAGAAGAATTTCGCCTACCAGGACATGCCCGATTTTCCGCGAAAGGCGTTCCTCTTCCGGCGGGCGTTGCAGTAGATGGCGGCGTCCCCGTAGACGCCCGCGACGACCATCGCGCGGACGAAGACGCGGGAGAGCCATTCCATTGCGGAACCTCCCGGTTTCCGGTACTCTGCCGCCCCTCGCGTGAATTTTCAGCGGCTTCTACGGATCAGGAGATTGGGTGTGACTCAAGCCCCAGGCGCTCTGGAAGTGTTTCTTGTCTTTCTCAAGCTCGGACTGACTTCGTTCGGGGGGCCCATCGCCCATCTCGGCTACTTCCGCGATGAGTTCGTGAAGAGGCGCCAGTGGCTTGGGGAAAAGGCGTACGCCGAGCTTGTGGCCCTGTGCCAGTTCCTGCCGGGACCGGCCAGCAGTCAGGTGGGCATCGCCCTCGGCATCCAGCGCGCGGGCCTTCCCGGGGCGGCGGCGGCCTGGTTTGGATTCACGATGCCATCCGCTCTCGCCATGTTGGCCTTCGCCTACGGGATCTCCCATTTTCCGGAGACGGCCGGATCCGGCTGGGTCCACGGTCTCAAGGTCGTGGCCGTGGCCGTCGTCGCGCAGGCGGTGTGGGGGATGGGAAACACGCTCTGCCCGGACCGGACGCGCGCAACGCTGGCGATCGCGGCCGCCGCCGCCACGCTGGCTTGGCCCGGCGCGCTCGCGCAGATTCTCGTCATCGTTGCCGGCGGACTCGTTGGGCGGGTGTTTGTCCCGACTTCGGGCGACGGGCCTCATGAGCCGCTTGGCGTTCCGATTTCAAGAAGGATGGGTCTGGCGTTCCTGGTCGTCTTCTTCGGACTGCTCATCGCTCTTCCAGTTCTCACGGCGGCCCACGGAGGCCGCGCTCTCAGTCTTTTCGACGCGTTCTACCGCGCCGGCGCCCTCGTCTTCGGCGGAGGGCACGTCGTCCTTCCGCTCATTAGAGCGGAAGTCGTGCCGCCGGGCTGGGTCAGCGACGCCGATTTCCTCGCCGGCTACGGCGCCGCCCAGGCCGTGCCCGGGCCGCTCTTCACCTTCGGCGCTTATCTCGGATCAGTGATGAACGGCGAGATTGGCGGCTGGTTGGGAGGGCTGATCGGGCTTGCGGCAATCTTCCTTCCAGCGTTCCTGCTTCTCGTGGGGGCTCTGCCCTTCTGGGAAGCGCTCAGGCGGCGCGGGGCAGTGGCATCGGCGCTGGGAGGCGTGAACGCGGCCGTGGTCGGGATCCTGCTCGCGGCGCTCTACGACCCGATCTGGACGACGACGATCCGCTCTCACTCGGACTTCATTCTGGCGATCGGGGGATTCGGAGCTTTGGTCTTCTGGAAAGTGCCGCCGATGTACGTCGTGGCCGGAACGGCCGCGGCCGCTGGGTTGCTGGCGATCTAGAGTCCTCGCTTGAACACCCGGCCCAGGAGGCGTCCCGTGATCTTCCCGGCCAAGCGGCGGGCGAGGCGCTCCTTGACCTTTCCCCTCTGGACGGCGCTGATGTCGCCCAGAATCTTCGCCGTCCAGTACAGGAGACTCCGGATCTTTCCGATCGTCATAATGCTCTTCCTCCGTCTGGTTCCGAGGTGACGTCTTGATAGCAGGCCGGGCGACGGCGACACAAGGGAATTCATCATCTCTTCGAACGCTGGGCTTCCTCTCATCGGCCGGGTTTCTCGCTTGGATGTCGTACGAGATGATCCGGAGTCCCGTTCTGGCCCTCTATGCCGGGTCGCTCGGCGTCGGACCCGCCGGGATCGGCTTCATCGTTGCGGCGTCCACCATCACGGGGATCTTCGTCAAGTTCCCCGCCGGCGCTCTCTCCGACCATCTGCCGAGGAAGCGCATCCTCCTGTTCGGAATGGCGGTCTTCGGACTCACGCCATTCGTCTATCTCTTCGCGGCGAATGAGATCGCCCTGACCGTCGTCCGCTTCTTCCACGGTCTGGCGACGGCCATCACGTCCCCCGTTGTCCTTGCCGTGATCGCGGACATGTTCCGCGAAAAGCGGGCGGAAGCGATGTCGTGGTACTCCTCGATCCAGATGACCGGGGGCCTGCTCGGACCCGTGATCGGCGGGGCGGTCGTTTACAGCGCCGGTTTTTCCCCCGTGTTTTTCTCGGCGGGGGCGGCCGGAACCCTGGCCCTGATCCTCCTGGCGCTTCGGCTGGATCTTCCGCCGAGGCCTGCCTCCCATTCGGAGGGCGGGGCCCCTCTGTGGTCCAGGCTGTTCGCCGGACTGCGGGAAGTCGCGGGAGACCGGAACGTCCTCGCGACCTCCGCCATGCAGGCCTCGCAGTTTCTGGCGACGGGCGCGATCCAGGCGTTCCTTCCCTTGTATGCGCTGTCCGTCGGTCTCAACCCCGCCCACGTGGGAATCCTCTTCGGCGTCCAGCTTGGCGTGACGGTCCTCTCAAAGCCGTTCCTTGGGCGGCTGTCCGATCGGATGGGGAGAAGACTCTTCATCGCCGGCGGTCTTCTCGTGACGGCCTGTTCGCTCGCGGCGATCCCGTGGTTTTCCTCGATGGGACTTCTTCTTCCGATCCTGGGCGTCTTCGGGATCGGCGTGGCGGCCGTCACGTCGTCCGCGCCCGCGCTCGTGGCTGACTTCTGCCGGGCGCGGCACTATGGTTCGGCCATGGGCGTCTTCGGGACGGTCATGGACGTCGGCCACGCCGCGGGGCCGATCGCCGCCGGCCTCCTCGTCGCGGCGGCCGGCTACCGGACGGCCTTCCTCGCCCTCGCCATCGTCCTTGTCCTCTCGTCCGCGACGTTCTTCATTACAGTAAGCGAGCGCGGACAGACGGGTTGACCCGGGTTAACGTCCCGCGAGGTTTTCCTTTTCCTTCAGACGGCCGGAGACGAATTTGTGGAGAAGGCTCGATATCAGCGTCTGATATGGGATCCCTTCCTCAAGCGCACGCTTCTGAAGGGCCATCAGGTCCTTGCCGGAGATCCGGATATTGATTCTGCGATCCTTTCTGAACGCGGCCTCCGCATACCTGCCGAATCGCTGTTTCTCGCTCTTCAGGCGGGAAACGGATTTCCATTCGCCGCGTTCAACCGATTCGAGGATTTTCTTTTCCTTTAGGTCTGTCTTAGCCATGATCCTTCTCCCCTCCCAGATACCGCTTCGTGGCTTTGCGGCTTGGGATAATCGTCTTCAGGATCACTTCGTCTTCGGTTTCCAGAAACGGCACCAAGTACGCATATCCCTCCACGTTCATGACAAGGATGCGCTGTCCGCCGTATCTCTCTGGATTCGGATGCTCCAGGATGTCCAGGATGTCTCCGCGTTCGATATGCAAGACTATCTCCTCGAAGGAAATCCCTCGTTCTTCCTTGAGCTTTTCGTTCTTTTCGTTATCCCATGCAAAGTATTTCACGCCTTGATGACGATAGCCGAATGTGTGCCTGATGTCAACCATGCCGCGGACGTCGTCCAAAAGGGCGCTGTCGGTTCTGTGCGGACTCCAAACAAAGTCCCGACGTTGTTCTTGACACGGGAACCGTGGAGGCGTATAAGTGAAGGTGAAAGTCGTTTTCAATATATCTATTCCGGGAGGAGTGGCCGTTGGTTGGCGGAGAGGAGGCATTCCAGGCTTACCTGGGGCGTCGGGGTCTTAAGAAGACGCGCCAGCGGGACGCGATCGTCCGCGAGTTCGTCAAGGCGAGGCGCCACATCACGGCCGAGGACCTGCACCGGACGGTGGCGCGGCGGCACCCGGCGATCGGCCTCGTGACTGTCTACCGGACGCTCAGACTGCTCGAGGGAGCCGGCCTGGCCAAGGAGCGCCGGTTCGGGAAGACGGAGTCGTGCTACGAGCCGGTGCTGGGCGTCGGGCACCATGACCACCTGATATGCACGGCGTGCGGCGGGATTTTCGAGTTCGAGAACGTCGAGATCGAGGGTCTTCAGGACCGGGTGGCCTCACAGCACGGGTTCCTGATCCAGGACCACAAGCTGGAGATGTACGGTATTTGCCGGGAATGCAGGAAGCGCGGTGAAAGGCGAAGAAGATAAATTCGGAGGTGGGAGTTCGGAGGGTTCATTCCGCATTCTCAATCTGAACATTAAACTCTGAACTAGAAACTGTATTTGCTTGGAGGATGCAATGGCAAGCGTAATGCTCGTGACATGGCGCGAGTCGCTCGAGGCGGCGATCATCATCGGGATCCTCCTGACGGCGGTCAGGAAGATGGGCGATACGAGAGGGGCGGCCGGAATCTGGGGGGGCGCCGCGCTCGGCGTTCTGGCGAGCCTGGTCCTCGGCGGAATCGTCAATCTGTACGGGTTCGCCTGGAGCGGCCCCGCCGAAAAGTGGATGGAACTGGGCGTATTCTCCCTGGCGGCGGTCCTGCTCGCGCAGATGCTCGTGTGGATGCAGAAGAACAAGCGGATCCTTCGGGGCGAGATCGAGCGCAGGGCGGAGGAGGCACTGACGCGGGGGGCTTGGGGCGGCGTCATGGCGATCGCGTTCCTGGGCGTCCTCCGCGAAGGGGCCGAGACGGTCCTGTTCCTGTGGAGCATCATGCTTCAACAGACGGAGACCGTGAGCCATGCGTCCCTCCTCGCGGCGGGCGTCGGCGGGATCGTTCTGGCCGGCGGCCTGGCCTGGCTCTTTTTCGCCGGGATCTCCCGCCTGCCCGTCGCCTGGTTCTTCCGCGTCTCGACGGTCCTCCTCGTTCTCCTGATATCGGGACTCGCGGCGAGCGCGGTCCATGAGGCGGTCGAGCTGGGCCTCGTTCCGCCCCTTATGAATCCCGTCTGGGACACGTCATGGCTTCTTGACCACAAGAGCCTTGCCGGGACGGCCGTCCGGACGCTGACGGGCTACCGATCGAAGCCGGCGCTGACGGAAGTCCTGGCGTACGGCGCGACGCTCGCGGTCGTGAGCTTCCTGGTGCACAGGGCCGGGAAATCATCCGTGCGCACTGGGATCGGCTCGTAGGATCTTTCCCGATCCCGGTTTTTCTCTAGTCTTCCCCCGATCCCCCCGGCCGCGTCCTGCGCGCTCCGCGGTCGGGGGGGGACCGAACGACGCGTTGCATCATCCGGAGGTTCATCTTGCACGAGCACAGCGCATCCGCGCCCGGCCCGCACGAGGGCACGGACCGCATCGTTCTCCTCGGCAATCCGAACGTCGGCAAGAGTTCGGTCTTCGGCCTCCTGACCGGGAAGTACGTCACCGTCTCCAACTATCCCGGGACGACGGTTGAAGTGAGCACTGGAAACGCCGTCTTCGGCCGCCGCAGGGCCGTTGTCATCGACACGCCGGGCGTCAACTCGCTCGTGCCCACGTCGGAGGACGAGCGGGTGACGCGCGACATCCTGCTGGCCGAGGCGCCGAGGGCCGTGATCCAGGTCTCCGATGCCAAGAACATCCGGCGGAGCCTCCTCCTGACCATCCAACTCATCGAGATGGGTCTCCCCGTCCTCCTCGACCTCAACATGGACGACGAGGCCCGTTCGCGCGGAGTCTTCGTGGATACGGGACTCCTCGCCGGGAGGCTCGAAATTCCGGTCGTGACGACGGTCGCCGTTCAGCGGCAGGGAATCGACGCCCTCAGGGAAGAGGTTGACCGCGCCCGGCCGTCGTCGTTCAGGGCGGTTTACGACGCTCCCATCCAGGACGGGATCCGCCGGATCGCCGCCCTTCTTCCGGACGCCCCGATCTCGCGGGAGTCGATCGCCCTGATGGTCCTCGCGGGCGACGCGTCTCTCAAGCAGTGGCTGAACGCGCGCCTCGACTCGGCGGCGGTTCAACGCCTCGAAGAGATTCGGGAGGAGGTCCAGCGCGGGTACGGTTTCCCTCTCGCGTACGTCATCAACGAACAGCGCCTGCGGACCGTGGATCCGATCCTGTCGTCCGTCGTAACCCGGCTCCCGCCGGCCGGTTCACAGTGGGTCAGGGCCTTCGGGGAGTGGTCCATGCACCCGGTCTGGGGAGTGCCGATCCTTCTCCTTGTACTTGCCCTCATGTACTTCTTCGTCGGACAGCTCGGGGCGGACGTCCTGGTCGGCTTTTTCGAGGAGACGGTTTTTGGCCAGTTCCTGAACCCGTGGGCGACGCGCCTTGCCGCGCTCCTCATCCCCTGGAAACCCCTTCAGGACCTGTTCGTTGGGGAATATGGGATCGTCACGATGGCGCTCACGTATGCCATCGCGATCGTCCTCCCGATCACGACGACGTTCTTCATCGCGTTCGGCGTTCTCGAGGACAGCGGGTATCTTCCCCGCCTTGCCGTTATGCTCAACAAGATTTTCAAGGCGATGGGTCTCAACGGGAAGGCCGTCCTCCCGATGGTCCTCGGCCTCGGGTGCGACACGATGGCGACGATGACGACGCGGATCCTGGAGACGCGAAAAGAACGGATGATCGTGACGCTTCTGCTCGCCCTCGGCGTTCCCTGTTCGGCCCAGCTCGGCGTCGTGACGGGGATGGCGGCTACGCTTCCCTGGGCTGGCATCGCGGTCTGGGTGGGGACGCTGGTCGGCGTGATCTTTCTCGTCGGGTTCCTTGCGGCGCGGATCTTCAAGGGGGACGACACGGAGTTCATGCTGGAGATCCCGCCAATCCGGCGTCCCCTCGTTTCCAACATTCTGGTCAAGACGGCCGGACGGGTGGAGTGGTACCTGCGCGAAGCCGTTCCCCTCTTCATTCTCGGGACGCTCTTCCTGTTCGTCCTGGACCGGTTGGCCGTACTCGCGTGGCTGACGGGGTTGACGTCGCCGCTCGTGGAAGGCGTCCTGGGTCTTCCGGCCCGGGCGACCGAGGCGTTCCTCGTCGGGTTCCTCCGGCGGGACTACGGCGCGGCGGGTCTGTTCGCCCTCCAGAAAGCCGGTCAGATGGACGCCCATCAGGTCGTCGTGTCGCTCGTCACGATCACGCTGTTCGTTCCGTGCATCGCCAACTTCTTCATGATGATCAAGGAGCGGGGCTTTCGGCCCGCCCTCGGAATGGCGGCTTTCATCTTCCCCTTCGCGTTCCTCGTCGGAGGGGTCATCAACTGGGTGTTGACGCGATTTCCGATCGTGTAGCGCAGAGGCATTTGAACCGCGGAGAACGCAGAGGGCGCGGAGGAAAGGCGGTTGAAATGGAAGAACTCTGCGTTCTCTGCGATCTCTGCGGTAGGATTGGGCGCAAGGAGGAAAAACATGGTTGAGCTTTGTCCCCCGCACGGCGAAGAAGACCAGATCAAGAGGCAGAAGCTCGAGGAGATCCTGGAACAGATCTGGACGCTCCGCGAGGAGGGGAAGACGCGCGTCTCCGACATTCTCTCGGTTACGCTGGAGGCGGATCCGCGGTCGCTCCTCGATCATCTGGTCCGCGAAGGGCACTTGAAGATGGCCGGAGACGAGGTCGCCCTGACGAAAGCGGGCGACGAATGGGGGCGGGGGATCGTTCGCCGGTTCAGGCTCTCGCGCCGTCTTCTCGTGGACGTATTCGATCTGGGGGACCAGGAGGCGACGCGCCAGGCGTGCGAGTTCGAGCACATCCTCTCGCCCCAGGTGACCGACTCCGTCTGCACTTTCCTCGGGCATCCCACGACGGCCCCGGACGGCAAGCCGATCCCGCGGGGAGACTGTTGCGCCAAGTACCGGTTGGACCTGAAGCCTCTTGTCTCCCGCCTTTCGGACCTGGCGCCCGGGGAGGCGGGGCGCGTCGCCTTCATGACGCCGGGTTTTACGTCCCGCCTGCCGAAGCTGGGGGCGATGGGGCTCGTTCCCGGGAGCACGGTCCGGCTCAGGCAGAAACAGCCTTCGATCGTCCTCGAGATCGGCGAGACGACCCTCGCCGTGGACGAGGAGATCGCGAAGGAGATCTTCGTGAAGAGGGTGAATGGGTGAGTCGGTGAATAGGTGAATCGGTGAGCCGGTGAATTGGGAGGGCAAATGCGTCTGAAACCGCTTGGGATCGCCTGTTTCTTTCTCGCCTCCATCGCGGAGGGGAAGGGCGCGAGTCTGGCAGTCAAACCGGGTCTTACGCTCCCGACCGGCGACGAAGCGAAGGGGCTGGGCGCGGGGAAGACCCGCTACGCCCTGTTCCTCCTGGCGACGGCGGACCTGGGATCCTCCGCCGTCCATTTGAATGCCGGGTTCAAACGGAACGAGAACAGCGTGGACGAGCGAAAAGGGATCTGGCACGTCTCAGTGGCCGGGGAGGCCGGCGTGACGAAGAACCTCAAGGTTGTCGGAAACGTCGGAACGGAGCGGAACACGGACAGGTCGTCCCGGGCCGATCCGGCGTTCGGCCTCGTCGGTCTCATCTATTCCGTCTCCGAGAGCCTGAGCCTGGACGCGGGAGTCAAGGCCGGGCTGAACGGGCCGGAGACCGATTCCACCTTCCTGGCCGGGCTGGCGTACAGGTTCTAGTATTGCAAATCGTAAATAACGAAACATTTTGTTTGGGGCTTACCCGCGGTCATGTAGGTTGGGTTAGCGGCTTTATCGCGTAACCCAACAAACCGAATATTCGCCAAGATGGTTTTGTTGGGTTACGGCGCAAAAAACCGCGCCTAACCCAACCTACACATCCGCGGAGGATGTTCCGTAATCAATGGGTTCGGATACTAGCGCCATCCGCTCCTCTCCAACGTCCATTGTGAACCCAGCCGCGCCGTGATAAAGTTGACGTCCTATGGACGCGCCATCCGTCAATATAGATCTGCTTCGAAGCCGGGCGGCGGACATCCGTCGCGAGGTCCAGGAACTTCGGGGCTACGGCTCTCTTCCCTTGAAGGAGTTCGTCGGGTCTTCCGAGAAGGTCCGGGCGGCCCGCTACGCGCTGGTGGTCGTGGTCGAGGCGGCGTCCGCAATCTGCAACCACCTCGTCTCGCGGCGGGGCAGGGCGCCGGAGAGCTATCCGGCCTGCTTCGAGCTGATGGCCGACCTGGACATCCTGGATTCCGGTCTTGCCGGCCGGCTCATCGGTCTCGCGCGCCTCCGGAACATCCTCGTTCACGGATACGGGCGCGTGGACGATGCCCGGGTCCACGCCCACTTGAAAGACGGGCTTCGGGATCTCGATGCGTTTCTCGGGCAAGTGGCGACATATCTGGGGTTCACGTCCGACGAACTGGGAGCAGTGTAGCAGGCTGCTGAAAAACAGTCCCGCGGGGCGGGACGCGCGGTGCAGGGATGCACCGCCAAATCGCGCAGATTTGGTGTCAAGCGATTTGAAAGACTTGCGCGAATTCACTTCGCGCAAGTCGTGGCTGAATAAGCCATGGATGGACTTTTTCAGCATCCTGATAGAAGGGGGCCGTCCTTGCCGAGGGAAGGAATCGTTCCGGGAACCATCGCGCGCAAGTCGATCCCGCGCGGAGAACGCGAGAGGATCCTTCAAGATGTCGCGGCGCGTTTGCGGGAGTTCGGTGAGCTTCTTTTCGCCTATGCATTCGGTTCCTTCGTTGAGGACCGCGATGCCGGTGACGTGGACATTGCCGTGTCCGTGGACCCTGGAAGGATAGAGGGTCTGGATCCGCTCGATCTTGAGCTTGCTCTCGTCGAGGTGGTTGAGCGCTTGTCTGGCCTTCCCGCGGATGTCGTCGTCCTCAATGATGCCCCGCTGGGTCTTCGCATGTCCGCCATCAACGGGAGGCTTCTGTTCTCCAGGGATGAAGATCGACGCCTGTCGTTCGTCGAGCGGACCGCTCTTGACGCCATGGACACGGACTACCTTCGGCGTCAGTCCCTCAAGGATCTCCTCACAGCCGGGGCGTCGCGGTGACGCCACGGGCCGTCTCTCTCCTCGTCGGGGCGCTGTCTCTCCTCGTCGCCGCTGGTTGCGGCAAGAAAGATGGGTCTCCAAAGACGGGACCCGGGGCGGCGGCCGTCAAAACAGCGGTCATTGCGGGGGTCGATCTTCCTCGGACCGTGGAGGCGGTCGGGACGCTCCAGGGGTGGGAGGAGGTGACGGTCTCGGCCGAGGTTCCGGGCGTCATCGAGAAAGTCCATGTCGATCTCGGGGACGCGGTTTCCGAGGGCCAGCCGCTCGTCCAGATTTCCACGAAAGAGCTTCGCGCGGCGTTCGAGCGGGCGGAAGGCGCGGCAGTCCGTGCCGAGGCCCAGGCCGAGGAGGCCGCTCGGCGGCGGGCGCGGGCCGAGGAGCTTCACAAGCGGGGCCTCATCTCCCGGCAGGACGCCGAGGGGCTCGACGCCGACGCCCGTGCGGCCAATGCGGCGGTGCGCGAGAAGAAGGGAGATCTGGATGTGGCTCGCGTCCGGCTGGACAACGCGACGATCCGGGCCCCGATCAGCGGCTCCGTCCGGCGTCGAAACGTCTCCGCGGGCGAATTCATCGAGGACAAGAAGCCGGTCATGGTGCTTGTCTCCTCGCATCCCTTGAAGCTCTCCGTCCAGGTCCCCGAGCGCTATGTGGCCGAGGTCAGGCCCGGCCAGCCGGTGGAGGTTTCGGTCGAGGCGATCCCGGGCCGGACTTTTTCCGGGAAGGTCACCCGTGTCGCGCCGGCGATCGTGGTCGAGAGCCGCGCGTTTGCCGTCGAGGCTGAGGTCCCCAACAAGGGCGGTGTCCTGAAGGCCGGCTCGTTCGCGAAGGCCGCGATCCGGACGCGGATCGACCGGGGCGTTTCCGCCGTGCCGGAAGCCGCCGTTCTCACGCAGGCGGGAACGAGCAAGGTATTCGTTGTGGAGAGCGGCAAGGCGCGCGCCCGCGCCGTGGAGACGGGCCGCCGGATCGACGGGCGGATCGAGATCGTGAAAGGCGTCAAGCCCGGCGAGCGCGTCCTCGTCTCCGGCCACGCCCGCCTTTCGGACGGAGACGCGGTCGAGGAGAAATAGCGCCGGATCCCTTCCTTCTAATTCCCCTTCTTGACCGGACCGAGGGGCTTGTTGGGATCGTACTTGTTCGCGGGACTCGCGGGGTTGTCGAGGGAGTATTTGTTCAGGATGCCGAGCGGATTGGCGGGATCGTACTTGTTCAGAGGATTGAGCGGGTTCGCTGGGTCGTACTTGTTCGCCGGGCTGAGCGGACTATCGATCCCGTAACGGTTCAGCGGGCTGAACGGGTTCGCCGGGTCGTACTTGTTCGCGGGGTTGAAGGGGTTCTTGTCGTAAATATAGTACCGGCCGGCGTCGTTGCCTGGCGCCGGCTTGGCCGCCGCGATCGCGGCGAAGAAGAATAGCAGAAGGAGCCCGAGAACTCTCCGGCCAGTCATGGGCATTCTTTCGACCTCTTCTTGTCATTCCCGCCCCGCATCAAGCGCGGGGTAAACTTCAGCGGGAATCCAGAAGTCGTTGAATTCACAAGCACTGGATTCCCGATAGAAAC
>Ga0154722_1040_pt2 | contig 16677 bp, 17 predicted proteins | sample Rifle2008BG16ft_FD_105730 | JGI IMG/M metagenome (GOLD analysis project Ga0154722, IMG submission 105730) | Nitrospirae bacterium RBG_16_64_22 | reverse complement strand
GGCGGTCCGGATTCGCGGGGCGCACAATCTCGAGAACGCGCTGGCTGCCTCGGCCGTCTCGCTCCTCGCGGGCGCGGAACCCCCGGCCGTCGCGCGGGCGCTCCGGCGGTTCGCGGGGCTCCCCCACCGCATGGAGACGGTCGCCGTCCGCCGGGGCGTCACCTACATCAACGACTCGAAAGGGACGAACGTGGGCGCCGTGGCCCGCTCGCTAGAGGGTTTCGACCGCCCCGTGATTCTGATCGCCGGCGGCCTCGACAAGGGGGGAGACTTTGCTTCGCTCAGGCCCCTCATGTCTTCGCGCCCCGGCGCCGGCGGCGTGCGGCTGATCGTTCTCCTCGGGAAGGCGGCCTCGAAGATCGAGGAGGCCCTGGGTGACTTGGTCGAGACGGTGACCGTTCGATCGCTGGAGGAGGCCGTTCGGACGGCCTCAGCCCGCGCCCATGAAGGGGAGACCGTTCTCCTCTCCCCGGCTTGCGCGTCGTTCGACATGTTCCGCGACTTCGAGGAGCGGGGCGAGCGGTTCACCGCGCTGGTCCGGGCCCTTCCAGGCGGAGCGGAAGAGGGCGCGCGGGAGGGGGCGCCGTGAAGGGCGTCGACAAGGTCCTGCTCATCAGCGTCGCGATCCTCCTCGTCGTGGGCCTGGGAATGGTCTACAGCGCCAGCGGCGTCATGGCCCTCAAGAAGTACGGCGATTCCTTCTACTTCCTCAAGAAGCAGCTGTTGTGGGTCGTGATCGGCCTCTCCGCCATGGCCGCGGCCATGCGGATCGGCGTGCCGACGTGGAACAGGTTGGCCCTTCCCCTCCTGGGCGTGACGGGCCTCCTGCTCGTCGCCGTCCTGATTCCGGGCGTCGGGGCCGAGGTCAACGGCTCGCGCCGGTGGCTGAGGGCCGGCCCCCTCACGTTCCAGCCTTCGGAACTCGCGAAGCTCGCCCTCGTCCTCTACGCGGCGGCTTCGTTGGCCCGCAAGGGGCCGGAGCGGATCGCCGACTTCGTCTATGGGTTCTTTCCGTACACGCTCGTCCTCGGCGTCTTCCTCTCCCTCATCGTCTTCCAGCCGGACTTCGGAACGGCCGTCGGGATCGCTATCGTCATGCTCACGCTCCTCTTCATCGGTGGGGCGCGGGTCCTCCACCTCTCGTCCTTCTCGGTCTTCCTCCTCCCCGTGACCTACAAGCTCGTGATGGGGGCGGGGTACCGGATCGAGCGGCTCAAGACGTTCGTCAACCCGTGGAAGGACCCGACGGCGTCCGGATTCCAGATGGTCCAGTCGTACCTGGCGCTGGGCGGCGGCGGGCTGTTCGGCGCCGGACTGGGGGAGGGGAAGCAGAAGCTCTTCTTCCTGCCCGAGGCGCACACCGACTTCATCTTCGCGCTGATCGGCGAGGAGACGGGATTCGTCGGCGCCCTCGCCGTGCTCGGGCTCTTCGGGGTCGTCATCTGGCGCGGCAGTCTCATCGCCCTCCGGATGATCGATCCGTTTCCGCGCCTCCTGGCGGCCGGACTCACGCTCGTCATCGGCGTCCAGACGTTCGTCAACCTGGGCGTCGTCGTGGGGCTTCTGCCGACCAAGGGACTCCCTCTTCCCTTCGTAAGCTTCGGAGGATCCGCGATGCTCATCAACCTGATCGCCGTTGGCATCCTGCTCGGCCTCTCGAGGAAACCGGCATGAAGATCATGGTGGCGGGAGGCGGAACGGGCGGGCACCTTTATCCGGGACTTGCCGTCGCGGCGGCCTTCCTCCGGCGCCATCCGGACGGATCGGTCGTGTTCGTCGGCACGAAAACCGGGATCGAGGCCCGGGTCGTTCCGGAACAGGGATACCCGGTCGAGACGATCCGGGTCGAGGGGCTGGTCGGAAGAGGATGGATGCGCCAGGTCCGCTCCCTCTTTGTCCTCCCCGCGGCCGTCGTTCGGGCCGCTTCGATCGTCGGCCGACATCGACCCGACGTCGTCCTAGGCGTCGGCGGGTACGCGGCCGGGCCCGTCGTTCTCGCGGCCCGGATCAAGGGAGTCCCCATCGTGATCCAGGAGCAGAACGCCGTTCCGGGCCTCACCAACCGCCTGCTGGGGAGGATCGCGGGGCGGATTGCCGTCGCGTACCGGTCGGCGAACCGCTGGTTCCCGTCCGGCCGGACATATCTCACCGGAAACCCCGCGCGGTCCGGCCTGGGATCCGTGGAGCGCCGTGACGCCAGACGCCGGTTCGGTCTCGCGCCGGAAGCCCCCACGCTCTTCGTCCTGGGCGGGAGCCGGGGCGCGCGCGTTCTCAACGAGAATATGGCCGAGGCGGCGGGTCCCCTCGGGCGGGCCGTGCCCGGCCTCCAGGTGATCCATCAGGCCGGGCCCGGAAGGAACCATGAGGCTGACGCCCTCCGCGGGGCGTACGCGAAGGCCGGAGTTCCGGCTGTCGTTCTCCCGTTTGTCGAGGACATGCCGGCGGCGCTCTCCGCATCGGACCTCGTCATGGCGCGGGCGGGCGCCGCCACGCTCTCCGAGCTGGCCCTGGCCGGGAGGCCTGCGGTCCTCGTTCCATATCTTTTCGCCGCGCATGGGCACCAGACGGCTAATGCCCGAGAGGCGTCCACAGCCGGCGGGGCCGTCGTGATCGACCAGGACGATCTGACGCTTCTCAGGACTGTCGAGACGCTGGGAGCGCTTCTCTCCGACAGCGGGCGGCTTAACGCGATGGGGAGGGCGATGGGAAGGCTCGCGCGGCCCGACGCCGCCGACCGGGTCGTGGACTTGCTGGAGGAAGCCGTCAGGGAAGCGAGACCCCGCGTGGAGATCACGTCCGGCCCTGGGACCGCGGCGTCTGGAGGCGCGGGGGAGCCCCAGGCCCGCTCCGAGAATCATCCCGTCATGGCCGTCATGGCCGTCACGGCCGTCAGAGGAAAGGTCTGAGGAAGATGTTCCGGAAGTACCAGCATATCCACTTCGTCGGGATCGGCGGCATCGGGATGAGCGGGATCGCCGAAGTCCTTCTCACGCTCGGGTATCGCGTGAGCGGATCGGACCTCAAGGAGTCCGAGACGACGCGGCGCCTGAGGGACCTGGGCGGGACGGTCTATGTCGGCCACCAGGCCGAGAACGTGGCGGGGGCCCACGTCGTCGTCGTTTCATCCGCCGTAACGCCGGCCAACGTGGAGGTCGCGGCCGCCCGGGAAGCGGGCGTTCCGGTGATTCCGCGGGCGGAGATGCTGGCCGAGTTGATGCGGCTCAAGTACGGCGTGGCGATCGCGGGCGCCCACGGTAAGACGACGACCACGTCCCTCGTGGCGTCCGTCCTGGCCCAGGGAGGCCTCGACCCGACGGTCGTCATCGGCGGGAAGGTGAACGCCCTGGGGGCGGGAGCGCGGCTCGGACAGGGGGACTTCATGGTGGTCGAGGCGGACGAGAGCGACGGCTCGTTCCTCAAGCTCTCGCCCACGGTGGCCGTCGTGACGAACATCGACCGGGAGCACCTGGACCACTACACGGGCGGAATGCCCGAGATCCAGGAGGCGTTCGCGGCGTTCGTGAACAAGGTCCCGTTCTACGGGGCGGCGATTCTCTGCCTGGACGATCCGGCCGTGCAGGAGATCCTCCCGCGGGTCAAGAAGCGGGCGATCACCTACGGCTTCTCGGGACAGGCCGACGTCCGCGGCGCCGACGTGGAGCTGGCGGGCGCGGGATCGTCCTTCCGCGTCGAGGCGTGGGGCGCGGACATCGGGACGTTCCGCCTCTCGCTTCCCGGCCGCCACAATGTCTCGAACGCGATCGCGGCCGTGGCCGTCGGGCTCGAGCTGGAGATCGCGGTGTCGGATATCCGGGAGGGGCTCGATCGGTTTGCCGGCGTGGTCCGGCGGTTCCAGGTGAAGGGCTCGCGCGCGGGCGTCACGGTCGTGGACGATTACGGCCACCATCCGACGGAGATCCGGGCGACGCTCGCGGCCGGCCGGGGAGGGGTCGGCGGCGGCGGGAGGCTCTTTGTCGTCTTTCAGCCGCACCGGTATACGCGGACGCGAGACCTCCAGGAGGAGTTCTGGACGGCCTTCTACGACGCCGACCGGCTGATTGTCGCGGATATCTATCCGGCCGGCGAGGCGCCCATCCCCGGCGTCACGGCGTTGTCCCTCTTCGAAGGGATCCGGGCGCACGGGCACAAGGATGCGGCGTACGTGCCGGACCGGGAGGAGATCGTGGCGATGGTGACGCGGGAAGTCCGGCCGGGAGACTGGGTCCTGACGCTCGGCGCGGGGGATGTCTGGCGCGTCGGCGAGGAGATCCTGGCCCACCTTCCCGCCCTGGAGGGGATTCCGGGATGACGCCGGTCGGGTGCCCCATGGCGGACCTCAAGTCGAGGATCGTTTCGAGCGGTTTCCGAGGGGAATTGCGTCTTGGGGAGCCGATGGCAAATCGCACGACCTTCAAGATCGGCGGTCCGGCCGACGTTTTCGCCGTGCCCGCCGACGAGGCGAACCTGGCGGTCCTCGCCCGGGAGGCGCACGAGGCCGGCCTTCCCGTCCTTGTCGTCGGAGACGGTTCGAACCTCCTCGTCAGGGACGGAGGGATCCGGGGCGTCGTCGTGTCGCTCGCCCGCTTCGACGGGATCGAGCCGCTCTCTCCGCGCGGAGCGTTCCGCGTGGGCGCGGGCGTCAAGTATCAGAAGCTCGCCTACCGGATGGCGGAGGAAGGATTCGCCGGCCTCGAGTTCGCCGTCCGGATTCCAGGGACCGTCGGCGGGGCGCTCGTGATGAACGCGGGCACTCCCGAGGGAGAACTGAAAGACGTCCTCCTGGCGGCCGCGTTCATCTTCCCGGACGGGAGCCGGCGCATTCTGCTCAAGGAGGACTTGGGCCTCGGGTACAGGTCGTCCCGTCTTCCGGCCGGGGGGATCGCCACGACGATCGATGTCCTTCTCTCCAAGGGGGACCCGGATGAGATCCGGGGGCGGATGAACTGGCTTGCCTCCGAGCGGCGCTCGAAACAGCCGCAAGGAGTCCCGAACGCGGGGTCGATTTACAAGAACCCTCCGGGCGACTTCGCGGGACGCCTCATCGAGGCGGCGGGCTTCAAGGGCAGGCGCGCGGGCGGCGCCGAGGTCTCGTCCGTTCACGCGAACTTCATCGTCAACGCCGGCGGGGCGAGGGCCGCGGACGTCCTCGCGTTGATGGATGCGATCGAGCGGACGGCGGCGGAGCGGTTCGGCGTCCGCCTGGAGCGGGAGATCCGGGTCGTGGGAGAGGACGTGAGTCCGGAGTCGAGAGTGAGGAGTTCGGAATGACAGGCTGGCCTGTCAATATTCAGAGAATGCGGGAAGACCTAAGTCGAAAGAAGATCGGCGTCCTGTTGGGAGGCCTCTCGTCGGAGCGCGAGGTCTCGCTCAAGACGGGCGGGGCGGTCCTCGGCGCCCTTCTCGACCGGGGGTTCGACGCCGTCCGGCTGGACGCCGGGCCCGACCTCGCGGCGGGTCTCCGGGCGGAGGGAATCGAGGTTGTCTTCAACGCCCTGCACGGCAGGTTCGGCGAGGACGGGACCGTCCAGGGGCTGTTGGAGGTGATGGGGATCCCCTACACCGGATCGGGCGTCCTGGCCTCGGCTCTCGGGATGGACAAGGTGATGTCCAAGAAGGTCTTCGCATTCCACGGGATTCCCCTCGCGCCGTACCGCGTCGTGACGGAGCCGGAGGCGGCCGGCGCCCTACCATCCTGGTTCCCGTTCGGCTTTCCCGTGGTCGTGAAGCCGGCGCGGCAGGGCTCCTCAATCGGCGTCTCCCTCGTCGAAACGTGGGACGGTCTTGCGCCGGCCCTCAGGCAGGCGCTTGTGTACGACACGGAGGCAATCGTGGAGGCGTACGTTCGCGGGCGGGAAGTCCAGGTCGCCATCCTGGGGACGCGCGCCCTCGGGGCGATCGAGATCGTTCCCCATCGCGCCTTCTACGACTATCAGGCGAAGTACGAGGGGGCGTCGGAGCACGTCTATCCCGCGCGCCTCTCGCCGGAGACGACGCGCATCGTTCACGATCTGGCCCTTGCCGCCCACCGCGCGCTCGACTGCAGGGTCTACAGCCGCGTCGATCTGATCGTGGACGCGGACGGCAGGCCGTTCGTTCTCGAGGTGAACACGCTCCCTGGAATGACTGACCGGTCCCTCTTTCCGGAGATTGCCCGCGGCGCGGGGATCTCTTTCGGCGAGCTGGTGGAGGCGATCCTGCTCCTCTCCGTTCTTCCTCGAGAGGCTCAGGAGGCCCGGGAAGCCCGGACGACCATCGGCGGGGAAGACGCGGTGGAGTCGATTCTCCGCGCGGCCCGCGGGAAGACGGGACGATGAGGGCGGGCGCGATGCGCGCCGACGCGCGTTCCGCCGCGCCGGAGGCCGCCTCCGGGTGGAGGCGGTTCGCGCGGTCGAACAAGATCATCCGCCGGCGCGAGCGTTCTCTCTTTACCTGGCGGACCGCGCTGAAGACCGCCGTCGTGGCGGGGCTGGCGCTGGTCTTCGCGTTCGCCGCCTGGGGCGCGGCCCGCTGGCTGACGCGCGTCTCGTGGCTCCCGGTCGCGGAAGTCCGGATCGAGGGACTCCGCCACGTGGGGAAGGCCGAGGCGCTCGACCTCATGGGCGTTTCGGAAGGGAGAAACATCCTGTCGGTTTCGCCGGGGGAGATGGTGCGGAGGGCCGCGCGCTCGCCCTGGATCAAGGGGATCGCCGTTCACCGCCATCTGCCGGCGAGCATCCAGGTCCAGATCGAGGAGCGGGCGCCCGTCGCCGTCCTGCACCGGGAGAAGGGCGGGCTTCTGGTCGATTCGGAGGGACGCGCGATCGTCCCCGTCGAGGACGCCCGGTTGTGGCGTCTGCCGGTCGTATCCGGACTCCAGGCCCGGCGGACTTCGCCCGGCGAACAGGTCGACGCGCGGAACCTGGCCGCGGCGCTGGAGCTTGCCAGGTTCGCGGCGGCGGAGAAACGGCTCGGGCCGAGCGAGGCGATCGAGATCTGGGCGGGAGCTCCGAACGATCTGTCGCTCTTCGCGGACGGGATCGAGATCCGGGTCGGCCGGGGGGACTACACGGAGAAGTTCGGCCGCTGGTTCCTCGTGGCGGACCAGCTCCGCCAGCGCGTGCCGGACCTTGCGGTCGCGGATCTCAGGTTCGAGGGCCAGGTGATCGTCCGGTCGAAGGAAGAGGCCGGGGGAGGGAAGAAGTAGGTGGCGCGGCGGGAGAACATCCTGGTCGGACTGGACATCGGGACGACGAAGGTATGCGCCATCGTCGGCGAGGTCCGCGAGGACGGCCGGGTGGACATCACGGGAATCGGGCGGCATCCGTCGCGCGGCCTCCGAAAGGGCGTCGTCGTCAACATCGAGAGCACCGTCCAGTCTATCAAGAAAGCGGTAGAAGAGGCCGAGGTCATGGCCGGCGTCCAGATCAACTCGGTCTACGCGGGGATCGCCGGGGGTCACATCAAGGGATTCAACAGCCGGGGCGTCATCGCCGTGAAGGATCCTCGGGAGGTGAGGCAAAGCGACGTCCGCCGCGTCATCGACGCCGCCCGTGCCGTGGCCATCCCCCAGGACCGGTCGATCCTTCACGTCGTCCCGCAGGGGTTCGTGATCGACGATCAGGACGGCATCAAGGAGCCGGTGGGGATGAGCGGCGTGCGGCTCGAGGCGGAGGTCCACATCGTGACGGGCGCCGTCTCTTCCGTCCAGAACATCCTGAAGTCGTGCCACCGGGCAGGCCTTCAGGTCCTCGACATAGTTCTCGAGCCACTGGCGTCGGCCGAGGCCGTGCTGACCCCCGACGAGCGGGACCTCGGCGTCGCTCTCATCGACATCGGCGGGGGGACGACGGACCTCGCGATCTTCGTGGAGGGGAGCATCCGCCACACGGCCGTCCTGCCCATGGGCGGGAACCACGTGACGAACGACATCGCTGTGGGGCTCCGGACGCCGTCGCGAGAGGCGGAGGGCCTCAAGAAGAGCCACGGATGCGCCCTGGCGTCCATGGTGGGGCCGGACGAGACGATCCAGGCCCCGAGCGTCGGTGGCCGGCCGGCGCGGGAGATGTCCCGCAGGCTGTTGGCCGAGATCATCGAGCCGCGGATCGAGGAGGTCCTGGTCCTCGTGAAGAAGGAGATCCAGCGGAGCGGGTTCGACGACATGGTCGCCTCGGGCGTCGTGGTGACAGGCGGAACGGCGAACCTTTCCGGGATCGCGGAGGCTGTGGAGCGGTTCACGGACCTTCCCGCCCGGCAGGGATTCCCGATGCGCCTCGGAGGACTGTCCGACGTCGTCGGGAACCCGATGTTCGCGACGGGCGTGGGGCTCCTTCTGTACGGGGCGAAGGAGGCGGCGAGCAAGGGGCCGTCCGGCCTCTCCGGACGGTCGGGCGTCGGAAAAGTCGCCGCCCGGATGAAGGCGTGGTTCAGGGAGTTCTTTTAGGATGGTGAATGGGTGAATAGGTGAATGGGTGAATGGGTGAATGGGTGGATCTGAAGAAGAAAGAGGCCGATTCACCGATTCACCGATCAACCGATTTACCGGCTTCTAACCCTTCTCAAGGAGGTGGGAGGATGAGATTCTCGTTCGATGATCGGCAGGTCGTTCAACCGGAGCTTTCGGCAAGGATCAAGGTCGTTGGCGTCGGGGGCGGCGGCGGGAACGCCGTGAACAACATGGTGAACAGCGGTCTCAGGGGGATCGACTTCATCGCGGCGAACACCGACGCCCAGTCGCTGGCCGCGTCCCTGGCGCCGACCCGCCTTCAGATCGGCGCTAATCTGACCAAGGGGCTCGGCGCGGGATCGAACCCCGCGATCGGTCGGGAGGCGGCGGAGGAGGACGGGGAGAAGGTCCGTGAAGCGCTCGAGGGGGCCGACATGGTGTTCGTCACCGCCGGGATGGGCGGCGGGACGGGGACCGGCGCCGCGCCCGTCATCGCGCGCCTGGCGCGGGAGATGGGGGCTCTCACCGTAGCCGTCGTGACCCGCCCGTTCATGTTCGAGGCGAGGGCCCGGATGCAGAAGGCCGACGCTGGGATCGAAGAGCTCCGCCAGCACGTCGACACGATCATCATCGTCCAGAACCAGAAGCTGTTGGCGATCGTCGAGCAGAGAGTTCCCCTGCAGGAGTCGTTCCGGCTTGCCGATGACGTCCTCAGGCAGGCAGTCCAGGGGATCTCCGACATCGTCCTCGTCCCCGGCTACATGAACGTCGACTTCGCGGACGTCAAGGCGGTCATGTGCGGCATGGGCCGGGCGATCATGGGGACCGGCGTCGGGACGGGGGATTCGCGGGCCAAGGACGCGGCTCACAAGGCGATCGCCTGCCCGCTGTTGGAGGACGCGACAATCGAGGGCGCCCGCGGCGTCCTGATCAACGTGACGGGCGGGGAGGACCTCACGCTCCACGAGGTGAACGAGGCGGCCGCTGTGGTGCAGGAACTGGCCGACCCCGACGCGAACATCATCCTGGGCTCCGTCATAGATCCCGACCGGGAGGGCGAGGTGATGGTGACCGTCATCGCGACCGGTTTCGGCGGGGTGGAAGAGAACGCGCTCGTGGAAGCGGGCGTCTCTTCGGGAAAGACGGTGAACCTCCGGCAGTTCCTTTCGCGCCAGGCCGACAGGGACAAGCCGACGTTCCTCCGGAAGGCCGTGGGCGCCGACTTCCAGCCCGAGCCGGCGAACCTGGAGGGCGAGGATTACGAAATTCCCGCGTTCCTCCGGAAGGGAGCGAATTAGAAGAGCCGGTGAATCGGTGAATGGGTGAATCGGTGAATCGGTAAATCGGAAAACCACTCCTCCCCTTTGTAAGGCCCCGGAATCACGTTCGGGACAGGGGAGGCAGGGTGGGGTAGAGATGTGAATGCGTGAAGGAGAAGGCATCGCCGAACGGCTGGCGCGGGCAAGGGAACGGATCGCCGCGGCGGCCGGGCGGGCCGGACGGGACCCCGCGCGCGTCAAGCTGATGGCCGTCACGAAAACGGTCCCGGCGGAGAGAGTGCGGGAGGCCGCGGCGTGCGGGCAGATGCTCTTCGGCGAGAACAGGGTGCAGGAGGCGGCGGACAAGATCCCGGCCGTGGGGCCCGGGCCGAAATGGCACATGATCGGCCGCCTCCAGACGAACAAGGTGAAGGCGGCCGTCCGGTTGTTCGACTGCGTGGAGTCGGTCGACTCCATCCGGCTCGCGGAGATCCTCGATCGGGCGGCGCGGGAGAGCGGGAAGGTCCTTCCTATTTTCGTCGAGGTGAACATCGGCGGCGAGGCGCAGAAGAGCGGCGCGCTTCCCGGAGACGTCGAGCGGCTGTTGGATTTGGCGGCGGGTCTCGCGTCGATTCGCGTCACGGGCCTGATGGCGATTCCGCCCTACAGCCTCGATCCGGAGGAGGCGCGGCCGTATTTCCGCCGCATGTACGACCTCTGTGCCCGGCTCAGGGAGCGGGGTTTCGGGCTCGACGATCTCTCGATGGGGATGTCCGGCGATTTCGAAGCCGCCGTCGAGGAGGGGGCGACGATCGTTCGCCTCGGGACGGTCCTCTTCGGCGTTCGGGGGGACGGATGATCCTAGAAAAAGCGGTTGAACCGCGGAGCACGCAGAGAACGCAAAGGAGTGCCAGGGATTGGAAGGCGCATCGACCTCACCGGGCAGGTGAGCATCGAAACCGCCAGAAAGGATGTTCCTCTGCGGACTCCGCGACCTCTGCGGTAAATGAATTGTGGTTTTTGGAATGATTTGCACGCGCCGGGAAACGGCGATGACCGGGAACGACGAGACGCGGCCGCCGACGGCCCCGCGCGAGGAGAGGAACGGATGACAGCGATCAAGCCGAACGAGAAGATCGGTTTCGTCGGGGGGGGAAACATCGCGGAGGCCCTCATCCGGGGCTTGATTGCGGCCGGCGTCGCCCAGGCCAGGCAGATATTCGCCGCCGACGTCTCGGCGGAACGCGTCGAGGCGCTCCGAAGCCGCTACAAAGTCCACACTTCGACCGACAACGTCCGGACGGTCCAGCAGTGCCACGTGGTCGTCCTGGCCGTCAAGCCCCAGATCGCCGAGGGAGTTTGCCGGGAGATCGCCAAGGGAGTCACCAACCACCAGCTCGTCGTATCGGTCGCCGCCGGCATCACGACGGGACAGATCCACGAGTGGCTGGGCGGCCGGGGGCGGATCATGCGCGTCATGACGAACACTCCGGCCGTCGTCCTCGCCGGCGCGTCGGCCGTCGCGCCCGGGCCGGGCGTCACGGAGCGGGACATCCGGCTGGTCGAGACGATGTTCGGCGCCGTCGGGGAGGTCGTTGCCCTCGACGAACAGGACCTGGACGCCGTGACCGGGCTTTCGGGATCGGGTCCCGCGTTCGTCTGCTTGGCCGTCGAGGCCCTCGCGGACGGCGGCGTCAAGGCGGGGCTGACGCGGGAGATCTCTCTGCGCCTGGCCGTCCAGACCGTCCTGGGTACCGCGCTCCTGATGAAGGAAGGAAAAGAGCATCCCGGCGTTCTCAAGGACAAAGTCGCCTCGCCCGGCGGGACGACGATCGCGGGTCTTCACGAGCTTGAGAAGGGCCGGTTCCGGGGGCTCCTGATCTCTGCCGTCGAAGCGGCTACCCGGCGGTCGCGGGAACTGGGGAAGCGGTGAATGGGTGAAGCGGTGAATGGGTGAATCGGTGAATGGGTGAATCGGTGAATCGGAAAACCACTCCTCCCCTTTGTAAGGGCCCCGACTTTGTCGGGACAGGAAGGTTGGGTGGGTAGAGGGTTGAGGCCGAAGCAGGTTTCTACCTCCCCTTGCCCCTCCTTACAAAGGAGGGGGTAGTCGACGGTGAATGGGTGAAAGGCGGAGCCTTGAGCCCTCGGCAATCAGCGGTCAGCTTGACTCCAAGGGCTGAATGCTGAAAGCTGACGGCTGACAGCTTTCAATAATCGGGGGTGACCAATGTTCGTGGCTGGAAACTTTCTTTCGGCCCTGGCGCAGGTCCTCGACATGGCGCTCACGGTCTACATGTGGATCGTCATCGTCCGGGCGCTGATCTCGTGGGTCAACCCCGACCCGTACAACCCGATCGTCCGGTTCCTCGTGGCGGCGACGGAGCCGGTGCTCAGGCCCATCCGGCGGCTGGTGCCGACGTACAGGATCGGGATCGATCTGTCGCCGTTGATCGTGATCCTGGCGATCTATTTCCTGAACTTTTTCCTGGTGCGGACGCTCATCGACCTGTCCTACCGGATTCGGTGACGGAGCGCCGGCCCCGCGGCAAGGAGGCACAAAGATGAAGATCTCTCCCCTGGACATCCGACAAAAGCAGTTTCACCTTCGATGGCGCGGATTCGACATCAACGAGGTCGACGCCTTCCTGGAAGAGGTCATGGGCGAGATGGAGACGGTTGTCCGGGAGACGCACACGCTCCGCGAGGAATTGGAGAAGCGCGACCGCGAACTGGCCGTTCTCCGAGAGGAAGAGACGACGCTCAAGCAGACGCTTCTCACCACCCAGCAGTTGATCGACGAGTTGAAGAGCCAGGCGCGCCGCGAGGCCGACTTGATCATCCGGGAAGCGGAACTGAAGGCCGAGGCCGTCGTCGAACAGGCGAACCGGCGCTCCGTGAGCATCATGGGAGAACTGTCCGACCTCAAGCGGCAGAAAGCGATGTTCCTGGAGAAATTGAGGGGGCTCCTGGATCTCCACTACCGCCTTCTGGAGCTCGATACGGAGGAAGACGTCCAGCCTCCCCGCCGGTACGCGGAGACCGGGAGCGGCAACGGCGAGGCCCGTGTCGAAACGGCCCAAGTGCTGAAGGCGGCCCCTCCTCCTTCGGCGGCGTGACGGACGAGGGAGGGTTCCTCCGCGAGACGCGGGAAGGCGTTCTCCTGACCGTCCACGTTCAACCCCGCGCGAGCCGGGACGAGATCGCCGGGCTCCACGGGGACGCCCTCAAGATCCGACTCAAGGCCTTGCCGGCCTCCGGCGAGGCCAACGCCGCTCTCCTTCGCTTCCTCTCGAAACGCCTGAAGACTCCCCTCGCCGCGATCTCCATGCGCTCTGGTGCCTCTTCGAGACGAAAGACGGTCCTCGTCCTGGGAATAAAGCCCGAAGAAGTCCGGGCACGGTTGCAGGGAAGCTCGTCCGTGAACGGGTAAGTCGCGTCACGGCGGTTTAGGGCGCCCCCGTCCCAGCATGAGTCATCCTAAAAACCGCAGTTCACTCACCGCAGAGGACGCGGAGTCCGCGGAGGAACATCTTTTCGGGTGGTTTTGATGCTCACCTGCCTGGTGAGGTCGATGTGTCTTCCAATCCCTGGAACTCCTTTGCGTTCTCTGTGTGCTCCGCGGTTCAAATGCTTTTTCTAGGGTCAATGGCCCTCAGCCAAGGCGAAACGAGTGTTCGCCGCCCTCCTTCGCATTGGTTGGTCGGTCGAGCGGGAAAGCAGCGGTTCCCACCGCACGTTGTCCAGGTCCGGATGGCCTGATTACGTCTTCCCCTTCCACGACCGGGAGGAGATCGGTCCACGGATGCCGGCCCGGATTGCAAAACGCACCGGCCTGCGTCCGGAGGATCTATGAGCCCCGCCGCGATGCCTTCCTCACTGTGAGCATGTTGCAGCAACGATCAGTCGCCGGGAAAAACGAAATCCTGATCTCATGCGCTTTCGATTTTCAGGCCGTCGATCCAACTGAAATGGGCATCGTTCGTCAAGAGCGACATTCCGCGTTCCAAGCAACACGCACCGATCCAAACGTCATTTTCCGGAATTGGTCTTCCACTGCTCTTGAGTACGAGCTTGATTTCCGAATAGATTGACGCGGTTTCGAGGCCCATTTCGATAATTTCGCTCACCCCGATCAGAGCTCCGACGCGCTTAAGGTTTTCTCCGGCGCGCTGTGATTTCCGCGCACCGAACAGCAACTCTCCAACAACCGGCAAGGGCAAGCAGATCCGCGAAGCATTCCGGAGTTTTTCGACCACGGCGGGGTCCCCGTTGAGTGCGGCGATGGCGACGCTTGTGTCCAGCGCCACGCTACCACTCACCTTGGTCTACCCTTTCGAATTCCTCCTCAACGATTCTCTTCATCTCGTCCGCATCCTCGCGAGGAAGTGTGCCGAAAAGCCTCTCCAAGTCCGGCTGAAGACATGGCACCTCTACGGCGATTTCCACCTCGCTATTCTCGGGAATCCCTTCGAGCGGTTCCAGGGGCCTCAGCACTCCGCCCGAGTAGATCGCGTGGACCAACTTGGTCATGGCCAGCCTCCTTTCTTGGCCCCATTATAACCGAAGAGACAATGGCTTGATCAGCTTTTCGGACGGTTACACGGGCGGCGCATGGTACATGTCGGCCTTAGGGTACCGTCGCGGCTCAAGACGGCGGAGCCGACAAGCGCGCCTCCCCTTTGCAACCTCTGCCTCGCCCTGATCCTGGCCTCCATCATAAGCAGTTCTTCCTCCGGATTTTGAGGCTTCTCCGAGGGCAGGGGAGTCGTCGGTACGAACGCCCAAGCGTCCTTTTCGTTGTGCCGGAGCCAGAGGGGGCCACTCGGGCCACTCAAGGCCCCGCCGGTCGAAGGCAAGGCCAACGCCGCTCTCTCCATCCGCTCCGGCGTCTCTTCGAGACGAAAGACGGTCCTCGTCCTGGGAATAAAGCCGGCCGACGTCCGCGGGGGGTTGCTCGGAGGCAAGCACCTCGCAACGAACGACTCGGCCCTCGATACTCCCCTCAAGCGTACATCTTCTGCGCCGTACCGAACCGCAACGCGGCCCCTCCAGAACCGTCTCGGCCGGGGCCAAGAAAATGTTCTTGCAAATATGCATTTGGAATGCATAATTGCGTAAACTCTGGATGGAGCGATCCGGCATGAAGTACATTACGCGTTCCCTGGAAACGGTTCTGCATCGGGCCGTCCGGAAATTTCCCGTGGTCGTGCTCACGGGGCCGCGGCAGTCCGGCAAGACCACTCTCCTCCGGCACAACTTCGGAAAGAGCCATCGCTACCTCTCACTCGAACCTCCCGACGTTCAGGCGGCGGCGAGAGAAGACCCGCGGGGCTTTCTCGCGTCGTATCCGCCTCCCGTCGTTTTCGACGAGGTACAATACGCTCCCGTCCTGCTTCCATACATCAAGGAGCAGGTGGACGCGCACCGGACTCGCGCGGGGCAGTTTATCCTCACCGGCTCGCAGAACATCCTGCTGGCGCAGGGGGTCACGGAGTCGTTGGCGGGCCGGGCGGCCATGCTGAGACTCTTTCCACTGACTCTTCGGGAGATGGCCGGGGCTCCGGGTGCGCCGCTTCCGTGGGAAAAGGGGTCTCCCGACGGGCGGCGGCTCGCGGGGAGGCGGCTTTGGGAGAGTTTCCTCCGAGGCGGATATCCTGAGTTGGCTGCGCGAGGAAAGCGCGACGCGTCGCTCTGGCACGCCAGCTACTTGCAGACGTATCTTGAACGCGATGTGCGGACAATCCGGCAGATCGGCGAGTTCTCCCAGTTTCAGGTTTTTCTTAGGATGCTGGCGGCCCGAAGCGCCCAACTTCTCAACCTGACCGGGATGTCCCGCGACCTGGGCGTCGCCGTCAACACGATCAAGGCTTGGCTGTCGGTCCTGGAAGCGACCTATCAGATCGTTCTGCTTCGGCCCTACTTCGCCAATATCGGAAAGCGGCTCGTGAAGCTGCCCAAGGTCTACTTCTCCGATGTGGGAACCCTGTGCTATCTCGTCGGATTGAAAGACGCGGAGCACGCGAAGGCGGGTCCCATGGCTGGAGCGATCATGGAGACCGCCGTCGTGAGCGAAGTGTTTCGAACAGTCGTTCACAGGGGGGAGGAGCCCCGTGTCTATTTCTGGCGGACCTCCACCGGGACGGAGGTCGACCTGGTCGTGGAGACGCGGGCGGGCCTTGTTCCGATCGAAGTGAAGGTATCCGCGACGCCTTCGCGAAGCATGGCCCGCGGGATCGAGGACTTCCGCAAGAACCTGGGAGAACGCTCAACCAGGGGATACGTCGTCCATCCCGGCGACATAAGACTCCCCCTCGGACCGGATGCCGTGGCGTGGCCTCTTGCGGAGATGTAACGGGGAGACGAGCGTTCCGACCTCCGCAGGAATAGCCGGGTCCTGCATCCGCTTCCGCTCTGCCCTTGTGGTGGCGGGGCCTGGAGTGTCGAGGAGAGCCGGCCGTGGCATGGACGAACACGGCACGCCTTCCTCTCGGACGTCAAGAGTTATGCAATGTAAGAAACAACGTAGCCCTGCCACTGCCTTCTACGCCATTCGGCAGCTCATGGCACCGCCGGAGAAGGCGCCCCGCAAGATCGGCTTCCGCGCGGGGGAGAGTGGTCCGGCGCATCGGGCGCGGCGCCTGCGCCATCGCGGTGATGGGGATTGACCGGACAGCGCTTTTGTTCGGGCTCGGAGAGGTGAAGGTTGACGTCGCAAAACCCTGCCCCTGAATTGGCCCTGGATGCGCCGGCCCGCCGCCTGCGGGAGCGGGAGAGTCGCTTGTAGGTCCTCCTTCTTGAAATCCCCGCCCTTTTTCGATACAGTCTCAACATCGCCTCTACCGGTTCCGACAGGTCCGATCTGTTCGGGGAGGCACACACCGGGAGCCCCTCCATGCACCCGAGACCGCAAGGCAAGACCGCCGTGCTCCGGCAAACCCTATCCTCTCGACAGGCTGTCCGCGGCCCCCTGTACCCTCGCCTCAGCATGCGTCG
>Ga0154722_1075_pt1 | contig 16703 bp, 21 predicted proteins | sample Rifle2008BG16ft_FD_105730 | JGI IMG/M metagenome (GOLD analysis project Ga0154722, IMG submission 105730) | Nitrospirae bacterium RBG_16_64_22 | reverse complement strand
TGTTCCTCGACGTATTCCAGGTCTTCGCGTGATCCGTACCCCTTCTCTATGGCCCAGCGAGCGCCCTTGAGGAGGACCTCGTCGATCTGGTTTGACGTCAAATGGATTTTTCCCTCCGAGCCGACGCCGGCCGGAACGGCCGCGAAGAGAGCGTCGGTCAGCTCCTGGATCTTCGGCGCGATCTCTTCGCGGGTGATCGCCGTCCGCATCGCTCGCACGCCGCAGGAGATATCGAACCCCACGCCGCCGACGCAGATGACGCCTCCCTCGTCCGGATCGAACGCGGCGACGCCGCCGATCGGGAAGCCGTAGCCCCAATGCGCGTCCGGCATGGCCATGGAGGCTCCCTGGATTCCCGGGAGCGCGGCCACGTTCGTCATCTGCTCGCGGACTTTGTCGTCCATCTTCTCGACGAGACCCTGGGCGGCGAAAAGGCGGCCTGGGACGCGCATCGAGCCCGTCGCCGGAAGCTCCCACACGTAGTCGCTGATCTTCTTCAGCCGTCCGAGGTCCATGTCACACGTCCACGACGCACTGGGCGACGAAGCGGCCATTCTCCTCGTATACCTTGAGCATCGTGTAAGTCGCCCCCTTGACCTCAACCTTCGGCCGATGCTTCTCGATGTCGATCCGCTCGCCCCGCCCCGTCCCTTCGAGGGCGAGGCCGTCGATCCGGACGGAGAAGCCGGACAGGGCGAGCCCCTGGATATCCGCCTCGGCGAGGAGCGTGTTGAGCCAGTCCACGAACAACGACTCCACGTCCTGCGCCCGGCAACGGATGCGGATCTCCGCACGGGGCTCCACGCGCTCGATCTCGAACATCACGGAGAACATCGCGCGCGCGCCTTCCTCGAACGCCTCGGCGAGCGTCGCGCCCGTGCCCCGCACTCCCACGTCCGCCTCGTGTTCGAAGGTCTCGCAGGCCATTGTGTCCTTCCCGTCTCTTCACGGACACTTTACACCCTCAGGGCATTCGACGGCAATGAAGCGGGGATACAGGGAAAGGAGGGATGTTCCGTTCGCAAAGCGCCGGAGAAGTGGAGCGCGAACTTCACCATCCAAGCACGATGATCTCGGAGAGAGACCAGGGTCCGTTCTCTCCCCAGAGGGGGGCATGTGCAGTCAGAGGAGCATCAGAAAGGCCGCGCTCTCGTCTTCGGCGAGTCTCCGGACGTCCTCTACGTGGTTACGAAGGGTTTCCTCGATCTCCCGCGTTGAGCAGTTCCCACGGCGTATCCAAACGACCTTCGGAGGATGACCCAGGAGCAGGCTTCGTTCGTGGAAGTCGGAGTCTTTCGTGCAGACGATGAAGCCATTCTTGCGTGCATAGTCCAGACGGCCTCATCGGAGGCAGAGGCGAGACCCACATCGTGAGCGTGGGCGGATCCCGGGTAAACGTCGAGGAGGAGGCTGACTAGACGGGGCGAGAGGTTCTCATCAAAGAGAAGCCTCACGCGTTCGCAACGAGAAGGTGACGTTCACGGTCTGCCGCATAGCGCAGGCACGCCTGGATGTCCTGGGCGGTCAGATAGGGGAAGTCCTTGAGGATCTCTTCCTGGGTCATGCCGGAGGCGAGGTATTCCAAGACGTCATAGACCGTGACACGCAGGCCACGGATACAGGGCTTTCCGCCACGCTTGCCCGGTTCGATCGTGATGATGCTTCGATAGTCCATCCGTCGCCGCTCCTTCTCTTGAAGAAATCTTACTCTCCGTCCCGAGCCAAATCAATCGCTTTTGCCGGGCCGCGCTTGCTTGTGCGGCAGAAGGGAGGTAACATCCTTGCCGAGAGTCGTCTTCAATGGCCAATAGGAGGGAAACATGCGAGTCATCCTGGTGTTGAGTGTCCTGCTTGTCCCCGCGCTGGCGTTGGCGGACGATCTGCCCGCGATGCGGGCGGGCATGTGGGAGTTCGTCCGCAAAGCCCCGCAGGACCCGGTCAACAGCCCCGGCAAGCTGAGCACCATGAACAACAAGGAGTGCGTCAAGGACATGAAGGCGCTCTTTCAGAAGCAAAAAGCCATGCTTTCGAAGATGTGCAAGTTCTCGGAGACGAAGAAGAGCGGGAATACCTACACGACCGCGAGCACGTGCGACGTTCCGCAAATGCAGGCCAAATACACGACCAGGAACGCGACCACGGTCAAGGGAGACAGCGCCTACGAGAGCAGGAGCGACACAGAGGGGACCGCGGCCGGAAAACCGGTGAAGTGGACCGAGACCGTAAGCGCGAAACGGATCGGGGACTGCGGGAAGTAGAGTCCGGTTGGGCCTCGGGTTCTTCGCCCAATTCTTTGTTTGACAGCTTTCGCAGGGTCGTGGTAAATATAACGGCTCTTTGGAGGTGGTGGTCATGACGTACGCAATCGTTGAGACGGGTGGGAAGCAGTACCGCGTCAAGGAAGGGGATCTCCTGTACGTCGAGAAGATCCCCGCCGAGGCCGGGAAGAAGGTCGACTTGGGGCGCGTCCTCTTCGTCTCCCAGGGGGACCGGGCGACCGTGGGCCGTCCCGTCGTCGAGGGAGCCAGCGTCGAGGCCGAGGTCGTGGCCCAGGAGCGCGGCGACAAGATTGTCATCTTCAAGCACAAGCGGCGCAAGAACTACCGCAAGAAGCAGGGGCACCGGCAGAGCCTCACCCGCGTTCGGGTGACGAAGATCGCGGCCGCGTAGCCCCTCTTACGGAGAAGATTCGAAATGGCTCATAAGAAAGGCGTCGGAAGCACCCGAAACGGTCGTGACAGCAACGCCCAACGGCTGGGCGTCAAGCGCTTCGGCGGCGAGGCCGTGACCGCCGGGAGCATCCTCGTCCGCCAGCGCGGCACGAAGTTCCATCCGGGCACAAACGTCGGCAAGGGGAGCGACGACACGCTCTACGCGAGGATCGCCGGGATCGTGGCCTTCGAGCACTTCGGACAAGACCGCAAGAAGATCAGTGTTTATCCCGTCGCGCCTCCTCCTCCACCCGCCGCGGCCTGACCGCCTTTTCTTTCAATTCCCGCTCCTCTGGATCAAACCGCCCCGTCGACCGCGCTTATCGCGGCCGGTCGCCGGGGGTTTGCGCTTTTGTCCGCGTTGACATAGAGTATTAACAGTCTAAGAATAGGCACAACGTTCATTTGCAGAATCCCTCCTCACCTCCCTTTTCCAAAGGTCCCGACTTGTCGGGATTTGGAAAAGAGGGAGGGGAGATTTTGCAAGAACGTGTCCATGCTATTTTGAGACTGTTAATAAATCCATTCGGAATGCCTTGGTCCTGTTTCCGCACCGGGAAGAAAAATGGCCGCGTTCGTTGATCTTGTGAAGGTGTTCGTCAAGGCCGGAGACGGCGGGAACGGGTGCGTGGCGTTCCGGCGCGAGTGGGGCGTCCCGCGGGGAGGCCCCAGCGGCGGAAACGGGGGCAAGGGCGGGGACGTCGTCATCGAAGCGTCTCCCCACCTGGCCACGCTCCTCGACCTTCGATACCACCAGGAGTACCGGATCCGCCATGCGGGCCACGGCCGGGGAAAGGACCAGACCGGGCGCGATTCGGACGACGTCGTGATCCGCGTTCCCGCCGGGACGGTCGTCCGCGACGCGGGGACCAAATCCTTGCTGGCCGACTTGACCCGCTCCGGGGACCGGGTCATCGCGGCCCGGGGAGGACGGGGGGGGCTGGGGAACGCGGCGTTCAAAGGACCCACGCGGCAGGCGCCCGACTTCGCCCAGAAGGGAGAGGCGGGCGAGGAGAGAGTCGTCGAGCTGGAGCTCAAGCTGATGGCCGATGTGGGGCTCGTGGGCCTGCCGAATGCAGGCAAATCGACCCTCATCTCCGTTCTCTCGGCGGCCCGCCCCAAGATCGCCGACTACCCGTTCACGACGCTTTCGCCCAACCTCGGGGTCGTCCGTCTCGGGGACGAGGAATCGTTCGTGATGGCCGACATCCCGGGGCTCATCGAAGGGGCCCACGAGGGGGCGGGGCTCGGGACTCAATTTCTCCGTCACGTCGAGCGGACGGCGCTCCTTCTCCACCTGGTGGACGTCTCGGAAGGGGCCCCGACCGGCGCCGTGACTGCCTTCAATATTGTTTCCGCCGAGCTTTCGGCCCATAATTCCGAACTTGAGAGACGGCCAAAGATCGTCGTCGGAACGAAGAACGACGCGGCCGGCGAGGGGGCCGAAAGGGAAGCTCTGAGGGATTTCTGCGGGACCCGGGGCCTTCCCTTCTTCGTAGTTTCGGCGGCCGCGCACGAGGGATTGGACGAGCTTCTGAGGGCCGTCATGCCGCGCGTCCGGGAGATTCGGGAAGCGAGGATGGAGGCTTTGTCGGAGGGAGGCGCGGAGTGAAGGAAGGCGGTTTCGATCTCGCGCGATTCCTCTCCCGCCCGCGCCGGATCGTCATCAAGGTGGGAAGCCGCGTCCTGGCCACGCGGGCCGCGGGCCTTTCCAGCGCGCGGATCCGGGCGCTCGCCGGGCAGGTGGCCGGCATCCGGGCGAATGGCCACAGCGTCGTGATCGTTTCATCGGGGGCGATCGCGGCGGGGATCGGCGCGGTGCGGCCAGCCTCCGGCAGGCCGGTGACGATCCAGATCAAGCAGGCGGCCGCGGCCGTCGGGCAGAGCCGCCTCATGTGGGCATACGAGCAGGCGTTCCGCCAGAATGGGATTCACACGGCGCAGATCCTCCTGACTGCCGAAGATCTGGGGCACCGCGGGCGGTACATGAACGCCCGGCGCACGTTCGAGACGCTCCTATCGAGAGGGATTCTCCCGATCGTCAACGAGAACGATACCGTGGCCGTCGAGGAGATCCGCTTCGGCGACAACGACACGCTGGCCGGCCTGGTCGCGCCTCTCGTTGGAGCGGACCTGGTCGTCCTCTTGTCCGACGTGGAGGGCCTCTTCACGGCCGATCCGCGGCGGGACGCTAAGGCCTCGCTAATCCCCTTCGTCCCGCGCGTGACGGCCGAGGTGGAGCGGCTGGCCGGCGGGGCGCGGACGAGCGAAGGAACGGGGGGAATGGTCTCGAAAGTCCGGACGGCCAAGAGGGTGACGTTGCTCGGGATCCCGATGGCGATCGTGAGCGGCCTGAAATCCGGGCGGCTGACCGAGTTCCTCTCCGGGTCCGGACGCGGCACGCTGTTCGTTCCCGAGGGGCCCGAAGGGCGGGGCCTCTCCCGGCGCAAGGGGTGGATGGCCCACACGCCGCGTCCTCGGGGGACCATCCACGTCGATGCCGGGGCCCGGAAGGTGCTGGTCGAGGGGGGCAAGTCCCTCCTGCCCTCGGGGATCGTCGGCGCGGAGGGGCCGTTCGGCGCGGGCGATCTCGTGAACCTTGCCGGCCCGGACGGCGAGCCGTTCGCGCGCGGTCTCTCGAACTACAAGAGGGAGGAAGTGGACCGGATCCGGGGCGCGAAGAGCGGCGAGGTCGAGAAGATTCTCGGGGCGAAGCGGCCGGCCGAGGTGGTCCACAGGGACAATCTGGTGATTATCGGTGAATCGGTGAATAGGTGAATAGGTGAATCGGAAAGGGCGCCTCTTGTAGAGCCGCGCCGTTTCTTGTTCGGTGAGCGGGAGAGACTCGATGGCTATTCTGAAGATCGCAGAGATCGGCAACCCGATCCTCAGGCAGGTGGCGCGGCCCTTGCCGGATGACAAGGTCCGGTCCGAGGCGGTCCAGATCCTGATCGACGACATGATCGAGACGATGCGCGAGTACGACGGGGCGGGCCTCGCCGCGCCTCAGGTCCGCCATTCCGTCCAGATCGTCGTCTACGAAGCGGCGGCGAATCCCCGCTATCCCGAGGCCCCCTCCATTCCTCTCACCGTCCTCATCAACCCGACCGTCATCCTTCTTCCCGGCCCCCCGGAGGGAGGATGGGAGGGGTGCCTTTCCATTCCGGAGATGAGGGGGATCGTCCCGCGCGCCCGCTCCGTGCGGGTGAAGGCGCTCGATCGCCTCGGCCGGCCGGTCGATTTCACGGTGGAGGGATTTCATGCCAGGGTGCTCCAGCACGAGACGGACCACCTCCAGGGGATCCTCTTCGTGGACCGGATGGCGGACCTGAAATCGCTCACCCGCCTGAACGAGTTCCACCGCTTCTGGATGAAGCCGGGCGAGGCCGACCCGGTTGAGACCTAGGAACCCGGAAGGGAAAGGGGAGACGATGCACGAAGCCGATATCAACGTGGAACCCGCCGCGGTCAAGGAGAAGTTGGACCAAGGCGAGAAACCGGTTCTTCTGGACATTCGCAATCCGTGGGAAGTGCAGGTCGCGAGGATCGAGGGGGCGACGCACATTCCGATGGCCGAGCTTCAGTACCGGCTGGAGGAGATTCCGAAGGACAAGGAAGTCTTCATCGTCTGCCACACAGGGCGGCGTTCCCTGACGGCCACGATGTTTCTTCGGCAGGCCGGGATGGACAACGTGAGAAACCTGGCTGGGGGGATCGACGCCTGGTCGCGGGATGTGGATCCGGCCGTTCCGCGGTACCGGTGACCCCTGCTCGAAAAGGATTTGATCCTGGGCGCTTCTGCGGATAATATTCCAGCGCCGAATCGAGACCCAGGAGGCGCCCGTGGAAGAAGAGATCCGTCAGGAGATCCACAAGGAAGGGTACGACAAGGAAGAAGAGTTTTTCTTCAAGAGAAACCTCGATCTGATCCAGAAGAAGCGCAGGGAGCTCGACGCGAAGCGCCGGGCCCGGGAGGCCGAGCAGTCGAAGGCGGCCCACTGGATGCGGTGTCCCAAGTGCGGCGGCCTGATGACCGAGATCAGCATGGGAGACGTCCGGGTCGATAAGTGCTCGTCGTGCGGAGGCCTCTTCTTCGATCTGGGAGAACTCGACCTGATGCTGGCCGAGCACGAGACGATCGGCCTGTTCAACCGGCTCAAGCATCTGTTCCGGTAGATTCGGTCTTTCCGGCCTCCGTCCCGCGCAGTTCCGCGCCGGACTGGAATACCTCCATAAAACTTTCCTATTGACACCCGCGCCGGGCGAAGAGTAGAAAGCGAACGTACTGTACCGGCGCGACTTTCACGCCGATATTTCCGCATCTCTTCACGACAAGAGAGTTCTCTCTTGCCGGTGACGGCCGGGGCGGTCCCGCCCTGGCCCGTTTCGTCTTTTTACCGGGTGTCCCGCCCGGAGGAGGCGCACCGCCGTCCCGTCTGCTCCGTCTTCTTTCCCGAGATAACCCAGCCGCGCCTAGCCGACGAGTCCATACCGGCGTTCTTCCCAGCCGGCGAGCCGGCGAGTTGGTCCTCTCAAGCTCGAGGAGGGTGGTCATGGACGTTTCTCGCCGTAATTTCCTGAAGCTTGCCGGCGCCGTCTCGGCCGGTTCCGCCCTGGGAGGGCTCTCCATGGCCCGCCCGATCCATGCCTACGCGAAGGACCTCCCGACCAAGGGCGCGAAGGAGGTTCCGACCCTGTGTCCTTACTGCGCCGTCGGTTGCGGCCAGATCGCGCACGTCCGCGATGGGAAGCTCGTCAACCTCGAAGGGGACGCCTCCCACCCGATCAGCCGGGGGCGCCTCTGCTCGAAGGGCGCGGCGACGTATCAGATGACCGTGAACGACCGACGCCTCACGAAAGTCCTCTACCGGGCGCCGGGGGCCTCCGAGTGGCAGGAGAAGCCCTACGACTGGGCCCTCCAGGAAGTCGCCAAGCGGTTCAAAGCGACGCGTGACGCCACGTTCGTCGAGAAGGACGGCGGCGCCCTCGTCAACCGCTGCGATGGGATTGCCTGGATCGGCTCCGCCTGCACGGACAACGAGGAGTGCTACCTTTTCGCCAAGCTCGCCCGGTCGGCGGGCATCGTCTCCCTGGAACACCAGGCGCGTCTGTGACACTCCTCCACGGTGCCCGGTCTGGGCGCCTCCTTCGGCCGCGGGGCGATGACGAACCACTTCATCGACATGAAGAACGCGGACGTCATCGTCATCATGGGATCGAACTTCGCCGAGAACCACCCGGTCGGTTTCCAGTGGGTGATGGAGGCGGTCGAGAAGAACAACGCCCTCCTCATCCACGTCGACCCACGCTTCACGCGCACCTCGGCCGTCGCCCACAAGCACGTGCCGATGCGTTCCGGATCGGACATCGCGTTCCTCGGCGGGATGATCAACCACCTTCTCGCCGGCGGCAAGATCGACCGGGACTACGTGGCGAACTACACGAACGCCCCGTTCATCATCTCCGACAAGTACGCGTTCAATGAAGGCGTCTTCTCCGGGCTCGACGCGGAGAAGCGGTCGTACAATCCGGAGAGCTGGCAGTACGAGAAGGGGCCCGACGGAAAGCCGAAGCTCGACCCGACGCTCAAGCATCCCCGCTCGGTCTTCCAGCTCCTCAAGGCGCACTATTCGCGGTACGACATCGAGACCGTCGTCAAGATCACGGGGACGCGCAAGGAGGACGTCCTCTTCGTCTACGACGCGATGGCCTCGACGTCCGTTCCGGACCGCTCCGGGTTCTTCGCCTACGCGATGGGGTGGACCCAGCACTCCAACGGCGTCCAGCACATCCGAACGGCCGCGATGATCCAGCTCCTCCTCGGGAACATGGGCGTCCCGGGCGGGGGGATCAACGCGCTCCGCGGCCACGCCAACGTCCAGGGGGCGACGGACCTCGCCGTTCTCTTCCACGATCTTCCGGGCTACCTGGGGCTTCCGGCGCAAGGCGCGCACGCGAACCTCAAGGAGTACCTGGACAAGGGACCCAAGGCCGGCTTCTGGGTGAACCGGCCCGCGTTCGTCGTCTCCCTCCTCAAGGCCTGGTACGGAGACGCGGCGCGGAAGGAGAACGACTTCTGCTTCGACTACCTCCCCAAGAGCAAGGGGGAGCACTCCTTCCAGCAGGCGTTCAACGTGATGGCGCAGGGGAAGATCAAGGGGGCGGTCTGTCTGGGCCAGAACCCGATGGGGGCCGGGCCGAACGCGGGGCAGATGTTCGCGGGTCTCTCGAAGCTCGACTGGCTGGTCTCGGTCGATTTCTTCGTGAACGAGACGGCCGAGTTCTGGAAGAGCAATCCGACGGGCGGGCTCGGACACAAGGCCGATCCCGCCGCCATCAAGGCCGAGGTGTTCGTGTTCCCCGCCGCGACGGTCGTCGAGAAGAGCGGCTCGTTCACGAACTCGGGCCGCTGGATCCAGTGGCACGAGCAGGGGTCCAAGTCGCCCGGCGACGCGAAGACCGATGCCGTCTTCACGATCCGGCTCGGGCGCGAGCTCAAGAAGCTCTACGCCGGGAGCGCTGAGAAGAAAGACCGCCCGATCCTCGACATGACCTGGGACTATGGAGAGAAGGAGGAGGAGATCCCCGCCCGCGTCCTCAAGGAGATCAACGGATACGCCGTCAAGGACGTCCTCAAGGACGGGAAGGCGGTCGTCAAGGCGGGGGAACAGCTCCCCTCGTTCATCTTCATGCGCGACGACGGCTCCACGGCGGGCGGCTGCTGGATCTACACGGGCGTCTTCGCGAAGGAGAACAAGGCCGCCTCGCGCAAGGCGGACAAGCCGGGGGAGGGGATCGGCTCGAACCTCGGATGGTCGTTCGCCTGGCCTGCGAACCGCCGGATTCTCTACAATCGGGCCTCGGCGGACCTTTCCGGCAAGCCGAGATCCGATCGGAAGAAGGTGATCTGGTGGGACGCGGGCGCCGTGAACCCGGACGGGAAGAAGGGTAAATGGGCCGGCCTGGACGTTCCCGACTTCGGCGCGACGATGGCGCCGGACGCCAAGCCCTCCGACAAGGGGCTGTTCGTCGGGATCGGCGGGATGCACCCCTTCATCATGAATCCCGAAGGACGCGGGCGCCTCTTCGCGGCCGCGCTCAAGGACGGGCCGTTCCCCGAGCACTACGAGCCGGTCGAGACGCCGGTGGACAACGTCCTTTCGAAGCAAAAGAGCTCGCCCGTGGCGAAGATCTACAAGAGCGACAAGAACCCGATCGGGACGCCGGACAAGTACCCGTACGTCCTCACCACTTACCGGCTCACGGAGCACCACCTGGCGGGCGCGATGACCAGGAACCTTCCCTGGCTCGCCGAGCTGATGCCCAATCTCTTCTTCGAGATCAGCAAGGAGCTGGCGTCGGAGCTTGGGATCAAGCCGGGGGAGATGTGCACGATCTCCTCCGCCCGGGGGGCGATCAAGGCGCAGGCTTGTGTGACCGACCGGCTCAAGCCGATGACGATCGCCGGCAGGAAGGTCCACGAGATCGGCCTCCCCTGGCACTGGGGGTTCAAGGGGATCGCCGTGGGCGACGTCGCCAACACGCTCGTCGCGTCGGTCGGCGACCCGAACGTCTTCATCCAGGAGTCGAAGGCGCTCCTGTGCGACGTGAAGAAGGGAGGGTAGGCCATGCCGAAGCTCGCGATGTTCGTCGACGTCACGAAATGCGTTGGGTGCCGGGCCTGCACCGTGGCCTGCAAGCAGTGGAACAAGCTCCCGATGGACAAGACGCATTTCACGGGGAGCTATCAGAACCTCCCGGACCTCACGCCCACGACCTACCGGCTCGTCACGTTCAAGGAGGAGCCTTTCGGCGGCTCGGTGAGCTGGCACCTCTTGTCGCACTCGTGCTTCCACTGCAACGACGCCCCCTGCGTCAAGGCGTGCCCCGTTCCGGGAGCGATGACGCAGTCGGCCGACAAGGGATACGTCGCGGTCGACCGGAAGAAATGCATCGGGTGCAAGTACTGCGTGACGGCTTGTCCCTGGGGAATCCCGAAGTACGAGTCGAAGAGCGAGGTCGTCGCCAAGTGCACCTTCTGCGCGGAGCGGGTGGAGAACAATCTTACGACGGCCTGCGCAAAGTCCTGCCCCACGGGGGCGATCGCCTTCGGAGATCGGGACGGTCTTCTGGCCGCGGCGAAGAAGCGCGTCGAGGCGTCGAAGAAGATCTTCCCCAAAGCCCAGATCTACGGCCCCGGCGCCTACGGAGGAAAGGGAACGAACGTCTTCTACCTCCTGAAGGAAGAGCCGTCTTTCTACGGCCTGCCTCCCGAGCCCGTCGCTTCGGCGGCCCTTGGACTCTGGAAGGACGTTCTCCGCCCGCTGACGGGGTGGGGAATCGGCGCGACGGTGATCGGCGCCCTGATCCACTACCTTGCCAAGGGGCCGGCCGACTACGAGGAGAAAGGAGAAGGCCATGGCCGTTCATGAGATTCAGCGGTTCTCGAATTCGGAGCGGTTCTGGCACATCACGGGGGCGGCTACGTTCATCGTCCTGGCCGTGTCGGGCCTCGGTCTTTACGCCCGCGAACTCTCGTGGCTTACGGTCCTGACGGGCGGACCGTATCTCTCAAAGTGGGTTCACTTCCTGGCGGGACTAGTTTTCGCTCTCTGCCAGGTCATGAACTTCGTCCAGTGGCGGCGGGACTGCTCGGAATGGGCGGAGGTGGACGGCGACTGGCTGAGGAAGAGCGGCGGCTACCTCTGGTCCTCCCACGCCGAGGTCCCGGAGCAGGGGCGGTTCAACACGGGCCAGAAGATCATGTTCTGGTCCACCTCGCTCGAATCGCTCGGCCTCTTGACCACGGGGATCGTCCTCTGGGTCCCGTTCGTTTTTCCCAAGGGGATCGCCTCGCTCTCCCTGCTGTTCCACGCTTTCTTCGGCGTGACGCTCATCATGCTCATCGTCATCCACGTCTACCTCGCCACGGCGGCCAACCCTGGGACGTTCCGCGCCATGTGGACGGGGCGGGTATCGGCGGGTTGGGCGCGGTTTCACCATGCCCGTTGGTGGAAGGAGGTGGACCGGCCGTGAACGCCGCCGAAAGGATTGCCTTGATCGTCCGGCGGGAGGCGGCGCGCCGGCCCGCCCACGCCCGCATGCTCAAGTTCTTCGAGGGTGTTTTCCTCAAGATCGAGGATACGCGCGGACAGTCCCTTCCCGCGGTCGTCTCCCCGTCCGAGGAGATCGAGCGGCTGTACGCGGAGGGCCGGCCCCTCTTTTCTCCCGCGGACCTGCTCCGCCGGAACGAGATGGAGGTCCGCCTTCTTCTCGTCGACCTCCTGGTCCGGGCGGCCGAGGAAGGAGAGGAGTGGGCCTACGGGGCGCTCAGGAAGGTCCGGTCCGGTCAGCTTGGGACGGAAGATCTTGTCCGCCTCCTCGATGGAGAGGCCCTTTCCCCGGGGCTCGGCGAAACCCCGGCGGACGCGGTCCTGCTGGCCCGCTTCGTCCGGTACGCTCTCGGGCCCTTCGCGACGCGCGCCGCCGAGGTCCTGCGGGCGCGTCTGCCGCGGCGGGGGACGGCCCGTGCCGGTTCGCCGGGCTGGACGGGCGAGAGCCCGATCTACCAGCCGGTCGGACGGTCCTGCCCGGTCTGCGGTCATCCGCCCGCGCTGGCTCTCCTTCGCGGCGGAGCGGACGGGCGCTTCCTCGCGTGCGGCCTGTGCGGGACGGAATGGGAGACGGACCGGCTCGGATGCGTCCACTGCGGAGGGCAGGGTCCCGGGGCGAACAGGGTCCTCGAAGTCGAGGGGGAAGAGGCTTTCCGGCTGGACGTGTGCGGGATGTGCCGGGGATACATACGGACGGTCGTCGTGGAGAAGCTGGATCGGCCGCTGTACGTTCCGCTGGAGGGCGTGCTCATGCTTCACCTGGATCTGGTGGCCGAGCGGGAGGGGTACCACGCCGGCGCCATGACTCAGGCGGAAGGAGTCTGATGGCTGTCGTTTCTCGGACCGCGGGAACGCCGGTCGTGGAGGGTCCGGCCGGGACGAAGGATGTGGCCGGTTCTCCGTGCGCCCTGGAGCGGGACGCCGCCGCCGTCCGGTACGTGGACGGCCGGCGGGAGGAGGTGTCCGACCGGGTCGCGGCCGAGGCTGTTCTCCACCTCTCGATCAACGGCGAGAAGGTCGTCTCGCTCCTATGCTCGCCCACGCAGGTCGAAGACCTTGCGGCGGGTTTCGCCCTCACGTCGGGGCTCATCGACTCGCCGGCGGAGATCCGGGACGTGATCCGGCTGGACGGGACGCGCGTGGACCTCCGTCTGCGCGACGAAGGGCGCGACGTCTCGTCACTCCTCGCCAGGAAAGTCTTCACCACGGGGTGCGGGATCGGGATGATCCTCGAGGACGTCCTCGACCGCCCCGGCGCCGATCCGATCGGGGAGGGGCTCAGACTGCGGCCTGACGATATTCTCCTGCTGATGGCCGACCTGCACCGCCGCTCCCGCACGTTCAAGGACACCGGCGGGACGCACTCCGCGGCCGCCTACGATCCCGCGGACGGGGGGCTTGTCGCTTTTGCCGAAGACTTGGGCCGGCACAATGCCGTGGACAAGGTGATCGGCGCGGCGATCCGGCGGGGGGTTGACTTGGGCCGCGCCGTCCTCGTCTCGTCCGGCCGGGTCTCCTCCGAGGTGCTGTTGAAGGCCGCGCGGGCCCGCTGTCCCGTCCTCGTCACCAAGTCGGCCCCCACGGATCTCGCCGCAGAAATCGCCCAAGCCGCCGGGATTACGCTCGTCGCGTTCACCCGCTCCCGCAAGTTTTCCATCTACGCCCACCCGGAGAGGGTGCAGGGGTTGTAAGGCAGAAGTCGGGATCCGAAGCCCAGCCGCAGAGAGCGCAGGTGGCTTTTTCAAGTTGCCCATGCTAGCATTCGGCCAGAACAGGGGAGCGTTTGCTTGCGGGAAATCGAATACTTGGTCTACCTGTCACCCGAGATGGAAGACAGACTCCGAGTGTCGGCTTTGCAGGAACAGGGAAGTATTCTGGGGTTCGTGGTTCAGTATGAAGCGTTTCTGAAGGGCGAGTGGAGGCCCATTGTCAGATACGATACCGCACACGGGTTTTCGCACCGGGATCGTATCCGGCCGTCCGGAGTAATGGAGAAACAACCCCTGTTTTTTGACAGCTACAACTTGGCGCTTACTCACGCCTCGCTGGATCTGAAAGCGAATTGGGCGAGCTACCGCGATGCCTATGAGCAGGAGATGAAAGAATGACGAGGGAAGAACTGGTCAAGAGAAATCTGGACCTCCATGCGGAATGGATGCGGTACGCTTTTGACAACCCGGATGTCCTCGATCGCTTTCCCAAGGGGGCGACGCTTGTTATTTTGCCCGAAGACGACCCCGAGCTTTCCGCAGAGAACGCAAAAGCGATTGATGCCAGCCGCGCAAAGGGGCTTCCGGTCGTAGTGGTCAGGATGAAGAGCCCAAAGCCGCGGATCTCCACAATCGAGGTCGTTGCGGCGTAGCAAGGTCTCTCGCATAGCGGCGGGCTGTCTTCCGAGGGGCACAGGCCGCCGGGATTACGCTCGTTGCGTTCACCCGCTCCCGCAAGTTTTCCATCTACGCCCACCCGGAGCGGATCGAGGAGCCGTAGGGGCGACCTCTCTTCTTCTCAACGGCTTACTGGAGGTAGACGATGCCCCCTCCGCTCGTCTCCGTCGTAATCCCCGCCCGGAACGAGGAGGAGAACATCGGGCCGTGCGTGGAGTCCCTGCGCAAGTCCGCGGGGTGCGCGATCGAGATCATCGTCGTCGATGACGAGTCGGGGGACCGCACGGCCGAGATCGTACAGGCCGTCCAAGAGAAAGACAGCCGCGTCCGGCTGGTGCGGCTGAACGGCCTTGAACCGGGCTGGGTCGGGAAGAGCCATGCGCTCTTCCGCGGGGTCCGGGAAGCCCGGGGAGAATGGCTCCTCTTCACGGACGCCGACACGAGGCATCGGCCGCGCGCCCTGGCGGAATGTCTGGCGCTGGCCGGGGAGAGGAATGCCGACCTCGTCTCCCTGAGCCCGGAGCAGGTCTGCGGGAGCTTCTGGGAGCGGCTTCTTCAACCGGAGATCTTTTCCTTCCTCGAATCGAGATTCCCGTTCCACGAGATCAATGGGGACATTGCGTCCTGCGCCGCGGCCAACGGACAATATCTCCTGATCCGCCGCTCAGTGCTGGAGGACGTCGGCGGCATGGAGGCGGTCAGGTCCGAAATCGTCGAGGATCTGGCCCTGGCGCGCCTTGTGAAGGAGAAAGGTTTCCGAATCCACTTCTCTCCCGGCGAGGGGCGCGTGGAAGCGAGGATGTACCGGTCGTTCCGGTCGCTCTGGCAAGGATGGAGCAAGAACCTCTTCGCCTTGAGCGGGGGACAAGTGGCCCGGCTCGTTCGGCTGACAGGGGTCCGTCTCCTGCTGGACATCGCCCCGGCCGGGGCGGGATTGGCCGCGCTCGCGGGGGCGCTCAGCTCCCCTTCGCTCGGCACGCTCGTTCTCGCGACGGCGTCGGTCGTGTTCTATGGCGGCCGTTCGTTCTACTTGAAGGATGTCTGGGCGAGGCCCTGCGCCGGCCGCGGATACGCGCTCCTTCACCCCCTCGCGGCGGTTCTTTTCCTCGGTCTTCTCTGGTATTCCGCTTACCTTAGCCGGTGGGTCGGGACAATCGGGTGGCGGGGGAGAAGCTACCGCGTAGGCGCGGTTGATGTGTGAAGCGGGTCCCCGAGGGCGCGCCCGCCTACAGCCACTTCCTCCACCTGAAGAAGATGAAAAGCCCTCCGGCGATCGCGGCCATGACGGCCATCAGCTCCCAGAACCCCAGGGGTTCTTGAGGCCGGGCATCACTTCGAAGTTCATCCCGAAGACCCCGGTCACGAGGCTCAAGGGAAGGATGATCGTCGCGACGATGGAGAGAGTCTTCATGACCTCGTTCATCCGGTTCGAGACCTGAGAGATGTAGGAGTCGAGGGCGCCCGCCAGGAGGTCCCTGTACGAATCGAGCGAATCCGTGACGCGCAGGATGTGGTCGTAGACGTCGCGGAAGTAGAGCTGGGTCGCGGGCTGGACCACGTCGTACGGGCGGTTCGAGAGAACGTTCAGGATCTCCCGCTGGGGCGCGGCGACGCGCCTCATTGCCGTGACGTCTTTCTTGAGCGAGAAGATCTTCTCGAGGGCCTCTTTCCGGAACTCCTTGAACAGGGACGTCTCGATCTCTTCCATCGCGTCGTCCATGGCGTCGAGGAGCGGGAAATAGTTGTCCACGATCTGGTCGATCAGGGCGTGGCAGACGCGGTCGGGACCCCGGCCGAGGAGCTCCGGCTCCTGTTCCAGCCGGGCGGCCACGGACAGGACGGACCTGAGCGGCTCCCGATGCGCCGAGACGATGAACGTCCGGCCCAGGAAGATCTTGAGGCCGATCGTGTCGAGGATGTGCGAATCCGGGTTGAAGTTCAGCCCCCGGAAGACGACGAAGATGTGGTCGTCGTACGGCTCCACCTTTGGCCGGATCTCGGCGTGGAGCAGGTCCTCGACGGCCAGCGGGTGGAACCGGGGAAAGAGGCGCGAGAGCTCCAGGGTCTCCGGCTCGTCCGGTCTCTCGATGTCGATCCAGAGGCGGACGTCGTCCCGCCCGAGGTGGGGCTTTACGTCGTCCAGGGAAGTCAGGACGTGCAAAGTGCCCCTGGGTTCCGCCGGATAGAAAGCGTATGCACGGACGTTCATGGATCCTCCTCCAGATCCTGCCAGAGCCTGCCGAAGATTATCTTTTTTTCGCCGTATGTCAAGGTGCTGTTTGTTGCAGGACTTTCCCCAATTTTTCCCTTCCCCCTCAGGGGGAAGGACAGGATGGGGGTGGGTTTCTTCACCGTTCTGTCGAACCCCATCCCATCCCATCCCCACCCCTCCCCTCCCCTTAAAGGGGAGGGGAGCAGGCCGCACGTGCGGGAAAATGGCGCTGGAACACGGAAACACCCGAACCATGACCTATGGGCACCGACGAATCCCT
>Ga0154722_1030_pt3 | contig 16823 bp, 15 predicted proteins | sample Rifle2008BG16ft_FD_105730 | JGI IMG/M metagenome (GOLD analysis project Ga0154722, IMG submission 105730) | Nitrospirae bacterium RBG_16_64_22 | reverse complement strand
ACCGCTTGATCAGCGTCTCGACGTATGCGGGTGTATGACGGGAAGCGCGTTCGATGTAGCGTATCTGTGCGAGGTGGCACCAGATCACCCGCGCTTTCGGATACTGTCCCAGCATTTTTTCGAGCGGCGCCAAAAGCTCATCCTCCACTTCGTAGTGAATCTGGAACGGGATGCCCGTCTTCTCGCTCAGGCTAAACACCCGATGCCCGACGGGGCCGTCGATCGGGACGCGCACGTCGCGATCCATCTCCCCGCGCTTCACCTGTCTGGGCGAAGGGTAGTGGCGAAACTCGAACTCGCCGAAGAGCATGATCTGTTTCCTCCGAGCCGCAACTTCCTGAGCGTCGAGGAATTCGTCCGGAGCCTCGGTCAAAGCGGGAGGTTGCCCGCCGTTTCCAACGGGAATGAAGCGGTCCGGGTACGCGGCGAGCAAGCGTTCCGACAGATTGTCATAGCGGACGCCCTTGCTGAACTGGCCCCTGCCGAGATCCGCGGAAAGCGCCATCAGCCCGATGTCGAGCCGATCCATGCTCTGCGCGATGGCGTCGACGTCGACCTTCGAGGAATTGCATGAACTCTCGATATCGATATAGGGCGTCTTTCCGGCGGCCAGGATCTTCTTCAGTCGTTGCGCATATCCGGCTTTCAGTTGCGAGAAATCGGGCCAGTTCTGAGCGTTCCCGGTCTTGGGAAGCCAGACAACAAGTGGAAGCGCACAGAACGTCTTGATCAGGCGGCGTCGGGTTATCGTGTTCATCTGAGGTCCACCTGCGAGCCAAACAGGGTAACGCCGGAAGTGATTGGCGGTGAACCCGCTCCCGGTTCACGGTACATGTCCACCGCCTTGTTAGCCGATCTTTTTATTCAGCAGTTTTAGCTGTACAGGACGGGCGGGATGCTCCAAATGAACAGATGGATTTACCTCGGCGATTTGGAAACGGAGCCTCGAATCCTCAATGTAGTCAGCATTGATTTCCATTGAAATCCATCGCCTACCGAGAGATTCCGCAACGTATCCCGTAGTGTTTGAACCAGCAAAGGGATCAAGGACAAGATCGTCCGGGTCTGTGAGAAAGTTGATGAAGAAGCGCGGCAATTCCGAGGGGAATCGGGCCGGATGAATCTTACGTTTCATGCGTTTCAGCATGGCAAAATAGTTGCTATTGCTTTCGTTGTTACCGCATTCAATCAGATTGCCGGGAATCGAGCCGCCTCGATCATAAGCAAAGGTCTCTTTGATGTGGTGCCCGGACGGGCGAACGGCCTTTGTAACGCCGTTTCGTATGAGTCTTATCATGTCTTTGCTATAGGGTTGCAATACTCTGGAATTGTCTGCTTTGGGGCTCGGCGTCTTTCCCAGCCAATAAATATATTCAACGGAGTCTTTGACGCGGATTCGTCTTACATTCACCCATTCTGCCGGAGCCGGGAGTTTTGCCGGGTTGTACCAGAAAAACTCTTGGCACAAGTTGAATCCATATTCATCGCACAAACGCAACAGTAGGCGAAAATGATAGAGGGATCGTGTCGGACGTCCGGGCGTCCATGTACCGCCAATGTTGATGACGAAGCTTCCTGACGGTTTCAGAATCCGATGTATCTCTGCCGCGAACGGGACGAACCAGTTAATGTAATTGGCTTGATCGGCATTTCCGTATTCCTTCTTGAAGTGCAGCGCATACGGTGGCGATGTCATCACCAAGTCGACAGAATTCGTCGCCATGTCACGCATCATGGCGAGTGAATCGCCGCAATACGATTTGCCCAAGCATGTGCTGTACGCCGCTCTCATGGTCATGCCAATCCGTCAATTAAGTTCTGCAACGCAGTATACCACGGAGGTGCCACAGGAGAAGACGGGAGTGGCACTGGATGCATCACTGCCATCTTGGACTTATACTTGCGGTGTTTTGCCAAGTTCTTGCTCTCAATGAACACGAACTGCGTCCAGTCGTGAGTCTTCTTTCCAAGGCACACGGCAAGAATCTCAAACTGGTCGTAACCGTAGAACCGGCTGCTCTTGTCACTCTTTGAGGCCCTCGTCTTTTGCGTTTCCACTTTGTAGGCGGTGATTTCACCTCCTTTTCGGTAAGCTTCATCCGAGTTGCGGATATTCTTGCATTCGACGCGAAGTGCCTTGTCGCTTTTTCCGTTGAGCCAGATTGAGTAGTCGGGGTATCCGTCCTGGTCGTGTACTTCAAAACGCGCAATCACTCCGGTATCCAGAAGGAGTTGGATATGCTTGCCGAGGTGGACTTCGGCAACCGCTCCCTCCAGTGTGACCTTTGCGCGAAAACGGCGATTGATCGCGTCGAGGATTTCGTCCTTGGTCAACCCGTATTCGCGTTCAAGGACATGTCTCTGTGCTTCCGTCATTCTCTTCCTTTCCGGCTAATGGGCCGACGCGAAGCGTCGGCCCATCGCCCTGAGTATGCCGCGCCGGCCACAGACGTTTCAGAAAACATGGTGCGTTGTCCCCGGCATCGGCTTGAGCCAGATGCCATGCCTAGCGTTCCCACATCGGCTTCAGCTCTCGGCCAGTAACCAGTGTATGTAGGGCGCACATGGCCCCATGAATCTTTGCCGTTGCGTCAGTGATCGCCTCCAATTTGACGATCTCGGTCTTCGTCTTAAGTGAACCGCGAGCAGTTGCGTAAGAGACGCTCACCTCTCCTGTTTCTTCGTCAGAGGTAATGGCGTTGTGTGCGAACTTATTCCTGGCCTTCTGTGCTGCTTGTATCTTGGCTATTACTGCTTCGTAGTCCTTGAGCCGCGGATACTCAGGCAGAAGCTGCTCGCAGAGCGCGCTGACGATGTCCACTCTTTGCTGAAAATTAGAGTGGGCGACCATGATCAACGCGCGGAAATCAAGTGCTGACTCATAGCCCGCGAACTTGCTAATAGCCAAGTTTACAGACGACTCCAAGGTGCCCCAAATCGTGGTCATGCGCCCTAGCTCCAGCAAGTATTCGTTTGGAGCGGGCCAGTGATCTTTGAATTTGCGATGAGTCATTTTGCTTCCAGGCATATCTATACTTAGATTGATCCGCACAAGATGCGGGACTTCGGTTTCCTGTCCGCATAACACGCCGTGCAAATCTCTGGCGGCGATGGGATAACCCCCTTCCGCCTCTGCCGTTTGCGTCTTATGGCGCCTGTTGTCATGGCGTCTTATCCGGATCGGCCTAAACTTCCTCGCTTCAGGGTCCGGGAGGCATCGGAGGAGCCTATTGCCCCTTGAGGCACGCTTCGTAGGCCGCCACGTCTTCGGCTGAGCCGATGGCGAGGGGGACGCGCTGATGGAGTTCCGTGGGGACGATGTCGAGGATCCGCTCCCGGCCCGTCGAGGCCCGGCCCCCGGCGTTCTCCACGATCATCGCCATGGGGCTCGCCTCGTAGAGAAGGCGGAGCTTCCCGCTCGGGTTCTTCCTGTCGCCGGGATAGAGGAAGATCCCTCCCTTGAGGAGGTTCCTGTGGAAGTCGGCCACGAGCGTCCCCACGTACCGGGCGCTCGTCCCCTTCTCCCCCTTGCGCGACTCCACGTACCGGCGCGTCCCCTCGTCCCAATTCGGGGCGTTGGCCTCGTTCGCGGAGTAGATCTTCCCCTTCGCGGGAATCCGGATGTTCTCGTGCGACAGGAGGAACTCGCCCACCGTGGGATCGAGCGTGAACCCGTGGACGCCCGCGTTCCTGGTCGTGTAGACGAGCATCGTCGAGGAGCCGTAGATCACGTATCCCGCGCAGACCTGCTCCCGGCCGGGCTGGAGGAAGTCGGCTAGGTCAGCGCTGGGCCCGTCGCTCTTTCGACGATACACGGCGAAGATCGTCCCGATCGCCACGTTCACGTCGATGTTGGATGAGCCGTCGAGGGGGTCGAAGACGAGGACGTAGTTCCCGCGCGGGTATCCCTCCGGAACGTGGTAGATCTTCTCCATCTCCTCGGAGGCGAGCGCCGCCACCCGCCCCGTGTGCTCCACGTGCTTGAGGACCGTGGCGTTCGCCATCTCGTCGAGCTTCTGGACCGCCTCGCCCTGCACGTTCGTCTCTCCCGTGAGACCCAGGATCTTGGCGAGTCCGGCCTTGTTGACCTCGCGCGAGATGAGCTTCCCCACGAGCGTGATGTCGGTCAGAAGCTCCGTGAACGCCCCCGACGCGCCGGGATGTTTTCGTTCCTCTTCGAGCAGAAAGCGGGTGAGTGTCGTACCGATCTCCATGGGACCTCCGGGCGGCGAACGTGAGGAATGGAGGTAGTCTAGGTAACAAGGGAGGTGAAGTCAACCGAGCCCTTTTTTCATAAGAGAGTGTTGAAAAACTTCAGAGGGATCGCTCCAGAAACGTACCCGGAATCGCGATCTCCTCCTCAGGAAAGGAGCAACCCCAATGGGATGGCCCAGAGACGCTTCTCCAGCCGCACCGGCTGGGTTCCGTTATAGGCCAGGATCCCGGCCCGACAATTGGAGGTGCTTGCGAGAAACGCCCGCAACCCGGAAAGATCGCTCTGGCTCCAGCGGCTCGCGGCCTTCACCTCGATGGCCATCGTCTGACGCCCCGACTCGATGACGAAGTCGACCTCGTGTCTCCCCTGAACGTTCCAGAAAAAGAGCCGCGCTTTGGGCCATCGGGCCTCAAGAATACTCGCCAGGTTTTGCGCCGCGTACGTCTCGAAAACCGCTCCGCGCAACGGCTCATTCGCGGCCGCGTCCAGGCTGTCGATGCCGGCAAAGTGGCAGGCAAGGCCCGAGTCGGAGACGTAGATCTTTGGGGACTTGATCAGCCGCGCGGAGCGGTTCCCCAGATAGGGAGCGATTCTGCGGATGACAAAAGAAGCCTCCAGAAGACCGAGGTATCGCGAGGCGGTGGCGACCGTCAACTTCGCGTCTCGGGCAAGCTCGCTGATCTTGAGGAGATGGCCGCTCCGGAGCGCCGCCAGTTGCATGAGATGTCGAAAAGCCAGAAGGTCCGCCACCTGGGAAAGCTGCCTGAGGTCCCGGTCGATGTAGGTCTGTTCGTATCCTTTGAACCAGAGTCCCGGATTGCGGAGCCTTGCCAGGCACACGGGCGGCATCCCCCCTGAAAGAACCTCCTGGGAATCGAGGGGACGAACGGAGCCGGGGGGAACGTCAAGAGACCGGAAGAAGCGCACCAGGAAAGGTTCCGAAGGGAGGCCGCCTCCGATCTCCCGCTTGTTGAAGGGGTGGAGCGTAAAATGGACCGCGCGGCCCGCGAGGGTCTCCGCCACGTTCTTCAACAGGAGAAAATTGGCCGAGCCTGAGAGAAGGAACCGCCCCGGCCTTCTGTCCCGGTCGACCATTCGCTTGATCACGGTCAAGAGTTCCGGGGACCGCTGGGCTTCGTCCACCGTGATCGGCGCATCCCCGCCCAGCAGGGCCTCGGGATTGCCCCTGGCGGCCTCGAGCTGAGGAAAATCGTCCAGGGTCACGTAGCGGCGGTCCTTGAAGAGGCCCTCCTCCCGAAGGAGCGTGGTCTTCCCCACCTGTCGCATGCCCGTCAGAACCACGACGGGCATATCGGCCAAGGCGTCCGCCACCACCCGGGTCAGTTCTCGCGGCCGATAGGGTGTCATAATTAATCATATCATAGTGCCATTATGACACCCTGTCAAGCAAGAGATGCACATCCGGCTTTCGCGCGGCCAGTCGTCCCGCCACGGGCGGGCAACAGATCTCATTCCCGTAAGGAGCGGGGGGGGCGGAAGCTTCAGATTTGCCGGAGGTTCTTTTCGGGCGGTCCTGGGGGACCCGGCCGTTTTGTTTGGGACGGCCGAGAGAAGCAGCCGGGACGCCGATTCAACTATGCTTTGCTCATGGTCCCTCTTGCCGTCAAACGCGCCGCAACGTGCTCACGGGCACGGCGTGGAGGTTTGAGCCGAAGGGAACCATGTCTTCCCCCAGACAGACGATCCCCCTGACAAATCGTTTTCCTCCCGCCTCCGCCAGAGATCGCATTCGTCTGAACATGGCTGAAATTTCACCATCATCTGGCGAATTTTCAACCGGAATCGCGCTCCCTCAGACGGCGGACTCGGGGGGCTCGCCGGCGATGACTCTCAGAAAGGCGGGGCCGTAGCGCTCGAGTTTGCGCTCGCCGACGCCCTTGACGCTCCGCAGCTCGTCCGGCGTGCGGGGCTTGAGCGCGGCCATTTCGGACAGGGCCGTGTCGTGGAAGACGACGTAAGGCGGGACCCCCGTCCGCTCGGCGACGAGGCGGCGCAAGCGGCGAAGTCGCTCGAAGAGTTCCTCGTCCGGGCCCGCGGCTGTCGCGGCCCTAGCGAGAGCCCCCGTCCGCTTCTTCCGGGGGGCCGGGGGGACTACGGCGCCGAGCCGCACGGTCCCTTCGTCGCGGCAAAGGGCCTTCCCCGCCTCGGTGATGCGAAGCAGGGGGTATTCCCCCTCGTCCACGTCGAGGAAACCCTGCACGATGAGCTGGTCCACCCAGGAGCACAGGGCCGCCTCTCCCGCCTCCTTGAGGATGCCGAAGACCTGGAGCTTGTCGTGTCCGTTACGCGCCAGACGCTCGTCGGCCCTGCCCGACAGGAGGCGCACGACGTAGCCGGTCCCGTAGCGGCCTTCGGCGCGCCATGCGGCGCTCAATATCTTCTTGGCCGTGAGGAGCGCCTCCTCGTGAGGCAGGTCCCGAGTCTCGCCCAGGCACACGTCGCAGGCCCCGCAGTTGCCCTCCGCGGAGGCGGCCGCTGGGTCCGGGTAGAGAGCGCCGAAGTGCTCGGCCAGCAGGCGGTGCCGGCACACGGGCGCCACGGCGTAGCGGCCGATCTCCCGGAGCTGACGATCGAGGGCCCTCTCCCGCTCCGGGGCGAGGTCGGCGTCCTTCCTGGCGAGCCGGCGATGGACGGCGAGGTCGGACGCCGCGAACAGGAGAACACACTCGGCCGGCTCGCCGTCTCGGCCCGCGCGGCCCGATTCCTGCTGGTAGTGCTCGACCGAGCGCGGCGTGTTGGCGTGGACCACGAAGCGAACGTCGGGCCGGTCGATGCCCATGCCGAACGCGATGGTGGCCGCCACCACGTCGAGTCTTTCGCCGACGAACCCCTCCTGGACCCGCCGCCGCTCCTCCGCCGGGAGGCCCGCGTGGTAGGCGGCGCAGGAGACTCCCGCCGAGGCGAGGCCCGCCGCGAGGCGCTCGACGTCCTTGCGCGTCTGAGCGTAGACGATCCCACCGCGCCCCGGGTGGCGCCTGACCACATCGAGGACCTGCCCCGCCTGGTCCCGGCGCGGGAAGGCGCGGTAGACGAGGTTGGGCCGGTCCGGGTGGCCGACGAGGACCAGCGGGTCCCGCAGGCGGAGCTGGGCGCGGATGTCGTCCCGGACGCCGGGCGTGGCGGTTGCGGTCAGGGCCATGCGCGCGGCCTTGGGGAAGCGCCCGAAGACCTCGGCGAGGCGGCGGTATTCGGGACGGAAATCGTGGCCCCAGTGGGAGACGCAGTGCGCTTCGTCCACGGCAGCCAGCGCGAGCCGGGGAGCGATATCCTCCACGAGGTCTCCCGCGAGGAGCCGCTCCGGGCTCACGTACAGGAGCTCGGTCTCACCCGAGGTCAGGCGTCGGTAGACATCCCCCCGATGGTCGGCCTCCAAGTTGGAATGGAGGGCGTCGGCCTTGAGGCCGGCCGCGCGGGCGGCCGCCACTTGGTCGTCCATGAGAGCGATGAGGGGAGAGACGACGAGGACGAGGCCGCGCTGGAGGGCGGCCGGGAGCTGGTAGCAGAGACTCTTACCGCCGCCCGTCGGCAGGACGATGAGGCTGTCGCGCCCCGCCAAAGCGGCCTCGGCCGCCTCGCGCTGGAGCGGCCGGAAGGAGCGGTAACCCCACCCCCGCAACAAGGCCTCTTCCAGTGTCAACTTCGGGGGAACGATAACGGCGATACCCGGGAGTTTTCTTCCCGATCCTCCATCCTTGGCCTCCAATCCGTGGCCTCCATCCTTGGCGCGAGGCCCCGACGACAAATCAGGACGACATACCCGCGGTGACGTTCCTCAGCCTTCCTTACGGAAACATCTGATTCCCCTGCTCGTCCTCGAGGATGATGGCCTTGGGCGGGCAGGCTTCCGCCGCGGCCCAGATGTTCTCCTCCGTGTCGCCGTCCGGATCGATCACGACCGCCTTCTTCTCGTCGTCCAACTGGAAGACTTGGGGGGCGATCGCCACTCAATTGCCGGCGCCGTTGCAGACCTCCCGATCCACGCGCACGCGCATGACCTTTCTTCCTCCTCAAGGCGGGTCATGATACCAGTTTCCGCCGCGCGGTCAACACGAAGGCCGGCCAGGACTTTCCCCAATTTTTCCCTTCCCCCTCAGGGGGAAGGACAGGATGGGGGTGGGTTTCTTCACCGTTCTGTCGAACCCCATCCCCACCCCTCCCCTTGAAGGGGAGGGAAGCAGGCCGCACGTGCGGGAAAATGGCGCTGGAACACGGAAACACCCGAACCATGACCTATGGGCACCGACGAATCCCTTGAGGTCTCCACGATGAGCCGTCCGACGCAAGGCCCTTCCTCATCCCTTGAAGAGTTTCCCCAAAAAATCGGCGTTCCACTTCAAGAACCGAAAAACAAACAACCCCTCAATCACTTACCCCAAGAACCCCCTAAATCCTGGGGAAAGTCCTGGAAGGCCGGCCAAACCTGCTTCACTTCCGCGGAGCGCCATGGTTTAATGGTCCGCGAGGACGGGGAACAACCCGTCCGAAAGGAGGTCGTCTTGGCAGGGAAGGACAACCAGCCCGACTGGAACCGGATCGCCGAAAAGTTCGACATGTGGCTCCCTCAGCTCGCCCCCGTGGGCGAAGCGCTCCTCTCGGCGCTCGAAGCACGGCCCGGAGAACGGGTCCTCGACCTCGCCTCGGGGACGGGCGAGCCGGCCCTCACCCTCGCCCGCCGGATGAACGGAGCGGTCGAGGTCGTCGGCGTCGACTCGGCCGAGGGAATGGTCCGCGCCGCCCAGGCCAAGGTCGATCGCGAGGGTCTTCCCGGCGTCTCCTTCCATTGCATGCCGGCCGAGCGGCTCACGCTCGCGGACGAGACGTTCGACCGGGCCCTCTGCCGATTCGGCGTGATGCTGTTCGGCGATCCCCTCGTCGGACTCAAGGAGATGCGCCGCGTCCTCAAGCCCGGCGGCCGGTTCGCCCTCGCCGTCTGGAGCACGCCGGAAACGATGACGACGATGTGGTGGGCCTGCCAGGTCTTCAAGGACCGCCTGCCCGAGGAAAAACATCCCGCGATCGACAAGGTCACGTCGCTTGGGGGCCGCGGAGTCCTGGAAGAGATCCTGGGCGCGGCGGGCTTCTCGACGTTCACCGTCGAGCGGCGCGCCCTCCACTACGAGTTCGATTCCTTCGACGCCTTCTGGGACAGGGTGGAAGCCTCGGAGATCCTCAAGGCGCAGTTCGACGCGCTCCCACCGGAGGAGCGGGCCAAGATCCGCGACGAGGTTGCGCCGTTCGCCCGCGACCTCGTCCACGACGGCCTGCTCCGGATCCCCCACGAGTACCTGCTCGCGGCGGGCAACAGGTAAGCCCGGACCCGCGCGCCCGGCCCTTTCGAGACCGCAAGGATTGTCTTTCGCATCCCGGCGGCGTTGCGATAGATTACCCGCATGCAGGAAATGGCATCGAGCCTCGCCCGCGCTTTCGAGCTTCTTCTTTCCCTCGATCCCGTTCTCTACGGGATCATTTTCCTGTCGCTTCAGGTCTCGGGACTCGCCGTCGTCGCCGCCGCGGCGCTGGGCGTCCCGGCGGGGGCGGGACTGGCCCTCGTCCGCTTTCCGGGGCGCGAAGCCGTGGTCAGCCTCCTCAACACCTTCATGGGACTGCCGCCCGTCGTCGTGGGCCTCGTCGTTTACCTCATCCTCTCCCGAAGCGGGCCGATGGGCTTCCTGGGGCTCCTCTACTCTCCCACGGCCATGATCGTCGCCCAGACAATCCTGGCCTTCCCGATCGTCGCCGCGCTCACCCACGCGGGAATCGCCTCCGTCGACCCGATCGTCAAGGACGCGATCCGGAGCCTGGGGGCGACGACGTCCCAGGCCGCCCGCATGATCGTCATCGAGGCCCGCTACGCCATCCTCGCCGCGGTCATCGCCGGGTACGGGCGGGCGGCCGCCGAAGTCGGGGCCGTCCTCATGGTGGGCGGAAACGTCGAAGGATACTCGCGCGTCATGACGACGGCCATTGCCCTCGAAACCTCCCGTGGCGACTTCGAGCTGGCCCTGGCGCTGGGGATCGTCCTTCTTTTTCTTTCTCTCGTCGTGAACCTCGCTCTGCGCGCCGTCCAGAAGCGGGGCGCCCTCGTCCGGTGAACCGCGAAGTGCGCTGCAATCCCCGCCCCTTGGGGCGGGGTCAAGGCGCACGAATGCAAATAACGACAAATACCTTGGAGGTCGGAGAATCCCCGCCTTCCAAGGCGGGGTTCTTCAACCCAAGGTGAAACAATGACGCTCTCTCTTTCCGCGGCGGGTCTCACGAAAATCTACGACGGACGCGCGGTCCTCGACGGCCTGGACTTCGCTTTCCAGAGGGGCAAGGTCCACGCCGTCATCGGCCCCAACGGGAGCGGCAAGTCGACGCTCCTCCGCCTGCTCTCGCTCCTCGATCCGCCGACGCGGGGAACCGTCTTGTTCCATGAAGGGGAAGAGTCCGTGGAGGCCGGCATCTCCGTCCGCCGCCGGATGGCGTTCGTCTTCCAGCGGCCGAGCCTCTTCAACACGACCGCCCTCAGGAACGTCGAGGCGGGTCTCGCGGTCCGCGGCCGTCCGAAGCGGGAGAGAACCGACCTCGCCCGCGCCGCCCTGGGACGGGTCGAAATGGAGAAGATGACCGACCGGAACGGCCGCACGCTCTCCGGAGGCGAGTCCCAGCGCGTCGCCCTGGCGCGGGCGCTAGTCGTGGAACCCGAGATCCTCTTCCTCGACGAGCCGACGGCCAACCTCGACCCGCATTCCGTTCGGATCATCGGAAAAGCGATCGGGAAGCTTCGGGACGGAGGGCGCACGACGATCCTCCTCGTCACGCACAACATCTTCCTCGCCGAGCGCCTGGCCAACCGGGTGGTTTTCCTGTTCGAGGGGCGGATCGTCGAGGAAGGCGAGGCCTCCGCCGTAATCGAACGCCCCCAGGACGAGAGGACGTTCCGGTTCCTCACGGGCGAGCTGGCGGGATAACCCCGCGGAGGGAACTCGAATGCCGATCGCCGCAAGAACTTCAATCGCCGTCCTGGGGTTCCTGTCTCTCGTCCACGCTTCCGCCGCCCGCGCCGCCGAGCCGGCCCGGATCAGGTGCGCCTCGACCACGAGCACGCAGAACTCCGGCCTCTTCGGAGTATTGCTTCCGGCCTTCGAGAAGAAGAACGGTATCAAGGTGGACGTCATCGCGGTGGGAACCGGCCAGGCGCTCGCGCTGGGACGGCGGGGCGACGTGGACCTTGTGTTCGTCCATTCCAAAGACGATGAACTCCGGCTCGCGGCCGAAGGATGGTTCGTCGAACGGCGGGACGTCATGTACAACGATTTCATCCTCCTGGGACCGCCGGGTGATCCCGCTCGACTCTCGGAGGAGAAGTCCGCCGCGGCCGCACTCGCTCGAATCGCCGCCGCCGGTGCGCCGTTCGTCTCCCGGGGGGACGACTCCGGCACTCACAAGATGGAGCTCGCTCTCTGGCGAAAGGCCGGGATAGCGCCCAGAGGACGGCGGGGGTACATGGAGATCGGCCAGGGAATGGAGGCAGCCCTCCGGGTGGCGAGCGAGAAGGCCGCCTACGCTCTCTCGGACCGCGGGACCTGGCTCGCCGTGAAAGACAAGAAGAACCTGGCGCTCCGCATTGTCCTGGAGGGCGACCCGGCCCTCTTCAACCAGTACGGCGTCATGGCCGTGAATCCCCGGAGACATCCGCACGCCCGGCTCAAGGAAGCCATGGCCTTCATCGAATGGATCACTTCGCCCAAAGGCCAGCGGATCATCGCGACCTTCAGGGACAAGAACGGCCATCCCCTCTTCATCCCGAACGCGCCTTCGGCGCCTTAACCTCTACCCCCCCATCCTCCCCCGCCCCGAAGATGCTTTCGGGGCCTGTCCCGACCTCGGGGCCCTTACAAAGGGGAGGAGAGTTTTTCCCCATTCACCGATTCACCCATTCACCGACTCGCCGACTCCCCGATTCCCCCTTCCGTGCTTCCCCTCCTTGACCCCCTCCGGGGGGGTTGTTATACTTCGCCCCGCTTCGCCGCCTGTACGACTCTGCTTCTCACGCGGGACGGCCCCGCTTCACGATGGAAATGCCTGTGAGACTGCCCGTACGATACATAAGCAGGATGTTGCTCTGGTGCATCGCGCCCCTCTTCCTCCTCTCCGGAGCCGCGTCGTCCGCCGAAGAGACGCCGCTGTCCCTGAAGGACGTCGCCACCGGCGTCAAGAACCTCTACCCCGCCGTGACCGGAACGATCGCGAAAGTGGAAGCGGACCACGTCGTCCTCTCCCTCGGGCGAAAGAACGGCCTCTTCCCGGGAATCGAGCTTCAGGCGTTCCGCCCCGGAACGCCGCTAAAGCACCCGATCACCGGCGAGCCCCTCGGCGTCTCGGAACACGACCTGGGCAAGCTCTTCGTCACGCGCGTCGAGGAAGAGCAGTCCCTGGCCTCCACCGATCCAGACCCTTCGGACCCGTCCGGAAAGAAGACGCTTCCGCTCGCGGCCGGAGACAGAGTCCGAATCACGGCCGCCCCGATCCGGCTTGCCGTGGTGCCGGCGGACGCCTCCGTCCCCGCTTCCCTGCGAGACGCCCTGATCCACTTTCTGACCGAGACGGGCCGGTTCCGGGTCCTTGACAGCGAAATCACGGCGTCGCTTCTGATCAAGAACGGGGTTTCCCGGGTTCCCCGCGCCGGCGTCTCGGGAAAGCCCGGCCCGTCCGAAAGGGACGCGGACGTCTTCCGGACGCTTCACACCCTCTTCGACCGGCACCATCTGCTGATCCTTCGAGATGGATCGGTCGGCCGGGACCGGATCGCGCTTCAGCTCGTCTACCCGGGCCGGGACGTCGCCGCGGCGACGATCGAGACGTCCGTCGACCTCGCGCGCGCCGTGCCTCCACCCTCTGCGGAGCCGCCGCTCTTCGCCCGCCAGCGAAACGAGCCGATCCGAAGCCTGGCCCCCGGGTTCCAAACGAGATTCCTGGCCTGGGGCGACCTGCTGGGGGACGGGAAACCCCTCCTCGTCGTCTCGACGGGAAACGGCATCCAGATACTCCGGCCTGACGGAAGCGGGCTTGCAAAAACCGGCGAGATCAAGGGAGCCGGGGGAGACGAGCACCTCTCCCTCGACGCGGCCGACCTCGACGGAGACGGGCGGGCCGAGATCGTTGTCTCGAACCTCCGCTGGAACGAACCCCGGTCGAGCATCTACGCCTGGGACGGACGGGAAGCGAAAGTTCTCGTGAGGGACCACCCGGGCCTCTTCCGCGTGGAACCCGGTCCGGACGGAAAGCCGCGCCTCCTCGGCGCCGCGGCCGAATCCCCGCGGGCCCCCGTGCATGAGTACCGGCTCGGCCCCGAGGGACTGACCCGGGCCGATCCGGTCCCTCTCTCCAAGGGAGGAACGCTCTACAGCAGTGCGAGGATCCACTTCCCGGGCGCGGCGTCTTTCGTCCACGTGCTCAGGACCCCGGATGACAAGATCCAGGTGATCGACCAGGCCGGCCGGCTCGTCTTCGAGACGAAGGAGGCGCTTCCGGGCTGGGAGTCGGTCGTGGATCTCGCGGGACACGACCCGACCGGCGTTCGTTCCGATCGTATCCGAGTCCCGCACCGCCTGACCGCCGCCGATCTGGACGGGGACGGCGTTCCGGAGATCGTGACGGGAACGAACATTGCCCTGCTGACGTTCACGGAATATTTCCGCGGATACCGCGAGGGAGAGATCCACGCCTTCCGCTGGACCGGGAAGGAGCTGGAGACCCTCTGGAAGATCGGCGGGATTCCCGGTTTCGTCTCCGATTTCGCCGCCGTCCCCGCCACGCCCGGCGCGGCCGGCCAGCCGCGCCGGATCATGATCGCGGCCGAACCGACGGCGTTCGCCGCGACGGTGTCTCTGGACACCGCGCGCCTCGCCGACTGGCTGACCGGCAAGGGAACGATCCACCTCTTCGCCGTCCCGGCGCCCTGACGACATGGCCTTCTTCCGGACCGAACAGACACAACTCGTCGAGCCCGCCGCTTCCCTCCGCGCGCAGGTGGACCCGTCGCGCCTCCCGGCGCACGTGGCCATCATCATGGATGGAAACGGCCGGTGGGCGCGGCGGCGCGGCCTCCCCCGGATCGCCGGCCACCGGCGGGGGGCCGAGAGCGCCCGCGCCGTCATCACGGCGGCGCGGACCGTCGGCGTCGGCGTCCTCACCCTGTACGCCTTCTCCATCGAGAACTGGAAAAGGCCCAAGAGCGAGATCGACACGCTGATGAGCCTCCTCGTGGAATACCTGAAGAAGGAGGAGCCGGGCATGCGGGAGAACGGGATCCGCTTCTGCGCGATCGGCGATCTCGACCTCCTTCCCCCCGGCGCCCGCGAGACGGTGCAGGGCGTCGTCTCCCGGACGGCCGGCCACTCGGGGCTCCGGCTCAACCTCGCGCTCAATTACGGCGGACGGGACGAGATCGTGCGCGCCGTCCGGCGCCTGGGGCGGGAAATCGCGAAGGGGACCCTCGATCCGGCCTCGATCGACGAAACGGCGATCTCTCGGGCCCTCGACACCGCCGGCCTCCCGGACCCAGACCTTCTCATCCGGACGTCCGGCGAGAAAAGGATCAGCAACTTCCTGCTCTGGCAGACCGCCTACGCCGAGCTTCACTTCACGGAGACGCTCTGGCCGGATTTCCGAGAGGAGGATTTCCTGAAGGCGATTCTCGACTTCCAGAAACGGGAGCGCCGGTTCGGCCTCACCGGAGAGCAGGTCCGGGATCAGCACAATGGCCGGTAAGCGGATCGCCGTCGCCCTCGTCTTCATTCCGGCCTTCCTCGCGATTCTCTTCTACGCGCCTCCCGTCGGCCTCCACCTTCTCGTCCTCGCCGTGGCCCTCTGGGCCCAGACGGAGTACCACCGGCTGGCCGGCACGCCGCCCGGCCTGACCGTCCTGGCCCTCTTCCTGGGCGGGGCCGTCGTCGTCTCCATGACGGCCAACCTCCCCCCCATGCTCCCGTCGCTCTTCCTCGTCGGCGGCATCGTGATTCTTCTGACATGGACGCTCGTCACGGCGAACGGATTCGAGCGGTCCCTCGCCGAAACATCTTCCGCCTTCTTCGGCGCCGTCTACGTCTCGGGTCTTCTCGGGCACATCTCCCTCGTCCGCCAGCTCGGCGACGGCGCCTTGTGGGTCCTCTTTCTCGTCCTGACGACCTGGGCGGCCGACACGGCGGCCTACGCCGTCGGGTCCACGCTCGGCCGGCGGCATATCTTCCCGCGCCTCTCCCCCAAGAAGACGCTCGAAGGAACGATCGCGGGCGTCGCGGCGAGCGTTCTGACCGCCTGGGTCTGCCAGGCGCTTCTCTTCCCGCAGTCTTCTTTGGCCCAGGTCCTGTTTCTCGGTCTCGCTCTCGGCATCTCCGGGATCGGGGGCGATCTCGCCGAATCGATGATCAAGCGCGGCTCCGGAACAAAGGACTCGGGAAGTCTCATCCCCGGACACGGCGGAGCCCTCGACCGGGTCGACTCGCTGATCTTCAACGCCCCCGTCCTCTACTACGCCCTCCTGCTCCTGCCGTAGGCGTTGAGCGCTTTCCAATGGCCTTTCGCCCGGGTATCGGGATAATATCTGGCTCAATCTTGACCGCGGAGGACGCGGAGGGCGCAGAGACTGGGAAAGTCGGGAAACCGAGGTTTCTCGGCGCTCTCTGCGTTCTCCGCGGTAATATTCGAAACCGATGAAAAAGATCGCTCTCCTCGGCTCCACCGGATCGATCGGCGTCTCCACCCTCGACGTCGTCTCCCGCTGTCCCGGCCGCTTCGGCGTCGTTGCCCTCGCCGCCGCCGGGGGGAACCTCGACCTCCTGGCCGAACAGGCGCATCGGCACCGGCCGGCGCTTATCGCCCTCGCCTCGTCCGACGCCGTTCCGGCCCTCCGAAGGCTCGTCGGCGACGGCCCTGAGATCGTCGGGGGGATCGAAGGGCTCATCCGGGCGGCCGCTCATCCGGAGGCCGATCTGGTCGTGTCCGCGATCGTCGGGGCGGCAGGCCTAGTCCCGACGCTGGCCGCGATCCACGCCGGGAAGAACGTCGCCCTCGCGAACAAGGAGACGCTCGTCATGGCGGGAGAGATCGTCATGGCGGCCGCCCGCGCCCGGGGCATCCGGATCCTCCCGATCGACAGCGAACACTCGGCGATCTTCCAGGCGCTGGCCGGCCACAGGCCGGAGGACGTCTCCCGAATCATCCTCACCGCGTCCGGCGGCCCGTTCCGGGAGACGCCGATGGAGCACCTCCGCCGCGTCACGCCGCGCCAGGCCCTCCGCCATCCCACGTGGAAGATGGGAAACAAGATCACGATCGACTCGGCGACCCTCATGAACAAAGGCTTCGAGGTCATCGAGGCGCGATGGATCTTCGATCTCCCGCCGGAGCGGATCGACGTCCTCATCCACCCCCAGAGCATCGTTCACTCCCTCGTCGAGTTCACGGACGGCTCCGTCATCGCCCAGCTCGGCCCACCGGACATGCGCGGGCCGATCGGGTACGCCCTCGCGTACCCCGAGCGCCTGGACGCCCCGTTCTCGTCCCTCGATCTCACGAAGTCGGGTCCGCTCACGTTCGAGCC
>Ga0154722_1030_pt1 | contig 16828 bp, 18 predicted proteins | sample Rifle2008BG16ft_FD_105730 | JGI IMG/M metagenome (GOLD analysis project Ga0154722, IMG submission 105730) | Nitrospirae bacterium RBG_16_64_22 | reverse complement strand
CTCACCATTACGCCGAAACCCCGGCCCGAGGCCGAGGTCCCGGCCTGGAAGAAGCCTTTCGCCCGGTTCTTCGCAAAGCCCAAGCCGGCCGCCGACAACGGGCCGATGATCGGCATCGGCCAGAAGGAAGAGACGGTCCTCAAGAAATACGGGCTCGCCGACGCCGTCGGGAAAGGGACGGAGCGGATCCTCTATCTCACGGGCCTCACGTTCTCGACAATCGGGAAACTTCTCTCGTTCGACCTTTCCCTCAAGGCGCTCGGCGGCCCGATCATGATCGCCCAGGTCACGGGGAGCGCGGCCCGTTCCGGAGCGGCCGACCTGATCCAGTTCATGTCGGCCATCTCCCTTCAACTGGGGATCCTGAACCTCCTTCCGATCCCCGTCCTGGACGGCGGCTGGCTCCTCTTTCTCCTGATCGAGTCGCTCAAGGGGAAGCCGATCTCGCGGCGGGCGATGGAGATCTCCCAGACCGTGGGATTCGCCCTCCTCATCATGCTCATCGTCGTGGTCTCATACCACGACGTTCTCCGCCTCCTCCTCCCGTGACGACGGACGTCCGTCCGACACCGCCTGCTCTTTCGCGCCCGCGCCGGAAGACGCGCGCCGTCCGCGTCGGGAGCGTCGTCGTCGGCGGAGACGCCCCCGTCTCCGTTCAGTCGATGACGACGACCGACACGCGGGACGCCCCGGCCACGGTCGCCGAGATCAGGCGGCTCGAAGAGGCGGGGTGCGAGATCGTCCGCGTCGCCGTGCCGGACCGGGAAGCGGCAGCCGTCTTGGGGGCGATCAAGCGGGAGATCGGCGTTCCGCTCATCGCCGACATCCATTTCGACTACCGCCTCGCCCTCATCGCCGCCGAGCAGGGCGTCGACTGCCTGCGGATCAACCCGGGGAACATCGGAGAGCGGCCGCGGATCGAGGCGGTCGTGAAGGCCGCCCGGGAGCGCGGAATCTCCATCCGGATCGGCGTCAACGCCGGCTCCCTCGAGGAGGACATCCTGGAGCGCCACGGATACCCCACAGCCGAAGGAATGGTGGAGAGCGCTCTCCGCCATATCCGGATACTGGAAGACCTGGACTTCTTCGACGTCAAGCTCTCCCTCAAGGCCTCCCATCCGCTCCTGGCCGTCCAGGCCTACCGCCTGATGGCCGAGCGGTGCGACTATCCCTTTCACCTGGGGATCACGGAGGCGGGCCCGCTCGTCCCGGGGACCGTGAAGTCCTCGATCGGCCTCGGCCTGCTGTTGGCCGAGGGGATCGGAGACACGATCCGCGTCTCTCTCACGGCTGACCCCGTGGAAGAGGTCAAGGTGGGCTTCGAGATCCTGAAGGCCCTTCGGCTCCGCCACCGGGGCGTGAACATCATCTCCTGCCCAACGTGCGGAAGGCTTGAAATCGACCTTTTCCGCCTCGCCGCGGAGATCGAGCGCCGCCTCGCCCACGTCACGGAGCCTCTCGACGTCGCCGTTCTCGGGTGCGTCGTGAACGGGATCGGCGAGGGGCGGGAAGCGGACTTCGGGATCGCCGGCGGGAAGGGCGTCGGACTCCTCTTCCGGAAGGGGGAGATCGTCCGGAAAGTGAAGGAAGCGGAACTCGGCGACGCTCTGGTTGACCTAGTGGAGTCGTCGCTCAGGCAGACGGCGATCACGCCCGCGGGATGAGTCCGGCTTCGTCCCGCGACTTTCAACCTTCAACTTTCGACGATGATTGTCAGGACTTGAACCCCATGAAGGTCGTCCTCGCCTCTCCCCGCGGCTTCTGCGCCGGCGTCGACCGGGCGATCGAGATCGTCGAGCGGGCCCTCGCGCTCCTCGGCCCGCCGATCTACGTCCGCCACGAGATCGTCCACAACCGCCACGTCGTCGAGGCCCTCCGGGAGCAGGGTGCCGTCTTCGTCGAGGATCTGGACGATGTCCCGGACGGCGCCACCGTTGTCTTCTCCGCCCACGGCGTCCCCCTCGCCGTGGAGGAGGAAGCCCGCCGGCGGGGCCTCAGGGTCTTCGATGCGACGTGTCCTCTCGTCACGAAGGTGCATGATGAGGCGAAGAAACGTTATTCCGAGGGAGACACGGTCATCCTGATCGGCCACGCGGGGCATCCGGAAGTCGTCGGCACGATGGGCCGCATACCGGGCGGCTGTCTCCTGGTCGGCTCTCCCGCCGAGGCGGAGACGGTCAGCGTCCCGGACCCGGAGAGAGTCGCCTACGTCACGCAGACTACTCTTTCGCTGGACGAGGCCGCCGGGATCGTCGCGATCCTCAAAAGCCGCTTCCCGGCCTTGAAGGCCCCTTCGAAGGACGATATCTGCTACGCCACGCAGAACCGCCAGAACGCCGTGAAGAAGCTGGAAGGAGAAGTGGACCTCCTCTTCGTCCTCGGCGCGCCGAACTCCTCCAACTCGAACCGCTTGCGGGAGATCGGGGAGAGGACCGGCATCCGTTCGCACTTGATTGAGTCGGCGGAAAACATCGACCCGCAGTGGCTCGGAGGAGCGAGGCGCGTGGGGATCACGGCCGGCGCATCCGCCCCGGAGCACCTCGTGCGGGAAGTCGTCGACAGGCTGAGGGAGTGTGGTATCATCGACGTGCGGGAGGAGCGCACGGTGATCGAATCGACGACGTTCGGCCTCCCGCGCGAGCTGACGGCGGCGTCCGCGGATGCGTTGACTCTCGTCCCTTCCCCCTCGAAGGTCCGAGATCCCGGTTCGGGAACCGGGGGGGAAGGATAGGATGGGGGTGGAGAAGGAATTGGAACCGCAGGAAACGACGAAGATCGCGGCCGCCTGTCCCGACTGCGGGGCGAAGCTCACGATCGACCCGAAGACCGGCGCCGTCCTCTGGCACGAGAGCAAGCAGGCCCCGAAGGAAAACCGGTCCATCAAGGAGATGATGGCCGACCTGGCCCAGAAACAGAAGGACGCCCAGGAGCGGGTGGAACGGGAAAAGGAAGTTCTCAAGGATCAGTCTCGGATCCTCGAGGAGCGCGTCAAGGAGGCGCTGAAGCGCGTCGACAAGGACGCCCCGCCCCCCGCCCGCCCGATCGACCTGGACTAGGTCCCGCGTCCGCCTTTCTCCTCTCCCCGATGGGGAGAGGGACGTGTGAGGGGAAAACGCCCATCTCCCCGATGCCATCAATCCGAATCACGGTCCCAACGCCGTCCCATCAGGCCCTTGTTCCCGTCACCGACAAGATCGCCCAGGCCGTGGGCCTCCTCGGAATCGAGGAGGGCGCCGTTCATCTCTTCGTCCTTCACACGACGTGCGGCCTTCTCATCAACGAGAACGCCGATCCCGACGTCGCCCGCGACATCCTGAGACGGCTGGAGGAAATGGTCCCGTGGCGGGACCCGAAAGACCGTCACGGCGAGGGGAACACGGCCGCGCACGTGAGAAGCAGTCTCGTCGGCTCTTCCCTCACGATCCCCGTCCAGGGAGGCTCGCTCGTCCTGGGCACCTGGCAGGGCGTCTTTCTCGCCGAGTTCGACGGCCCCCGCACGAGGCAGGTCGTCGTGACGGCGGTCTAGGCCCCCCCGCACGACCATTCATCGGCATCGCCCTTGATATACAATAGTGGGGTATGGTATATAAGAAACAAGGGAGGTTGACCCATGTCGCACACGATCCGCGAGAGGCAAAAGCTCCTCCACCGGGTCCGCCGGATCAAGGGACAGGTGGAGGGAATCGAGCGGGCGCTCGAAGGGGAGAAGGAGCCCTTCCACATCCTTCAGACGGTGGCCGCCTGCCGGGGAGCGCTGAGCGGCCTGATGGCCGAGATCATCGAGGGGCATGTGCGCCTTCACGTCCTCGGCGAGAAGCGAGCGCCGACGGCGGAACAAGCCGAGGCCGCCGAGGAGTTGATGGAAATCATCCGCGCCTTTCTGCGCTGACACGGAGGAGCCGCCATGAGCCACCACATCGCCGTAAAGGAACCGAACACAATGCTCAGAGCCCATCTGGCGCTGGGACTCATCCTTATCGCGGGAGGCGTGACGCTGGCGATCTGGCCGTCCGCCCTTCCCGCGGTGGGGCTCATTGCCGCCGCTTCGGTCGCGGTTCATTTGGGGGCGGCTGTACTCGTGTGGACGGGAATCTTATGGCTGCGGACACGCGCACGCCGGGACGCCCAAGCGGGTCAAGGCGCAACCATTCGGTGGGCGTTCCGCTACGACCTGTTGGTGTGGACACTGACTCTCGGCCGCGAGCGGACCATGCGTACAGCCACGCTGGAACGGGCCTGCGTCTCCACGGGCGAGCGCGTGCTGGATGTCGGTTGCGGCACGGGGACCCTGGCGATCGCCGCGAAAAGGCGTGTCGGGCCGCAAGGGATCGTCTGCGGCGTTGACACCTCGGCGGAGATGGCGGCCAGGGCAAAGCGCAAGGCTGTCAACGAGGGTATCGACGTCGTCTTCGACGTCGCGCCCGCGCAGGCGCTTCCGTTCCCGGACGGGGCCTTCGACGTCGTATTGTGCACTCTCGTGATGCACCACCTGTCGAAAGAAGGACGCCGGCAGGCGCTGGCGGAGATACGCCGCGTTCTAAAGCCGGGAGGACGCCTGCTCGTCGTCGATATCGCCGAAGGGCGCGGCGTTTGGGCGGCGCTCAATCCCGTACTCCTCCTCCACGGACATGACGAGAAGCACGTGCTTCTCGAATCGGAACAGGCCATGCGAAGGACGGGTTTCAGCGATGTCTCTGCGGGTCCGCTTGGCTTCGGGATTCTCGGCTTTACGCTCGGCCGCGCGAAAGAGCGCGATGCCTGAGCACAGGCCGCCGCACCCGCACGAGCATTTCGCGCACTTCCACGCGCCGCCCGACCCCGCGCTCCTGTCGACGGATGTCGGGATCCGCGCGGTCAGGCGCTCCCTTGCGATCCTCCTCGGCACGGCCGCCGTTCAGACCTTGGCCGTCGCCGTCTCCGGGAGCGTCGCCCTTCTTGCCGACACGATCCACAACACGGGGGACGCCCTCACGGCGATCCCCTTATGGTTGGCCTTTCGGATGGCCCGCCGGGAGCCGAACCGTTGGTTCAGCTACGGCTACGGACGCGTAGAGGACTTGGCGGGCCTGGCCGTCGTCGTCGTCATCGCCGCAAGCGCCCTCCTGGCCGCCTATGAATCCGTCCTCCGTTTCCTGGAACCGAGGGAGATCTCCCATCTCGGGATCGTCGCCGCGGCCGCCCTCGTCGGATTCGCCGGAAACGAAGCGGCCGCGCGGATCCGGATCAAGGCCGGCCGTCGCATCGCCAGCGCCGCGCTTATCGCCGACGGCCAGCACGCGCGCGTGGATGCCCTGACCAGCCTCTCGGTCCTTTTCGGCGCCGCCGGCGTATGGCTTGGGTTCCCCCAAACCGATCCCATCATCGGGCTCGGCATCACCGGCGTCATCTGTGTCATCGCGTGGACGGCGGGCCGCGCGGTCATCGGGCGGCTCATCGATGAGACGGACCCTCACGTCGCGGAGGAGATCCGCCTGGCGACCAACTCCGTCCCGGACGTCCAGGCGGTTACCGACGTCCGCGTCCGGTGGATGGGACACCGTCTCGAAGCGGAAGTCTCCATCGCCGTCGATCCGAGCCTCACGGTGCAAGAGGGGCACGCCGGCGCCCTGGACGTGCGACACCACCTCCTCCACCACCTCCCCCATCTCCACTACGTGACGATTCATGTCGACCCGGCCGACGCGCCGGGCCTCGCCCATCACCGAATCATATCCCACGCCCACGACGGCCTCCCGGCTCATTCACACTAGTGCTTGCCCAACGAAGCAACAAAGAGAGAGAAAGTCCTGGCGCGTCTTTCCACTTCGACAATCTCGGAAAGGACCTCGGCGGCAATTGGGCGCTTATGCTCAGGAGCAACGGTCAGGGGGTGCGCGATCAAGGGGCGCTTGACAGGCGAAGGGTGAGTTGGTAGAACGAGGCCGCGACTTGCCGTTTTTCAAAGGAGAATTGATGTCCAAGCGCGCAATGATAACGGGGATCACCGGCCAGGACGGATCATATCTGGCGGAGCTCCTTCTGTCCAAGGGGTACGAAGTCTACGGACTGGTCCGCCGGGCCTCGACGTTCAACACGGAGCGGATCGACCATCTGCGGCGGGACCCGCACGATCCCGCGAACCCTCTCAAGCTCGTCTACGGAGACCTGTCGGACGCCTCGTCGCTGGCCCGCCTGCTCCGCACGGTGGAGCCCGGCGAGATCTACAACCTCGCCGCGCAGAGCCACGTCCGCGTCTCGTTCGACGTGCCGGAATACACGGCCGACGTGACGGCAATGGGCGCCGTGCGCCTGCTGGAAGCGATCCGGGAGGTGGGGCGGGACGTCCGCTACTATCAGGCCTCTTCCTCTGAGATGTACGGGAAGGTCCATGAGGTCCCGCAGACGGAGACGACGCCCTTCTATCCTCGCTCGCCTTACGCCGTGGCCAAGGTCTTCGCCTACTGGATGACGGTCAACTACCGCGAGGCTTACGGGATGTACGCCTGTAACGGCATCCTCTTCAACCACGAATCGCCCCGGCGCGGGGAGAACTTCGTCACGCGGAAGATCACCAGGGCCGTGGCCCGGATCGCGGAAGGAAAGCAGACCGAGCTGTACCTTGGGAACCTGGACGCCAAGCGCGACTGGGGATACGCGGGCGACTACGTCGAGGCGATGTGGCTCATGCTCCAGCAGGACAAGCCGGACGACTACGTGATCGCGACGGGTGAGACGCACTCCGTCCGGGAGTTCCTGGACGAGGCGTTCGGCTGTGTGGGGCTCGACTGGGAGAAGCACGTCAAGATCGACCCCCGCTACTTCCGCCCGACGGAAGTCGACCTCCTGATCGGCGATCCTTCGAAGGCGCGCGAAGGGCTCGGCTGGAAGCCGCGTGTGACGTTCAAGGAACTCGTGCGGATGATGGTGGAAGCCGATCTCGCGGCGGTGAGGGGAGAAGAAAAAGCGGCGAGACGGTGAATGGGTGAATCGGTGAATCACCCTCCGGAAGAAGGCGAGGGCAAGATCTCCGAGCCTAGAGTGGGATTCTCTTTTCGCGCGCCGTGTGGGTGAGGACGACGATGGCGTTGGCGAGACGCTGGAGGCGCACGGCCCGCTTTCGAATCTCGCCGACGGCGTGCGCGGGAGGCTGTTCTCCGCGGATCTCCTTTTGGAGCTTGAGGAAGTTGATGTGGAGATCTTTGTACGCCTCTGGGTCGAACTTCTTGAGGACGAGAGGAGTCACGAAGAAGTAACCTTCGGCGACGTCCCTGGCGATTGCCCCGAGGCTTTTCCCGCGTAACGTGACCTCTGCCAATTCGCTCTCCCTCTCGCGCCGCGAACTTTGATTCGATCTTAGGAGGCCCCTCTCCGATTGTCAAGGATGCAGTCCCAAAGGTTCAAGTCGGCCGGCTGGTTCACGCCCGACGGTCCCCTTTCGCAGGCCCTGCCGAGCTTCGAGGAGCGGGCCGGTCAGGCCGACATGGCGGCCGCGGTCGAAACGGCGCTCCGCGACGGGCGGATCCTTCTGGCTGAGGCGGGTACGGGTACGGGCAAGACCATCGCCTACCTTCTGCCAGTTCTTCTCTCAGGCCTCAAGACGGTCGTCTCCACCGGCACCAAGACCCTCCAGGACCAGATCCTCAAGAAAGACCTTCCCGCTCTTGTTCCGCTCCTTCCGGAGCCGGTCCGCGCGGCCGGACTGAAGGGGAAGGCCAACTATCTCTGCCTCCGGCGCCTTGGCGACCTGGAGCCCGAGCTTGCCGCGGGGGGCGGGACCTTCGAAGCGCACCTCCGCGGATGGGCCCGGTCGACCGAGACGGGCGACAGGGCCGAGCTCGAAGACCTCCCCGACCCGTCGCCCCTGTGGGAGAGGGTGAACGTTCCCGGTGACGCCTGCCTGGGCGGGAAGTGTCCGGACTTCGACGACTGCTTCCTGACGCGCGCCCGGCGCGAAGCGGCCGCGGCCGACCTGGTCATCGTCAACCATCACCTCTACCTGGCGGATCTCGCCGTCCGCGAATCGGGGTACGGCGCGGTCATCCCGCCGCATGAGGCCGTTGTCTTCGACGAGGCCCACGGTCTGGAGGACGCCGCCACCGACTACTTCGGCTTTGCCGCGACGCCCCGAAGGTTCGAGGACCTTGCCCGAGACGCGGCCCACTTCCTGTCGGCGGCCCGGCTCTCCTCCGCTCCCGCGAACCGTCTCCTGGGAGGGCTGGCGGACGCCACGCGGAGCTTCTTTTCCTTCCTCGCGTCCGAAGGGCACCCCCCGCGCCTGACGCCCGCCGCCGTTCCCGTCGAGATGCGGACGAGAGGCGACGAACTAGCGGCGTTGACGAGGAATCTCGTCTCGATGATCGGGCGGCCCGAAGGCGCCAGGGATGAGGCGGAGAGCCTGGCCCGCCGCGGCGAGCGGCTCGCCAAGGACCTCGCGGCGCTCGTCCGGGCGGACGATCCGGCCTATGTTTTCTGGATCGACAGGAAGGGAAGGCCGGCGCTCCGCGCCTCTCCGATCGATGTCTCGTCGATTCTCGGCGAACGGATCTTTTCGGGAGACCGCCCTGTCGTCCTTACCTCGGCGACGCTCGCCGTCGCCGGGAGGATGGACCTCTTGCGGGCCCGGCTGGGGATCGGCGAGGCCGAGGAGGTCGTCATCGCGTCGCCTTTCGACTACCCGACACAGGCGCTCCTCTACGTTCCCGTGAACCTACCAGACCCGAGAGAGCCGGAGTTCGCCGCGCGCGCGGCAGAGGAGATCCTCGCCGTCCTGGATCGCTCCCGCGGGCGGGCGCTCGTCCTCTTCACGAGCCATCAGAATCTGGCCGATATCGGGAACCGCATCGCGGGGAGGGTCCGGTTCCCGCTCCTTCGCCAGGGCGAACAGCCGCGCGAGACCCTCCTTGTCCGCTTCCGGAAGGAAGTCGACTCCGTTCTGCTTGCGACGGGGAGTTTCTGGGAAGGCGTGGACGTTCCCGGCGAAGCCCTCTCCTGCGTGATCGTGGACCGCCTGCCGTTCGACTCCCCCGGCGATCCGGTCTTCGCCGCTCGGATCGACCGCATCCGGGAGGCAGGGGATGATCCCTTTCTCGCCTACCAGGTCCCGCAGGCCGCGATCGCGCTGCGGCAGGGGCTCGGAAGATTGATCCGATCGAACGGGGATAGAGGCGTGCTCGTCGTCCTCGATCGCCGGCTCGCCACCAAGTCGTACGGCCGGATCTTCCGGAGGGCCCTTCCGCCCTGTCCTTTCACGACGCGAATCGAGGACGTGGAGAAGTTCTTCGGTGAAGGGGTGAATGGGTGAATCGGGGAATCGGGGACAAAGCAGGGGCGCCCCGGATCATCCGGGGCGCCCCTTCGCGTTCGAGCAGGCGTTCGGCTACCTCTTCGCGAGAACGGCGTCCTTGCAAGCCTTGGCTACGCGGAACTTGACGACCTTCTTGGCCGGGATCTTGATCGACTCGCCCGTGGCGGGGTTCCGGCCCATCCGGGCCTTGCGGTTCACCAGGACGAGCTTTCCGATTCCCGGGAGGGTGAACGTGTTCTTGGCTTCCTTGTGGGCGAGGGCGGCGATTTCGTCCAGGAGACCGACAGCGGCCTTCTTGGTGAGGCCGGCTTTCTTGGCGAGATGGTCAGCAATCGCGGACTTGGTCATTGGCTTTGCCATGGTCTCTCCTTTTCCTTGGGTTTAGGTCCGATACCTTCCTAAGCGCCGGGCCAGGGGGTCGACACTGATCACGAAAAACCGGATCCTAATTTCTTCGAGGTTCTGTCCTTCCCGTCTGCCGGGAGGAGGGTTCGGGCGTTTTCACTGCGGTCTCACCACGCTCGGAACGGAGGCCTTTGCCTGAATCTTTCGAAACATCACCGCCTTTCTTCCGGAGGGTGAAGGATCTCCATTAAGAAGAACCGGAGGTATTCGACCTTCTTCCGGCCCGGGAGCCGAGGGATACCCGCCGTTTCTCGAATCATTCCCTGAAAAACCGGTGCAAACTTACCGGTCTCTTCCGCCGTTGTCAAGCGAAGAAGCGAGAAACGTCCCAATTAATAGGGCGATCGAGCGAGCGCGATGGAAACTATCCTGATCGGGAGAAGGCGGGGTGTCATTGGAGAGCGGGTGAATCGGTGAATGGGTGAATCGGTGAATGAGTTGATGGGGCGGGGAAAAAGGCGTCTCCTCCCTGGCGGGCGAGCGGCCGGTTGTTCCACTAGGCCAGCGGGCCGGTCGTCTCCTCGACGTCGGTGACTATCCGCCGCAGGCGGATAATCTCGGCGATCTTCGAGATGTCCGTGGACATGGCCCGGTCCTTCTTGAGGGTCGGGACGTATTCTCGGACCGATTCGTACGCGGCCTGCCCGGCCGGCGAAAGGTTCGAGGTCCCCCGGATGTCGGCCGCCTGGCAGGCCGCGAGAAGCTCGATCGCGAGGATGTACTCTGCGTGCTTGAGGATCCGGGACGCCTTGCGGGCCGCGATGAGGCCCATGCTGACGATGTCCTGGTTCCCGCCGTTCGACGGGATCGACTGGATCGACGCAGGCATGCAGAGCGTCCGGTTCTCGGCCACGAGGGAGGTCGCGGTATACTGGACCCCCGCGAAACCGCAGAAGAGGCCGGCCGGCCCCGGAACGAGGAAAGGCGGAAGTCCCTCGTTGTGGTTCTTGTCGAGCATCCGGTCGAGGCGCCGCTCGGAGATGACCCCGACCTGGGTCAGGGCGATGGCGAGCGTATCCAGGGGAATCGCGACGGTCTGGCCGTGGAAGTTGCCGCCGTGGAAGACGTCGGCCTCCTCCGGGAAGATGAGCGGGTTGTCCGTGGCCGAGTTCATCTCGATCTCGATGGCTCGCCGCGCATATTCGACCGCGTCCCGGATGGCCCCCATCACCTGAGGGACGCACCGGAGCGTGTAGGCGTTCTGGAGGGCCGCATCGACCTGCGTCACGGAGCCGTTGAGAGAAGGCTCGAGCGCTTTCTCGATCTCTTCCTGGGACCGCGTCAGCCGGCTGCCGGCGAGGAGAGTCCGCATGTTCCGCGCAGACGCCATCTGCCCCGGGTGAGGCTTCACGGCGTGGCCGATCTCGTCGAACGGCTTCGTCGAAGCGTGGAGCACTTCGGCCGCGAGGGCCGCCGCGATCTCCGCCGTCTTGATGAGCGTGTCCGCGTCGTGGATCAGAAGGGCTCCCACGGCGCTCATGACGGACGTCCCGTTGATGAGGGCCAGCCCTTCCTTATAGCCAAGGTCGAGCTTGCGGATCCTCGCCCGGTGGAGGGCCTCGCTTCCGGGAAGGACTTCCCCCTTGTACTCGGCGAACCATTCGCCGCACGCCACGAGGGCGGCGTGCGCCAGTGGGGAGAGGTCGCCGGAGGCCCCCACGGACCCGAGTTCCGGGATCTGGGGATGGACCTTCTCGTTGAGCATGCCCAGGAGAGTCTTGACCGTCTCGACCCGCACGCCCGAATAGCCCTTGGAGAGGCAGTTGAGACGGAGAAGGAGGACGCCCCGGACGACTTCCCGCGGGAACGCGTCTCCGACGTTCGCCGCGTGCGACCGGATCAGGTTCTCCTGCAGTTCCGTCTCGCAGTCGGGGGGGATGAGCCACTGGACCATCTCGCCGAACCCGGTCGTGACGCCGTAGATCACCTTCCCGGACCTGCCCCAGAGGTCGACCATGTGACGGGACCGTCCGATGGCTTCCATGCTTTCGGGACCGATGTCGACGGGAAGATCCTGGCGGGAAACGGCGACGAGTTCGCCGATGGTCAGGCTTGAGCCTGTGAGGACAACTGTCCGGGGGCCGGCCCCGGTCTTGAGAGGCTTCACTCAAAACCCTCCAGCGGAACGCACGATATTTTACAAGTGAATCTGGGTGTTTATGGGTTGTCGCGCCCGCCGGATATGCACTTGCGACCTTGGGCCAACCCAAGTAAAGTCTACTCAAGAAGTCCGGCGGAGTCAACAGCGAGAAAAATCTTGCCGCCCGATCCCAGGGCGGGCATCATGGAAACGGCAGTGATGAACCCCTTGACCTCTAACCCACAGCGGCTCGTTTCGCCTCCGTGCGGCGGAATCTCGATCCCGGAGGAGGCTCTTTCCGGACCCGAGCTCGAATCGCTCCAGTCCACCCTTCTTCGCGAGGCCGTTGCCTTCGCCCGGCGCCGGTCTCCCTTCTACATGGCGCATTTTCCCCGCTTTGACGATCCAGACTCGCCCTCCTGGGGACTCCCGGAGTTCCGGACCCTCCCCACGACGGGAAAAGACGACCTGGTGCGTTTCAACCCGGATTTCCTGGCCGTGGACCGTTCCCACGTGGCCGACATCGTCGCCACTTCGGGGACGACGGGCCGCCCCATCCAGTTCTTTCTGACGGCGCGGGACATCGAGCGACTCGCCGAGAACGAACGGCAGTCGTTCCTTTGCGCGGGGGTCCGGCCGGGCGAGACGTACCACCTGGCCGTCTCGCTCGACAACATGTTCGTCGCCGGTCTCGCGTATTTCTCCGGGCTCGTCCGGATCGGGGCCGCGGCCGTCCGGCAGGGACCGGGGAACCCACTCCGCCACGTCCAACTCCTCAGGGAGATCCGGCCGGCGGGGATCGTATGCGTTCCTTCCTTCATGCTGGAACTCGCCCGGGTGGCGGAACGGGAGGGGATCGACCCCGCGTCCCTGGGCCTCAAGCGGGGGATCTTCGTCGGCGAGACGATCCGGAACGGAGATTTCTCCCCAAACGCCCTGGGCCGGCGGATCGCCGCCGACTGGGGAATCCGGCTTCACTCCTCGTACGGGGCCACGGAGATCTGCACGTCTCTCACGGAATGCGGGCACGGACGCGGCGGCCACCTCCATCCCACGCTGATGTACGCCGAGATCCTGGACGAGCGGGGGCGGCCCCTGCCGCCGGGGGAAGCGGGCGAACTGGTCGTAACAACGTTCGGCGTCGAGGCGATGCCGCTCGTGCGCTACCGGACCGGCGACGTCTCCTTCTTCGAGACCGACCCGTGTCCGTGCGGCCGGACGACGCCGCGGCTCGGTCCGATCCTGGGTCGGCAAACGCAGATGATCAAGCTGAAAGGAGCCCAGATCTACCCGGGCCAGGTGGAGGACTGCATCCGCGAGATGCCGGAAGTCTTGAACTATCAGATCGAAGCCTACACGGGGGATGACTACGCGGACCGCCTGCGGGTCTTCGTCGGCGCCGCCCCCGGCTCCGACGGGATCGTCGACCTGCTCCGGGAAAAGGTGCGGGCCCGCGCGCGCGTGACGCCGGAGTTCGTCGTTCTGTCCCCCGATGCGGTGCAGGAGCGCCTCTTCGCCGGCGGGAGCCGGAAGGCGCGTCGGTTCGTCGATCATCGCCGCGCCCCAGCCTGATGGAAGATTCAACCTCGCTTGTTGAAGTCCCCTGCAACCTCTGCGGTTCCACGTCAGCCTCGCTCATCGCCGTCCAGTCCGGCTGGCGGATGATGGAATGCGCCCGCTGCGGACTGGCCTACGTGAATCCGCGGCCGGACGAAGCCGGCCTTCGCCGGCACTACCAGACCTATCGTCCGCCCGGAACCGAAACGGCCGCCGACTGGGAAAAGATGATGGCCCCCCTGTTCGACGACACGGTCCGGCGGATCGCCCGGCTTGTTCCGCCCGGATCTGGAGGAGAGAAACCCCAGCGGCTTCTCGACGCGGGGTGCGCCCACGGCGGGTTCCTGGCCCGCATGACCGAAAGGGGCTGGGACGCGGAGGGGATCGATCTCTCCGCCGGCTCGGTCTCAGCCGCTCGGGCTCGCGGCCTGAGCGTCCGCGAATCGACCCTCGAGGAAGCCCGGTTTCCCGGCGCCTCGTTCGACGTCGTGACGGCCTTCTACATCCTCGAACACGTGACGGATCCGGCCGGATTTCTGCGGGAAGTCCGGCGAATCCTCTCGCCCGGGGGCCTGGCCGTCATCCGGGTCCCTCACACGACGCCTCTCGTCCGCGTCCTCGGCTTCCTGAGGATCCCCAACGCGCTCTACGACATGCCGTCCCATCTCTTCGACTTCTCGCCGGGCGTGTTGAGGCGGATGCTGGAAGAAACCGGCTTCGAGATCGTGGAGACGACGCCCCAAAGACCGACAGTACGCCCTCGTCTCGGCGATCGCTGGATTACGTACGCCGGGTTCGCGGCGGCGATGGCCGTCCACACACTCTCGAACGGCAGGCGGCATTCCCCGGGGGTCTCGACGACGACGTTCGCAAGAAGAAGGGATTAGGGATTAGGGATTAGGGGGCAAGAATTAGGGTGGGGAGGAGACGGCGTCTTTTCCCTTCCCCTTCAGGGGGAAGGTCAGGATGGGGGTGGGGTTTGTCCCGAGGGCAACCCCATCCCCACCCCAGCCCTCCCCTTGAAGGGGAGGGAGTGACCATGAGATCCTCGTTCAGTGTCTGAAATCTGAAGTTCTCACAGATCAATCCCTAGTTCCGCCTTCACTACGGCGGTGAGACGCCAAACGGGGAATCGCCGGCCATTCGCGTGATGCGGGGCGGGTCCGCCCGGGCGATCGTCCAGACGGCGGTTCCCTTTCGTTCGAGCGGAGATCCCTTGGAGGGCGTCAGCGTGACGGTCCAGTGAAGGGTCACGCTCGATTCGGCGTCGGTCATCCGCACCCAGCGGACCTCGAAATCGATACTCCCCTTCTCGTGGCGCTCCAGGTCCCGCTTGAGACCGGGCCGGAGGGTCGGGTCCGCCTTGTCCGCGTCGGCCGGGAGCCGGGCGAGAAGAGCGTCGATCCGGCGCTCCCGGTAGTCCGCGGAGATGTCGTTCAGCACTCTCCGGACGGAGGCCAGGCGCTCCATGTCGGCCGTCGGCTTCACGGCCTCGGGACCGCAGGAGGAGGCGGCCGCCGCGAGAGCCAGCAGCATGGCCAGAGCCGGGGTCTTCTTCATCTTTGCGGCGCCTTCTTCTCGGGGGGCTTCTTCTTCGCCGGCCTCTTGGGTTCGGTCTTCGCGGGCGTTTTCGCCGCTTTCTCCGCTTTGAGCCGCGCGGCTTCGAGAATCTGGACCTGCTTCTTGAGTTGGTCCCGTTCCGCTTCGACCTGCTCAATCTGCTTTCGAAGGAAGTCCCGCTCCTTCTTGAGGCCGGAGACGAGCTCGGCCAGCTCGGCGTTCTCGACGTTCGTCTTCACGGCATAACCGACCGCCCCGACGGCGGCGAGAAGGCCCGCCAGGACGATCGCGAGGATGGCTACGGTGCGGGCGCGGCTCCGTTCCACCCGGTCGATGTCGTGCGGAAGGCCCATGGCGTCAGTCTTCCTCCGTATGGCGGCTCACTTCGAAACGCAGGATCTCGGCCGGTTCGTTCTCTCCGATCCCGGCTTTCCGGCGCGCGATGGATATCTGGAGATCGGCCGAATCAATCCCTTCCAGGTCCGGAAGGAGCAGGCCCGTCCGGTGGCCGGATCGGACGATGACGCCGTACCGGCGGGGATCCAGGCTCCCGAGATCCGCGACGGGTTCGGGGTTCGAAAGGACGTCGACGGAGATCCGGAGCGCGTCGGCTTCCTCCGGCTGCACCGGGGCGAAGCGCGGATCGCGCGTCGCCGCGCTCACGGCGTTCGAGATGACCTCGCGGGCCACGTTCTCCTCGCGCGGGATCGCCGTCCCCATACAACCGCGGAGCTCGCCGTTCTTTTTCAGGGAAACGAAGACCCCTGCCCGCGCGATCATTTCGGGGGGAAGGGGATCGGGCGGATCGGGGAGCCCGCCCGTGCGGACGTATTGAACAATGGTCTTCCGGGCGAGGGCGACGAGCCCGTCCATGGTAGAATCACCAGTCCCGCCCGATCACGTACTCCGCGACGGCGCTCAGCGACTCCCGGTTCTCGGAAGGGGGGAAAACGGCCAGGGCGTCCTTCGCCTCGGCCACGCTCCGGCGCGCCTTTTCGAGAACGTAGTCCATCGATCCGTGCCTCCGCATGAGCGTTCCCACGGACGAGAGCCGGCCCTGGGCCGAGTCGGGATCGTCGAACAGCGCCTTGACCGCGGCGGTTTCTTCCGGGGACGAGCGGGCGACCAGATGGATTAGCGGAAGGGTGACCTTCCCCTCCATGATATCCTTTCCGAGCGCTTTCCCGAACTTCTCCGAATCGGCCATGTAGTCGAGGACGTCGTCGGCGAGCTGGAACGCGAGGCCGATCTTTCGGCCGAACGCCGCCAGCGCCTCCTCCTGAGCGCCGTCCGCGCCCCCGAGGATCGCCCCCAGGCGGCAGGAAGCCGAGATCAGGGCCGCCGTCTTGGCATCGACGATCTTGAAGTAGTCTTCCTCGGAGAGCCCCAGGTCGGCCACGCGCAGGAGCTCCATCACCTCGCCCTCGGACATGGTCGTGGTGGCCTCGGCGAGCGTGTCCATGACGCGCTGGTTCTTGAGCCCGACGGCGAGGAGCAAGGCCTTGGAATAGAGGTAGTCGCCGACGAGGATCGAGGCGGGGTTTCCCCAGATGGTATGGGCCACGGCCCGTCCCCTTCGAACCGACGCCTCGTCGACGACGTCGTCATGGAGAAGAGAAGCCGTGTGGATGAACTCGACGACGGACCCCAGGAGGACGGCGGCCGGGCCGTTGTACCCGCAGAGTCGGGCCGAAAGAACGACGAGCAGGGGGCGAAGGCGTTTTCCTCCGCCTTGAAGGATGTATCCGCCCACTTGCCCGATCAGCGGGACTCGGGTCGAGAGGAAGCCGGTCATCTGCTCTTCGACGCGGCGGAGATCCTCGCGGTGGCGGGTCCAGACGTCTTGGATGGTAATCGCGGTAGCCATGGAGTCGTAAGGGCATGATAGGTAGAGGGCCCCGGTTTTGTCAAGACGAAGGGCGCAGACGAAGGGCGCCAGACGA
>Ga0154722_1023_pt1 | contig 17545 bp, 17 predicted proteins | sample Rifle2008BG16ft_FD_105730 | JGI IMG/M metagenome (GOLD analysis project Ga0154722, IMG submission 105730) | Nitrospirae bacterium RBG_16_64_22 | reverse complement strand
AAATCTTATTCACCTAATATTCGTCAATATGAACAAGGTGGCGAAAGGCATCCGCGAACTCAAGGAAGGGGAGCAGGTGGACCGCGTATTCCTCGTCCGCTCAAAGCAGGGGCTTGTGACAAAGAACGGAAACCCCTACGTCTCGCTCAAGTTGGGGGATCGGACGGGCGAGATCGACGCCAAGATCTGGGACAGGGCGGACGATCTGTCCCCGCGGTTCAAGAAGGACGATTTCATCCGGGTCCGTGGGGTCGTCTCATCGTTCCAGGGGAGTCCGCAGATCACGGTCAGAGACCTCGATCCGGTTCCGCCGGACCAGGTGGCCGTCGAGGAATTCCTGCCCGCCTCGAAACGTTCTCTCGACGAAATGGCGGCCGCGTTCCGGCAGATCGCCGACTCGGTGGGGAGCCCGCATATCCGGGCGCTCATTCTCTCGTTCGCGGACGACGAGGCGTTCATGAACAGACTCAAGAGGGCGCCGGCCGCGAAGGGGATGCACCACGTCTACATCGGAGGCCTGATCGAGCATATCCTCGATCTCGTGGGGCTGGCGCGGGACGTGGTCCCGCATTTCCCCTGGGTGGACGGAGATCTCGTCGTCGCGGGGTGTGTTTTTCACGACATCGGGAAAGTGGCGGAGCTCAAGTACGAGCGTTCGTTCGATTATTCGACGGAGGGGCACCTCCTGGGACACATCGCGATCGGGTACGAATGGGTGAGCGAGAGGATGAGGGGCATCCCCGGTTTTCCGGACGATCTGGCCATGAGGATCAAGCACCTGATCCTCGCGCACCACGGGGAACTGGAGTTCGGCTCCCCGAAGGTCCCCATGACGCCCGAGGCCTTCGTCGTCCATCATCTCGACAACCTGTGCGCAAAGCTCGACAGCGTCCGGGAATTCATCGCGCAAGGCTCGGGCGAGGAAGGGGAGAGCGGCATGACGCCGTATCACAAGATCCTCGGCCGGTACCTCTACCGGGGACCGTCCCGGATAGGCGGGTTTATTGGGAGCGAAGGTGGGAGCGAGGGTGGCAACGAGGGCGGGAGCGAGGGCCGATGAACCTTCCGAACCTCGTCACGGTGATCCGGATTGTCCTGATCCCGGTCTTCATCATCCTCCTGGTGTACGGTCCGGTCGTCTGGGCGCTGGTTGCGTTCTCCCTCGCCGGCGTGACGGACGCCCTCGACGGCTATCTCGCCCGGCGCCTGGGGGAACAGACGGCCATGGGCAGGTTCCTCGACCCTCTGGCGGACAAACTCCTCCTCAATTCCGCCTTCATCACGATGGGCGCGCTGGGACAGTTTCCCGTCTGGCTGGTCGTGATCGTCATCAGCCGCGACGTGGCCATTACGGTCGGCTCCCTCCTCATCTACCTCGTTCATCACGGGACCGTCATGGCGCCGACGATCCTCGGAAAGGCCACGACGCTGTCACAGCTCATCCTTGTCGTGAACCAGTTGATCGTCACGAGCGCGGGGTTTGCGCACCCTCTCGAAGTCCCGATCCTGGCCGTGACGGCGGCGCTCACCGTCGCCTCGGGAATCCACTACATCGTGAGGGGGATCCGCTTTTCCGGCGGGTCCGCCGCGGCGCAAGGGGCTGGGAATGGATAGGCCGCGCGCGGCGGCGCCTCTCCCCGCGATGTTTTACGTTATCCTGGGGACCCTGCTCTTCGGAGGGCTCATCTACCTTCTCCGGCCGGTCCTCACGCCGTTCGTTCTGGCTTTCATCCTGGCCTACGTTCTCAACCCGGTCGTCGACGCGCTCGAGCGCCGGCGGATTCCCCGGATCGCGTCGGTGATCTTTCTCGTCTTCCTGGCCGGCGTGGCGGTCGCCGCCGCGGCGCTGTTCCTCGTTCCGATCGTCGAGGCCGAGATCCGGACCGCCCTGGCGCGCGGTCCCGTCTACATCGAGACGGTGCAGACGCGCGTCGTTCCGTGGGTCGAGGATACGTTCTCCGTCCGTCTTCCGCACACGTCTCAGGAGTGGGGGGCTGAGATATCGCGACGCGCGGGCGCGATCTCCACCGACCTCGCCGGGACGCTGGGATCCGCCATGGCCGCCATGTTTTCCGGAATCCTGAGTCTCGTCCTGAGCCTCGTCGGGTTCCTCGTCGTGCCCGTGGCGGCGGTCTACCTCCTGAAGGATTTCAATCAAATCGGGCGGGGTCTTCTGCGTTTCTTCCCCGAACGGGTCCGGCCGACCGCAATGGCCAGGGTCCAGGAGATCAACGCCGTCCTCTCGGGGTTCGTGAGGGGCCAGCTCCTCGTCTGCCTGATCCTCTCGGTCCTCTATTCGGCCGGGTTCCTGCTGGTCGGCCTCGATCTGGCGATCGTCGTGGGACTCCTCGCCGGCTTCGCGAATATCGTTCCGTACATGGGGCTGGCCACGAGCCTCGTGATGGGCGGCGGGCTGGCTTTTCTCCAGTACCAGGACTCGACCCACGTCCTCGGGGCCTTGGCCGTGGCGGCCGTCGTGCAGGTCCTCGAGGGGACGGTGATCTCGCCCCGGATCGTGGGACAGCGGATCGGACTTCACCCCGTCGCCGTCATCTTCGCCATCCTGGCCGGCGGACAGCTTTTCGGCTTCCTGGGAATCCTGCTGGCCGTGCCGGCCGCGGCCGTCGTCGGCGTCCTTCTGCGGGCGGGGGCGTCCCGCTTCCGGGAGACCGCGTGGTTCAGGGGGGCGGCATGATCCGGCGCGGCGCGTTCTGGCTGGGCGGGGCCGTCCTTTGGCTCGCCGTCTCGCCGCCGGCCGAGGCGGCGTACGTTTTCCATCTTCGCAACGGCCACCGCATGGTCGTCGACAGCTACGTTGACGAAGGAACGCGGTTTCGCACGACCGTGACCGGCGGGACGGTCTGGGTGGAAAAGAACGACGTCACGGCGATCATGGAGGAGGAAGCGCGTCCGGGATCGAAGACGAAGACCTCCCCCAAGGCCAAGGGGACAAAGAAGGGGAAACCCGACAAGCCGGCGGAACGCTGGACCGCCCCGGCGGACGCGAGCGCGACGGCCGTTCAACCGAGCGCGGCCCTCGCCGGTCCGACGGACAACGAGGGCAAGACGGAAAAATGGTGGCGGGAGCGCGTTGCGAACTTCCGGAAGAAAGTCGATGAATTCAAGCGGGAACAGCAGTTCATCAACGCCGAGATCGACCGGATCGAGAAGGAGTCCGCGGCCGGCGCGTTTCCGGAAGAGGCCCGGGACCGATTGGGATACTACCGGATCCGGCGGGGCGAGATCGGCAGGAACATCGAAGACCTGACGCACATCGTCGACGTCGTTCTGCCCGAGGAGGCGCGCCGGGCGGGCGCCTCGCCGGGCTGGCTCAGGGAGTAGGAACCGGGATACTCTGGATGGAAACGCGGGAGATGCTTAGGCACAGAGGCACAGAGGAACAAAGGGGCAGAGGCACGAAGGTGTCAAGGCGCCGAGATGAAAACCTGGTGCGGACTGGGTCAGCCTTGGCGGTCGACGAAGGGAGGGGAGCATCCTCTCTGCCGGCGAGCCGCCGGGGCCTTCTTGTCGAGAGCGTCGAGCCGGGGTCGCCGGGCGAGGCGGCGGGGGTCCGGCCGGGGGACAGTCTGCTTCGCGTCGCGGGCCGCGACGTCCGCGACCCGCTCGACGTGAAGTTCCATTCCGCCGAGGCGCGGGTGGCCCTCACGATCCGCCGCGGGGGATCGGAATTCGACGTCGAAGCGATCAAGGAGCCGGACGAGGACCTGGGAATCGTTCTCCCGGACATGGAGATCCGCCGGTGTCCGAACAAGTGCGTCTTCTGTTTCGTGGACCAGATGCCGCCCGGCCAGAGGGAGTCCCTGTACGTCCGGGACGAGGACTACCGGTTCTCGTTCCTCTACGGGAGCTACATCACGCTCACGAACCTCTCGCGGTCGGACCGCGAACGGATCGCCCTGCAACGCTTGTCGCCGCTGTACGTTTCGGTCCATACGACCGATCCGGATCTTCGCCGGCGGATGCTGCGGGGAAGCCGAGCCGGCCGGATCATGGAGGAGATGGCGTGGCTGGCGGGTCACGGCATCCGGATGCACGCGCAGGTCGTCGTTTGTCCGGAGATCAACGACGGTCCGGCCCTCGATCGAACCATCCGGGATCTGCGCTCGCTGGGGCGGAGCGTCCTGTCCCTCGCGGTCGTTCCCGTCGGGCTCACGAGCCACAGGGGCGGTCTGGCGGTCCTCCGTCCGGTTGACCGTGAATACGCGCGGTCGTTGATCCGGGCGCTCCGGCCGGTCCAGGACGAGATCCGCCGGGAACGTGGCGAGGGATGGCTCTACCTGTCGGACGAGTGGTATCTGATCGCGGAGAGACGGTTTCCCGCCCTTCGCCGTTACGACGATCTCCCGCAGGTCGAGAACGGCGTGGGGATGGTTCCCGTGTTCCTTTCCCGCTTCCGGCGGGGGCTCCGGAGGCTCGACGGGAAGAAGGCGCGGCGGTTGCGCGTCGCGGCCGTCACGGGGACGCACTTCGCGCCCTTCCTGCGGGAGGCGGCTGAGAGGATTCGCCGGCGCACGGGCTTCGACCTCACCGTGGCGGAGGTCCCGAACGATTTCCTGGGCCCGAGCGTGACGGTGGCCGGCTTGATGGCGGGCCGGGACGTGAAGACCCGGCTTTCCGGCGTCTCGTTCGACCGGGCCTGGGTCCCGGACGTCTGTTTTTCGTTCGATGGAATGACGATCGACGGCTGGACGCTGGCCGGTCTTTCCGCCTCGCTCGGAAAGCCGGTCGACGCCGTGCCGGCCGAGGCCGGCGGATTTCTCAAACAAGTGGAGAGACTATGCGCATAAGCGGGCGAACGCGAACGTACGGAATTCTCGGCTACCCCGTCGGCCACTCTCTGTCTCCCGTGATGCAGAACGCGGCGTTCGCGCAGTTGAAGTTCGACGCCGCCTACCTTCCCTTCGAGGTGCGCCCGGAGGACCTGCGGGCGGCCCTCGACGGGGTCCGGGCGCTGGGGATCGCGGGGGTCAACGTGACCATTCCCCACAAGGAGGCGGTCCTGGCCTACCTCGACGACGTCGATCCCGAGGCGGCGGCCATCGGAGCGGTGAACACCGTCGTGAACCGCGACGGGCGGCTCATCGGGTACAACACGGACGGGGCCGGTTTCCTGGCCGCGCTGAAGTCGGAGGCCCGGTTTACACCCAAGAAACGGAACGTGCTGATCCTCGGGGCGGGCGGCGCGGCCCGTGGGATCGCCCACACCGTTGCGTCGGCGGGGGCCGCGAGCCTCGTGATCGCGAACCGGACCGTTTCGCACGCGGACCTTATGGCCCAGGGCCTGTCGCACCATTTCCCCTATCTCAAGGTCCGGACGTGCGATCTGAATCCCGCGGCGATGGAGCCGCATCTGGCCTCGGCGCATCTCGTGATTCAGACCACGTCCCTGGGCATGAAGCCGACGGACCCTTCTCCCCTTCCCGCCAAGCTGTTTCGGAAAGACCACGTCGTGTGCGACATCGTCTACACGCAGGAGACCCCTTTGCTCAAGGCGGCGCGGTCGCGGGGCGCCAAGGTGTCGGGGGGGCTCGGCATGCTCATCCACCAGGGCGCGGCGGCGGTCTTCCTCTGGACGGGGCGGCGTCCGAACCTGAATGCCATGAAACAGGCCCTCGTTGCGGGAATCCGGGCGAAATCCGCGAGAAAACGGTAGATATTCCACGAGCTTATCGCGCCTCGCTCCCTTGACAGGCGCGGATACGTCCGCTATAGTCTCTGAGGGCATCAGGAGACCTCATGGGCGAGCCTTCAGCCAGAGTCCGGCCAGTCCGTCGATACGGTTTATCCAGCGCGCAAACCGCAATCCCGGCGGCTCCGGTTCAAGGAATCTCCGTCGCCGGCCGCGGGCGCCCCGCCGGGGAGCCGTAGTCATGGCCACGCGTCTTGGGCAGATGCTCGTCGAGGCCAAGCTCATCAGTTCCGAGCAACTGAAGCAGGCGCTGGAGCTTCAGAGCAAGGACGGCGGGCGCCTCGGCACGAACATGGTGAAGCTCGGGCAGGTGACGGAAGAGAGGCTCGCGGCTTTTCTGTCGAAGCAGTACGGGATCCCGTCGATCGACCTTGCCAACTTCGAGATCGATTCGAACCTCGTCAAGCTCATTCCGTCCGAAGTCGCCCAGAAGCACATGATCGTCCCGGTGTCGCGCCGGGGGGCGACGCTGACGATCGCCATGGTCGATCCGTCGAACGTGTTCGCGATCGACGACGTCAAGTTCATGACCGGGTACAACGTGGAGCCGGTCGTGGCCACCGAGACGGCCGTCAAGACGGCGATCCAGAAGAACTACAATTCGACCGCCGCCCTCCAGACCGTGATGGACAGCATCACGAAGCAGGAGGAGCTCTTCGACGTCATCCACGAGGAGGATGAGGCGGCGGACCTGACGGAGATCAAGGCGGCGGTCGAGGAAGCGCCCGTCGTCAAGCTGGTCAATCTCATCCTCGGCGACGCGATCACCAAGCGGGCAAGCGATATTCATGTCGAGCCGTACGAGAAGATCTTCCGCGTCCGGTACCGGATCGACGGCGTCCTCCAGGAGGTGATGCAGCCGCCCCTCCGGCTGAGGGCCGCGCTGACCTCCCGCATCAAGATCATGGCGGAGTTGGACATCGCCGAGCGGCGGCTCCCGCAGGACGGGCGGATCAAGCTCAAGATGAAGAACCGGGAGGTGGATCTCCGCGTGTCCACTCTTCCGACGCTGTTCGGCGAGAAGGTCGTGATGCGGATCCTGGACAAGTCGAACCTGACGCTCGACATGACGAAGCTCGGATTCGATCCGAAGCCGCTCAAGGACTTCCAGAACGCGATCGAATGCCCTTACGGCATGGTGCTCGTCACCGGTCCGACCGGGTCCGGCAAAACGACCACGCTGTACTCGGCCCTCAACCAGATCAACAAGATCGGGACGAACATCATGACGGCTGAGGACCCGGTCGAGTACAATCTTCTCGGCGTCAATCAGGTCCAGATGAAGGACGAGATCGGCCTCAATTTCTCGGCCGCTCTCCGGTCCTTCCTCCGGCAGGACCCCGACATCATCATGGTCGGCGAGATCCGCGACTACGAGACCGCCGAGATCGGCGTGAAGGCGGCCCTGACGGGTCACCTCGTTCTCTCCACGCTCCACACGAACGACGCGCCGTCGACGATCAACCGGTTGCTCAACATGGGCGTTGAGCCGTTCCTCGTCTCGTCGTCCGTCCTGTTGATCGTGGCCCAGCGGCTCGCGCGGAAGATCTGCCCGGAGTGCAAAGAAGAAGAGAAGGTGGCGCCTCAGGGCCTCGTGTCGATCGGTTTTTCCAAGGAGGAGGCGGAGACGGTCAAGCCGCTTCGGGGGAAGGGGTGCGGAAACTGCAACAACAGCGGGTATCGCGGCCGGATCGCCCTGTACGAGGTCATGCCGATCGGGGAAGAGATCAAAGAGCTGATCCTCGAAGGGGCTTCGGCGGGGGAGATCAAGAAGCGGGCGATCTCGCTCGGGATGAAGACCCTCCGGATGAGCGGCGTCCAGAAGATCAAGGAAGGCGTCACGTCGGTCGAAGAGGTCGTTCGGGTGACGTTCGGGGATTGATCGAACACGGTGAATAGGTGAATAGGTGAATAGGTGAATCGGAACAACACTCCTCCCCTTTGTAAGGGGAGGGTGGGCGGGGTAGAGGCCCCTTAAAGGAGAATCACGTGGCGAACCTGCACCAGCTCCTGCAAACGATGATCGAGAAGGGCGCGTCCGACCTCCACATCACGACCGGTTCGCCGCCTCAGCTCCGGGTCGATGGAAAGCTCGTCCCGCTCAACCTTCCTCCCCTGGCGGCGGCCGAGACGAAACAGCTTTGCTACAGCATCCTGACCGACGCCCAGAAGCACAAGTTCGAGGAGAACAACGAGCTCGACCTCTCGTTCGGACTGAAGGGGCTTTCGCGCTTCCGGTGCAACATCTTCATGCAGAGGGGGGCGGTGGCGGCGGCGATTCGGACGATCCCGTTCAAGATCCTCACGTTCGAGGAACTCGGTCTCCCGGAAATCGTGACCGATCTGGTCAAGAAGCCGCGGGGGCTGGTTCTCGTGACGGGCCCGACGGGGTCGGGGAAGTCGACGACTCTCGCCGCGATGATCGACAAGATCAACGGCGAGCGGCACGACCACATCATCACGGTCGAGGACCCCATCGAGTACCTCCACCAGCACAAGAAGTGCCTCATCAACCAGCGGGAAGTGAACGCGGATACCACGTCGTTCAAGGCGGCCCTCAAGTACGTCCTCCGGCAGGACCCGGACGTCGTGCTGATCGGCGAGATGCGCGACCTGGAGACGATCGAGGCGGCGCTGACCATTGCCGAGACGGGCCACCTGACGTTTGCCACGCTCCACACCAACTCCGCGGCCCAGACCATCAACCGGATCGTCGACGTCTTCCCGCCGCACCAGCAGGCGCAGGTCCGCGCCCAGCTCTCGTTCGTCCTGGAGGGCGTTCTTTCGCAACAGCTCCTTCCGAAGATGAGCGGGCGAGGGCGCTGTCTGGCCGTCGAGGTCATGGTCCCGAACCCGGCGATCCGCAACCTGATCCGCGAGGACAAGGTCCACCAGATCTACTCGATGATGCAGACGGGCCAGACGAAGTTCGGCATGCAGACGATGAACCAGTCCCTGAACGACCTTTATTCCAAGCGCCTGCTCTCGTACGAGGATGCGGTCGGGCGGTCGTCGATTCCGGAGGAGCTCATCAACATGATCAACCGGGGCGGGACGGGTCCGGCCGTCCAGACGGCAAAGGAGTATAAGACGATTCGATGAGAAAGCGGTCGAAGGTCGAAGAGTCGAAAGTCGAAGGTTACGGAAGATCGCTCCAGCGAGCCGCGGCTTTCAACCTTCAACGTTCAACTTTGAACTTTCGACCTTGGGCGCCTGACACAGAACTTCTGACCCTTTAGGGAGGAAGGAGACCGACCATGGCGGTTGTCTACAAGTATGTCGGAAAGACGCGCACGGGCGTTTCGCAGGCGGGGGAAGTGACCGCAGCCACGAGAGAAGAGGCGGCTGTCCTGCTCAGGCGGCAGAACATCGTCGCCACGTCGATCAAGCCGAAGGCCGCCGGGTTCGAGCTCAAGATTCCCGGGTTCGGCGGACGAATCAAGGACAAGGACGTCGTCATCTTCACCCGCCAGTTCGCGACGATGATCGACGCGGGACTGCCGCTCGTGCAGTGTCTGGAGATCCTCACGAAGCAGACAGAGAACAAAACGTTCGCCGAGATCATCGGAAAGGTCCGCACGGACGTTGAGGGAGGGTCGACGTTCGCCGATGCGCTGGGCAAGCACCCAAAGGGGTTCAACAGCCTTTACGTGAGCATGGTGAGGGCCGGCGAGGCGGGGGGTATCCTGGACACGGTCCTGAACCGGCTCGCCGTCTACATCGAGAAGGCGATGAAGCTCAAGAAGAAGATCAAATCGGCGATGATCTATCCGGGCGTCGTGATCAGCGTGGCCGTGGGCGTCGTCTCGATCATCATGGTCTGGGTCATCCCGGTCTTCGAGCAGATGTTCGCCGGTTTCGGCGCGACGCTCCCTCTCTTGACGCTCACGATCCTTCGCATCAGCCGGTTCATGTCGAGCTGGACGGGGGGCGGGATTATCCTCGGTGCCATCATTGCGGCGATCGTGGGAATTCGTTTTGCGCACAAGACGCCCAGGGGGAAGAAGTTCTTCGACGCCGTGGTCCTCAAGATGCCCATTTTCGGGACTCTTTTCCGCAAGTATTCGGTCGCCAAGTTCACGCGGACGCTGGGGACGCTCATCAACAGCGGGGTTCCGATCCTGGACGGTCTTACCATCACGGCGGAGACGGCCGGAAACAAGGTTGTGGAAGAGGCGATTCTCATGGCTCGCCAGAGGGTTTCCGAAGGAAAGATGCTGAACGAGCCGCTGACGGAATCGAAGGTGTTCCCGCCCATGGTCGTCCAGATGATCGCCGTGGGGGAGACGACGGGCGCCCTCGACACGATGCTCGGGAAGATCGCCGACTTCTACGACGACGAGGTGGACATGGCCGTGAACAACCTGACCGCGCTCCTCGAGCCGATCCTCATGATCTTCCTGGGGGTTGTCATCGGGACGATCGTCATCGCGATGTACCTCCCGATCTTCAAGATGATCACGGTGATCAAGTAGGCGCCGCCAGGCGGCGCGGAACCAGTACCACGCTGTATCTCTTCCGGCGGTCGTTTCTTGAACCTTCCCCCCTCGCGGGGGAAGGCCGGATGGGGGGCAAGGTGTTTGAGCTTCACCGACCTTCGTCCCGTGCGCTCTATGGTCCTCCCGCTTTATGACTTTCTCCTTCCCCTTTTCAGCCGACCTCCGCGACAAGATCCGATGGCTCATGCTGTTTCGGGTGATTGTAGCTGTCATCCTGGTCGGCTCCCTCATCGTCATTCAACTCTCGGCAGTGCCGTCCGTGTCGGTGCGTCCGTTGATGGGGCTCGTTCTCTTCATCGTCGTCCTGACCATCGGATACCAGTGGGCCCTCAAGCGGACCACGCGCCTGGACATCCTGGTCTTCGTCCAGGTGGTCGGGGACATCCTTTTCGAGACCGGCCTGGTCGCGATCACGGGCGGCGTGACTTCGCCGTTCGCCGTGACCTACAACTTCTCCATCCTGACCGCCTGCATCCTCCTGTACCGCAGGTTCGGTTTCATCAGCGCCGCCCTGGCTTCGGCCCTTTACATCCTGCTCGTCGCTTTCCAGTATCTGCGTCTTCTTCCCTTTGCTGTGCCGCCCCTGATCTGGGATCCAAGGGATTTCTACGTGATCTTCCTCAACGTCTTCGCCTTCTTTCTCGTCGCGTTCATGGGGAGCTACCTGGCGGAGCGGTTGCGAAGAACGTCGGAAAACCTCGAGGCGCGCGATTCCTCGTACCGCAGTCTCCAGCAGTTCCACCAGAACGTCGTCGAATCGGTGCCGAGCGGGATCGTAGCGGCGAACGAAGAGGGCGTCATCTTCAGCGCCAACCGGTCCGCCATGGAGATCCTCTCCCGTGGCAAGGCCGACATGATCGACAAGCCTTTGCGGGCGATCCTGGGCGAGGCGGCCGGGCGGTTGATCGCCAGGGCCGCCGCGAACCACACGGTGCAGGCGCACAGAGAAGAGGAGGTCGTTGCGACCGGGGACGGCCGGAGGATCATCTGCGGGATGAGTTGTTGCCCGCTTTTGGACGGCGAGGGACGCCGGTCGGGCTGGATCCTGGTCTTTCAGGACATTACGGAAACACGGCGTCTCGAGGGACGGATGCGCCGGCGGGAGCACCTCGCGCTCATCGGCGAGATGTCCGCCTCCATGGCCCACGAGATCCGGAACCCGCTCGGCTCCCTGAGCGGATCGGTGCAGGTGCTCAGGGAGTCCAAGGCCCTGGACGAGGACGAGCGGCGGCTGATGGAGATCGTCGTGCGGGAGGCGGACCGGCTGAACGAGATCGTCTCGGCGTTTCTGGCCTACGCGCGGCCGAAACCGCCGAGCCTGGCTCCCGTGGACCTGGGCCGCGTGATCGAGGAGACGGTCACGCTTCTCCGGCGCTCGGACGCCCCGGCGGGACGGGAAGGATTGAACATCGTCACGGAGGTCGAGCCGGACCTCGTGCTTCCCGCGGCGGACGAGGGACAACTCCGGCAGGTCTTATGGAACCTCGCGATGAACGCGGTCGAGGCTATGCCCGGCGGCGGAACCCTTTCGATCAGGGCGAGGAAGAGCGGCGAGGGCGGACGGGCGGCCCCGGCCGAAGTGGCTGTGGAAATCTCCGACACGGGGGAGGGGATCGCGCCCGAGGCCATGGGCAAGGTCTTCCTCCCGTTCTTCACCACCAAGGAGCGGGGAAGCGGCCTGGGGCTTGCGATCGTCTACAGGATCGTCGAGGCGCACCACGGTCGGATCGAGGTCGAGAGCCGGCAAGGGACCGGGACGACGGTCCGTCTCCACCTTTCGGCCTCCCCGCACGTCGAGGAGGAGGCCGCTCCGGGCGGTCCGCCGAGGATCGAAACATCCAGACCTCGCTGATGGAGTTTCTCCCGGGGCGGTTCTTTTTCGGGCGAGCCGCGTTAAGCGAAAGGGTTTGAAATAGCGATCGTGTAAGCGTAATCTTAGTCGAGGCGAAAATGGTGACGGTTCTCGTTGCGGCGCTGGGAATCCGAAGAGAAAAAAGCAGGGCGGACATCTATGATATAAGACGGTCTGCTACGCCAATTATCAGGCGTTACTGAGGATGACATCATGGCCGTTTCACTTAAGTCATTGGGTATCGAACGCCTCGGGATCGAGGAGCGGTTAACATTGGTTGAGGAGATTTGGGAAAGCATCACGGCGGATAGCACCGCGGTGCCGCTGACTCAAGCCCAACGAGATGAGCTTGACCGTAGAATCGCCGATCACGAAGCAAATCCCGACGACGTCGTGTCTTGGGAAGAAGTTAAGGCCGCGCTTACAGAACGCCTCAAGAAATGACCTTGCGCGTCGCGATCCAAACGTGTGGAAACAACGCGCATAACCACTTATAGGATGTTGATAGAAACCTGCGGCATTTCTCTTATAAGATGCCGCCAAGGAGGAGAATCATGCCGATCATCAAACCCATTTCGATTTTAAGAAATAAAACAAGGGAGATCGCGTCTCTCTGTCGCGCACAGGACGAACCGGTATATTTGACCACAAACGGAGAAGGCGATCTGGTCGTTATGAGCATTGAGCACTATGAAAAGCTGAATGCCCGGCTCGGTTTATTTGAGAAACTTGCGGCGGCTCAATCTCAAACAGCGGCAGGCGAAAAAGGGATCCTCCATACTCACGTGATGCAGAAACTGCTGAAGCGCCGGTCGGACGGAAGACCATATTGACGTATGGTACTCTAGCTGGTAATATTTGCCCATGCAATCCACCAAGGCGCGGAAGATCACGATCCAGGTTCCGGCCGGGCTCCTTCGGAAGGCCCAGGAGGCCACGGGAACGGGGATCACCCCCACCATCCGCCAGGGGCTTGAGCTGGTTGCCGCCGGCCGCGCCTACGAGAAGCTCCGCCGGCTCCGGGGCAAGGTCGCGTTCTCCGTCGACTGGAGACGTCTCCGGGAAGACAGCCGGTGATCGCCCTCGACACAAGTTCCCTTATCTCGTACATGGCCGGAGACGAGGGCGCGGACGTCGAGGCTGTCGATCTCGCCCTCGAACACAAGCAGGGCGTTCTCCCGCCCATCGTCCTCGCGGAGATGCTGAGCGATCCAAGACTTCCGGCCTCCGTCGCCGACCTCCTGCGGGAACTGCCTCTCCTTCCGCTCCACGACGGTTTCTGGGAGAGATCGGGCCTTCTCCGCGCCCGGCTCATCCGGCAGGGCCGCAAGGCTCCTCTTGCCGATTCTCTGATCGCCCAGACGTGCATCGACAACGATGTGCCGCTTATCACCAGGGACACTGACTTCCGGCCCTTCGAGCGCCTTGGGGGCTTGAGACTCGCCCCCTAAGCAGGAATCAACATGGATTTGCAGGATGGACAGGATAAGGGATTAAAACACGAAGAGATCACAAAGACGATTATTGGCTGTGCTTTTGAAGTGATCAATGAGCTTGGCGCCGGCTTTCTTGAATCAGTCTATGAGAAAGCCCTTCTTCTGGCTTTGCGACAAGAGGGCCTGTCGGCGACCGCTCAGCATCCTGTCAAGGTGATGTTCAGAAACGAGTGCGTGGGCGATTTTTATGCCGACATCTTTGTTGAGGGGAAGGTCATCGTTGAGCTCAAGGCAGTGAAAGCTATTGCGTCCGAACATCAGGCTCAGATTATCAATTACTTGAACGCCACGGACATCGAAGTCGGCTTGCTCATCAACTTTGGCACTCAAAAATTGGAGTACAAACGCTTTACGCGAAGCAAGAATTTCAAACATGGATAAGTGGGATGAACAGGATGAAGAAAAATCCTGCCTATCCTGCCCATCCATGTGGATAATGGAAGCGAATGTTAGACACCGACACCAAGCAGGAATCAACATGGATTTGCAGGATGGACAGGATAAGGGATTGAAATTCGAGTACAAACGCTTTACGCGAAGCGAAAATTTCAAACATGGATAAGCGGGATTAACCGCAAAGTGCGCCGTCCCGAAACCTGTCGGGATCAAGGCGCACGAATGCAAATATAGAGAAGTACCTTGGAGGTCGGAGAATCCCCGCCTTTCAAGGCGGGGTTCTTCAACAGGATGAAGAAAAATCCTGCCTATCCTGCCCATCCATGTGGATAGTGGAAGCGAGGGGAGAGCATGGCACGACTTCTGGTCGTGGATGACGAAGAGAGCCAGCGGACGCTCATGGAGATCACCCTCCGGAAGGAGGGATACCAAGTGGACACGGCCGCGGACGGCGGACAGGCCCTGGAGCTGATCCGGACGGTCCCGTACGACGTGGTCCTGACGGACATCAAGATGCCGAGGGCCGACGGCATCGAGGTCCTGAAAACCGCGAAGGAAGTGTCGCCCGAGACCGTGGTCATCATGATCACGGCGTACGCCTCGCACGAAACGGCCGTGGAGGCGATGAAGCTCGGGGCGAAGGACTACATCCCGAAGCCGTTCAAGGTCGTCGAGATCAAGGCGAAGATCCGGAGCGCCCTGGAGGAGCGGGCCCTCCGGGCAGAGAACCGGGTTCTCAGGCAGGAGATCTCCCAGCGGGCCGGGTCCAGGGACTTCGTGGGGAAGAGCCCTGGGATGCAGAAGATATTCGAGCTGATCGAGAAGGTCGCCGAGGGCCGGAGCACCGTCCTGATCAGCGGCGAGAGCGGGACGGGCAAGGAACTCGTGGCCCGGGCGATTCACGCCGGGAGCGGACGGAAAGACCGGCCGTTCGTGGGGATCAACTGCGGCGCCGTTCCCGAGAACCTCCTGGAGAGCGAGCTGTTCGGCCACATGAAGGGCTCCTTTACGGGAGCCGTGGCGAACAAGGACGGGCTCTTCGAGGTGGCCGACGGCGGGACGCTCTTCCTGGACGAGATCGCCGAGATGCCGCTGACGCTCCAGGTGAAGATCCTTCGGGCCATTCAGACGCGGGAGATCACGCCGGTGGGCGGGACGGTCCCCAAGGTCGTGGACGTGCGGATCATCGCCGCGACGAACAGGGACCTGGAAGCGGAAGTCGCAGGCGGACGCTTCCGGGAGGACCTCTTCTACCGCCTGAACGTGATTCCGATCCACCTGCCGCCCCTCCGGGAAAGGGCGGACGACATTCCGCTCCTGGCCAACCACTTCCTCGCCCGCTATTCTCGGGAGTACCGGAAGAAGATCGAGCGCTTCTCGGACAGCGCCATGGAGAGGCTCGCGGGAGCCAAGTGGCGCGGCAACGTCCGGGAGCTGGAGAACCTGATCGAGCGGGCCGTGGCCCTTTGCGACGGCGCTTTGATCACGACCGAACGCCTGGCGGACCTCATGCCGGCCGACCGGCCGTCCTCGATGGATCAGCTCCCCTTGGGGCAGGCCGGCTTCGCGGCTTGCGACGTTCCGGACGAGGGGGTGGACCTGGACGGCCTCATCGAGAAGACGGAGAAGGAGTTTCTGCTCGCCGCCCTTAAGAAAGCCAACGGCTCCAAAACCGAGGCCGCGCGCCTTCTCAAGATGACCTTCCGCTCCTTCCGCCACCGGCTTCAGAAGTACCACCTCCGCGGGGCTGTCGAAGGGGACTGACGGATTTCGGTACTTTGCGGCGGATTCTTGGCACTGGACCCTTGCATCAGCCGGGTTGTCCTTTCTCATCCTGTTTCCAAGCCGTTGAAATCGTTTGAAAACCAATGGGGGCATGTCATCTTCAATATTGGCACGTTGACTGCTTTTTCTGTCCAGCAACGCAAGCACATGAGCACTTATCATCCCGAGAGCTAGGAGGTGAGGCCGCAGATCTCTTCGGGGAAGCCATCCGCTGTAGATTTCGTAGCGCGGTTTGTAACTCAAACGACAAAGGGAGGTTCAAGATGTTCAAGAGAGAGAGAGAGAAAGGCTTCACGTTGATCGAACTGTTGGTCGTCATCGCCATCATCGGCATCCTCGCGGCCATCGCCATCCCCGCCTATCTCGGCGCCCAGCAAAAGGGCCGGGTCGGCGGCGTTCGGAAAGCCGCCGAAGCCGCGAAGAGCGAGCTCCAGAGCTGGCTCAGTTCATCCCTGAGCACGGCTGGCACGCTGACCGAAGTGGACACAGACAATATGGGGACAATCCCGGCCGGTGATTTGAATAACGCGGCTCTCTTTGCGGCTGGAGTCTGTGCGACATTTGTGCCGGCCTGGAACCACCAGACAGGAAATCTCGCCGTACCAGTCGATTCTCCGTGGGCGTCAGGTACGCCTCTCTGGGTTGTCGGCGCTGCGGCGGCCGGCTCCGGTCAGATCGGATGTTTGCAGGCGGTGAACACGATCGCCATTAACGCCACCAGCAACTTAGCGGCTGACGGCAATGTCTACGCGGCCTCAGTCTCGGCCGACTGAACGAAGGAAGGGTGTACTCGGTTCTTCGCAAGGCTGTTTCTTGGAGGGGGGGGCACAATGCCCCCCCGATTTTTCGCATTTGCTGGGGACTCCCGGTCGCGTCCCGCGGCGTCTTGGGTTTGAGGGGGGCCGCCATGTCAAAAGGAGGATTCTTGACCCTCAACCAGAACCGAGAGGACATGCTTAGCTGGGGGACGGCGTTGGGCGTCGGAAAGGAAGAGAGAGGGTTCACGCTGATCGAGCTGTTGGTCGTCATCGCCATCATCGGAATCCTGGCGGCGATCGCCATTCCCGCCTATCTCGGCGCCCAGGAAAAGGGGCGCCGGGCGTCGCTTCAGAAATCGGCCGAGGCGTCCAAGTCGGAGATTCAGAGTTGGCTCAGTTCTTCGATGAGCACGAACATTGCCTCGGTGACCGTTGATACGACGAATTCCGGGGGCGTGGGCGATGACGCCGATCTTACGAACGGCGCGCTCAATGCGGCCGGCGTTTGCGTTACGTTCGTTCCCTCCTACAACCATTTGACCGGGAACGTGGCCATCCCCGTCACGTCTCCCTGGAACAGCGCCATTCCGCTCTGGGTCGTCGGGGCCCCGGCAAACGGACAGATCGGCTGTCTCCAGGCAGGAAACGTCGTGATGATCACGGGCTTGGACATTGCGGGAAACACAATTTACCAGGCATCGGTTTCAGCCGACTGAAGGAGGTCAAGCTTTTCGGTCCTCCGCGCGCGGGCTCCGGTCGGAGTGTCTGGGTTTGACACGATGCTGGTTTTTGGTATGATTGGGTAGAAGCTCTCCATGATCGAATTCCCTGGCAAGGAGGACGCGGCATGTTGCTCCTCAGTGAAAGAAAAGGTTTCACCCTTATCGAGCTCCTTGTCGTCGTCGCCATCATCGGAATCCTGGCCGCGATTGCCATCCCCGCCTACCTGGGCGTCCAGAGAAAGGCGGCGCGGGAGGAGGCGCATTCCAACCTCACGCAGATCAAGTCGCTCGAGGAGCAGTACTTCCAGGAATACGGCTGCTACCGGG
>Ga0154722_1008_pt3 | contig 17729 bp, 19 predicted proteins | sample Rifle2008BG16ft_FD_105730 | JGI IMG/M metagenome (GOLD analysis project Ga0154722, IMG submission 105730) | Nitrospirae bacterium RBG_16_64_22 | reverse complement strand
GCCGGACGACGGGAACGGCCACCTTCCGTCCCTCGCGAAAGCAACGCTCGATGAGGAGATCCGTCTCGACTTCCCCGCGCACGGCCCTGTAGAGCCCGACCGCCCGCGCTCCCTCGAAGAGCGCCATCGCGCCCAGACGGGCGGCGATCGCCTCGCTCATTTCACGTCGCATTGAGGAGCCGATCGCCTCGCGGCGGGCGATCATCTCCCGGCGGATCTCTTCTTTGGATCGTGGGGGAATCATCCAGCCTCGCTTGAAGGCTGGGAAGGTACCACCTGGGAAAGGGCGTGTCAATCGAAGGGGCGACGCGAGCTACAGAGACGGCGCTGAAGCCGGCGAATCGGGCCAAGCGGCCCGGCCACCGGGTCACGCTTTTCTCAGAAGCTCCATCAGGCCTCGAAGGTTCGTGGAGACCCTCTCTCCCGACTCCACCGTGAGAGGCGCGCGTGAGACCAGGACCCGGCGATCGGCGCGGACAAGCAGGGCCGTCTTGTCAAGGCGGTCCATATCGCGCGAGCCGGGCGAGGATGTCAGCTTGATCTCGATGGCCCATCGGCCGCCGGCGAGATCCAGGACGAGGTCGATCTCCTGACCGTCGCTCGTTCTGAGGAACGACGACTCGAACCGTTTCCCCAACGCGTTCAGCAGCCCATGAACCTGCTCGACGACAAACCCTTCCCAGCTCGCGCCGACCCATGGCCGCGTCAAGAGATCGTCCGGGGTAGAGACCCCGAGCAGGGCATGGAGAAGACCGCTGTCCCGCCAGTAGATCTTGGGGCTTCGGGTCAGTCTCTTTCGCACGTTTCCGTGAAACGGGGAAAGGCGGCGGACAAGGAAGGCTCCCTCGAGATAGTCAAGGTAAGCGTTGACCGTATGGTAACTCAACCCGAGACTCCGACCGATGTCCGAAGCGTTCCAGACGGCCCCGTGACAAGCCGCGAGCATCTTGAGGAACCGGATCGTCGTTCGAGGCTTGGCGGGAAAACCCCACTGCGGGAGGTCTCGTTGGGCCAGAAGCTCGATATAGTGGACCTGCCAGTCCGGAAATCTTCCGGGATCGAGTATTCCGCCATCGGGATACCCGCCCCTGAGCCAGAGGCGGTCGCAATGCGCCGCCGGTCTCTCAGGCGCAAGAAACGGCGTCAACTCGCAGAGCGCAAGGCGGCCGGCAAGGGACTCGGAGACCTGACGCGCAAGAGCGGGCGAAACTGAACCGAGGAGAAGAAAGCGCCCCCAGCGAGACCGATCCTGGTCAATGGCGGCTCGGAGGCGTGGAAAAATATCCGGATACGCCTGGGCCTCGTCCAGGACCACCAGAGACCTGGACTTCACGATCTCGTTCCACTGCAAGTCCAATCGCAGGCGTTCCGGCTCCAGTTCGAGGTCGTAATCGCGCCGCCCCAGCGTCCGGGCAAGAGTTGTCTTGCCCGCCTGCCGGGGCCCGAGAAGAGCGACCGCGGGGTACTTCGCCAGCAACGCCCGAAGATGCGGGCCGACCAGCCGCCGGATCATGTCTTACATTATAGAAATCTATTTCTATTTTGCAAGGTCTCTCTTCTCGATCCTTGATGTGCCGGTGGACGCCTTTACAAGGCACGGGTGCGGGGGAGAGGCGATCGTCTCGCTCATGGCGTACCCTCCACTTCGCCGGAAAGAACCAGGACTATCGCGGAAGCAGCGCCGAGCGAAGGCAGCACGAAATGCTAGACCTTCACGCCTTCCATCTTGACGCCGACTTCGTAGCCGAGGCGCTTCGAGAGCTCGAGGCCGGCGCGCTTCAGGAGGGGAACGAACTGGCTCTGGATCTTCTCCGGGGTAATGCGGTAGGCAGGGCCGGAGATCGCGATGCCGGCCACGACCTCCTGGGAGTAGTCGCGGACAGGGACGCCGACGGAGCGAACGCCCTCTTCGTACTCCTCCTCGTCGAGGGCATACCCGTTCTCGTAGACGGCGTCCAGCCTTCGGAAAAGCTCCTCGCGCGTCGCCACGGTGTGGGTCGTATAAACCACGAGCTTGCTCCGGCCGAACAGGTGCATCAGATCCTCGCGGGGCATGAACGCAAGCTGGGCTTTCCCGAGGGCCGTACAGCAGGCCGGGATGATGGCTCCCAGGCGGGAAGCCGAGCGAACGGCCTGCCGCGTCTCCACGACGTCCAGGTAGACGGCATTCGTTCCCTTCAGGATGCCGAGGTACGCCGTCTCGTTCACGTCCTCGACGATCTTTGCGAGGACGGGACGGGCTTGGCGGACCGCGTTGGTCGAGTGGATGAATGTCTGGCCAAGCTCAAACGTCTTGAGCCCGAGCCGGTAGTTCCCCGTCGTCTTGTTCTGCTCGATGTATCCTCTCAGCTCGAGCGTGGCGAGTATCCGGAAGACGTTGTTCTTGGGGAGGCCAAGCCGCCGGGAAATCTCGGTGACGCCCAACTCGACCTCCTGGGGAGAGAACGCGCCCAGAATGTCCAAGGCGTGGGCGATCGATTGTATGAGGTATTCGCCCTTGTCCCTTTTCATCAGGCGACAATCTAGAACAGCGTTTGAAGAGTGTCAAGGCGTTTTCCGCCCGCGACGCCCCTTGAAGCCGGCGGAGAAAGGAGATAGATTACCATCAGCTTCGTGACGGGGAACTATGTGACGAGACAATCCGAGCCGGCCGCCTGGTACCGCCTCCGCCTGGCGGGGGTGTCCAGAATCGCCGAGGTTCTTTCAACCATTCACCAGAGGGCCGACCTGGACGCCGCGCCCGTGTCGGTCCTCATCGGGCCGGGATCACCCACGGCTGACGGACCGGTCAAGGTCGTCGAGTTTCTCCTTTCCTCCGACCGTCCCCCGGCCGAGGTCCTGTCCCTCTTCGCCGCCCTCCGGATCAGGCCAGAACCGCGGTGGATCAGCGAATCGGTGGCGGACCTGATCGCTCGGATCCATCTGGCCCATGAGTACGGGGTCCAGGAGCCGGCCTCCTGCAAGGGCACGCTCGTGGACGAGGAAGGAAAGCCGGAGATGTACGAGCTGGTCTACAGGGACGCCAACCAGACGCGGTATATCTATCGGGTCACGACGCAAGGGACCCTCCTGAGCCACTCGAAGATGCTGTCCGAAACTTTCCGCCGAATCTCGTATCTTTAGCAGGTTGCTGAAAAAACCCCTCTCCCCTCGGGAGAGGGCGGGGGCGAGGGCGATCTTGCTTTCAAAAACATTTGTTTTTACTATCCCCCTCATCCTGACCTTCTCCTCCGAAGGAGTCCGGTCCGAAGGACTCTCCGAAGGAGTCCGGAGTCCTTCCGGACCGGACTCCTTCGGAGAGTCCTTCGGGCCGGGGGGAGAAGGGAAAAGACTTTTTTAACACCCTGTTAGGCGGATTGCCGCGTTTTGGCAGTGCAAAGAATGCGAGATATCCGCGATTTCCCGGGGTGAGAGCATTGACAGGAGCCCATTCGGGCGGTAAATTCAATTCAAACCCGAGGCACGGCCCAATTCGGTCAGGACGAAACATGGCCCACGACAGCAGAAAAATCGCTTCGTATTTCATCTCTTCCGGCGGCCTCCTGGCGACGCGGCCGGTCGTCGTCCATTTCCGCGACGGACGCGTACAGAAAGGATACGTTCGCGGGTTCTCCATGGAGACGCCGATATTCGAGTTCATGCCGATCGAACAGCTCGTCGACGAGGCGTTCGCGGAGTGGACGCCCGTACGCACCGACGACCTGAAGGCGATCTTCTTCGTCCGCAATCTGGAAGGAAACTCGGACCGGAAAGACCGGATAGACGCCGCCCGGGAAGGACTGGGAACGAAGGTGTCCGTCACCTTCCGCGACGACGAAACGGTCGTAGGCTACATCCCGATCCCTTGGAACCCGACGGCCGACGGCGCGTTCTACCTCTTTCCGGCCGACCCCAATTCGAACAACGCCGTGATCTCCGTCTATCCGGCCTCCGTCAAGAAGGTCGAGCCCCTCTCGACCTGACCGGACATCGCCGCCCGAACCGTGTTCCGGACAATCCTGGTTCCCACCGACTTCTCCTCTTGCTCGCGAAAGGCGTACGACAAGGCCGCCGAGCTGGCCGTCCGCTTCGATGGAAAGATCATCCTCATGACCGTCGTTGACCAGCGGATTCTCGATTCCGCCGGAAGGCTCGGCCTGGGAACGAAGCGGACGGTGGAGGCGGCGGCGCTCAAGGAGACGAAGCGGCTGTTCACGCGGTTCGTCAAGGCATTGCGCGACCGCGGGAGGATCCGCGAGGAGGCGATCGTCTTCGGCGCGCCGGACGCGGAGATCGCGAAGAAGGCGAGGGAAATCCGGGCCGACCTGATCGTCATGGGAAGCCACGGGAAAACCGGGCCGATCGACTACGTCCTCTTCGGAAGCACGGCGGAGAAGATCGTCCGCATGACCCCGTGCCCTGTCCTCACCGTCCCGCTGTGAAGAACCGCCTCCCAGCCTCGCCCGCCCACGAGCACAAAGCCCAGGCGAAGAAGAGCATCGGCTGCATGGTCGTCACCTGCTCCGACACCCGAACGGAGGAGAACGACGCCAGTGGTCGGGCCATCCGGGAGCTTCTGGACCGCGAAGGCCACGCGGTCCGCCTCTACCGAATCGTCAAGGATGACCCAGAGATGATCCGCGGGGCGATCGAGGAAGGGACCGCGACGCCGGCTGTCGAAGCTATTCTCATCAACGGCGGGACGGGACTCACCAGGCGGGACGTAGCGTTCGAGACGGTCGATGGACTGCTGGAAAAACGATTGGACGGCTTCGGCGAGTTGTTCCGGTTTCTGTCGTATCAGGAGATCGGGTCGGCGGCGATCCTCTCGCGGGCGACGGCCGGCGCCTGCAAGGGGCGGCTGATCGTCTCGATGCCGGGATCCGAGAACGCCGTCCGGCTGGCCATGGAGCGCCTCATCCTTCCCGAACTCACCCACATCGTCAGCCAGATCCAGAAGTAGGTCGATAGGTCAAAGGGTCAAAGGTCGAAGGATCAAAGGATCAAAGGATCAAAGGGTTGAAGCGTTGAAGGGTCGAAGAACTGATCGGAGAAACGTTCGAACGGCGGGTTCGTGAGCTTTCAACCTTCAACTTTCAACAAATGTCTTCCAGGCTCTCTGTCCTACGGCTGGTCTTTGAGCGCGTCGAGGTGATTCAGGATCCGTTCGGCCTCGAACGGCTTGCGGAAAAAAACGCTCTTGGCCGGGTTGATGTACCCGGCCCAAGCCTCGACCGGCTCGCTGGAGAAGAGGACGGCGTGGATCTCGCGCCGGTCGATCACCGAGAGAGCGCGAACCACCGCCTCGGAACCGGAGTCGAGATCGAGGAGTATGGCGTCCGGCTTCTGGATGTCGAGGACCTGATCGAGGTTCCGGACGGAGGTGGAGACCGTCGCGTAGAAGCCGTGCAGGATCAACCGATCCGCCAGAAGGAAGGCGAGGCTCAGATCCGCACCGACCACCAGGACGCGACAAGAACCGTTTTCCATGCCGTCGGGATCCAACTCAAAGGGTCTTGCGGCCACTGCGCTCTGAGCCATTGTTTGCTCCTTCTTAACGCCTCCGACCTGCTCTCCATCGAGCCGGAAGACACCGGGGAAGAAACGGGAACCGAACCGGGGAGGGACCGGTCCGGCCCCCGCGTCGACCAACCCAGCGACCGGGGTGCCTCGGCCGAGACGGAGGGGTACTCGTCCGAGACAGCCTCGATCTTGGGAACGCCTTTTCCTTCCGCTTGAGAGTCTTGCAGGCACGGTGCCAGTAAACAAGTGGTCCGTCGGAAGTTTCGGAACATACGAAAAAACAAGGCGTTACAGCTTTCAACGAGAAGGAGACCCGACGACCCTTGCGTCCGAGGAGAGTCCGACAAAGTAGACAACTCCCGATCAGGGGTGTCGATATTTCAAGACGGGACCTGCCGTGATCACTCGCGTCCCTGCCCTTCCGTCCCCCCGCCCACACCCAGTTGCTCCATCAGCCGGAAAAGGTACGTTCGGCTGATCCCCAGCCGCCGGGCGGCGTCCGCCTTGTTTCCGCCCGACGACTTGATCGCATCGAGCACCAAACGCCTCTTGAAATCCCTGACGGAGCCTTCCATCCCGCTGGGTACGCCGGATCCGCACTCTTTCTCCGCCGCCTCCGTATCGATGAGCGGCTGGATCTCCGGCGGCAGGGATTCCAGCGAGATCTCATTCCCCTTTTCGAGGATCATCGCTCTCTCGACGACGTTCTGGAGTTCCCGGACGTTTCCGGGCCAGGAGTACGCCTGTAGGGCGTTGATTCCTTCTTTCGAAATTGTGGTGATCTCCCGACGCGCCGCGATCCGCCTCCCGTTGAGCACGCGCCAAGCCAAGGGAACGATATCCTCGGGGCGTTCGCGAAGGGGCGGAATATCGACCGCCATGACGTTGATTCGGTAGTAGAGGTCCTTGCGGAAGGTCCCGTTCTTGACCATCTCTGTCAAGGGCTTGTTCGTCGCGGCGATGATCCGCGCGTTCGTCCTGAGCACCTCCGTCCCCCCCACCCGCTCGAACGCGCCTTCTTCGATGACGCGCAGGAGCTTGGGCTGGAGCGCGAGGGGAAGCTCCCCGATCTCGTCAAGAAAGACCGTTCCTCCATCCGCCATTTCGAGCCGGCCGACCTTGCGCGCGTGCGCTCCCGTGAACGATCCCCGCTCGTGGCCGAAGAGGTCCGACGCGAGAAGTTCCTCGGACAGGATCGTGCAGTCCACCTTGACGAACGGGCCTGCTTTCCTCTGGCTTTGCTGGTGGAGGTAGCGGGCGACCACGCCCTTCCCCGCGCCGCTCTCCCCCAGGATTAGCACCGTGGCGTCGGTCTCGGCCACCCTCCGGGCGAGGGCCAGAACGCCGGCCATCGCGGGAGACTCGGCCACCGGGTCGATCGGGTCGCCCGAGAGCGCCTCGGTCAGGATGGCGTTCTTCCGGCTCAGGCTCTGCCTCTCCAGGGCGTGCCGCAGGCGAAGCGACAGTTCCTCGAACGACGAGGGCTTCAGGATGAAGTCGTACGCCCCCAGCTTGATCGCCTCGACCGCCCTCTCCACCGTTCCGTGGGCCGTCAGCATCAGGACATCCACGTCGTTTCCGCCGTCCCGCAGGGTCCGGAGGACCTCGATCCCGTCGCCGTCGGGGAGCATCATGTCGAGGAGGATGGCGGTTGGACGGCCAATCCGGACCATTTCGAGTCCTTCCCTGGCCGTCCCGGCCTTGAGCACGCGGTACCCTTCGAGCTCGAGGCGGTCGCCGATCAGGCCCGAGATGTTCGGATCATCGTCCACGATCAGAATCGTATGTCCGGCCATGGAATCCCCCCTCCGCGCTGGAAACTCAAAACTCTGAACCGCAAAGTGCGCCTCAATCCCCGCCCCTTGGGGCGGGGTCAAGGCGCACAAATGCAAATAACGAAAAGCACCTTGGAGGTCGGAGAACCCCGCCTTAAAGGCGGGGTTCTTCAACTCCCAACTCCGAACTCATCATCCCATCGGCAGATAGACCGAAAACCGGCTTCCCACGCCGACGGTGCTCTCGACCGTCAGCCTTCCCCCGTGGAGCTCCACCAGATTCTTCGCGATGGCGAGTCCCAGCCCGGCGCCCTCCTTCACCGCCTCCGCCTGGGTGAACGGGTCGAATATTTGCGGCAGGAACTCGGCGGAAATCCCTCCGCCCTCGTCCGCCACGTCGATCCGGAACTCGTATGAACGGGTGCCCGCGTCGATCGTGACCCTGCTTCCCGAGGGAGAGTGCTTGATCGCGTTGTGAAGGAGGTTGACGAGGACCTGGAGAATGCGGTCCCTGTCGACCGCCAACGCGATCCGCTCGCTCCCGTCGGCAGAACCGCCGACGACCTGGACGCCGCGCTGTTCCGCGATCCCCTGGACCTCCGCCATCGCGTCGCGGACGATCTCCCACACGGCCTGGGGGACCCGGTTCAGGACGATCCGCCCCTCCTCGATCCGCGAGAGATCGAGCAGTTCGTTCACCAGCCGGATCAGGTGATCGGTCGTCCGGATCTGGGCCTTCAGGTAGTCCTGCTGTTTCGGGCTGATCGCCCCGCCGACGCCGGCCAGGATGTTCTCGGCCGACCACCGGATCGAGGTGAGGGGCGTGCGGAGTTCGTGCGACATGGTGGCGAGGAACTTCGTCTTCATCTGCGTGGCGTGGACGGCCAGTTCCTTCTGCCGGTTCAGCTCCTCCGTAAGATGGCGAAGCTCGACGTTCTCCTCCTTGAAGGCGAGCGACTGCCTAAGTTCGTCGGCCATCCGGCGCAGTTCCTCGTTCTGCCGCGTGAGCGCCTCCTCCCGGCGCTTGAGCGAGTCGGTCAGCGCGTTGAACGTTCCCGCCAGCACCTCGATCTCGTCCCCCGTCGAGAAGTAGACCGAGTGCGGGTCCGCCCCGGGGTCCTCGAGCTTCTGGACACGCCGCGCGAGTTCCAGGATGTTCTGCTCCTTCTTGCGAAGCTTCTGGATGAGGACCGTCACGTAGTACGTGAGGCCCCACATGGCCAGGATCTTGAGAATCTCCATCGAAATCTGGGGCCGGACCGGACCGGCGGCCGCCAGGACGTCGTAACCGATGACGGCGGAGTAACCCAAGGTGGCCTGGATAAGCGAGACGAACATGGCCGTCTGGCCGTAGCGGAATCCGGTCCCGAACCCGACCAGGTAATAGAAGACGTAGAAACTGCTCCGGGTCCCCTCCGAGATAAGGATCCCGAACGTGATGATAACGTTGTCGAACGTGAGGCCGATGTACACCCTGGACCGGGGAAACCATCCGAAGTGGAGCGACAGGCGGATGAACGCGAGGCCGGCGAGGTAGGCGCCGAAGAGGAGCGATGAATAGTAGGCCGTGCTCCCGGGAACGGGAGCCCCCAGGTTGACGTAAGCGTAGACGGCTACGGCCGTGATGACGACGAACCGGACGCGGAGCTGCTCCCGCTCGAGGCGGACCCGCTCTTCCAGCTTGATTTCGTCCAACCCGGCCATGCCGCTTCCCCGCGTCTTTTCCCGCGCTTATATCCGAAACCCGTGGGCGTGTCAACGCGGTTGGGTCAATGGGTTGCTGGGCGGCTGGGTTGATGGGAGACGCCCAACCATCGACCTTTTCAATTTCCAATTTCAAATTTCCAATTTGCAATTTACAATTTTCAACTCCCCACCACCGCCCCAGCGTTGAATGACCCATGTCGATTATGGTACGTTTCTCAACGACACCGGAGGTCAAGCCATGCCCGAGACGCTTCGGAACCTGATCGACGGCCGATGGACCGAACCGCCCCCTTCGAAAACGATCGAGAGCGTCAATCCGGCTCGCGCGTCGGACGTCCTTGCCCGCGCTCCCCGCTCTTCTGCGGCCGAAGTCGATGCCGCCGTTCTGGCCGCCCGGCGGGCGTTCGACGGCTGGCGGCTCACGCCCGCGCCGCGCCGGGGGGAGGTCCTCTTCCGCGCGGGCGAGCTTCTGGCGCGAAGGAAAGAGGAGCTCGGCGGGCTCGTCACGAGGGAGATGGGGAAGGTCCTGAAGGAGGGCCTGGGCGACGTCCAGGAGGCGGTCGACATGGCCTTCTACATGGCGGGCGAGGGCCGGCGGCTCTCCGGCGAGACGGTCCCCTCGGAGCTTCCCGACAAGGACGCGAAGAGCGTCCGCGTGCCCGTCGGCGTCTGCGCCCTCATCACGCCCTGGAACTTCCCGGTTGCCATCCCGGCCTGGAAGATCTTCCCCGCGCTCGTCTGCGGAAACACGGTCGTCTTCAAGCCGTCGTCTCTCACGCCCGCCTGCGCGACGCGCCTCGTAGAGGTCCTGGTCGAGGCCGGCCTCCCACCCGGCGTCCTGAACATGGTCCACGGGACCGGAGCGGAGACGGGAAACGCCCTTGTCTCTCACCCGGGGATCGACGCCGTGTCTTTTACCGGATCGTGCGATACGGGCGAGGGAATCGAGCAAGCCTGCGGCGCCCTTCACCGGTCCGTCTCGACGGAGATGGGCGGGAAGAACGCCATCATCGTGATGGACGACGCCGACCTGGACCTCGCCGTGGAAGGGGCCGTCTGGGGCGGGTTCGGCACGTCGGGCCAGCGGTGCACGGCCGCCTCGCGCGTCGTCGTCCACGAGAGGGTCCGCGAAGCCTTTGTGGATAAGTTAGTCGGCCGGGCCAAGACCCTGCGGCTGGGAGACGGTCTCGATTACGGGACGGACGTGGGACCCGTCGTGAGCCAGGAGCAGATGAACAAGGTCCTGGACTACATCGAGATTGGAAAGAAGGAGGGGGCAAAGCTCCTCTGCGGCGGACAGCGGGCAATGAAGGGACCGCTCGCGGAGGGATGGTTCGTCGAGCCGACGGTCTTCTCGGACGTCGACCCGAACATGCGGATCGCCCGGGAGGAAATCTTCGGCCCCGTCGTGGCCGTCATCCGGGCGCGGGACCTCGCTCACGCCGTCGAAATCGTGAACGGGACGAAGTACGGCCTGTCGTCGGCGATCTACACGAGGGACGTGAACAACTCGGCCATCGCCGAACGCGACCTGGATACGGGCCTCGTCTACATCAACGCCTCGACGATCGGCGCGGAGATCCAGCTTCCGTTCGGCGGAACGAAGGGAAGCGGAAGCGGCCCGCGCGAGGCCGGCGGGCGGGGCGGCGCTCTCGACTTCTTCACGAAGTGGAAGGTGATCTACCGGGACTTCTCCGGCCGCCTGCAGAAAGCCCAGATCGACAGGGGATGAATCGGTGAAACGGTGAATGGGTGAATAGGTGAATAGGTGAATAGGTGAATGGGTGAATCGGTGAAACGGTGAAACGACCGATCGACAACTACGCCTTTGTGCCTTTGCGCCTCCGTGCCTTTGTGCCTATGTGCCTTTGTGCCTCTGTACCTCCGTGCCTCTGCGCCTCCGTGCCTCCGTGGCGTCCTTCCCAGGGAATCTCATGACGGACCTCGTCTCCCGCTCTAAAGCGGTCATCGCCCCGTCGCTCGCCTTCGTGACCGACATCCACGCGGTCAAGGCCGAGGGCGTCTGGATCACCGCCGCCGACGGGAAGCGGTACCTCGATTTTTCCTCCGGCCTCGCCGTCGCCAACATCGGGCACAACCATCCCGCCGTCGCCGCGGCGGCCAAGGCCCAGATCGATTCGTTCATCCATACGAGCGACGTCTACCGGACCGAGCCGATGGTCGCCCTGGCCGAGAAGATCGGGACGATCGCCCCGCCGGGCCTCGCCTCCTGCTTCTTCTCCAACAGCGGCGCCGAGGTCGTCGACGGGGGAGTCAAGCTCGCGCGCTTCGTCACGGGCCGCCAGGGGATCATCTCCTTCACCGGCGCGTTCCACGGCCGGACGCTCGGCGCCGTCTCGCTCACGACATCGAACGTGAAGTACCGCAGGCGGTCCCATCCCCTCCTCCCCGCCGTCTACCACGCCGACTTCCCGTACTGCCTGCGCTGTCCGGTCTCGCGCGACCGCGACGCCTGCGGCCTCGAATGCCGCGCCGATCTGGAGCGGATCTTCAAGACGGTCATTCCGCCGGAAGAAGTCGCCGCCGTCATCATCGAGCCGATCCAGGGCGAAGGCGGCTACATTCCCGCGCCGGCGGAGTACCTGGCCTATCTCCGCGAGACGTGCGACCGGCACGGGATCATGCTGATCTTCGACGAGATCCAGTGCGGGATGGGGAGAACGGGCCGGTTCTTCGCGTGCCAGGGCGCGGACGTCGTTCCGGACGTCCTGTTGATCGCCAAGGGGATCGCGTCGGGGTTTCCCCTTTCGGTCATCGTTGCGCCGCGGGAGACGATGGAGAAGTGGACGGCCGGCGCCCACGGGACGACGTTCGGGGGAAACCCCGTCGCCTGCGCCGCGGCCCTGGCCACGATCGACGTCATCGAGCGGGAGGGGCTTCTCGACCGCGCCGTTTCTCTCGGCCGCCGGGCGGCGGGGAGGCTCGTCGATCTGTCGCAGCGCTTTCCCGTCATCGGGGACGTCCGGGGCCCCGGCCTCATGATCGGGATCGAATTCGTGAAGGAGGACGGCTCGCCCGCCCCCGAAGCGTGCAGGAACGTCCGCGCGGCCTGCGAACAGCGGGGGCTCGTCCTGATCGACTGCGGCCGGGACAAGCACGTCATCCGCTTCATCCCGCCCCTCGTCACGACGGACGCCGAAATGGACCAGGCCCTGGAGATCGTCGAGGAGTCCCTGAAGGAGTTCCAGAGATGAACCGCAGAGAGCGCAGAGACCGCAGAGAAGAGCGGGAGAGACTCGTCCTGAAAGGGAAGGAGAAAGACGTCCTCCGCGCCCTCCGCGTCCTCTGCGGTGAACCAGCATGACCGTTGAAAAGGGAAACGGGCGAATCCGCATCGTGATTCTCGGCGCCGCCGGGCGCGACTTCCACAACTTCAACGTCTTCTTCAAGCGCCGGCCCGAATACGACGTCGTCGCGTTCACGGCCGCGCAGATCCCGGGCATCGCGGGCCGCGTCTATCCTCCCGAACTCGCCGGGCCGCTCTATCCGGACGGCATCCCGATTCTCGGTGAGGACCGCCTCGCCGACCTCGTCCGCGAGCGCGGCGTCCACCGGGTCGTCTTCGCCTACAGCGACGTCTCGCACGAGCACGTCATGCACGCGGCGTCGAGGGCCCTCGCGGCCGGCGCGGATTTCTGGATCCTGGGGCCCGGATCGACGATGCTGAAGGCCAGGATCCCCGTCATCTCCGTGTGCGCCGTCCGGACGGGCGCGGGGAAATCTCCCGTCACACGGTACGTCCTCGGCGACCTCGCCCGGCGGGGCCGAAAGGCCGTCGTCGTCCGCCACCCGATGTCTTATGGAGAGCTGTCCGCTTCGGATTCCGTCCAGAAGTACGCCCGGGTCAAGGACCTGGACAAGGCCGGTCTCACGATCGAGGAGAGGGAGGAGTTCGAACCGATCGTCGCCCAGGGCGGGACCGTGATGGCGGGGATCGACTACGAGGCCGTCCTTTCCGCCGCGCAGAAGGAGGGGGACATCATCCTGTGGGACGGGGGGAACAACGACTTCCCGTTCCTGCGGCCGTCTATCGAGATCGTCGTGGCCGATCCCCTTCGGGCGGGCGACGAGCTCCGCTTCCACCCCGGAGAGACCAACCTCCGCAGGGCGAACGTGGTGGTCGTCTCCAAGGTCGCCTCGTCGCCGCCGGAGAACGTGGCCCGGGTCGAGGAGAACGTCCGGCGCGCGAACCCCGAGGCGAGGATAGTCCGGATGAACCTCGCGATCCGGGCGCTCGGGATCAAGAAGTTCAAGGACAAGCGCGTCCTGGTCGTGGAGGACGGCCCGACGCTCACGCACGGCGGGATGGGCTACGGCGCGGGGACGCTCGCCGCACGGGCCGCCGGCGCCGTGATCGTCGATCCCCGCCCCCACGCAGTCGGCATGATGAGGCATTCGTTCATCGCCCATCCCCACCTGGGAAACGTCCTCCCCGCCATCGGGTACTCCCCCGCCCAGATCGAGGACCTCGCCGCGTCCATCCGGCGCACGCCGTGCGACGCCGTCGTCGCGGCGACCCCGATCGACCTGGCGCGGGTGGTGAGAACCGACAAGCCCGTCATCCGCGTCTCCTACGACGCCGTGGACGCCGGCCGGCCCACGCTGGCCGATGCGCTGGACGCGTTCTTCAAGGAGCACGGGGGGTGAAGAGGCTCGTCGTCGCTCTGGGCGGGCACGCCCTCATCCGCCCCGGCGAGCGGGGAACGATCGACCAGCAGTTCGCCCACATGCGCGAGGCCGTCGCCCCCGCGGCCCGGCTGATCCGGCGGGGATACCAGGTCGTCTTCACGCACGGAAACGGCCCCATCGTCGGAACCCTTCTTCTCCAGACCGAGGCCGCGCCCGAGCGGGCCGCCCCGATGCCCCTCTACGTCTGCGATGCCGAGTCGCAAGGGGAGATCGGCCTCCTCATCCAGCAAACGCTGGAGAACGAGATCGGCCCGGACCTCCCGATCGCCGCCGTCGTCACGCAGGTCCTCGTCGATCCCGCCGACCCGGCCTTCTCGAAACCGACCAAACCCGTCGGACCGTTCTATGCGGAAGAGGAAGCGCGCGCTCTCGCCGCCGACCGGGGATGGACCATCCGCGAGGACGCCGGCCGCGGGTGGCGCCGCGCCGTCCCGTCGCCGCGCCCGCTCCGCATCGTCGAGGAGGAGGTGATCCGCCGGATGGTGGAGGCGGGCATCGCCGTCATCGCGGCGGGCGGCGGCGGCATCCCCGTCATCCGGAGCGAGACCGGCCTTCTCCGCGGCGTGGACGCAGTGATCGACAAGGACCTGACCGCGGCCCTGCTCGGCCGCGCGGTCGGCGCGAGCGCCCTCCTGATCGGAACGACCGTCGAGCAGGTTTGCACGGAATACGGGAAACCCAACGAAGTCCCCATCGGCGCCATGACCGTCAAGCGCGCCAGGTCCTATCTGGAGGCGGGCGAGTTCGCCCCGGGGAGCATGGGCCCCAAGATCGAGGCCGCGATCGCCTTCCTGGAAAGCGGCGGCCGGATGGTCGTAATCACGACTCCGGACAAGATCGAAGCCGGCCTCGAGGGAAAGGCCGGCACGCGAATCGTGGGGTAGGGCTATGAGCGTTCTGTCCCGCCTTCTCTTTCCTCTCGCCCGCCGGTTCATCGCCGGGAACACGGTCGAGGACGCCCTCGCCGCGGCGCGGACGCTTCACGCGCGGGGATTTGCTTCGATTCTGGACTTCCTGGGAGAGCACGTCCGCCGGGAAGAGGACGCGAAGACGGCCGCCCGCGCGTACGAGGCCCTCGTCGAGCGCCTCGCGGCGGACGGCCTGGACGCCATGATCGCCCTCAAGCCGACGCATCTCGGCCTGGAACTGGGAGAGGCGTTCTGTCTCGGGCTCCTTGAAACGGTGACCGGGCACGCCGTTCTCCGCGGCATCCGCGTCGGAATCGACATGGAAGACTCATCCACGACGGACGCCGCGCTTGCCGCCTACCGGAGGCTGAACGGCAAGTTCCCGGGAAGCGTCCAGATCGCCCTCCAGGCCCGGCTCAAGCGAAGCGCGGCGGACCTCTCCGGCCTGATCGCCGAAGGAGCCTCCGTCCGCCTCGTCAAGGGCGCGTACAAGGAGCCCGCGACGATCGCCTATACGCGGATGAGAGAGATCCGGAAGAACTTCCTCGATCTTCTCGAACGGCTCCTGCGGGAGGGGCGTGACACGGCGGTCGCCACGCACGACGCCGTTCTGCTGCGTGAAGCGAAAGAACGCGTCCGACGCCTGAATGCCCCGCCCGAAAAGGTCGAGTTTCAGATGCTCCTCGGCATCCGCCCCGACCTCCAGCACCGGCTTCTCGCGGAGGGGTACAGAGTCCGGATCTACATCCCCTTCGGGGCCGAGTGGCTCCCGTACACCCTCCGCCGCGTCCGGGAGCGCCCCTGGTACCTCTGGCTCGCCCTCCGGTCGATCCTTCACCCTCACCCGTACCGGCGCACGATCTCCTCGCCGGCCCGTTGAACGGCCTCGCGGAGGCTCTTCGGGCGGATCGCCTCCGCCTCGCCCCCGAACGACGTCACCCACGCCGCGAGCTCCGGCGTGACGGCCACTTTCAGCCTGAGCCGGAGGCGCTTCCGGGGGAGTTTCTCGATCGCCTGGCTCGGGTGCCAGATCTTTTCCCCGACCCACGCGGCCGTCCGCGGCTCGAAGACAAGATCCACCTCCTCCGGCGCCCCCCGCATCGCGCCGAAGGCGTCCTTCATGAACTCGCGGTAGCGGGGGCAGGATTTGAACCTGCGGCCTTTGGGTTATGAGCCCCAAAAAAGGCATTGTAGACGACCGACTTGAAGAGGCCTTATCGTTCGTAATATCCTGTAAATACAACATATTATGGTAATACATCGAGTCAACTCTACGCCCGTTAAGACCACCAGGTGCATAGAAAAATGGGTCTACTGGGCTGGCATTGGGTTTACATGCTGTTGTAAACGTTTTTACGTATATTTCGTGGCCTTCTCCCACGAAAAAGCGCGTGCCCGCGCAAATCCGCCCGGGCAAGTCCGCCGCCCATTCTCGGCGATCTGCCGCTACCAGGCCAAGATTGGGGGCAGTAGATGAAACCCGTGCGATCGGCCGGCGAACGGCGGGCCGCGTTGGGGCCGTGCAAACCCTACACCGCGTAGACGGTCGGCCATCGGCGTGATCCATGGCCCTCGATTTGCCCCTCTATTTGCGGTTGACACCATGTATGCCTTTCCCTAATCTAAAGCCATGCCCACTCTCGAAGAACGAGTCGCATACTTGGAGGGAAAGGTCGGCGACATCGCCCGGCTGGATGCCGACGTGCGCGACGTGCGAGACGCGATCGCCCACCTGGACCAGAAGTTCGACGCCCGCATCGACGCCTTGGACAAGAAGTTCGACACTCGCATCAACGCTCTGGACCAGAAGTTTGACTCCCGCTTTGGCATCGTCGACTCCCGCTTCAACGCCCTGGATCAGAAAATCGACCGCTTGTATCTTTTCGTTCTCGGCACTCTCGCCGCCTCCATCGGATCGCTCATCGGCGTCATCCTTACCCTCATGCGCCTGCCCCGGTAGGGGTATCGGGCGCCATGAATGGCGCCCCTACAACGGGCGAACACACAGGTTCGCCCCTACATGGGCGCGGCACCGCCGTGCCCCTACGAGGGCGAATGCAAGATTCGCCCCTACGGTTTCTCCCCATTTTACCCATTCACCCATTCACCTATTCACCGACTCACCGGGCTTTGCTCCTTTTACCCATTCTCCCCTGCCCGCGGCAGGCAGGCATTCACCGACTCACCGTTCTTTGTTCCTTCTCCACCCACACGCGCACGTGGGCGATGCCGAAGTGGTCGTCGCGCCAGGCGACAAGGCCGATGATGACGTGCTCGCCGGGCGGAAGCTTCGCCGGGTCAATGATCCAGTTGAAAGGTACATATCCGGAAAGGAATCGCTCCACCATGACGCCGTCCACATAGATGAAAACGGAGACGCCGCCAGCACCTTGGCCCTGAAATAGGCCGCCCGTGGTATCCTGAATCCGGCTCCTTTCCGCAGCCCCAGACCGTTCACGGAGGAACCCCTTGCCATGGCCGGCTTCTCTCGCCTCCTCTCCACGCTCCTCCGGCTCGCACTCGACGCCGCAAGCCTCCTGGGGAGCCTCCTGCGCCCCCGCGCTTCCCTCGCCGCCGAGAACCTCTTCCTCCGGAAACAGCTCGCGCTCTTTCAGGAACGCAAGGTCAGACCACGGCGGGCGGATGGAGTAACACGGCTCGGCTTGGTGTTGCTGTCACGCTTCTTCGACTGGAAGGACGCCCTTGTCGTCGTGAAGCCGGGAACGCTGATCCACTGGCACAAACAGGGGTTTCGTATTTTCTGGAGATGGAAGGTCGGGCGCGGCCGGCCGCCCCTTCCCCCAAACCTGCGGGAGTTGATCCGGGCCATGGCGCGTGACAACCCATCCTGGGGCGAGGAGCGGATCGCGGCGGAACTGTCCCTGAAGCTCGGGACTCGGGTCTCGGCGCGGACGGTGAGGAAGCATATGCCGAGGAGCACAGGCCCCGGCTCGCCGGGGCGAGCCGGGATCGATCGGGAGCGGTGGGGAAGCTTTGTCCGAAACCATGCCAGCCCGGATTATTCGTGAATGCCGTCACGAAACGGCCGAGACCGCCGCCCGCCGGGGCTTTTCGCAAGTGAGGCCGACGCAGGCATACTTTCAGTCTGTCGAGGAGGCCGAACGAG
>Ga0154722_1108_pt1 | contig 17771 bp, 16 predicted proteins | sample Rifle2008BG16ft_FD_105730 | JGI IMG/M metagenome (GOLD analysis project Ga0154722, IMG submission 105730) | Nitrospirae bacterium RBG_16_64_22 | reverse complement strand
GCCCAAGTGGGAAGCGATGAACAACATGGGGCCGTTCGAGAACTTCCTCAAGCTCGTGGGGAAGGTGCCTTCCGACATGAAGAAATGCAATAAGTAGGCAGGCTCGTCATCCTGGAAGGAAACAGGTCGCTCGATTGTTCTCTCAGGCAGCACCCTCCGGAGAACAGCTCCGGTCTTTCCCCCATGCCTCTAATGGGGGAAAGACCTTCTTTTTCCGGGCCGCTTGAGGAGCCGGGCGCTTTGATTATGGTCCGATAACCGATCCGGGTGGATGCCCCGCCCCCGGGCGAACAAAGGAGGGTCTCAATGACAGAAAAGAAGAAACGTCTTGCGCTCATCGCCTCGAAAGGGACGATGGACATGGCCTACCCGCCGCTGATCCTGGCGTCTACGGCGATCTCCATGGACATGGAGGCCGGGATCTTCTTCACGTTCTACGGCCTGGACATCATCAACAAGAACAAGTACCGGTCGCTCAAGGTGCCGCCGATCGCCAACCCGGCGATGCCCGTTCCCATGCCGAACATCCTGGGGATGCTCCCGGGAATGACCGCCATGGCGACGATGATGATGAAGTCGTGGATGAGAAAGCAGAAGGTCGCGACGATCCCCGAACTCCTCGACATTTGCCGGGAAGGCGGGGTACGGCTCTTCGGCTGTCAGATGACGCTGGACGTTATGGGTGTCAAAAAGACCGATCTCGTCCCCGGCGTCGAAGTCTGCGGCGCGGCGGCGTTCCTCGAGTACGCGTTGGACGCGAACATCTCCCTGTTCGTCTAGGTTTTTGTCTTCCGTGGTCCGGCTCCTCCGGCGGGGGAGCCGGACCGTCTCTCCGCCCCGAAAAAGCCCCGAAAAAAGTTGTGGGAATTCTCGCGAGGTCTGGTATTCTTATCGCCCACAAACGGGGTTTGGCGGAGATTCGTCAACCTTTTCACACAGGAGGCCGTGCCGTGTATGAATTGAAGAGAAGGATCGGGGTGTGTGCGATTCTGTTTATGGGGGTCTCGCTCGCGGGCGTGCCGGCGTTCGCCACGAACGGCGTCAACATGATCGGCGTGGGCGCCAAGAACGAAGGAATGGGCGGTGCGGGCGTCGCCACGCTCGACGACTTCAACGCCATGAACAAGAACCCGGCGACGCTCACGCTCGTGGGCACGCAGGCGGGGTTGGATGTCGCCATCCTGATGCCGCGTCTCCATCACAAGGACGGAATGGGGAATGACAAGGACGCGGAGTCCATCAACTACTACATGGCCAACGTCGGCTTCGTGAACAACGACAAGAAGTCGCCGCTTGCCTGGGGCGTCGGGATCTTCGCCCAGGGCGGCATGGGCGCGCATTTTAAGGATATCAAGACCGCCTTCGGCACGACGGACGAGACCTACTCCAAGATCGAGTTCGGGAAGCTGGTCCCGGCCGTGGCCTACCGGGCGACGCCGGAGCTCTCGGTCGGCGCCTCGGTCGGGATCGGATATTCCCGGCTCCAGGCGAAGCTGTTTCCCAATACGGTCGTTATGGCCGCCGGGTTCATGGGATTCGACCTGAAGACGGTCGATGACCTGGGATACAACGGCAAGGTCGGCGTGAACTACCAGGTGAACAAGATGGTGTCCGTCGGCGCCCAGTATACTTCGGCTACCAAGTTCACGTACGACGGCGGGAAGATCGCCGTCAAGGGGCTCGGCGAGTACGATGCCGAGGTGAAGGGGTTCGGCTGGCCGAGCGAATACGGCGTGGGCGTGGGCGTCAAGCCGATCGACAACCTCACCGTCGCCGTGGACGTGACCCGGATGAACTGGAAGAACGCGGTGAAGACGGTCAACGTCGTTCCCAAGAGCGCTCCCGGGTTCACGAGTGACGGATACGCCTTCAACCTGAACTGGAAGAACCAGACCGTCTACGCGCTGGGTCTCGACTACAACATCATGAACTACAATATCCGCGCCGGCTACAATTACGGAAAGAACCCGGTTCCGAACGATTCGATGAACCCGCTCTTCCCGGCGATCCAGGAACAGCACATGACGCTCGGGTTCGGCTGGACGACGGGTCCCTATACGGTGGACGTGGGATACGCATACGGCCTCGAGAAAGAGGTCACGTACACGAACACGACGGGCATGTTCGGCTCGAACACGACGACGAGCATGCACCAGCACGGGCTTCATGTTCAGGGGATCTATAGGTTCTAGTCGACCGCGAGACCCCCTCGCCTGATCACGCCGAGTTTGTCATCGGGGGCGCGGTATGCCGCGCCCCCGATGTTTTGTGGTATCCTACGTCATGACCATTCGCGTTGCTCTGCCCCGGGACGTTCCCGCCATCTACAATCTGCTCAAGGGGTATGCCGAGAAGGAGCTCCTTCTTTCCCGCTCATACAGCGAGCTGTATGACTGCGTCCGGGACTTCCGCGTGGCGGAGGAAGAGGGGAGAGTCATCGGGACGGCGGCCCTGCACGTGACTTGGGAAGGGCTGGCCGAGCTCAGGTCGCTGGCTGTGGAGGAGGAATTCACGGGCCGGGGCATTGGCCGGAATCTCGCCGGCGCCTGCCTGGCCGACGCCGGCGCGATGGGAATCGGCAGGGTGTTCGTGCTGACCTATGTGCCGGAGTTTTTCCGCAAGCTCGGGTTCAGGAGCGCCGACAAGTCGGAACTGCCCCACAAGGTGTGGGGCGACTGCGTGAAGTGCGTGAAGTTCCCGGACTGCGACGAATCCGCGTTGATTTGGGAAAAGACGGGGAATGGGTAGCCCGGCGGACTGTCAACCCGAAATCCCGGGCCTGTACGTTTCCGTCCCTTTCTGCAGGGGGAAGTGCCGATACTGCGCGATTCCCACTCGCGCAACGGCCCTTCCGCCGGCGGAACGGTATCGAGACGCGCTCAAGCGCGAGGCGGCCGCCGCCCGCAGGCCGTCATCAGGGTTCGGATCGATCTATTTCGGCGGGGGAACGCCTCTCACGCTCTCGGCGGCTGTCCTCGGGCGGATCCTGGAAGACATTCGGGGGATATTCCCGCTCGTAGAAGGCGCGGAGGTCACCCTTGAGGCCAATCCGGGCGTCCTGGGCCGCGGCGACCTGGAACTTCTCGCGGCCGCGGGTTTCAACCGGCTGAGTCTTGGCGTCCAGTCCCTCGACGACGAGGAACTTTCGTTTCTCGGACGGATCCATACGTCCGGCGATGCGCTCCAGGCCGCCTCCTGGGCGAGGTCGGCTGGATTCCGGCAAGTGGGCGTCGATCTGATCTACGGTTTCCCGGGGCATACGATCCACCGGTGGCGTCGGACGCTTGACCGCGTTCTCTCGTTCGATCCCGATCATCTCTCCATCTACGCTTTCACACTGGAGCCGGGGACGTATTTCCAGACCGCCGTCCGGGAGGGCCGGGCCCGGCTGACGGGAGAGGCTGTCATCCTTGCCATGGATAAGGCGGCGAGGGAAAGGCTGGCGAAGGCCGGGTACGAGTACTACGAGATCTCCAACGCGGCGCGCTCGGGAGCCGTTTGTCTGCACAACCTTCGGATTTGGCGGGGAGGGGACGTGCTGGGTCTTGGCGCGGCGGCACATTCGCTCGTTTCCGGGCGGCGATGGCGGAACATCGCGGACGCCGGCGCGTACATGAAAGCCGTCGAGGAGACAGGATCGGGGGCCGTCGGAACCCATCTCGTGGACAGAGAAGGAGAGATCCTGGAGCGACTGCTGGGCGGTCTCAGGCTCGACGAGGGTATTCCGTTCTCGATCCTTCCGAACGGGGACGAGCGGTTTGAGGAATCGATTCACTCGCTCGTGACGGACGGTTTTCTCGAAACGGCGGGCGGAAACATCCGCCTGGGTCCACGGGGGCGGCCGGTCGCCGACAGCGTGATCCTGGAAGTCGCGGCCGCGCTCGCGCCTTAGCAGGATGATGAAAAAGTCCATCCATGGCTTTTTCAGCCACGACTTGGCCGAAGTGAATTCGTCCAAGTCTTATCCCGCCTGGGCGGGACTTGACTTTCCAAGTCAAGAAATTTGGCAACCATCCATGGATTGCGCAGCAGGGTGTTTTTCAACACCCTGCCAGATCGGTTGACCGGGAACCGGTCATTCCTATAAACTTTTTTGGATTGGGAGGCCGAGTGGTCAAGAAGATCCGCCGAAGAGTTGAGATTACGTCCGAAACGCTCATGGCTTTTCCCATGGTTCTTCCCCTGGCCGTCGTGGCGGGGGAGGGCAGGAAGGCCGCGCCGTTCGGCTCGGTTTCTCCCTCCTGGCGGTTGACCGATTTCTTCGAGGAGCATTTCGGCCTGGAGGTCTTGGCGGGAAACCGCGCGATGGACGTTCGAGACTACGCGGCGTGGGACCTCAAGAACCGGCCTTCGGAGATCGTGAGCGTCCACGGGGAAGCGAAATCGATTCCGATCCCGATTCCGGAGGGGGACGCGCCGCCGGCCGACTTCCGGGTAGGAATCGTTCCGTGCGTGGCAGTCCTCACCCGCGACAGGAAAAAGGACTTCGCGCGGCTGGCCGAGGAAGGCTTCGACGAGGTGTCCGGGACGGTCCTCAAGAGGATCCTTGAGGAAGGAATGGGGCTGGTCCCCGGCCTCGACCGGGTCTTCTTTCTTCCGCCGATCCACGCCCGTGTCCTGGACAAGGCGCTTGCGCATCTCGAGGCCGTCGTCCATGACGCCTGCCGGGGGTCCGGGCTGCCCGTTCCGGGTCCGTTTCCGAGCGTTTCGCAAGCCGTCATGCGCGACATCCCCGAAGGAGAGGTCGTCCGTCCGTCCACGCCTCCATCCTGAGAGCCATTCCGATGACCCCTCTCATGAATCGAAGCGCTTTCCGACTCGCCGTTATTATCGCCGCCGGTCTCCCGTATGCGGCCGTTGCTCCCGCTTATGGCGAGGCGAAAGCGCCCGCCGGCGTCCGCCTCAATCCCGGCCAGATCCTCGAAAGCGTTCTCCCGATCGAAACGGGCGGGACGGGCACCCTGACCGTTCAGCTCCGACTGCTTCCCGAGGGGACGTATTCGCTCATCCTGGATCCCGACATTCCCGAATGCGCCTACGAGGTGGCGGGCAACCTGTTTCCGCCGACAAAGATGGTCCGCGGCCGGGCGATCATTCAAGTCACGTCGAAGGCGGTGAAGAACGGCGAGGTCCATGTGCGCGTTCGCAAACGCCTTCCGGGCGTCCCGGCCGCGGAAACGGACGCAATCGCGCGGGACGGCGAACTCGTCGTTACGATCCGGGGCACGGGGATGGCGTTCCGGACGAAGAGCGGGGCGACGGAGGGTCTTTGTTCCGTTGGGGGAGACTGGCTTCGCGAGGTCCCGTTTCGTTTCATGGCGACGGCCTGGGTCGTTCCAGAGGGCGGCGACGCCCGGCACCGGACGGTCGAGACACAGCCCGCCGGCTTCGTCCTCGATCCATCGGTCGTTCCGGAGCATGCCGTGACGGCGGGGCGCTACCGGTCGAAAGGAACCGACGTTCCGTACGAGGTGGACGTGTTGCACGAGAAGGGCGGGATGTTCCAGGGCGTCATGAGCGCCCCGGCGCCCGCGAGAGGGAAGTTCGCGTTCGCGCCGGGCGAGTTGATCTTCCGGATGTGGCCGACGGGGAAATCGCACGGTTTCGCGGGCGGCCACCGAATGAGAGTCGGCCGCTCCGAGGAGGAATGGCGCGCGGCGAACTTTGTCGTGGACGACGACAAGATCGTTGTGGAGACCTCGGGCCTTCGATGGACGCTCGATCTGGTCAAGGCGGCGCCCAGGAAGGCGGTAGAAGAGAAGCCCGGCTTCGATCTGTCCGGGACGTGGGGAATTACGATCCGGGACGAACAGTCCGCGGCGGCAAGCCGCGGTCCGGCTCACGTCTCACAGACGCAGGGGAAGATCGTTCTCCGCTATGGACCGGGATTTCAATCCGTGCTGACGGGGACGTACAAGGGGAACCGGGTCGACTTCCAGGGGCGTGACGCGGACGGTGTTTCGGGTTCCGGCTACCTGGTCGTCGCGGCGGACGGGAAGAGTCTTGAGGGTCGCTGGCGTCGCGACGACGGGATGTCGTCGGCGTCGATCCAATTGTCGCGTTTCTGACTTATGATCTGTGTCATGGCGCTCTCGCGGGCTTTCTGCGAAAAGAGGGGACAATTGCGTCCCCCCCCGTGCACCATCATCCTCACGTGACGAATAACCCGGTGTTTGCCGCCCGCCGTTGCGCGGCCGCCGCCCCAGGCAGAGGAGGAACGTCCATGGATCGCAGAGGAAAGCGGATGTCCGCGGTACTCGGAGTGGCGCTGGGGGCCGCTTTGCTGGCCCTGTTGCCGCCCGTCCCCGCCGGAGCCCAGGCCCCGGCCGCCCCCACAGTCGCACCCCAGGAATTCGAAAAGGCCAAGCAGATCTATTTTGACCGTTGCGCCGGGTGTCACGGCACGCTCCGAAAGGGAGCGACGGGCCCGAGCCTTCTTCCGGAAAAAACGCGGAAGATGGGGACGGAGACGCTCAAGGCGTTCATCACCTTCGGGACGCCGGGCGGGATGCCGAACTGGGGACAGCAGGGGATCCTGTCGGAGGCGGAGAGCGACCTGATGGCCCGCTACATCCAGATCGACGCGCCCCAGCCGCCGGAGATGTCGCTTGGCGACATGAAGAAATCGTGGAAGATGATCGTCCCGCCCGCCCAGCGCCCCAAGAAGCCCGAGCACAATCTGGACTGGCAGAACTTCTTTTCGGTCACGCTCCGTGACGCGGGCCAGGTGGCGATCATCGACTCGAAGTCCAAGGAGATCGTGAGCATCGTCGACACCGGCTTCGCCGTCCACATCTCCCGGATGTCCGGCTCGGGCCGGTACGTCTACACGATCGGCCGCGACGGGAAGGCGACGGTCATCGACCTGTGGATGAAAAAACCCGACAAGGTCGCCGAGATCAAGGCGTGCGCGGACGCCCGGTCGATCGACACGAGCAAGTACAAGGGGCCGAAGGGCAACTTCATGGACAAGTACGCCATCGTCGGATGCTACTGGCCGCCGAACTTCTCGATCCTCGACGGCGAGACGCTCGAGCCGCTCAAGATCGTTTCGACCCGCGGATATACGGTCGACACCAAGGAGTTCCATCCCGAGCCGCGCGTGGCCTCGATCGTGGCGTCGCACAGGGATCCGTCCTGGATCGTGAACGTGAAAGAGACGGGACAAATCTGGATCGTGGACTACGCCGATCTTGTGAACCTGAAGATCACCCAGATCGAAGGGGTTCCGTTCCTGCACGACGGCGGCTGGGACGCGACGAAGCGGTACTTTATGGTCGCGGCCAACATGCGGGACAAGATGGTCGTCGTCGACTCGCATACCAAACAGCTCGCGGCCGTCATCAACGTGGGCGCCAAGCCCCATCCCGGCCGCGGCGGCAACTGGCTCGACCCGAAGTACGGGCCGGTGAACGGGACGGTCCACCTGGGCGAGGGGAAGCTCTCCGTCTGGGGGACCGATCCACAGAAGCATCCCCAGTATGCCTGGAAGGTCGTGCGTGACGTGACGCTCCTGGGCGGCGGCAGTCTGTTCATGAAGACGCATCCGAAGAGCGGGTGGATCTGGGTGGACCACGCCCTGAATCCGGATCCCAAGGTCCAGCGGAGTATCTGCGTCATCAACAAGAAGACGGGCGACAAGACGGCCAAGTGCTGGGAGGCGGCGGACCACGGGCGCGCCGTCCATTTCGAGTACAACAAGGAGGGGACGGAGGTCTGGGTGAGCATCTGGGACAGGAAGGACAAGCAGAGCGAGATCGTCGTCTACGACGACAAGACGCTCAAAGAGGTCGCCCGGATTAAGGACCCCCGGCTCGTGACGCCCACGGGCAAGTTCAACGTCTATAACACGATGAAGGACATCTATTAGTCTGAATCGGTTCCGGTTGACGAAGGGCGAGGCCCGGTTTCCGGGCCTCGCCCTTTTGTCGTCCGGCAGGCGGATGCCTGCCCCCCGTTCGACTTATTTCTTGAGAGCCTCGATGATCGCCCGCGCGGTATCCCCGCTCGATTGCGGGTTCTGGCCGGTAATGAGTCGGCCGTCTTGTTCGACATGGCTGGACCAGTTGGGGCGAACGACGAAGCGAGCGCCCATCTCGCGCAGTTTTGTTTCCAGCAGGAAGGGCATTGCGCCGTCGAGCCCGGCGGCACGTTCCTCGTCGTCCGTAAAGGCCGTGATGGTTTTGCCCGCGACGAGAGGCGTTCCGTTGGACCGTTTTGCGCCGACGAGTCCGGCCGGGCCATGGCAGACCGCCGCGACGACCTTGTCCGCGCCGACGAAGGCTTGCAGCAAACGATGCAGCGCGTCGTTCCCCGGCAGGTCGAACATGGTGCCGTGTCCACCGGGCAGGAAGATCGCGTCGAAATCCTCCGCGTTGACAGAAGCAAGCGGTTTAGTTTGTTGCAGGGCTTGGCGCGCCTCCGCCCAGGCGCTCGCCGCTTCTGACTTCGGTTCACTGCGCGGGTCAATCGGCGCGGCTCCGCCGCGCGGGCTGGCGACCGCCACCGCGAGACCCCCGCTTTTGAATTCCACGTAGGGCAACGCGAATTCTTCGAACCAAAGCCCGGTTGCGCGGTCGGCATCGATACGGTCGTGGCTCGTGACGACCATCAAGATTCTCTTGTGCTTCTTCTCCGTGATCATTGAAACGCCTCCTTAGTTTTCGGTGAAATCGATTGTCGCGCGTGCGCCTTCCGGCGGCCGGCCCGGCGGAAGCGTTTTTCTTGATTGAGATGATAAGGGCGTTTGGGTTATAAGGAAAATCAGAAAAATGCAGATAAAGTATAAATATATTTATGATTGATCTTGAGTGGCTTCGCAGTTTCGCGGCGATTTACCGCCTCGGGACGGTATCGAGCGCGGCGGGCGCTCGATACCTGACGCAGCCCGCCGTCAGCCAGCATCTCGCCGCCCTGGAAGCCGCGATCGGCCAATCCCTCTTCGTCCGGACGTCGCGGCGGATGGTGCCGACCGAGCGCGGCAAAGAACTTTACAGCCGGGTCGCGCAGTCGCTTGATACCCTGGAGCACGTGTTGCGAAGACCGGACGGGGCGGCTCCAGAGAAGCCTATCGTTCGCATAGGGTCGCCGCAGGAGTATTTCTACGAGACGGCGCTCCCGCGCCTCGCGGGTGCGACGTGCCGTCTATGGGTCGAGTTTGGTCCGACGCCGGAGCTGTTGGAACGGTTGGAGCGGGGCGAGCTGGATTTGGTCATTGCCACCCAGCGCCTGTCGACAAGAGGGATTGAATACGGCAAGGCGGCCGACGAACGGTTCGTTCTGGTCGGGTCTCCGGAAAAAATGCGCTCCGGCGGCCGCCGCCCGCGGCCGGCGAACCTGGACCAGGTGGAAAGGTGGCTGGGCGGTTTGGACTGGATCAGCTACGGCGTCGAACTGCCGATCATCAGGCGCTTCTGGCAGGAAGTGTTTCACCGGCGGCCCGAGATCCGGCCCGTGCTCGTCATCCCGAGTCTCCACGCGATCCTGAAGGCGGTCGAGCTTGGGTACGGCGTGAGTCTGTTGCCCGACTATCTGTGCCGGGGCGCGGTTTCGGCGGGCCGCTTACGTGAGTTGTGGAAGCCGCCCATGCCGGTTGCCAACGAGCTGTGGCTTGCCTGCCGCAAGACCGATCTCCATCGGGACGAGATCCTGCGTCTTCGAGAGCGGCTGGGCGCGGGTTGACGACGCGTGTCCGTTGAAGAACCCCGCCTTGAAAGGCGGGGATTCTCCGACCTCTAAGGTACTTATCGTTATTTGCATTCGTGCGCCTTGACCCCGCCCCAAGGGGCTGGATTGCGGCGCACTTCGCGGTTCGATTTGGCGCTTAGCCGAGGATCTGTTTGACGATCTCGAGCCGGGGTGCGTGTCCCGGAAAAATGGTTTGGAGATTGGGAATGCCGAGGTGGCCGGTGAGAAGCGCCGCGGCCACGTCGCGGAAATCGGTTGTCACGGCGAGATCGCGGCCCTCGTAAAGGTCCTGCGGCCTCAGCCCGGGCCATCTCCCGTAAACTTTTCCTCCGCGAACGCCTCCTCCAAGGACAAAGAAGGCGGTCCCGTGGCCATGATCGGTTCCGCGGTTCCCGTTCTCCCGGGCCGTCCGGCCGAACTCGGTCATCGTGAGGAGGACGACGTCGTCGAGCTTCGTTCCCAGGTCCTTGGCGAACGCGGCGATCCCCCCGGCGAGGTCGGCCAGGCGGTTCGCTAGCTGGCCCCGGGAGCCGCCCTGGTTCACGTGCGTGTCCCATCCGCCGGAATCGACGAACACGGCGATCAGTCCCAGGTCGGCTTTGATGGCCGTTGCCGTTTCCCGCATCGCTTGGCCGAAAGGCGTCTTTGGATAGTTCGCGTCGCTTGCGACGGGAACGCGGGAGAAGTCGAACCGGTTCAGCCGGTCGATGAGCCGGAAGGCGTCGTCGGGTCCTGGGAGGGCTTCCGTTCCCGCATAAAGAGGTTCGAAGGCCATCGCCGTGCCGAAGAGTGTCTTGGCGCGCGGGGAAGTGACGGAAGGCAGAGCGAGGGCTCGGGGGTCGCCCCGCAGTATTCGCGGCATCGTCGATCCGAGCGCAAGACTGCTCAGGGCGGATTGGGGTGGCACGTCAAGCGTCCGGAGCGAACGTCCAAGCCAGCCATCGAATGTCTGCTTGTTTCCGGGCGTGCCGTTTTCCATGTAATCCTGGGCGTCGAAGTGCGACCGTGTGACGTCGTGCGAGCCCACGGCATGGACGACGGCGAGGCGCCTCTCTTTCCAGAACGGATGGAGCGGTCCGAGCGACGGGTGCAGACCGAAGAAACCGTCCAGATCGAGCGCGCCTTCGGTGGAGCCTGGACGGGGGACCGCTATGCCAGGGCGGAGGGGAGCGTGGTGAGGATCGCCGTACGGGACGACCATGGACAGGCCGTCCGCGCCGCCGCGCTGGAAGACGACGACGAGCGTCTTGCCGCGGCGAGGCGTTTCGGAGGACGCGAAGGAAAGGGGAACTGCGCCGGGCCAGCGGGCGGCGAGGATACCGCCTGCCGCGAGGGAGATCTTGAGCAGTTGCCGGCGGCTGATCATGACGCGACTCCTCCTATCGCCGCTGGAACTCTGGTGAGCCCAGGATGAGACCCGAGAGCCGGTTCGGTTCGCCGGGTCCGATTCCATGCTGTTGGGCGGCGGCCGCAACCGTCCGGACGCTTTCCTCGGTGAGTGGAACACCCATGAGCGCGGCGCTCAGAGCGCTGTCGTCCGTTTTGGCCCCGGCGATAAAGCCCGTGTTCAGCCGAGTTCCGGGGAATCGGTTTTCCGCAAGCGCGACGGCGAAGTTCGTCCGCTGAACTATCGCGTTCGATCCTCCCCACGCCTCCGCTGTACTCTTGTACCCTGTCGGCGGTTGGCAGAGGTAGGACGGCTGGCCCATCTCCTTCAGGACGCGGAGAAGCGGGAGCCCTCCGTCGCTCTCCGCACCCGTTGCCCTGAGCGCTGAAGCGACCAGGAAGAAGGGCGTCTTCATCTTGGCCCTCCGCGCCTCCGGAGCCCAGAACTCGGCGGAATGAAGGAGAGTCCTGAGAACGGCTCGGATGTCTCCATCCGTTTCCCGGAACGTCCGGGAGAGTCTTGCGACAAGCGCGGGTGGGGGATCGTCCGAGACGAAATGCACGGCGAGTTTCCGGCTGACATGCTCGGCTGTCTTGGGATGCCGGGCCAGGAGGTCGAGGATCCAGTCTCCTTCCTTGGCGCCGCCCACGGGCGGGATCGTTCGTCCCAGTATCGTCTTCTGACTCCCGTCGTGCATCCGGCCGTTGAAGACGGCTCGAGGGTGTCTCCTCGGTTCCGCGATCGTCCAGCCGGTGAAGGCGAGACCGGCCTGGCGGACGTCCTCCTGAGTGTATCCTCCGTCCACGCCGAGCGTGTGGAGTTCGAGGAGCTCGCGGGCGTAGTTCTCGTTGATCCCGCGGCGCTTCGCCGGACTGGTCTCCTGGCGCGACGGGGGGAGTTCCCGGAACCAACGGGGATGTCGCGACCGGAGGGCCTGACGGCCGGGATCTCCTGTGCCGGCGGGCGGGGGAGCGCCAGCGCTCATCCAGTTGTCCAGATAGAAGAGCATCGCCGGGGACTCGGCGACGGTCCCGAGGAGATCGCGGAAATTTCCCAGGGCGCGTGGGCGGATGACGTCCCGCTCGTATGACGTGACGACCCACGGAAGGATTCCCTTGGCCGCGAAGACGTTGAAGTGGTTGAACCAGAAGTCGGTCATGACTTCCTGAAGCCGGCGTTCCGAGTAGACGGCCCGAAGGAGCTTTGCCTTGGAAAGATCGAGGATGATCTCGTGGCCGGGTCGGCGCCCTCGGGGCCGGGCGTTCTCTGTCCGGTTCTTCGGAGCCGGCGGCGGAAACGCCTCGATGAGTTCGGCGGTTGTCATCTTGAGGGTCTTGAAGCCCTCCAGCCGCTTCTCGAGACCCGCATCGGGAATCGTGTCCGGCGAGAGCTGTTTATCGATGAACTCGTCAATGCCCAACTTGAGGACTTCCGGGATGTCTCCGGGGCGCGGTCCGTACCCGATCCGGTTCAGGAGATGGACGATCGCCGGGTCATCGGAGGGCAGGCCCTTTGTGTCGCGGGTCTCGGCCGCTCCGACGAACGAGACGGACAGGACGAGCAGAAGGAAGAGGACCAGTACCGGAAGGGTGAAAGGGTCGCGGCGCGGTTTCATACCCCCTTCGACCCCAGGGTGAGCCGGAGGTTTAATTGGAGCCTACCTGGAAACGCCGATCCCGTGGTCGAAGACGAGGGAGGTTCCGAGCCAGGCGGCAACGATTACGTGGACGACGCCGACGATTCCGACCGAAATGTAGAAGATGCGCGTCCACGTCGTGAACTTGTTCCGCGTCGCGAGGCGGAAGGCGATCATCAAGGCGAATGTAATGACGGCGCCGGCGGCGAAGCCGCGATGCCGAGCGACACCAGCGGGGGCAAGTTCGACGGCGTTCGTAAAGGATGCCGCGAGAAAGCCCGACGCGGCCGCGAGGACGGCCCCCAGGAGGCCCAGGAAGAGGACGCAGTAACCGGTCTCCCGGAACTTCTCCCACTTCCACGAGACGATTTCCAGTCCGACGGACGCCGTCAGAAGGGCGATCGGGAAGGCGGCGAAAAGGGCGTGGAGGCGGGGGACGGCGTTCATCCGTTTTTCCGGCCGCCGGAAGACGAGGCCAGCGCCGCCGCCGTCTGGATGGCGGCGACGAGGGAACGGGGGTCGGCTTTCCCCTTGCCCGCGATGTCGTAAGCTGTTCCGTGGTCCACGCTCGTCCGTATGAACGGAAGTCCCACGGTGACGTTCACCGCCTGGCCGAACGAAAGCACCTTAACCGGGATGAGACCTTGATCGTGGTAGAGAGCGACGACGACGTCATAGCGTCCTTCCTTCGCCCAATAGAAGACGGTGTCGGGCGAGAGGGGATCCGAGACGTCGATCCCGATCCGCCGAGCCTTCAGGACGGCGGGTTCCAGGATCGCGGATTCCTCTTTGCCGAAAAGGCCGCCCTCCCCCGCGTGGGGATTGAGACCGGCGAGCGCGATCCTGGGGCGGCTGATGCCGAGCGACAGCATGGCTCTATGGGCAAGGAGGATCTTTTCGTGGACTTTTTCGACGGTGAGGCTTGAGATCGCCTTCTTGAGAGGCATATGGATCGTGGCGAGGAGCACGCGGAGACCGCCGCCGACGAGCATCATTCCGTAGTGTTTCGTCTTCGTGAGACGAGCCAGAAGCTCCGTGTGGCCGGAGAATTCGTATCCGGCCGCGTGGATGATCTCTTTGTTGATCGGGGCCGTCACGATCCCGGCCGCGAGGCGGCTTGACGCGAGATCGGCGGCTTCCATGATATATTCCACGGCCGCCTTGGCGGCTTTCTTCCCCGGTATGCCGGGGCGAATTTGGCCTGGACGGAGAAGCCCGAGATCGAGGACGTCGATCTGAAGGGTGGAAGGCGCGAGGCGTTCGAGGTGCTCGATGGCGCGGACGGAGAGGCCTTGGGGGCCGAAGCGGAGCGATTCTCCGAGAACGGAAACGTCTCCCACGACGACCGGCCGGCAGACGCGGTGGACAGCGGGCTGAGCAAGGGCCTTGACGATGATTTCTGGACCGATTCCGGCTGGATCGCCCATCGTGACGGCGAGGATCGGCTTTTCGGTTTTCGGGCGGGCAACGGGCGGCATGGGGGCCTCCTTTCGATGAGACCATTATACGGTGAATAGGTGAATGGGTGAAGCGGTGAGTGGGTGAATCGGTGAATGGGTGAATCGACAAATGTCCGAAACCCAAGTCCCATCTCTCCATGCGGTTGCGGCAAGATGGGTTCCGCTGTATATTCAGGGCGTAAGCGGAGGGAGAGATGTCGATCCTGGCGAAAAGCGAGATCCTCAAGGAGATCGAAGGCGGAAGGATCAAGATCGATCCGTTCGATCCGTCCTGCGTCGGGCCGGCGTCGGTCGACCTTCACCTGGCCGATGTGTTCCGCGTCTTCAAGTCGCTCAGGCGCCCCGTCCCGGTCACCGAGGAGTGCCACTACAAGGAGGTGACGGAAGGTGTCCGAATTCCTCCAGGCGGCAAGCTCCTCCTGATGCCCGGCGAGACGGTCCTCGGGATGACGGCCGAGAAGATCTCCCTCCCGGACGACGTCTGTGGATGGCTGGAGGGGCGGAGCCGTTTCGCGCGGATGGGGCTCCTGGTCCACATCTCCGCCTCCTTCATGCAGCCCGGGATCGCCAACCACCAAGTCCTCGAGATGAGCAACTTCGGTCCGTTCCCGCTCGAGATCGTCCCCGGCACGGCCGTCTGCCAGTTTGTCTTCCAGCGGACGAGCGGCCGGGGGGCCTACCGGGGCGGTTTCGCCGAACAGACCCCCGATCTCTTCCTCTCGGACCTCAACGAACGGGAACGGAAGCCTCCGCCGGAAGGCGGACGATGAGCGAGCCGAGCGTCACCGTCGAGCTGTTCGACGCGGCGGAAATGGACGCCCAGGTCCGCAAGATGGCCCACCAGATCCTGGGCGACTTTCCGGACGAGGAGCGGATCAAGCTCGTCGGGATTCGCCGCCGAGGCGTTTCCGTGGCGGACCGGCTGGCCGCGCACCTGTCGCGGATCACCGGCAGGGGATTCGACCAGGGTGAAATCACGCTCAAACGCTACAGCGACGCCCTGGAAGTCCTGCACCCGGTCCCGGTCCTGACGGAGGCGAAGATCCCGTTCGACGTCGCGGGGCAGTGGATCATCCTGGTGGACGACGTCTTCTACACCGGCCTCACGCAGTGGTCGGCCATCCAGGTCATCCTCAACCACGGTTCGCCCGAGGCCGTGAGGGTTGCGGTCCTCGCGAGCCGGTTGAAAGGCGTGATCCCGATCCACGCCCACTACGTGGGAAGCTACCTCTCCGTTGCCGAGACGGACGTCATCGAGGTCCGCGTCCGGGAGTACGACGGCGAAGAACGGGTTATCCTGACGGGGCGGGGACGGCCCGGCGCGGCGGCCGCTTCCTGAGTTCCGGCGGGACAATGGGCCTTGCGTGTGTTATCATCTTAGAAAAAGCAGTTGAACCGCGGAGCACGCAGAGAACGCAAAGGAGTTCCATGGATGGGAAGACACATCGACCTCGCTAGGCAGGTGAGCAGCAAGACTGCCCGAAAAGATGTTCCTCCGCGGACTCCGCGTCCTCTGCGGTGAGTGAACTGGGGTTTCTAGGATCATTCAAACCCCGCGCGATGCCGCGGCGTGTTGTTTCAGCCTATGGGAGCCTTCTTGGGAAAACAGGGGGAGTCAAACGAAGTGATTATCATTCTCAGACCGGATGTCGATCCGAGCGGACCCGAAATCAAGCAGGTTCTCAGGCAGGCGGAACAATATCCCGGCGTCGAGGCCCGGGTCCACGAGGTCCGCGGCGAGACGCGGTCCCTCGTAGAGGTCTACCTGATCGGCCGGACCGCCGGCGTGCCCAGGGAGGTCTTCGAGGAGATGCCGGGCGTCGAGCGCGTCGTCCGCGTCTCCCAGAAATACCGGATCATCGGACGGCACGAGGGGCAGGTGGAGGCCGTCGGTTTCACGTACAACGGCGTCCGGTTCGACCAGGACGCCAGCCACGTCTTCGCGGGTCTGTGCGCCGTCGACACGAAGGAACACGTGGAGAAGATGATGCAGGCCTGCCAGCAGGCGGGCCTTGTGACAACGCGGATGGGCGCCTACAAGCCGCGGACGAGCCCGTACGACTTCCAGGGGCTCGGGAAGGAATGTCTCCCGTACGTGTTCGAGCTGGCCGGGAAGTACGGCATCCGCGTGATCGCCATGGAGATCACGCACGAAGACCATATCGACGAGATCCGTTCCGCCCTCCGCGCCGCGGGTGATCCGACGGGCGTCATGCTCCAGATTGGGACGCGGAACGCCCAGAACTTCGAGCTTCTGAAGGTCGTGGGCCAGCAGAGGGAATTCCCGGTCCTCTACAAGCGCGGAATGGGGATCACGCTGGAAGAATCGCTCAACGCCTGCGAGTACGTGGCGAGCGAGGGAAACCGGAACATCGTATTCTGCCTCCGGGGAGTCAAGATTCACCTGGGCGAGCCGCACCGCAACTTGGTCGATTTCGCCCACGTGCCGGTCGTCAAGCGTCTCACGCGGATGCCGGTCTGCATCGATCCGTCCCACTCCGTGGGAAGACGAGACCGCGCGCCCGACGGCATTCTGGACATCTTTCACGTCACGGCCCAGGGGCTCATCGCCGGGGCCAACATGGTGCTCGTGGACTTCCACCCGGCGCCGGAAAAGGCCCTTTGCGACGGCCCGCAGGCCCTCCTCCTCGAAGAGCTGGGGACGTTTCTCGAGGACGCGGCGATCGTGCGTCAGGCCTACGAGCGGCGGAAGGCCCTCGCAATGGCTCAGGTGGGAAAGTAGATTGCGGATTGTGGATTGCGAAGGACTGCCGCCTAACCCGGACTCCTTATCCGGGCAAGGATCTCGCGCGTCGCTTTCGACTGGTTGAGCGTGTAGAAGTGGATGCCGGAGGCGCCGCGGGAAAGGAGTTCGCCGCACTGGCGGACGGCGTGATCGATCCCGATCACCCGCACGCTCTCGACCGAAGGGGCTTGCTCGAGCCGGCGCATCAGCTCTTCGGGAATGGACGCTCCGCACATCGACGTGAACCGCTTGAGTTGGTCGAGATTCGTGACCGGCATGATTCCGGGCAGGATCGGAACGGCGATGCCCGCGGTCCGTGCCCGCCTGACGAAGTCGAAGTAAAACCGGTTGTCGAAGAAGAGCTGTGTGATCAGGAAGTTGCACCCGGCATCCACTTTCGTCTTGAGGTGGCGGATGTCCTCATCGAGGCTCCGAGATTCGACGTGACCCTCCGGATAGGCGGCTCCTCCCACGCAGAACGTCCCGTCATGGGCGCGGATGAAGGCGACCAGGTCGGAGGCGTGGGCGAACCCGCCGGCGGCAGGGACAAAAGCCGTCTCGCCCTTGGGGGGATCGCCGCGGAGCGCCAGGATGTTTTCGATCCCGTCCGATCTGAGCTTGTCCAGGATTTCGATGAGTTCGATCCGAGAGGCCCCGATGCAGGTCAGGTGGGCCATCGATTCGATCCCCGTCTCGCGCTTGATGCGGGAGACGAGGTCGATCGTCTGCGCGCGGGTGCTTCCGCCGGCCCCGTAGGTCACGGAGACGAACGAGGGATTCAAGGGCTTGAGGTCGCGGATCGTCGCGCGGAGGCCTTCTTCGCCTTCCGGCGTCTTGGGGGGGAAGAACTCGAAG
>Ga0154722_1089_pt2 | contig 18706 bp, 19 predicted proteins | sample Rifle2008BG16ft_FD_105730 | JGI IMG/M metagenome (GOLD analysis project Ga0154722, IMG submission 105730) | Nitrospirae bacterium RBG_16_64_22 | reverse complement strand
CTCCCTCCCCGGGGGCAAGTCGATTCCCGATCGTCCTCCCGCACGGTCCCGGAGGGAATCCGCGCCTACGACCGACAGGGGTCGATCCAGGTCTCCGCCTTGAAGGGCCTCTTCGTCGATCTCTACGCATGACCGGCAACCGGAGTCCTTCAAGCGAACGGTGGACAGGCCGGGACGCATTGGGTATAGTCTCCCATCGTTTTGTTCTTCCCGATCCAACGCCTCTCTCTCCTTCGGGTCCGGGTCTTGCGCAACGGGGCCCGGCCAACCCCGCCAGGTCCGGAAGGAAGCAACGGTCCGCCGGACGCGCCGTGTGCCGCAAGGGCGCCCGGTCCCGGAGGAGGAAGGGGCGTTGCCGGGTTGAGTGTTGAGTGTACAGGAGCGCGTCTGAAGCGATGAGCTACCTCGTTCTGGCCCGCAAGTGGAGACCCCAGTCGTTCGACGACGTGGCCGGGCAGGAGCACGTCACCGAGACGCTCAAGAACGCCATCCGCCAGGACCGCGTCGCCCACGCCTTTCTCTTCGCCGGCCCGCGCGGCGTCGGCAAGACGACCACGGCCCGCATCCTCGCCCGTGCCCTCAATTGCGCCCAGGGCCCCACGCCCGCGCCTTGCGGCGCGTGCGACCCCTGCCGCGAAATCACGGCCGGGATGTCCCTCGACGTCCAGGAGATCGACGGCGCTTCGAACAGGGGCATCGACCAGATCCGCGAGCTTCGGGAGTCGGTCAAGTACGCGTCCGTCTCGCGCTTCAAGATCTACATCATCGACGAAGTCCACATGCTGACGACGGAGGCGTTCAACGCCCTCCTCAAGACGCTCGAGGAACCGCCGCCGCACGTCATCTTCATCTTCGCCACGACGGAGCGGCACAAGGTGCCGGCCACGATCCGCTCCCGGTGCCAGACGTACGATTTCCGCCGGATCGCGCCGGCGGAGATCCGCCAGCGCCTCGCGAAGATCGCCGAGGCCGAGGGCGCGGCCATCAGCCCGGCGGGTCTTCACATCCTCGCCCGCGCCGCGGACGGGTCTCTCCGCGACGCCCAGTCCCTTTTCGACCAGGTCCTGGCCTTCGCCGGCTCCACGATCTCGGACGAAGACCTCCGGAACATTCTGGGCACGATGGACGAAGCCGCCGTCCGGGACTTCGCCCGGGCGATCCTCGACCGGACGCCCGAAGCGGCCATCGAGATCGTCGACCGTCTCGCGGAGGATGGGCGGGATCTCAAGGTCTTCACGCGGGAGGTCGTGACCCGCGTCCGGGACCTGCTGATTGCGAACGCGGCGGGGGAGAAAACGGGCCGCTTCGTCGACCTCACGGAAGCGGAGGTCCGCGAGTTGATCGAGGAAGGAGAAAGGGTCCCGGCCGAGACGCTGCACATGCTCTACCAGCTCTTCGTCCGGACGGAGGACGAGCTCCGCTGGTCCCAGCGTCCCCGCCACACGGTCGAGATCGCCGTCCTGCGGGCGTGTCACCTGCCCCAGCCGGTCATCCTGGCCGATCTGATCGAGCGCCTCTCCCAGGCGCCGGCGGAGGCCGCCCCTCCCGCCCCCCAGCCGCCCGCCCGCCCGTCATCCCCTTCCCGGACGCCGCCCCCTCCGGCCGGGCGCCGGCCGGTCTCAGCCGGACCCCGCCCCGTTTCCCACGAGAATCGACAGCCGTCGCCCGAGCCCGGCCCCGCGCCCGTTCAGAGCGGCCAGGGCGGGCAGAGCGGCGACGCGGAATCGGTCTGGCTCAACCTCGTGCGCGAAGTGAAGAAGAAAAAGGCGAACTTGGGAGGCTACCTCGAGCAGGGGTCCCTCGTCCGGCTCGACGAGTCGCGGATCGTCGTCGGCTACAAGGCCGCATCGGCGTTCCTCCAGGACATGATTCGCCGCAAGGAGAACCGCGAGACCATCGAGACGCTCGCGAAAGGGATCGCGGGAAGAGCGCTTGCCCTGGAGGTGACGACGCTTCCGGATGACGCCCCGGCGCCGCCGACGGCCGGCGAGCGGCTCGAGGAGAAGGAGAAGAAGGGCCAGAAAGCAAGGGCGGAGGCGGCGATGGCCGACCCGCTCACCCAGTCAGCCCTCGAGATGTTCGGCGGGAAACTGGTCTCCGTGGAAAATGGCGGCGCAAACGCCGCCGGCGCGAACGAACCGCCGGAGGCGCCGATCGAGGAGGAGGGATGACGAAGAGAATGCTGGGCGACATCATGAAACAGGCGCAGGCCATGCAGGAGCGCCTGAAACAGGTCCAGGAGGAGGCCGGCGGCAAGACGGTCGAGGCCACGGCCGGGGGCGGCATGGTGACGGTCGTCATGAACGGGCGCCAGGAGGTCCAGTCCGTGAAGATCGACCGGTCCGTCGTCAACCCGGACGACGTCGAGATGCTCGAAGACCTCGTCTCTGCGGCTTTCAACGAAGCTCTCCGGCGGGCCCAAGCCATGATGGCCGAAGAGATGGCCAAGGTCACGGGAGGGCTGAAGATCCCCGGTCTGTTCGGCTGATCCATGGAACCCAGGGCATCCAACGGCTCGGCCATGGAGCGCCTCGCGCTCTTCCTCCGGCGCCTCCCGGGCGTCGGGCCGAAGACGGCCGCGCGGCTCGCCCATGCCCTCTACCGAATGAGCGAAGCCGATGCCCGCGGAATCGCCCATGCGATCGTCGACATGCGGGAGAAAACCCGCCTGTGCCCCGCCTGCGGCCAGATCACGGAGGACGTCCCCTGCCGCATCTGCGGCGACCCGGCGCGCGACTCCGCGGTTCTGTGTGTGGTCGAGGAGCCGGCCAACGCCCAGGCCGTCGAGCGGACCCGGGCGTTCCGGGGCCGGTACCACGTCCTGCACGGGGCCCTCTCCCCCCTGGACGGAATCGGGCCGGACCAGCTTGCGATCGAGCCTCTCCTCGCCCGCCTCAAGACGGGCGAGATCAAGGAAGTCATCCTGGCGACCAATCCCAACGTCAAGGGAGAAGCGACCGCTCTCTATCTGTTCAGGCTCATCCAGCCGCTTGGCCTCCGCGTGAGCCGGATCGCCACCGGCGTCCCGCTGGGCGGCGACCTGGAATACGCCGACGAGGCGACGCTCGCCCGGTCTCTCCGGGGACGACGCCCGCTGGACGAGCAGACCGGATAGCCCGCGGCGGGAATCGGTTGACATCCCCGCGAGTGATTCCCTAAAATTCGACCTGAGTTAAACCTAGAAAAAGCAGTTGAACCGCGGAGCACGCAGAGAACGCAAAGGAGTGCATGGGATTGGAAGACACATCGACCTCGCCAGGAGGGCGAGCATCAAAACCGCCCGAAAAGACGTTCCTCCGCGGACTCCGCGTCCTCTGCGGTGAGTGAACTGCGGTTTTTAGGTTAAAACTTTCTGTCTTTTCCTTTTCCGCTCGCTCGTTGCGCGGTTCGATCGGGCGGATTTTTTTCTCAAAGGGCCCCCCGGACCCGCTTGTCGCCTGCCCACCGGCTGGCAAGACGCACGAATGCAAATAACGCAAAACACCTCGGAGGTCGGAGAATCCCCGCCTCTCAAGGCGGGGTTCTTCAAGGCAAAGGAGCTTGCAATGGCAAAGGCGGCGATCGAACCGGGAGCGGCACGGACTCCCAGGGAAGCCTCGATGGAGGCGAAGGGACCCTTCTCTTTCCCAGGCACTCCCGGCACGGCGGACGGGACGGCCATGGTCGTCCACGTGGAGACGCGGGCGACCGAATGCGCGGCCGCCTACCCCATCACGCCTTCCACGCAGATGGGGATGGGGTATCAGGTCGCCCACGCGAACGGGTTCAAGAACGTCTGGGGCACGCCGATCGGCTGGATGGAGCTCGAGAGCGAACACTCCTCGGCCTCGGCCTGCGAGGGGTACGCAATGGCGGGCGGACGCGTGACGAACTTCACGTCCGGCCAGGGCCTCATCCTGATGAAGGAGGTCCTCTACGTCATCGCCGGCAAGCGCCTCCCGATGGTCCTCAACATCGCCTCGCGGGCGCTCACCTCGCACGCCCTCAACGTCCACGCCGGCCACGACGACGTGATGGGCGTCGCCGACTGCGGCTGGGGGATGCTCTTCGCGAAGAACGTCCAGGAGATCGGCGACCTCTGTCTCATCGCGCGGCGGGCGAGCGAAGACTCCCTCGTCCCGTTCATCAACTCTCAAGACGGCTTTCTCACCAGCCACACGATCGAGAACGTGCTCTTCCCGGAGGACGAGCTGATCCGCGTCTACCTGGGAGACCCCCGGGAGAAGATCAAGCCGCTCTTCGATCCGGCGTTCCCCCTCATGAGCGGCACCGTCCAGAACCAGGACAGCTACATGAACGGGAAGATCGCCCAGCGGCACTTCTACGACAAGACGCCGGCGGCCCTCCGGAGCGCGATGGACGAATTCCACCGCCTGACGGGGCGGCGGTACGACTTCGTCGAGGCTTACCGGATGGAGGACGCCGACTACGCCGTCGTCGCGATGGGCTCGACGGCCGAAACGGCCATGGCGACGGTGGACCACATCCGCACCCTGGGAATCAAGATCGGCGTCGTCAACGTCACGAGCTTCCGTCCGTTCCCCGGGCCCCAGATCGTCCAGGCCCTCGCCCGGGTCAAGGCCTTCTCGGTCATCGAGCGGTGCGACGTGCCCCTCATGGTCGACAACCCGCTGACCACCGAGGTCGAGGCCGCGTTCGCCAAGGCCGTGATGGGAACGGCCGGCTACCCCGCCGCGAGCCGGATCCCGAAGGCGTTCAGCGGCACGGGCGGCCTCGGTAGCCGCGACGTCACCCCCGGCCACATCGTCGCCGCGGCGAAGAACATGCTGGCCGGCGACGCCGGAAAGAGATACTTCACGCTCGGGATCGACCACCCGGCCGCCTTGCCCGTCGAGAGCGAGCCGGACGTGCGCCCGCCGGGATCGTTCTCCATCCGCGGCCACTCGGTCGGCGGGTACGGCTCCGTCACGACGAACAAGATCATCGCCACGATGATCGGCGACATCTTCGGGTTCCCCGTGCAGGCGGCCCCCAAGTACGGTTCCGAGAAAAAGGGCCTGCCGACGAACACGTACCTGACGACGACGACCGGCGGGAAGATCATGACCCACAGCGAGCTCCAGCAGGTGGAGTTCGTCCCTCTCATGGACCCGAACACCTGGAACATGGGGAACCCGCTCGTCGGGCTCCAGGACGGCGGGATCGTCTTCCAGCACACGGACGCGGAATCGCCCGAAGCCCTGTGGGGATCGATCCCGGCCTGGGCCAAACACTTTCTCCTCGAGCACAAGATCCGGTTCTACGGGGTCGACACGATCCGGATCGCGCGCGAGTCGTGCAAAGCGGACGAGTCCCTCATCCAGCGGTTCCAGGGGATCGTCCTCCTGGGGGTCTTCCTCCGCGTCACCCCGTACCGGGAACAGGCCGGCATGAGCGAGGAGGACCTCTTCCGCCGCGTGGAGGAGCCGCTCCGGCAGTATTTCGGAAAGAAGGGCGAGGCCGTCCTCCGCGAGAACCTGCAAGCCGTCAAGAAGGGGTACAGCGAGGTCTTCGAGGTCTCGCGGCCGCTGATGGAAAAGACCGACCCGGGCGAGCTCGCGCGCGGAAAGGCCGAGTGGGAGCAGAAGGGCAAAGACGTCAACGCATTCTTCATCTAGGCGGGATACTTCCCATGAGTTCAGCGCACACGAAGAAGATCACGAGACCGACGCCCCCCTGGTACGACGCGAAGCGCGCCCAGGAGATACTGGACGCCTACAATCGCGGCGCGGGATCGGCTCAGCCGGCCGACGAGTTCGCGGCCCGGAGCATCCTCCCGGCCGGAACGGGGTCCCAGCGCGACTTCAGCTACATCGCGCCCGATATCCCCCTGTTCATCGCCCCCAACTGCGTCGGGTGCATGGAGTGCGTGAACAACTGCCCCGACACGGCAATCCTCGGAAAGGCCCTCGCGGAAGAGGCCGTCGACGCGGAGTTGTCGAAGATCCCGGACGAGAAGACGCGGGCCTTTCTCAAGGAGCAGTTCGTCGTCACGACGAAGTATCACACAACCTACGACAAGAAACGGGCGAAGGACCCCAGCGCGCCCCCGGGCGCCCTGTTCGGCATCTTCGTCGATCCCACGAAGTGCAAGGGATGCGGCGAGTGCGTCGAAGTCTGCGGGGACCATCGGGCCCTCCAGATGATCAAGAAGACCCCCGAGAACCTCCCCCGTTTCTTCACGATCTGGGATTTCCACAACGCCATCCCGCCCACGCCCGACGCCTACATCAACCCGAAGGTCGTGGTGGACCTGATGCTCCGGGAGTCGAACAACCAGTACATGGGGGGGGGCGGCTCGTGTATGGGGTGCGGCGAGGCCTCCGTCATCCGCCAGCTCCTCACCATGACGGCGGAGAAGGTCGGCACCGACTACGGGATCGTCGCCGCGACAGGGTGCAACACGGTCTACGGCTCCACGTATCCGTACAACCCCTTCGTCGTCCCCTGGGCCAACTCCCTCTTCGAGAACGTCGCCACGTTCGCCATGGGAGTCCGTCAGTTCTGGGACCAGACGGGGCACAAGGACCGCGTCCTCTGGACGTTCGGCGGGGACGGCGCGATGGTCGACATCGGGTTCCAGGCCCTCTCCCGTCTGCTCGCGTCCGGGCAGAACGTGAAGGTCCTGATCCTCGACACCCAGGTCTACTCGAACACCGGCGGGCAGACGTCCACGGCGACGTACATCGGCCAGGAAGCCAAGATGAGCGTCCACGGCAAGGTCGTCCCGGGGAAGACGGAGCGGCGGAAGGAAGTCGGCCTCATCTGCATGATGCACCCCAGGACGTTCGTGGCCCAGGTCGTGGGACCCATGACGGGGCACTTCTACAAGGCGGTGGCCCGGGCGCTGGAGTTCGACGGTCCCGCCGTGATCAACGCCTACACGACCTGCCAGCCGGAGCACGGCGTCGCCGACGACATGTCGGCCGCCCAGGCCAGGCTGGCCGTCGAGTCCCGCGCGTTTCCCATCTTCGTCTACGATCCCGACGCGGGGGAGACCCTCCGGGAACGGCTCTCTCTCCAGGGAAACCCGAGCGTCGACCGGGACTGGCACACGCGGAAAGCCAAGGACGGGGGGATCGAGACTGTCGACTTCGCCTCCTGGGCCCGAACCGAGGGCAGATTCCGGAAGCATTTCGACAAGAGCGGGAAGGCGTCCGAGACCCTCCTCCGGTCCCAGGCGGAACGCCTGGAGAACTGGCGCCTCTTGCAGGAGATGGCAGGAATCGTCAACAAGGACCGCGCCTCCGGGAAAACCCCGGTCATGCAGGCGGCGGGCGCGTAGGAAGAGCGCCCCGCGCGCCATGCGAAAGGGTTCGTGAGCGCCGCCGTCGCCGGCTGGGAGGCCCTTCATGACCGAATCCGGGCCGACCTGGCCGCCGCGCGCCCGGTGACACCTCAGGTCAGCCGTCATCTCCAGTCGCATCACGGCATCCCCTCGGGGGATGAGGCCTCGTTCCTGGAATCCCGCCTTCCGCTTCTCGAAGAATACGAGGCCGAGCTGATCCTCTCCCCGCTCTTCACGCCGACGGTGGAAGACCAGGCCCGCGTCTCTCCGCTCCTGGGCGATCCGCCCCCCTCCGCCTCGGCCGTTGAGGAGCTGGTCGCCCGCCTTGAACGCCGAAGCATCGAAGCGGTCGTTCAGTGCGAAGGCGCGTCCGTCCACATCGTTCTCCCCCCCGGGATCGTCCGCCGCTACGTCCGGCTCCTGAACCTCGGAGAGCGGGTCGTGCCCGCCGTCCGTTCGGCGGCCGGGGCCTTTCCTCCTCCGGTCCGCGACCGTCTCCTGGCTCTCGCCCGGACGGAACCCTGGCGCGCGCCCGCCCGGCAGGAGATCCTGGCCGCCTTCATCGAAGCCTTCGCCCGGCGGTCCAGCTACGCCGAGGAGAAGATCGACCATCTCTCGCAAATCGTCCAAACGACCGGCCCCGAGCGGCTGGGCGACCTGGCGGGGCCGATCGAGAGCCTCGTCCGCGTTACGGCGCCCCCCAGCGGCCCCCTGTTCTTCGACGTGCAGATCGAGGACCGCTACGCGGAAGGAGCCGTGGAAGGGTTCGGCGGGAAGAAAACGCTCCCGGCCAACGAGAGAATCCACGCCCTCGCGGCCGATCTCCTTTCCGACCTCCGGGCCGCCCTTGACAACGGCGCACCTTGATCCCCTCGGGGAAATTTGTTAAAGTGTGAAAAGTTTCGCCTTTTCTTGTTCTTCCACCGGCTTCCGGGGGGCTCAGGATGCCAGGATATGACCTCATCATGTACGATGAGGAGTTCAAGCAGATCGACGCGGAGCTCAACCGCCTTCATTCCCAATCCAACGCCAAGGTGGTCTTCCTGGTCGATAAGAACGGGCAATTGATCACGTCCGTCGGCGAGACCCGCGACATCGACACCACGTCCCTTGCCTCCCTCACGGCCGGAAACATCGCCGCCACGGGCGGCATGGCGAGGCTTCTGGGAGAGCGGGAGTTCTCCATCCTCTTTCACGAGGGGGAGAAGGACAACATCCATATTTCGGTCATCGGTCATCGCGTGATCCTCGTTGTGATCTTTGACCAGCGATCGTCGCTGGGCCTCGTCCGCCTGCGCGTCAAGAAGACCGCCGAAACGCTGACCAAGATCTTCGAGGACCTGGCGGTCAAAACCCAGAAGGAAAAGGCCGCTCCGGAAGGCGCGCCGTCGCCATTTGCCGAGATCAGCGATGAAGATATCGACAAGCTCTTTGGGTAGCCGGTGATCATTTTCCGCCTGCGAATCTTGGTCCGATAACACTCGAGGAACGGGATGTCGTTCATCAACTACTCCTCGCGGGAGATCAACTGCAAGATCGTCTACTACGGCCCCGGCCTGGGGGGGAAGACGACCAACCTCCAGTACATCTACAAGAAGACGAATCCGGAGAGCAAAGGGAAGCTGATCTCGCTCGCCACCGAGACGGAGCGGACCCTTTTCTTCGATTTTCTCCCTCTCAATCTGGGCGATATCCGCGGGTTCAAAACCCGCTTCCACCTCTATACCGTTCCGGGCCAGGTCTTCTATGACGCCTCCCGGAAGCTCATATTGAAGGGCGTGGACGGCGTCGTGTTCGTCGCCGACTCCCAGGTCGAGCGGATGGAGGCCAATATCGAGAGCGTGGAGAACCTGAGGATCAACCTGAACGAGCAGGGATACAACCTCGACAAGATCCCTTACACGATCCAGTACAATAAGCGCGACCTCCCCAACATCGTCCCTGTCGACGAGATGAACCGGTCCCTCAACCCGCGGGGGGTCACCTGGTACGAAGGCGTCGCCGTCGAGGGGATCGGCGTGTTCGACACGCTCAAGAACATCGCCAAACAGGTCCTGTTCGAGCTCAAGAAGGGATACTGAGCGCGGGCGTATTGCCTGCGCCCGGCCTTGTCTCATGGGACGTCCTGACTTTCACCCTCGGGCCGCCGCGGGGGGCGGCCTTGTGTGGATCCTGCTTCTCCTCGGTCCCGCGCCCGCCTATCCGCTTTCTCCCGACGAGGGAAACACGATCCGGGTGTTCGAGGACGTCCACGTCGGCGTGGTTAACATCACGAACTACGCCGTCGCTTACGACTACTTCCTCACGCCCGTCCCCACCGAGGCCTCGGGGACCGGATCGATCATCGACAAGAACGGACACGTCCTAACCAACAACCACGTCGTCGCCAACGCCAAGCGCCTGCAGGTCACGCTGGCCGACGGGACCCACTGGCCCGCCAAGCTCGTCGGCCGGGACCCCCAGACCGATCTCGCCGTCATCCGGATCAACGCCACTCCCGACCGCCTGAGGCCGCTCCCGTGGGGCGACTCGCGGAAACTGCGTGTCGGACAAAAGGTCCTCGCCATCGGGAACCCGTTCGGGCTCGAGCAGACGCTCACGACGGGGATCGTCAGCGCGGTCCGGAAGCGGCTCAAGATCGGCGACGTGGAGGTGGCGGACGTGATCCAGACGGACGCCGCCATCAATCCCGGAAACTCGGGGGGACCTCTCCTGGATTCCGAGGGCCGAATGGTCGGGATCAACACGGCCATCTTTTCCCCCTCCGGGGCGTCGGCCGGAATCGGGTTCGCCATCCCCGTCGCGACGGCCAGGAAGGTCGCCGCCGAACTGATCTCCCACGGCTACGTCCGGTACGCCTATGCCGGCCTGGAGCTCCAGACGATTCTTCCCGCCGCCGCCAAGTCCTTAGGCCTCCCCGTCGAGAAAGGGTCCTTGATCGCCAAGGTCGTTCCGGGAGGACCGGCGGCTAAGGCGGGGCTGAAAGGAGGCGACCGATACGTCGAGATCGGGAACCTCATCCTCCTCATCGGGGGCGACATCATCACGGGTATCCAGGGGCAGTCAACCGATACGGCCGAGCAGGTCATCTCGATCCTCCGGGAGCGCAAGCCCGGAGACACGGTTCAAATGTCCGTCGTGCGGGGCCGAAAGAGGATCGCGGTGCCGCTAACCCTGGAGGAACGGCCCCGGCCATAGAAGGGGCCATTAACGGAAAACTATAATAGAATTGAAGACTTGCAATTGAGTTAAGTTTGTAATCGGTAAGCAACCCTTCCCTGTCTCCCGCCCCCCGAGTAGTATCACCGAGGCTATAACTGCCCAATTTCATTTAGTAATTCACACAACCTTTCTCCCGCCAGGAATAGGCATTATATTTTTTATGTTTTTACTGATGTTTTCCGATATGATCTTAATAAATTGAATTCGAGGGGGCAAAAATGAACGGAAAACCAAAGTTCCTTACGGCTGGAGATGCGGCCCGCTATTGCCAGGTCTCCCTCAACACGGTCAAAAACTGGATCGGATCCGGCCTTCTGCCGGCCTTCAAGCTCCCCAAGGGGCACTACCGGATCGAGCGGGACGTGTTCCGAAGGTTCCTGGAGGCCCAGGAGATGCCGATCGACCCCGAGTTTTTCGGGGAGGAGTCGGCAAGGATCCTGGTCGTCGACGACGAGGCGGCGATCGTCCAGTTCCTCCAGCGGGCCCTCTCGCACGAGGGGTACGACGTCGAGACGGCGATGGACGGATACGAGGGCCTGATCCGGGTCGGCCAGTTCAAGCCGGACCTTCTCCTTCTCGACGTTCGGATGCCGCTGATCGACGGCCTGGAAGTGACGCGGCGGATCAAGGCCAGCGCCGACACGAAGAAGATCGTCGTGATCGGGATGACGGGCCAGGACGACCCCGAGATCGGCCGGTCGCTCGTGGCCGCCGGAGCGCGGACCTGCCTCAAGAAACCGCTTGTGCTCGCGGACCTGCTTCGCGTGATCGAGGAGAACCTGGGCGGCGCGCGCCGCGAATCGGACCGGCCTTCGTCCCGGCCGGACCTCGTTTCCGAGCGCTGAGAGAAAACATCGTTTTCGCCCGTTGGTGACTGGGGGCGCGGCGTCCAGGGATACGGCTCAGCGTTGCATGCGTCCGGCCCCGCAAGATGTCTCGGTCCCAGGCACGCGGAACTCCGGAGAAGATGGAAAACCGCGACAAGAAGATCCTCGTCGTCGATGACGAAGAGTCGATCCGCGACGTCCTGCACCGCATCCTCAAGGGCGAGGGATACGACGTTCGCACCGCGTCGACGGGCGAGGAAGCCCTGGCCCGCCTCGCCGAAGGACCCGCCGACCTCGTCCTGAGCGACATCCGGATGCCGGGAATGGACGGCATGGCCCTCCTCTCCCGGCTATCGGAGAAGGGGGACGACCTCTCGGTCATCATGGTCACGTCCGTCCATGACGTCGCGACGGCCATCAAGGCGATGCGCCTCGGCGCCGCCGACTACATCGTCAAGCCCTTCAACCTCGACGAGATCAAGATCGCCGTCGAGCGGGCGATCGATGTCCTCCGCCTCAAGCGGGAGAACGCCGCGTACCAGGTCGAGCTGGAGGACAAGATCCTCCTGCGGACGGCCGAGCTCCGCGAGGCGCTGGCTCGCCTCGACGTGACCTACGGCTCCACGCTGGAGGCCCTCGTCACGGCCCTCGATGCCCGAGAGCACGAGACGCAGTCCCACTCCCAGCGCGTCCGCGCTTACACCCTCCGGCTGGCCGAGACGTTCCCCATGAGCGAACCGCTCAGGATCGCACTGGGGCACGGCGCCCTCCTTCATGACATCGGGAAGATCGGCGTCTCGGACGCCATCCTCCTCAAGCCGGCAAAGCTAACGCCCGAGGAGTGGGTGGAAATGAGAAAACATCCTCAGATCGGCTTCGACATCCTGAGCGGAATCGAGTTTCTTCAGCCGGCGGCCGAGATCGTGCTCACCCACCAGGAGAGGTTCGACGGAACGGGGTATCCCCGGGGACTCGCCGGAGACAAGATCCCCCTGGGGGCCCGGATCTTCGCCGTCGTCGACACGCTCGACGCCATGACCTCGGACCGCCCCTATCGAAAGGCCCTCTCTTTCGAGCGGGCGTTCGAGGAGATCCGAGCATACAGCGGACGGCAGTTCGACCCGGAGATGGTCGAGGCATTCTTCTCCATTCCCTCCGGGGAATGGGCCTCGATCCGCGAGCTTTTCCCGGCGCTGTCCGGCCCGCGGGTCCTTCAAGCGCATTGACGCGCACGGCGGGAATTGCCTAGAATCGACCTGGAAGAGACCGTTGAAGCGCGGAGCTCGCAGAGAACGCAGAGCACAAGAGATGTTCCTCCGCGGACTCTGCGGCCTCTGCGGTTAATCTATTGCGGTCTCTTGGACAATAAAGGGGGAGCCAGGGATGCTGACTGGCGAGAACAAGAGAAGTCGGATCGGAATTCTCCCGATCGCGTGGATCTCCTCGCCCGGAACGGGCCAGCAGGGGCACGTTCTTCTGAACGGGATCAGCCTGACGGACGCAAGACTCTGCTCCCCGCGGCCGATCTCCCCGAGAGCGCGGATCAGCCTCCGGCTCACGTTCTTCGACCGGATCGGAATCAGCAAGGAAGAGGAATTCCGGGGACGCGTCAAAACCGCGGCGCGGGTGGGCACGTCGTATTCGATCCGGGTCCGCCTGACGCCGCTGAACGTCGACGATCACCCATACACGATCGGCTGGCTGGAAAAGCACCCCGCCCGGTCCGCACCGCCCCACGTCGATCCGGTCGTGACATGACGCGGTATCCCCGCCTCTACAAGCGCTCCGGCGTCATGGCCGTCACGGACGTCACGACGCATGCGGGCGAGACGTTTGAAGCGCTGATCGGAAACCTGAGCCGGGGCGGAATCGGCCTCTACTCCGACCAAGCCCTGACGCCGGGCCGGAACGTCCAGTTGCGGCTGACCTTCCTGACCGAGGACGGCCTGTCGGCCGGGGAGGTCGTCGAGGCGGCCGTCCGCTGGTGCCGCAAGGTCCGTAACCATCACGCCATCGGCCTTGAATTCCGCAACGTGTCGCCGGACACGCATCCCGGGCTTCTCGCGCTCATTGAGCGGTCCGGGCAGGGAGAAAGCTGATCCGTGGCAACCATAGAAGGAAGATCGACGCCGGCGAACAAGGGAGGTTCTGAAATGGGAAAGAGGGTGATTGCGGGAGCGTTCGTCCTGCTCATCGCGCTGTCGGCTTGCGCGGGAACGCCGGAGCGTCGCAGCACGGGAGAGGTCATCGACGATGTCGCCTTGGCCGCCCGCGTCCGGAGCGTCCTGGCGGCGGATCCGCTTGTCTCCTCGCTTCGGATCTCCGTTGAGGTCTCGCGGGGCTTGGTTTCCGTAACCGGAACCGTTGGAACGGCCCGGGAGAAAGAGCGGATCCTCGAGGACGTGCGCGCTGTCCCCGGCGTCAAGGGAGTCAACGACCTCCTGGCCGCCCCCTCCCCCCAACCGTGACGCCACGGCTTCTGTTTCTCTGGCTCCACGTCATCGGAGCGGCGGTCTGGGTGGGCGGAATGATCTTTCTGACCGCCATTCTTGTCCCCTACGGCCGGACGCTTCCCCCCGAGATGAAGCGGAAGGTCTTCCACGAGATCGGCATCCGCTTCAGGCTGGTCGCATGGAGCGCCATTGCGCTTCTCGCCGCGACGGGGACGGGCCTCTTGTGGACCCTCCCCCTCACCTGGGACCAGATTTTTCTGACCCCGTTCTGGACCGTCTTCAAAGTGAAGATGACCCTATTCACGGCAATGCTTCTCGCGAGCGCGCCTCATGACTTCGTCCTTGGGCCGCTCCAGAGGCAGGCCGGCGCCGCCGGCCGCCCCCAGTTCGCCCGCCTCGGCTCATGGCTCGCCCGGCTGACACTGCTCCTGAGTCTCGGCGTTCTTCTCGCCGCTGTCAAGCTGACGCGGTAGGGAGGAACGGCGCCGTGGGTTGATCGTGGAAAAAGCAGTTGAACCGCAGAGAACGCAGAGAACGCAAAGGATTTTTAGGGATTGGAATACATGTCGATGTCATCTTGCGGGTAAGCATCAAGACAACCCGAAAAGCTATTCCTCCGCGCGCTCCGCGTCCTCTGCGGTGACTGAACCGCGGTTTCTTAGGCAGACGGGTTAGCCCGCGGCGGGGGTTGCGGGCTCCTCGACGAGCGGGATCCCTCCTCCCTCGTCTTCCCCGTCTCCCGGCGCCTCGGCCTCGGCCGCGATCTGACCTGTTGCGGCCCCCTCTCCCGAGGAAGGCTTCCTCCTCCGGCGCCGGCGTCTCCGCCGGCGGGGGTTCTTCTCCTCGGCTGGGCCGGATGGGGGCGGAGCCGGAGCGGCCTCCTCTCCCTCTCCTTCTCCCGCCGCTTCTTCCTTTTCGGAAACTTCGGCGGGTTCCAGGGCGGCAACAATCGGGGCGCCCGGCTTTTCTTCAATGCCGCCCTCCAGAACGGCCGGGACGGAAGGGACCGCCGCGCGCGGCGGCTGGGTCCGCTTGATGAATTCCAGGTGAGACTGGTTCGGAGAAAGGCCCGGATCCTGCGAAAGGATGATGCGGACGTCGTTCTCCCGCTCGAGAGCCATGAGGCTTTCCCGCTTGTAGTTCAGCAGGTAATTGGCCGCTTCCGACGACAAGCGGCCCTGGACTTCGCCCGCATTCCCCTTGACGACGCCCGCCTGGATGCGCCGAAGGATTGCCAATGCCTGCGACTCCGCCGTCCGAACGACCCCCTCGCCCCCGCACTGGGCGCACGTCACGTACGCCCCTTCCTGAACGGGCGGGCGCAGCCGCTGGCGTGAGACCTCGAGGATCCCGAACTTCGAGATCCGGCCTATATCGATCTTCGCCTTGTCCCGCTTGATGGCGTTTTTGAACGCCTTCTCCACTTCCCGGCTGTGCTTGTGGCTCTCCATGTCGATGAAGTCGATCATGACGAGACCGCCCAGGTCCCGGAGGCGGAGCTGCCGGCCGATTTCTTCGGCCGCCTCGAGGTTCGTCTTGAAGGCCGTGTCCTCGATCCCCCGCTCCCCCTTCGACTTGCCTGAGTTGACGTCGATCGCGACGAGCGCTTCGGTCGTGTCAACCACGATCGATCCGCCTGACGGGAGCGGGACCTTGTGTTCGTATATCGTCTCGATCTGTTCTTCCAGATTGTACTTGGAGAAGAGCGGCCTCTTCTCCTGGCACAGGTGCACCTTCCCCCGCACCCGCGGCATGACGACCGTGAGGAAGTCCATCACGCTCTTGTAGACGTCGCGATTGTCGACCAGTATCTCGTCGGTATCCGTCGTGAAATAATCCCGGATCGTCTGGAGGACGATGTCCGCCTCCTGGTAAACGAGGCACGGCGCCGGAAGCTCTCCGCTCTTTTCCTGGATGCTCTCCCAGAGGCGCAGGAGGGATGAAAGGTCCTTCGACAGTTCCGCCTTCGTCCGGCCCAGTCCGGCCGTCCGGATGATGTATCCCATCCCGGCGGGGGGGGCGATCTCTTCGAGCATTTTCTTGAGCTTGTCCCGCTGCTCTTCGTCTTCGATCTTCCGAGAGACCCCCGACTTCTGGGCGAATGGCATGAGGACGAGGTACCGTCCCGGCAGGGAGATGTACGTCGTGAGGAAGGCTCCCTTGCCGTTCCTTTCCTCCTTCTCCACCTGGACCAGGAGTTCAGTTCCCCGGAAGATCGCGTCCTGGATCCGGACCCCCCTCTGCCTCTTTTCCTCGGTGACCGCGTGAAAGGAGGGATGGATCTCTCCCATCGGGATGAAGCCGTGCCGGGCCCCTCCGTAGTCGACGAAGGCCGCCTGGAGGGACGGCTCCGCGCGGACGACGACGGCCCTGTAGATATTCCCCCTGTTCCGTTCCTTGGACGTGGTCTCGATGTTCAGTTCTTCGAGTATCCCGTTGTCCACGATCGCGACCCGGATCTCTTCCGGATGGGCCGCGTTGATCAGCATCTTCCGTGACATACGTTCCGCCTATGAGAAAGGTTTATGTGCGGAGGCCGGCTCAACACGCCCAGCGGTCGGGAGCCCCGGCCTCGATTAATTTCAAAGGATGCTCAAACCTGATTACGCTAAGATATTGTACACGATCGTCATCTTTTGTTGAAAGCCCTCTTTGGGAGCACCTGTTGAACCGAGCAGTACGCCGCAATCCCCGCCCCAAACCTTGGTTCTGCGGCGTCCTGACGGCCGGTCTCCTGCTTCTTTCCCTGGGGTGCGCCCGGGAAACGGACGAAGCCCGGATCGGCCGGGCGATCGACGAGATCGTTCAGGCGATCGAGACCAAGGAGAGCGGGAAGGCCGTCGCGCGCCTGGCCGAGGACTACCGTGATTTCGAAGGCCGCACGCCCGCCGAGACGCGCGGCTTCCTCCTGCTCCACTTCCGCCGGAATCCCAAGATCCGGATCTACATCCTGGCCCAGTCGATCCGGGTCGAAGGAAACAGCGCGAACGTCCGGTCGCATGTGGCGGCAGTGGGCGTGGAGGAAATCGTCCCCGAGCGGGGGGAGGCGTATCTCGTCTCGTCCCGATGGGAACGGCGGAACGGGGAGTGGAAAACCGTCTACGCGTCGTGGACGCCCTCCCTGACGGGAGGAGGCGACCCGCTTCCGCCTCCCGAAGCCGGACCTTAGGGCCCGCGAAGCCTCAGCGATAGAAGAGCGACAGTCCCCCTGCCAGAATGATCCACGCGACGACCCGCCGGAATTGGGCCTCGTTGACGCGGAAGTGCAGGCGGTTGGCGTGCCAGAGCGTCACGGCGAGGAACGGCCCGGAAACGGCCATCATCCATCCGATCTCGGCCGTATAGGTCCCGTGGACAAGGTACTCGACGGCCCGGAGGGCGTTCATCGCGAGGAAGAAGGCGAGGGCATAGTTCCGAACAATGGTTTTCTCGTCGAAGGTCGCCAGCAGGCGCGTCATGGCGATCGGGCCGCTGATTCCGAAAAGGGCCTGCGAAACCCCGGCGAGCGTGTCCAGGACCCGCGCGCCCGCCCGCCCGAACCGGACCCTGCCCGGGGCGAGGACCAGGAACAAGCCCGACGCCGAGATGGCGGAGGCGAGCAGGACCTGAAAGACCGTTGCCGAGAAGTAGTAGAAGAGATAGATCCCCGCGAGCGCCCCGAGGAGCGCGAACGCGAGCATTCCGGCGAGGAACCGGACGTTCACGGTCTTGGGCGAGCGGACCAGCCCGATCGCCGCGACGAGGATCTGGGGGAGAACCGAATAGATCACCAGCGTCCTGGCGTCGTAGAAGAAGCTCATCAGCGCGAGCATCATGATCGTGCCCGCGATTCCGAAAACGATCTCGAACGTGTAGGTCACGACGCAGACGAGTGTAAGGAGAGCGAGCGGCAGCATGGCGGCTGGGCGGCTATGGAACCAGGGCCGGGAGGACCTCGGCCGCCCGACCGGACAGGTGGACGTCCACGATCCCCGTGTTCGGCGTGGAGTCGAGGTTGGCTTCGATGACAAAGGCTCCGGCCCGCCTGGCGACGGAAACGAACGAGGCGGCGGGCTGGACGATGCCCGACGTCCCCACGACAAGGAAAACCTCGCACGACTCCGCCGCTTCAAAAGCGGCCCGGACGTCGTCCGGATCGAGCGACTCGCCAAACCAGACGATGTGAGGACGCAATAGCCCGCCGCATTTTTCGCAGTGGGGCGGGACCCTGATCGGGACGTCCCTGTTGTCCGAGACCTCGCCGCAGGCCGTGCAACGCACTTTCCAGATGTTCCCGTGAAGCTCAACGATGTTCCGGCTCCCGGCCTCGCGGTGAAGGCCGTCCACGTTCTGAGTGAGAAGAGTGAAGCGGGAAACACGCCCTTCAAGCCGGACGAGCGCCTCGTGGGCGGGGTTCGGCCTGCAGGCCGCCACCTTCATCCTCCGCCAGTCGTACCATTCCCAGACGAGGCTGGGATCGCGGAGAAACGCCTCCGGCGTCGCCAGTTCCTCCGGCCGGAAGTTCCGCCACAGCCCGTCCGGCCCCCGAAACGTCGGCACGCCAGAATCCGCCGAGATCCCCGCCCCCGTGAGGACGGCGACCGACCGGGCCGCCTCGAGGCGCTTTCGCGCTTCCTCCATTCCATCCATCGGCGTATCAGACAGGCCCCTTCGTGGGGGCATCAGGCTTCCTCTCCCGCCCGAGCGCGGCGAAACGGGTCCGGATGTACTCCTGGGCGCTGCCGGGAGGCAGCTTCACCGTCCCCGGCCCGCTCCGCACGAAGAAGTCGCCGTCCGGGCTCGATTCCATTCCCTTCCACTTCAGGAACACCGGTTCGCGGCTCCGCTGGCAGGTCACGACGCACACCGTCTTGCCCTGCACGATCTGGGTCTTCGGATCGATGCAGGTCCCGGCCCGATCCCCGAGGCCATTGCGA
>Ga0154722_1022_pt1 | contig 18975 bp, 18 predicted proteins | sample Rifle2008BG16ft_FD_105730 | JGI IMG/M metagenome (GOLD analysis project Ga0154722, IMG submission 105730) | Nitrospirae bacterium RBG_16_64_22 | reverse complement strand
TAACCCAACCTACATGACCTCGGGTAAGCCCCAAACAAAATGTTTCGTTATTTACGATTTGCAATACTAGCCCCTTTCACGGTCAACTCTCGTCTGGACAACCTTCCTCTTCGGGACTAGGATGACGCCGCCCGCAAGCGCGTGATCCGAGGAACACCCGATGGAACCGATCCGCATCATGATCCCGGAGGTCCACGAGGCGATCGAGAAGCGCGATTTCCGCGCTCTCAAGGAGGCGCTCCAGGAGTTTCACCCCCAGGACATCGTCGATCTCCTCCGGACGATGGAACCGGCCGACCGGCTGATCCTCTTCCGCCTCCTCGCCAAGGACCGGGCCGCCGAGGTCTTTTCCTTCCTCGAGCTCGACGAGCAGAAGGACCTTCTCTCCCGCTTCACCGAGCAGAACCTCAAGGAAATCATCGTCGAGATGTCGCCGGACGACCGGACCGACCTTCTCGACGAGCTCCCCGCCGGCGTCGTGAAGAGGCTCCTCGTCCTCCTCGATCCCGCCGAGCGGGCCGTGGCGAACGAACTGCTCAACTACCCCGAGTCGTCGGCCGGACGCCTCATGACGCCGGAATTCGTAGACTTGAACGCCGACATGACGGTGGACGAGGCGATCCAGCGGATCCGACAGACCGGCCCGGACAAGGAGACGATCTACTACGCCTACGTGACGGACGCCACGCGCACCCTCAAGGGGATGGTCTCCCTCCGAACGCTCCTTCTGGCAAAGCCCGGCACGCGGATCGAGGAGATCATGAAGGAGGAGCCTATCCGCGTCCGGACGGCCGACGACCAGGAGAGCGTGGCCCACGTCATCCGGAAATACGACCTGCTGGCCGTCCCGGTCGTGGACCGGGAAGAGCGGCTGGTCGGGATCGTCACGGTCGACGACGTGGTGGACGTCATCGCGGACGAAGCCACGGAAGACATTCAGAAGATGGGCGCGATCGAGGCGGCCGAGGAGGGGTATTTCCAGACCGGCTTCTTCTCCCTCGCCCGCCGCCGGATCCTCTGGCTCATGATCCTGCTCGTAACGGCGACGCTCTCCGGAAGCATCCTGGAGCACTACACGGCGGCGCTTCAGGCGGCCGTCATTCTCGTTTTTTTCATTCCGATGCTCATGAACACGGGCGGCAGTACGGGCACGCAGAGCGCCACCCTCATCATCCGCGGGCTCGCGACCGGGGAGATCGACGTCCGGCAGGTCGGACGGGTCGTCGCGAGGGAATCGTTGATGGGCGTCCTCCTGGGAAGCGCAATGGGGCTCCTGGGGTTCCTGCGGGCCATCCTCGTGCCGGGGAGCGACCCGAACGTCTGGTTCACCGTGGGCCTTACGCTGATCCTGACCGTCACGGCCGCAAACATGACCGGCGCCCTCCTTCCCATCGCGGCCAAGCTTCTCCGCGCCGATCCCGCGATCATGGCCGGCCCGGTCATCGCGACGATCATGGACGCCACGACGCTGCTCATTTACTTCGAGATCGCCCGGCGGCTCCTGGGAATCGGGTAGGAACGCTCCGATGCCGAACGACGAGATCCTCGAATCCCTCCTCGCCTTCCGCCGCGAGCGCGACTGGGAGAAGTTCCACACGCCCAAGGACCTGGCGATCTCGATCGTCCTGGAAGCGGCCGAGCTCCTGGAGGAGTTCCAGTGGAAGAACCGGGAGGAGGTCGCGCGTCATCTGGAGGGAGAGGGCCGCGCGCGCGTGGCGGAAGAGCTGGCCGATCTTGGGATCTATCTCAAGCTCCTCGCCCACGACCTCGGGATCGACCTGGAGGACGCCATGCGGAGGAAGATCGAGAAAAACCGCGCCAAGTACCCCGTCGAAAAGTCCCGCGGCACGGCGAAGAAGTACAACGAGTTGTAGCTCGGGCCATGAGAGCCACATGGATTACGTGCGAACGCAGGACATCGGCGCGGGGGCGACGCACCCGGAACCTATAGCAGATGGAGGAACGCCTCCCGGCTCAATCCCGCCTGGTCGAGGATGGCGTGGAGCGTTCCCCGAGGGATTTCCTTCCCCTGGGGAACGATGACGAGCCGCACCCGTCCATCGGTCTCCTTCTTAAAGAAAGCGCGGTGACTTCCCTTCCCTCGGTCCGGAGCCTCTGCAAACCCGGCCTTGCGAAGAACTCGAATGACCTGCTTTGATGAGAGGGAAGGCAGCCGCATTCAAGCGACAGCCACGTCGAGCGAAGCGGTGAAGCGGGCCTCGGAGAGAAGGGCAGGCTCGATCTCCTTCAGGAGGCCGAGTTTCCTTGCGTTGGCCACATAAAGCGCGACGGCCTCTTCGAGGGCGGCGCGCGCCTTCTCCGGGGTCGAGCCGAACGAGGCAACGCCCAACTCGGGACACTTGGAGACGTAGTGCTTCCCTTCCTTCCAGATGACGGCGGTCAGATGGTACAGCTTCATGGCCTCATGCTAGCAGAAGGCGAAGACGAATTCCAGCGACACGTCGGTTGTCGCCCCGGACAAACTTGTAGATCGAGAGCCCTCGCTCAGTCGATCCGCCCCATCCACCCCCGCCGGACGGCGAGCTTCGCCGCCTCCAGGACCGGAAAGATCGTGAGCGCCGCCGCGACGGGCACAACGAGGTCGACCGGGGACAGACTCGCCGTCTGGAACACGTCGCGGAGCCCGGGCGCGTAGACTACGGCCGCGAGAAGCGCGATCTCCCAGGCGATCGCGGCGTTCAGCCACCGGTTGGACCAGAACCCCGAGACGAAGATGGAATGGCGGTCGGAGCGGAAGTTGTACGCCTTGCCGAACTCGATCAGGATGAGCGTCACGAAGACCGTCCCCATCGCCCGCTGGACGCTTGCGCCAGACGAGAGAAGCCACGCGAAGAGGGCCATATTCACGCCCGCCGACCAGAGACCGCCGACCGCCATGAGGGCCACGACCGGCCGGGTGAAGATGCCCTGGCGCGGGTCGCGCGGGGGCCGTTGCATCAGGTCTTTCTCCGGCGGATCGAACGCGAGTGCCAGCGCCGGAAGACCGTCGGTGGCGAGGTTGACATAGAGGATCTGGACGGCCGAGAGGGGCAGAGGGTAGCCGAGAAGCGTGGCGGCCGCCATCAGAACGATCTCGCCCACGTTCGCGGACAGGAGGTACATGAGGTACTTCTTGACGTTCCCGAAGATCCCCCGCCCCTCCTCGACGGCCGCGACGATCGAGGCGAAGTTGTCGTCCGTGAGCGTCATCGCGGCCGCCTCGCGCGAGACGTCCGTCCCGGTGATCCCCATCGCGATCCCGATGTCGGCCTTCTTGAGGGCCGGGGCGTCGTTGACGCCGTCGCCCGTCATGGCCACGACCCAGCCCCTTCCCTGGAACGCCTCCACGACCATCAGCTTGTGCGCGGGCGAGACCCGGGCATAGACGCGGATTTCCTCGACAACCCTCGCGTGCTCCTCCGCGCCCATCGCGTCGAGATCCGCCCCGGTCATCACCCGCCCGTCCTTGAGGAGCCCGATCTCCCGGGCGACCGCCTCGGCGGTCAAGCGGTGATCGCCCGTAATCATGACCGGGAGGATGCCCGCCATCTCGCATTTCCGGATCGCCTCCGGGACCTCCTCGCGCGGCGCGTCGTAGATCCCCACGATGCCCAGAAACGTCATGTCCCGCTCGCCTTCCTCCGCCGAGTACGCCTCTGGCAGGGACCGATCGGCAAGGGCGAGCACGCGAAGACCCCGGCCGGCAAGTCTCCGAGCGTCGTCAAGGATCCCCTCTTTCGCGCGCGCGTCAAGGGGAGCGTCTCCAGACGGCGTCGCGCGCCGCTCGCAGGCGGCGAGGATCACCTCCGGCGCCCCCTTGGAACAGGCGAAGAAAGCGTCCCGCCCTTGATGGAACGTCGTCATCCGCTTCCGCTCGGAGGAGAAAGGAACCTCGCCGACTCGTAGAGCCTCATTTCCCAGGGAGGCTTTTTCGATTCCCGCCTTCACCGCCGCGACGATGAGGGCCCCTTCCGTCGGATCTCCCGCAACTTGCCACCCCGCCTCCCCCTTCCGCAGGCGGGCGTCATTGCAGAGGGCGCCCGCCCGGAGCAAACGAACCAGATCGGGCCAGAGCGGGTCTTCCGTCCCGACGGGAATCCCGCCCCGGAAAATCCCGCCTTCCGGCTCGTATCCCGAGCCCGTCACTTCGATCTCCTCTCCGGCCAGGGCGATCCGCCTCACGGTCATCTCGTCCTTCGTGAGCGTTCCCGTCTTGTCCGTGCAGATCACGGACGTGGAACCGAGCGTCTCCACGGCCGGAAGCCGCCGGACGAGCGCGTTCCGCCTGACCATCCTCCGGACGCCCAGGGCGAGCGACACGGTCACGACGGCCGGAAGCGCCTCTGGGACGACGGCCACAGCCAGAGCGATCCCCCAGACGAACATCTGGAAAAGCGGCTCGCCCCTCAGGAGTCCCGCCCCGACGATCAGGGCCACGACGACGAGTCCCGCCTGGACGAGCCGTTTGCCGACGCGGTCCAACTCCTTCTGGAGCGGCGTCTTCCCCCTTTCCACCGTCTGGAGCATTCCGGCGATCTTCCCGAACTCCGTCGTCATGCCCGTCTGGACGACGACCGCGCGCCCGCGACCGTACGTCACGGCCGTTCCCGCGTAGAGCATGTTCCGCCTGTCTCCCAGGGAGGCCGCGGCCTCGGAGACGAGCGAAGCGTCCTTCTCCACGGGCATCGATTCTCCCGTCAGGACCGCCTCCGCCGCCTGGAGGTTGATCGCCTCCGTCAGCCGCGCGTCAGCGCCGACCTTGTCCCCCGTGTGGAGGACGAGGATGTCGCCCGGAACGAGGTCCCGCGCCGGAATCTGCGTTTCCTCGCCGTCCCGAACGACGGTCGCCGCCGGCGCCGCGAGGGCGCGGAGCGCCTCAACGGCCCGTTCGGCCCGGTACTCCTGGATGAACCCCAGGCCGGCCGCGAGGAGAACGATCGCCCCTATGACGACAGCCTCGGCCGTGTGGCCCATCAAGACCGAGAGCGCGACCGCGATGAGGAGGACGGCGAGAAGGACGTTCTTGAACTGACCCGCGAGAATGGCAAGAGGCGAGACGGGAGCGGTCTCTTTGAGCTCGTTCGGCCCGTATTCCGCCAGCCGCCGCCGGGCCTCCTCCCCCGACAGCCCGCCCGCCGACGTCCCGATCGCCTCCAGCGTCTGTTCCGCGGAGAGAGCGTGCCATTCGTTCATCGGGGCGTCCTCTCGAGAATGAAGACCCCGTACGCGTTGAGAACATAGACGGCGAGGATTATCGCGGCCAGCCAACTCAAACCAAGAAATCGCCGCGGCTCCGGCCGATAGAAGAGCGCAAGAATCGCGATCCCGCTCAGGAGGATCGCCGACAGCGCCGGGAAGACGTGCGTAAACGAGACGTGGGCCAGGATGGGCCCCGCGCCGTAAAGGACGTCGTCCAACGCCAGGATTCCGAGGTTGAACAGATTGCTTCCGAGAAGCCCTCCGATCGCAAGATCGATCGCCCCGATTCGGACGGCGGCGATCGACGTCACGACCTCCGGAAGAGATGTCGCGAAAGCGACGAAGAGCATCCCGACGAACGTCTGCCCCCAGCCGGTTTCAACCGCAAGCCTCTCCCCGACGAATGGGAGCCACGTCGCCGCCCCCGCAACGACAAGGGCGCTCGCGGCGAACCCCGCGTACGCCTCCCTTGCGGAGACCGACTCGTAGGCCAGGACGGCTTTTCTCTCCGAGGCCATCTTCCGCTGTTCGTAGCGGAAGATCACCCTCATGCCGGCCAGGTAGAGGACGATCAAGACAGGCGTATAGGCCCCGATCCAGAGGACGGACATCGTGACGCCGTTCTTGGCCAGCAGCAGACCCGCTACTGGGATCACCAGGGCCACGACGCCGAACCCGGCCGAAAGGATATGTCCCTGTTCGGCCCGCGAGAGAACGACGCCGGGACGGTAGAGGGGGTCAAGGATCGCGATGATCATCAGGTTGAAGACGCAGCTCCCCAAAACGTCGCCCACGGCGATATCCGGGACGCCTGCGATCGTGACCGAGCTTGCCCCCGTGATCAGCTCGGGGAGAGAGGTCACGGACGCCATCAGCACGACGCCGGTCCACGTCCGGCCCATGCCCGTCTTCTCGGCGATGACGTCGCCGTAGCGTGCCAGGCGCACGCCCGCCGCGAGAATGAGGATCACGCACGCCGCGAACTGAAGCCAGATGGACAGCATGGTCTCCGGCGGAACGGGCTCAGGCGTACCTGAGCCACCAGTAGAGACTGGCGATCGCGATCGAGAAGAGCATCAGCGGAAACGCCAACAGCATGAACGGGAGGAATCGTATCGGCTGGCCCGCTCGCTCGGCGAACCCGGCGACAATCAGGTTGGCCGACGCGCCGATGACCGATCCGTTGCCTCCCAGACAGGCCCCGAGCGCGAGCGCCCACCAGAGTGGGCGGATCGCCTCATCGCCTCCGAAGGACGGCCCCATGCCCTTGATGATCGGGATCATCGCCGCCACGAACGGAATGTTGTCCACCAGGGCCGAGAAGACGGCCGATCCCCACATGATGACCATCCCGGCCAGGAAGAGGTTCCCCCGCGTAAGATCGGCCAGTTGGCCGGCCAGGATGCCTAGAAGCCCGGCCTTCTCCAGGCCGTGGACCAGCATGAAGAGACCGACGAAGAAGAAGATCGTCACCCACTCGACCTCGCCGAACGTGTGGTGAAAATCCTTGCCGGACCACCAGAGGAGAACCACGGCTCCCGTCAGGGCGATGATGGCCGGCTCCAGGTGAAGGGAATGGGCGACGATGAAGCCCGCGATGACCGCCCCCAGCACGGCAATCGATTTCCACAGGAGCGCCCGGTCGCTGATGGCGTCCGCCTCCCGGAACTCCATGATCCTCTCCCGGTCCTCCTCTTCCACTTTCATCTTCCGCCCCCAGATCAGGTAGAGGGGAAGAAGCGTGGCAAGAAAGATGACGACCGTCACGGGGGCGAGATGGACCACAAAATCCATGAAGGAGAGCCCCACGGCCGAGCCGATCAGAATGTTCGGCGGATCGCCGATGAGCGTCGCCGCGCCCCCGATATTGCAGGCGAAGATCTGCGCGAACAGGAACGGGTAGGCCGACACCTTCAGGGCGTCGGCGATCAACATCGTCACGGGCGCCACGAGAAGGACCGTCGTCACGTTGTCCAGCAGGGCCGAGAGCACGGCCGTGACGACGGCCAGGACGACCAGGATCGGCCACGGCCGCCCGCCCACCTTCTTGGCCGACCAGATGGCGAGAAACTGGAAGACGCCCGACTGCCTCGCGATCGCCACGATCACCATCATCCCCACGAGGAGGAAGATCGTGTTCAGATCGATCCCCTTGAACGCGTCGGCCTGGGACTGGACGCCCGCGAAGATCATGATCGCGGCGCCGAGGATCGCGATCACGGCCCGATTGACCTTCTCGGTCATGATCGCGATGTACGTCGCGACGAAGATCCCCGTGGCGACGACGAGCGCCGTGGTCCCCGTCACCTCGCACCTCCGCCGTAGGGGAGATCCCGGAGAGAATCCATCTGCTTGAGGATGTCCCAGAGGCCGATCACGCCGACGAGCCGCCCTTCCCCGTCGACAACGGCGGCGTTGTGAGTCCGGTGGCCCCTGCGGAACAGGAGCGTCGCCGCTTCCAGCACGGTCGTCTCCGGTGATACGCGCTCGAAATCCGTCGTCATAACTTCGCTCACGGGCCTCTTCCCCATCTCTTCGAGGCGCTCATAGACCGTCGAGAGATCCGGCGCGAACGCCACGTCCTTCAAATCTCCCGACACGATGTAGGACGGAAGGGCCTGGCGGAGAAGGTCGAACGTGGAAAGCATCCCCACGATCCGCCCGGCCTCGTCCACGACCGGGAGATCGTGGAGACGGTGGGCCGCCACGATCCTGAGGGCGTCGCGAACCGACTGGTTTCGATCGAGGACGACGGCGTTGGACGTCATGATGTCACGGGCTTTCACGGTTCCTCCTTTCGCTCGGGAACGGATTGCCGAACCATGGACGCCGAGGCGGGGCATCTCCCGCGGCTCGAGTAACGTAACCGGGCCGGGAGTCCGGGGCAAGTGAAATCGGCTTTCAGGATCGTGCCGGGCGAATCCAGACCGCGAGCCCGACGAGCGCCGTCCCCGCGGACAGCGCGAACAGCATCGGCGCGCCGGCCGATTCGTAGAGGAACCCGTTCACGGCCTGGCCCACGCCGATCCCGACGCCGAAGGAGAGGCTCCCGTACACGACCTGCCCCGTCGTCCGGACACGCTCGGGGACGATCCGGTAGACGTGCAAAATCGAGGCAACGTGGAACGCGCCGAACGAGAAGGCATGAAGCGTCTGAGCGAGAAAAAGGACCGGCATGGAAAGCGTCGAAGCGGTGAGCGCCCAGCGGGCGGCCGCAAGAACGAGCGAAGCCCCGAGAACCGCCCGAACGCCGAGCCGGTCGATCATCCAGCCGGAGGCGATCATCACGAGGATCTCCGCCGCGACGCCCGTTCCCCAGAGAAGCCCGACGACCGACTTGGAGAAACCCACGCCGTCCAGGTAGATCGTGAAGAACCCGTAGTACGTCCCGTGGGAGAGTTGCATGAGCAGTCCCGCGATCACGATCCGGCGGTAGGCGGGGTCCGCCAGGAGACTTCGGAGGCCGTCCCCCCCGTCTTGCGGCGGCGCGTCTCCCCGGGGCGTGACGAACGTCAGCAAGAGGTTCGAGAGAAGGATGGCCGTCAAAATCGGGATGACGACCTCGGTCGACCGCAGGTCGATGGCCATTCCCGTCGCGACGACGAGGACGATGAAGCCGATCGAACCCCAGAGCCGCATGCGGCCGTAATCGCTCCCCGACCGGTCGAGGCTCTCCAGGACCGTCACCTCGACGAGCGGATGGTGCGCCGTCCAGAACGCGGCGAAAACGAGCAGGACGGCCGCCATGCCCGCGAAGCCCGCCGGAACGGCCAGCGCCGCGCCCGCCGCGAGGGCACCGGCCGCCGCGACGAGGGCGAGCCCTTTCCGGTTCGCCCTCCGGTCGGCCGCCCGCGCCCAGAAAGGCGGGATGATCGTCTTGCAGACCGGGATGATCGCGGCGAGAAGGCCGATCTCGACCGCCGAGAAGCCCCTTCGCGCGAGGAAGAGATTGAAGTACGGAAGCAGGACACCGAGCGCCGCGAACACGGAGAAGTAGAAGGCGCGGAGGACCCGGATATTTCGCGCGTCAGAAGTGGAGGGGACCGGCTCTTGCACCGCCGCAAGATACGGCGGGGAACGGAGGAGTGTCAATCGAAGAACCCCGCCCCCGCGCGGATCGCATGCGCCGCGGCGCCTTCCGAGGCCTATTCTTGACTCCCCGCCCCCCTTGGGCTACATTTCACGGGCATCTGCCGCCTTTTGCCCCTCAAGAGCCGGCCGATCCAGTCTATCAGGGTGTTGAAAAAGTCCATCCATGGCTTTTTCAACCGCGACTTGGCCGAAGTGAATTCGTCCAAGTCTCACAAAGTGCGAGACCTGAAGTCTTGCACTTTGGCAATCCATCCATGGATTGCATAGCAGGGTGTTTTTCAGCACCCTGCTATGTTTCGCCCTGATCGCAGGAGTCCCGGCGGTGTCGTCCGGCCGGCCGAAGAGCCCGAGGGGAGGGAAGCCATGAAGTGGATCGCGGCCAGCGTCTCTTGTTGTCTGCTCGCACTATCGCCGACCGGAACGTCCGCTGGGGAAACGGCCGGGAAAGCCGCCGCGCCGGCCGGCGATTCAACCGCCGCACTGATCCAGGCAACGACCCAGACGGACCGCTACCAGCTCGGCTCAGCCGTCGAGAGCGGAAACAAGGCGCTCTCTCTGCTGAAAGCCTACGCGCCGCCGCCCGACAAGGTCCCGGCGACGCGCGACGGCTTCCCGCACGCCGCCGTCGGCCACGCGGCGTTCGGCCTCGCCGAATGGACGGCCGCTCTCTCTGCCCGACAGGGAAGCGCGGCGCCCACGTGGGCTTCCACCCACCTCTTTCAGGGACTCGTGAACGAATCGCAAGGGAACGCCGCGGCCGCCTCGGGCGAGACGCTCCTCGGCCTCATGCTCGATCCTCTCGCCGTCTATCTCCCCAACCGGTATCACCCCATCGAGAACAAGAGGGCGAGCGGGATCACCGCCGCGCTCGAAGCGACGGACAGGATCCGCCTGCACGGGCGCGAGTATCACCTGTCGGCAAGCGGGAGCTGTCCTGACGTCAAGTGCCCGTCGTCCTACTATCTCGCCGCCCGCGACGAGCAGTACAGGGGCATCCTCGCCGACGGCCAGTGGAAGAACAAAGGCTTCGACATCGGCATGGGCCACCGGGTGAGCCCGGACGCCGCGATCCTGTTTACGTTCGCCTGGGACTACGAGAAGGGCGGAACGCCCCTCGTCGATCCGCTCGTCCTCCTGATGGGGCCGGTCGGCAAGTACAAGGAAACGACCTACAACGTCAACCTGGGATATTCGCGGAAGCTGGCGGGCGACGACCGCCTGATGCTCCGCTTCCTCTACGACCACGACAAGGAGAAGGTCATCCGCGACCCGATGGGCGGCACGGCGCTCATCAAGTGGAAGCAGGCCGACCTCACGAAGGGCGGCGACCTGCGCTACACGGGGAACTTCGGGTCCCACTCCATCACGGGCGGCGGGGGGTACTACGAGACGCGGCGCCTCCAGACGAACTCCTTCGAGCTGGCCTATCCGCTCAACCTCGCGTACGGCGAGAACCTGAACGCCCTTCCGCCTTCGCTCAAGGGCCCGGTCTCGACGTTCCTCTCCTACCTTCCCGGAACGGATGAGAAAATCCGAACCGGGTTCGGCTACGCCGGGGACAAGTTCTGGGTGACGCCGGGCGTTCTTCTCGATCTCGGGGTCCGGGCCGAGGGGCTCGGCCGGACGAATGACTACCGGATCCTCATCGGCCCCCACGCCGCGTCGCAGATCGCGCTTTCGCCGGGCCAGACGCTTCGGGTCGGGATCGTCCAGCGGATGAAGACGCACGAGTTCGCCTCGCTCGCCCCGCAGGAGGCCGGCGGCCTCGTCGTGGACGAGACGTTCCTCGTCGTCGGCTCGAAGGTCACGGACCTTCAGGCGAGATGGGAGGGGGAGATCGGGACCCGTTCGTTCCTCACGGCCTGGGCCGAACACCAGCGCGTGGGCGGAGGGACGTCAGCCGGCATCTATGCGCCGGAACACGCCACGCTGACGGCAATCGGCGGCGCGATCAATACCCTCCTCACCGACCGGATCTCTCTTACGGCCCGGTACGTGAACCGAGACTCGGAGAACCGCACGAACGGATCCAACAAGGGGAAAGAGATGCCCCTAGTCCCGGAGCACGAGGCGAGGCTGGGACTCGTCTGGGCCGATCCGATGAAGGTGAAGGTCGGCCTCTACGGGAACTACCTCGGGAAGCGGTACTGGGAGGATACGAACGCGACGCGCCTCGCGGCGGTCACGACGGCGGACCTCTCGGCGACCTGGGAACCGTTCGACAAGCGGGTCGGGATGACGCTGGCCCTTCTGAACCTGTTCGACAAGGAGTACGACATCGCCCCGGCCTTCCCGGCCGGCGGACGGCAGATCACGTTCTCGGGGTCGTTCAGGTTCTAGCCTGAATTACGAACGCTCGGCAGGGAAACGGGCGCGCCATCGCCAACGGAACGGGAGGCGGGTGATTCATGGACGTGATGGCCGCGGTCGGAAGAAGAACGATCTCCGGCGGGCGGTATCTCCTCGATCTCTACCTCCTCGCCTTCCGCGCCGTCTGCGAGATCTTCCGGCGCGGCCCGACGGGCGCGCGCGAAGGGCGGCGCGTCCTCCTGAACCAGATCCTCTTCACCGGGTTCGACGCCCTGCCCGTCCTTTCCCTCGTCGCCATTCTCTTCGGCCTCGTTGTCATCATCCAGGCCGTGACCCAGCTTCCCCGGATCGGCGCGGGGGAGATGGCGGGGCGGATCCTCGTCCTCGTCATCATCCGCGAGCTGGGGCCTCTCATCACGGCCGTCATCGTTCTCGGAAGGTCCGGCTCCGCGATCGCCGTCGAGATCGGGAACATGCGCGTCAACCAGGAGATCGAAGCGCTCGAGATGATGGGCGTCGATCTCTTCCGCTACCTGATCGCCCCCCGCGTCCTGGGAAGCGTCGCCGCCGTCACGTGTCTCATCCTCTACTTCGACGTCGTCGCCATCATGGGCGGCTTCGTCGTGACGAAGTACAAGCTCATCGTCCCCTTCTCGATCTACGTGGGCGACATCCTCCAGGCAATGCGCTTCTCCGATCTCCTCGTCACGCTCGTCAAGGGCGTCGTTTTCGGCCTGACGATCGCCGTCGTTTCGGTGTACCATGGCCTCGCGGTCGGCAACTCGCCGACCGAGGTCCCCCAGCAGGCGACGAAGGCGATCCTGCGCGCCTTGAGCCTGTGCCTGGCCTTCAACGTCCTGATCGCCGCGGTGATGTACCTGTGAGATGTCCGCGGCGCTTCGTCGGGAGCCCTGATGCGCGTGGAGCTTGCGGACGTCGGAGTCGCCTACAATGAGTCGGCGGTCTTTCAGGGAGTCTCTCTCCGCGTCGCTCCCGGGGAGACCTTGGCCGTCGTCGGGCCGACCGGCTCCGGCAAGACGACCTTCCTCAAGCTCTGCGCCGGGCTCATCCCGCCGGCCCGCGGGACCGTGCTTCTCGACGGACAAGACCCAGTTGCCCAGGGCGCCGAGGGCCTGTCCCGGCTCAGGCGCCGGATCCGGTTCGTCGCCCAAGAGGGGGCGTTGATCTCCAACCTCTCCGTCTTCGAGAATCTGGCACTCCCGATGCGCTACCATTCCCACGCCCCCGAGGAGGTCATCCGGCGCGAGGTCGAGGGGCTCCTGGCCGAAGCCTCCGTGACGCATCTCCTCCGGCTCTTTCCGGCCCAGCTCTCCCTGGGAGAGAAGAAGATCGTGAGCCTGCTTCGCGCCCGCGAGGGCATCGCTTCGCTCCTGCTGATCGACGACCCGTTCTTGGGAATCGACGAATTGCAGTTCGAGACGATCATGGGAATGGTCCGCCGGTGGAGAGCGCGGAAAGCGACGATGGTCCTCGTGACCAATCACCCGTGGATCGTGAGAGACATGGCGGACCGCCTGATCGCCCTCCTGCCGGACGGCGTCCATTGGACCGGCCGCGCGGAGGAGATCCCGGCCGGGGTCCATCCTTTTCTCGACGGAATCCGCCGGCGTCTCGAAGGGACCCCCTCGGCGGACCGAGACCCGGCCGGCGGGACGGGACGGGAGAGCGGATGAAACACCACTACATCCACCGTCTCACCCAGCGGCAGATCGAGAGGATCGTCGGACTCTTCATCATCCTGCCCGCGATCCTCGTCGTTTCCGTGTTTCTCGGCCTATGGAAGACACAACAGCTCCTCGAGCCGAAGTACGACGTCGTCGCCACGTTCCGCGAGGGGTACGGCGTCCAGGTCGGCGCGCCCGTCATGCTCTCGGGAATCACCGTGGGCGAGGTCAAGAGAATCGCCTTCTCGCAGGAAAACAAGGTCGAGATCACCCTGCGGCTCCCGAAGAAGTACCAGGACAAGGTCCGGGTGGACAGCGTTGCGTCCGTGAAGAAACCGATCCTCGGCGGCGACCGGAAGATCGCCGTCTCGCTCGGCTCGCCCGACCAGCCGATCGTCCCACACAAAGGGACGATCCGCGCGGAGGACGCCGCCGATCTCGACCAGATCGTCAAGGACCTCCGGCCGGTCTTCGACAAGGTCGTGAAGGCGGCCGTGACGATCACCGAGATGGTCGAGAAGAGCAAGGAAACCATCGCCGCGGTGAACCAAATCCTGGGCGACGTCCAGACGCTCACGGCCGACATCAAGGCGGGCCGCGGGAACATCGGCGAGCTGGTCAAGAGGGACGACATCTACCGAAGGGTCGATGTGATCCTGACCAACCTGGAGGTCGTCTCGCGCGAGGTCAAGACCGCGTCGGCCGATCTCCCTGAGCTGGTCCGGAACATCAAGGCGATCTCGGCCCAGGTCGAGAAGGCCGCCCCGGACATCCCCCGGATCACGGGCGGCGTCCCCCCGGTCCTCGACGAGATCCCTTCCCTGCTCAGGGACACCGGCGGCCTGATCGGAGACACTGGGGACGTCGTAAAAGGCGTCAAGGAATCCTGGCCGGTCAAGAACCTCGTGCCGCCCCGTCCGGATGGAAGACCGAACGCGCCGGGTCTCCGGGAATCGTCGCCGTGAAGACCAACCGCAAAGCGAATCCCCCTGCCCCCCCCTTTGACAAAGGGGGGGGCAGGGGGGATTTCGGCAAACGGGGGCTGGGGAAGTGGTCCGCCCGACTCGTCCTGGCACTCCTTGGCGCGGCGTCGCTGGCCGCGTGCGCCTCGGGGCCGCCGCCAGCCGGGGCGCCCGACCACGTCCGGCAGATGGAGAGGCTCTCTGAGAGCGCCTCGAAACAGCTTCGCCGCGACGATCTCGCCAGGGCCGAGAAAGGTTTCGCATCTCTCCTGAAGCTCGCCCGGTCTTACGACATGGGGGGGTACGAAGCTGACGCTCTCATGGGACTGGCCCGCGTCGAGCGTCTCCGGGAGAGGGCCGTCGCCCCGCGCGTCCTCCACCGCGTCGAGCGGGCCGCCCGGCTCTCGGGAGAAGCCGGCGACATCCGGCGGGAAGCCGAGAGCAGGCGTCTGCTCGGAGAAATATTGATCGAAGCGGGCGATCTCGCGCGGGCCCGCAAAGAGACCAAGGCTTCCATCGTTCTTTCGAGCCGGGCGGATGACCAGGTCGGCGCGGCGATATCAGGCGGGAACCTCGCCCTCATCGACAAGAGGGAAGGAAACGAGGGAAAAGCGGCCGCCGGCCTGCGCGACACTCTTGAGAAACTTTCGAAGGCCGATCCCGCCTCCCCGGGACTCAGCGTCGTCCGAATGAACCTGGGGCTCCTCCTCCTTCGCCGCGGCGAGATCGCGGAGGCGCGGACTCTGCTCGAAGGGGCCCTCGGGGCCGACAGGCACGCCGGAGACAGGCGCGGGATCGCGGCCGATCTCGAGGCGCTCGCTCGTCTCGAGGAGACGGCCGGGAAATCCGAAACCGCCATCGACTATCTCAGGCGCGCCGCGCGCGTCCAGACTTCCATTGGCGGAAAAACCCGGTCGCGCGACCTTCTCGCGAGGGCCGTTTCGCTGGCGCGTGCGGGCGGATTCACCGCGCTTCTCGACGAAATCAACGCGGAAATCGACGACTCCTTCCGATAATCTTCTTTGCCGATCGAGATAATTCCACATCCTGTAGGCAGTTTTCTCGCAGACCCAACATCTGGAATGGGAATAACCTCGCATTTTCTCCTCAAGTCGAATTTGACGGTTCCGATATGTTATATTATCCTCAACTTTTCGATGGCTAAGGAAGGAATACGTCCTGGGAACCGCCTCGTTGTCCAACGCTGAACGTGAAAAGACCGACCTTGTCTTCACGTTCAAGGAAGATCTTCCCTCGACCGTTCCCGCCATTGGGAAGGCTCTCAGACGGTTCATGAAGCAGGTCCATTCGCGCGGTTTCGCGCCGGAGGTCCGGTGGCGCGTGGAGACGGGGACGCACGAGGCGCTCCTGAACGCCCACAACCACGGAAACCACGCCGATCCGCGGAAGCGGATCTCGTTCCAGGCGGCGTTCGGCCGGGGAACGATCGTGGTCCGCGTCACGGACCAAGGGGAGGGGTTCGATCCCGACCGGGCGCGCAACGTCCTGGGAGACGGGAGCGCGCTTCTCAAGCCGTCGGGGAGGGGCCTGATCATGATCCGGTCGCTCGCCTCGACCGTCCAATTCGAAGACGGAGGACGCCGAATCGTCCTCTCGTGGAAAGGAGGAAGACCATGAAGATGAACATTCACCTGGACGGCGAAGTCGTGGTGATCGAGATGGGCGGCCGGTTCGCGTTCTCGACCCACCGAGACTTCAGGAAGAAGGTGGAGGAACTCCTGGGCCGCGGATCGAAGAAGCTTATCGTGGACCTCTCGCAGGTCGAGTTCATCGATTCCTCGGCCCTCGGCATGCTCCTGATGGCGCGTGAGCAGGCGCGTCTAGTCGGCGGCTCGCTCGCCTTGGTCAATCCGACGGGATACGTCCGGAAGATTCTCGATCTGGCCCAGTTCCAGAAGATATTCCCAATCCTGCCGAGCGTGGACGAAGCGGTCATCGCCGTGTCCGGGGTCGCCGCGGGTGCCCGCGGATAGAGACGAAAGGAGCCCTTCCTTGCCGCTGATGGAGACCCCTCCGCGTCATCAGTCCCCGCCCCCGCAAAAGAAGCGCGGGGCCGACCGGATACTCTTGATCGACGACGATCCCCTCGTCCGCGAATACACGCGCGTTCGACTGGCCGCTGAGGGCTTCTCCGTCATCACGGCCGACGGCGGGCGCGACGGAATATCCCTGGCGGAGGGCGAGCTCCCCGACCTCGTCCTCCTCGACGTCCGGATGCCGGGGATGGACGGCTACGAGGTCTGCGCGGCCCTCAAGAAGGGCGAACTGACGCGCGACATCCCGGTCTTCTTCCTTTCCGCCCAGGGGGACACCAAGAACAGGGTCCAGGGGCTGGATATCGGCGCCGACGACTTCATCCAGAAGCCTTTCAACCCCGACGAGTTGTTCGCGCGGATCCGGGCCCGGATGAGGATCGCCGAACTGGAAAAGGAAAACAGGTATCTCCTCGCCGCCGAGCGGGCGACGAACGAGAGACTGGCCGCCGCCTTGTCCGAGCTCAAGGAAAAGGACGACCTCATCATGGAGGAACTCCGGCTCGCCCGCCGCATCCAGGAAGGCCTCCTTCCCGTGCGGCTTCTTGAAGTGAGCGGGGCCGACTTCGCGGCCCGCTATCGTCCCTCCGGGGAGATCGGCGGAGACCTCTACGACGTGATCCCGATCAGCAAGACCGAGTTCGGCGTCATGATTGCCGACGTCTCGGGACACGGCGTCCCGGCCGCGCTTGTGGCGGCGATGACGAAGGTTACGCTCTCCACGTGGGCGAACGTCATCCCGTCCCCGGCCAAGCTCCTCAAGAAGATCAATGAAGAGATGACCCCTCTCCTTCGCCTCGGGCAGTTCCTCACGATGCTCTTCGGCGTCGTGAACGTCGAGACCCGAACGCTCCGCTTCGCCACGGCCGGCCACCCGGGCCCGATCGTCGTCCGCCGGGACGGGAAGACGGAGCAGGTCGAAGCCGCGGGGCTCGTCATCGGCGCGGTTCGGACCAGCCCCGGGACTCTCTCTCAGCCCAAGGAGACTGAAGTGGCGCTTCGCGCGGGCGATCGAATCGTCTTCTACACCGACGGGTTGACGGAGGTTCACAACGAGGCTGGCAACCTCTACGGCGAGGAACGGCTCCTTGAGTCGGTCAGCCGCCACCGGCTGTCGACCCTGGAGCGGATGATCGACGGCATTCTGGAGGAAAGCGAAGGCTTCCGCGGTTCGGCCGCGGCCGCGGACGACGCCGCCGTCGTCGCCGTCGAGTTGATCCCGCTCGCCCCGGACGACTAGTATCCGAACCCAGTAGTGTCCGGTTAAGAACGAAGTTGGTTGCCAGAAAGCCATGTCTGTCCGGAGGTTGCGGGTGTTCTTGAGTGGTTTCGACTTGAACGCGAAGCGTGATGCGGGTGATGTTTCCGGGATACCCACTCCCGGAGGCACCGATGTATACCGGCAAAACGCTGTTCGCTCAGATCATGGATTTTCTGCCTTGGACCACCTTTCACCGCCTCGTCACCCGTTATGGCGGGGATCACCGCGTCCGGACGCTCGCGTGCACCGAACAGTTCCGGGCCATGGCCTTCGCCCAACTGACCTATCGGGAGAGTCTGCGTGACATCGAAACGTGTCTGGCGGCGCAAGCCTCCAAACTCTATCACATGGGCCTCTCCGCCCCCATCCGGCGTTCGACCCTCGCGGACGCCAACGAGCGGCGCGACTGGCGGATCTATGCGAACTTCGCGCAGCGACTCATCGCGCAGGCGCGCTCGCTCTACGCGGCCGAGAGCATCGGCGTCGAATTGTCGAACACCGTCTATGCGCTGGATTCGACCACCATCGACCTGTGCCTGTCGCTGTTTCCCTGGGCACCTTTTCGCTCCACCAAGGCGGCGGTGAAGATGCACACGTTGCTCGATATCCGCGGCGCCATCCCCAGCTTCATCCACCTCTCGGACGGCAAACTGCACGACGTGAACGTGCTCGATCTGTTGATTCCCGAACCGGGCGCGTTCTACGTCATGGATCGCGGCTATCTGGACTTCGAACGACTCTACGCGCTGCGCCAAGCGGGCGGTTTCTTCGTGACGCGCGCCAAGGCGAATCTGGACGCGCGGCGCGTTTACTCGGCACCGACCGATCGCGCCAGCGGCGTTATCTGCGATCAGGTCATCGCATTGAACGGGTACTACAGCCAACGCCATTACCCCGAGCACCTGCGCCGCATCCGCTTCAAGGACGCCGACACCAGCCGCACGCTGGTGTTCCTGACCAACCAGACCGCCTTGCCGGCACTCACCGTCTGCGCGCTCTACAAAAGCCGCTGGCAGGTCGAGCTGTTTTTCAAATGGATCAAGCAACATCTCCGGATCAAGCGCTTTTACGGAACCTCCGAGAACGCGGTGAAGACCCAACTCTGGATCGCGGTGTCGGTGTATGTGCTGGTTGCCATCCTCAAAAAGCGCCTGCATCTGGATGCCTCGCTCTACACTTTGTTACAGATCCTGTCGGTCACCCTGTTCGAGAAAATGCCTTTGCAACAGGCTTTTTCTCACGACGACTACACTTCAAGCACCATGAACGCCAATAGCCAATTGAATTTGTTCACGTTTTAACCGGACACTACTGATCCGAACCCATTAATTACGGAACCTCCTCCGCGGATGTGTAGGTTGGGTTAGGCGCGGTTTTTTGCGCCGTAACCCAACAAAACCATCTTGGCGAAT
>Ga0154722_1014_pt1 | contig 19222 bp, 15 predicted proteins | sample Rifle2008BG16ft_FD_105730 | JGI IMG/M metagenome (GOLD analysis project Ga0154722, IMG submission 105730) | Nitrospirae bacterium RBG_16_64_22 | reverse complement strand
CTCTACCCCTCCCAGCCTCCCCTTACAAAGGGGAGGAGATGCTTTCCGATTCACCGATTCACCGATTCACCGACTTGCCGATCTTAGTATGCGTTCCGATTGATGAGACCCTTCCAAAGGGTCAGCCACATGATCTTTAGGTCGAACGCAAGCGACCAATTCTCAATATAGTATAAATCGTACTCGATCCGTTTTTCCAGCGACGTATTTCCCCGCCAGCCGTTCACCTGCGCCCAGCCCGTGATCCCCGCCTTCATCTTGTGCCGAAGCATGTAGCGGGGGACCGTTTTCCTGAACTCCTCGATGAAAACGGGGCGTTCAGGCCTTGGCCCGACAATGCTCATCTCCCCCTTGAGGACGTTCCAGAATTGCGGAAGCTCGTCCAGACTCGTCCGCCGCAGAAACGCCCCCATCCGCGTCCGCCGCGGATCGTCCGCATCGGCCCACTTGGGCCCCGTCCCGGCTTCGGCGTCCTCCCGCATTGTGCGGAACTTGAGCATCGTGAACGCTTCCCCGCCGAGGCTGATCCGCTCCTGCCGGTAGAAGACCGCACCGGCGGACGTGAGCTTGACCAGGAGCGCGATAATGCCCATGAGCGGACCCGTTGCGACCAGGAGAGCGGACGAGACGCCAATGTCGGCAACCCGCTTGAGGATCCGGTTCCAGCCGTACAGCGGGCTCTCCGACAGGCTGACGATCGGGATGCCGTCGAAGTCGTCAACACTCGCGTTCAGGGTCACATATTCGTAGAGGTCCGGCACGATCCGGATGTCAGCCGTTTCGTCGGCAAGGTCGTCCAGGATCTGGGCCATCTTCTCGTGCTCCCGCAAGGGGAGGGCGACGAACACCTGATCGACGTCGTACTGCCGCACGGCTTCCTTCAGGCCGCTGACCGGTCCCAGGACGGGGATTCCCGCCACACTCTCTCCGATACGGTGATCGTCGCTCAGGAAACCCCTCGCGCGGAGCCCCGCCCACGCGTTCTCGCCGATCCGCTCCGCCACCCGCCGTCCGGTCTCCCCGCCTCCGACGATGAGGGCATGACGGAGGTTGTACCCGCGCCGCCGAAGGACGCGGAGGATCTCGCGCAGGGCGCTCCGGGAGACCCAAAGGAGAAGGACGTTCAGGAGCCAGAAGTACACCATGACGATGCGGGAGTACGAGTAGTCCCGCACGAAGAACGTGATGAGAATCAGAATCATAGTGGAAAAGGTCGAAGCCTTGAGGAGATCCCGGAATTCGTAGATGAGCGACGCCCCGCGCCGGGGGAGGTACAACCCCAGCGCCTTGAACACGGCGGCCCAGACGACGACGGCGTAGGGAAGAATCCGAAGGTACGGTTCGAGCGGGGGAACGCCCCTTTCGATCGGGATCAGGTCCCAGTTGAACCGGATCCAGTACGCGAGAAGCCACGACGCGGACAAGACGAGCATGTCCGAGATGAACAGCCCCGAAAGGAGAAGCTGGCTGTGTTTCCTCAGCATGGCATTCCAGCGGAAAGAGTCCGCGGCTCCGTTCTCGCGGCGCCGATCAACTCGCCCGCGGCGGCCGCCACCTCGCGGGTCCCCACGGCCTCCATGCATTGACGTCCCGAGCAGGCGTATTCAAAACCGAGGGTCAGACACGGAGAACACGGAAGGTTTCCTTTGATCGTCCGGGACCGCGGATCGCGGGGGCCCCATCGGATCGGATCCGTCGGCCCGTGGATCGCCACGACGGGCGTCCCGACGGCCTCCGACAAGTGGACGATTCCCGTGTTCCCGCAGACGACGACACCGGCCTCCGCAACCAGGGCGGCGAGGTCGAGAAGGGAGAGCTCTCCGGCCGCAACCCATGAAGGCGTCCGGCACTGACCGCCGACTTCTTCAGCCAGCGCGCGCTCGCCCGCCGATCCCGTGATGACAACCGCGCAAGACTTCGCGTCCGCCAAGGCGTCGATCACCGCCGCGTACCGCGCGGCCGGCCACTCTCTCTGCCATCCGTGGGCCCCGCAACCCGGGTGGATCACGACGATCGGGGCCCCCCGACGCAGGCCGGCGGCGGAGATCCGCGCGCCGATCGCCGCCCGCGGCTCGAATGGAACAGAGACACTCGGAGGCCCGGCCGCCGGCTGAACGCCCAGCGGTCCGAGAAGCCGGCCAAACATTTCTCCCTCGTGAACTCTCCCGTCGTGGCTGACGGGATCGGTATACAGCCTCCCCCGTCCGAACCCCGCTGTCGCGAACCCGATCCGCCGCGGCACGCCGGCCCAAGCCAGGACAAGTGTCGTCACGTGAGTCCACTGTTCGAAGTCAACGGCCGTGTCGGCCCTCTCCTTCCGGATTTCCGACACCGCCTTCAATGTGGCGGCGGGAGACCACTCGACGATCCGGTCCATACCCCCCCAGAGATCGAAGACGTCGCGGTTCACGCTAGACGCCAAAGCGATCATTCGAGCGTTCGGGAAAGCTTCGCGGATTAGGTGGAGATGCGGGAGGAGGAGGATCGTGTCTCCCATGGCCGCGAGCTTCGAGATCACGATTGTCCTCGGAGGCTCCTCTTTCGGACCTCTCCGGCCCGGACGCGGCGTCAGCCGGCACAACAACCCCCCCATGAGGGCGTCGACCCGCTTGAACCCCTTTCGGCCCCGAAGACCCCTCATGCGGTTTTCCCCGATGCAACCGCCGGCCGGCTCATGACCCGCGCGACATCCTCCATCACCTGGTCGGGGGTCACGAGGGCCAGGCAGCGTTGATGGGAACAGGCCGGGAACCGGCCGCGGTCGTAGCAGGGGGAGCAAGGTTCGCCCCGGTAGACGAGGCGCGATCTGTCGCCCGGCGGAAATTTGATCCGTGGATCCGTGGGGCCGAAAAGCGCGACAAGCGGAGCCCCGACGGCCGCGGCGAGGTGCAGGAGACCGGAATCGTGCGCGACGACGGCGGCCGCCTTCTTCATCACGCCGGCCGACTCGCCAAGACGAAGGCGGCCGGTCAGATCCAGGACGCGCCCGTCCATCTCTGCGATCCGCCGCGCGATCGGCGCGTCGCCCGCCCCCCCCAGAATGACCACGCTCTCCCCTTCCGCCAGAAGACGTCCGGCCAGCTCCGCGTAATGAGAGGCGGGCCACCGGCGCGTCGGCATCTCCTCGCCCGGGTTCGACGCGCCTCCGGGACAGAAGACGATCGGGCGCTCGGCGCCGTTCTCCTCCAAGATCCGCTCCGCCGCCAGAGAATCCGCGGCCGGAACGAAGAACTCCATCTCCTCCCCCGCGTCAGGGATCCCAAGAACCGAGAGAACGTTAAGATAGCGCCGGATCTCGTGGCCGGTCGTCTCGGGCCCCTCGTACGCATGACGCGTGAGAAACGGACCGCGGCCGTTCCACCCGATGCCGGCCCGCACCGGGACGCCGCACGCCGCGATCAGCGCGTTGACCCGGACCGCCCGGTGGAGGATGACCGCGGCGTCGTACCGGCGGCCGCGCAGGCGGCGGACGAACCGCCAGATCCCGCCGATTCCCTGGGATCTCAATTCCGCGTCATCGAAGACGACCGCTTCGTCGACGTTCGGGTTGCCCGCCGCGGCGCCTGCCGACCACTTCCCGACGACCAGCTCGATCCGGCAGGCGGGCAAGGCGCGGCGCAAAGCCCGGAAGACGGGCGTCGCGTTGAGGACGTCTCCCATGGCGAACATCTTGACAACGAGCAGACGCCTCCACGAGGCCGGATCAATGGCGCTCATTGTAGACATCCCGGTAAAGAGCGAGAGTCTCCCGGGCCGCCCGGTCCCACGAAAAGGCCCGGCTCCGGAGAATTCCCTCCCGCCTCAATTGCCCCTGGAGCGAGGGATCCGCCACGACGGCGAGGATGCCGCTCGCGATCGACTCCTCGTCGTATGGATCGACGAGGACGGCCGCCCCGCCGGCGACCTCCGGCATGGAGGAGATGTTCGACGTCACGACCGGCGTCCCGCACGCCATCGCCTCCAGAACCGGAAGGCCGAACCCTTCGTAGATCGACGGGAAAACGAAGCATGACGCACCCGCGTAAATTGCCGCCATTTCATCCTTCGGCACGTACCCCAGAAACCGGATGCTGTCCGTCGCGGTTCTGAATATCTCGTCGTACAGCCATCCCTTCTTTCCCGCGACGACGAGGGAGAGGTCTTCCCCTCCCGGCATCCGCGCAACCCGGTCGAACGCCCGGATCACGCGGGGAAGGTTCTTCTTGGGCTCGAGATTCCCCACGTGGAGGAGATACCGGCCACTTATATTATACCGATTCAGCACGGATTCAACTCGTTCCGGCCCGGGCGGCGCGAACTCAGCGCCCGCGGCCTCATGAATCACCGTAACCCGCTCAGGCCGGACGCCCAAAATGTCGACCAAGTCTCCCTTCGTGCACTCCGACACCGCGATGATGTGGTCGGCCCTATTCACGGCTTGGCGGACGAGCCACTGCATATAGAGAGAATACCGCCGGGGAACGGTCTCCGGGTGGAGAAAGACGACCAGATCGTGAATCGTCACAACCCTCTTGAACGCGGAAGAGCGGAATGGAATAAGGAACGCAGGTCCATGGAAGACGTCCACGCCGGCTCTCTTCAAGCGCGAGGGAAGGATCGCGTGTTCCCAGAAATCGCCGAAAAGGTGATTCTCGTGAGAAAAGGGCGTCCGGATAAGGTCCACGCTCTTGCCGGGAAGAAGCTGTGCCCGGCATTGGGCCTGGTTGCAGATGTACGAGTAGCTGTTCTCCTTGTCGATCCCGCGGAGAGCGCCGAGGAGATTCGAGACGTAGAATCCCACGCCCGAGTGGGTAGGGTTGATCGTCCGGACGTCAATCGCGATGTGCATCGTCCACTCCAAGACACGCGCCCAGAAACTCGGCCGTACGGGCGGCCCACACCGGCCAGGCGTACTTCGTCTCGGCCCGCTCGCGGCCCTGCGCGCTCATTCGTGTCCGACGGGATGGGTCTGCCAGGAGATCGGCGATTGTCCGCGCGAGCGCGCGGACATCCCCCTCCGGGAACACGGCTCCGGCGTCACCCAGGACCTCTGGAATGGCCCCAGATGAGGACCCCAAGACCGGAACGCCCGAAGCCATCGCCTCGACAAGCACCCGGCCGAACTGCTCTTTCCAGGTCCGCGTCGTGCGAGAGGGGAGCACGAGGAGATCCATTTCTCGATAGGCATCGGGAATGGATTCCTTTGGAATGTTCCGGATCCATTCCACCCGCCCTCTCGACAGCCTCCACGTTGCCACCTCGCCAGCCAAGGGACCGTCTCCCACGATCCGTAAAACGACGGGAAACCGCAGTTCCTCGACCGCCCGTTGGAGATCCTCGACCCCCTTCTCGCGCACCAGACGCCCGACATAGCCGATCACGGGCGGATCCGACAGATTCTCCCGCGCGGGAACGAACGCGAACCGCCCGACCTCCGATCCCCAGGGAATATGAGCGATCGGTCCAACGAACCCGCGCCCGCGAAGGACGCCCACGCCTTCGCTGTTTCGCGCAACGGCGCCCGCGGCGGATGAGAATACCCCCCGCTCCAGCCGGGTGTCCAGCCGGTAGAGCCAATGCCACGGCTGAGGATAGCAGGCGTCCGACATCGGGACGTTCTGCCAAGTGTGGAAGACAACGGGCAGGCGGGGCGTGACCGTCCGCGCGTGCCGCACAACCTGCGTCGTCAGCCAAAAGTTCTCGTCAGTCAGAACGTGCACGACGTCCGGAACAGGATCCATGGCCTCTCTCAGCCCCGAAAGAAACACGACCCTGTTCGGCGACTTCCCGGCGAGACGCCCGACGACCGTTCGATAACCGTCATCCATGTCCCTTGCGTCGGCGCGGCGAACCCAGCTCCCCTCTCGAAACGCGTGGGGGCGGAGAAGCGTCAGGTCCACCCCAGGCTCTCTTGCCAGCGCCCGCGCCTTCCCGCGTTCGTCCTCCGAGACCGAATTGAGGTCGATGAGGAGAATCTTCAGGATATCTCTCAGGTCTGACCGAGACGGGCGATGAGGTTCTTCCGGGAGAAGTGTACGACGGCCGCGGCGAATGGAACGCTCGCGGCGATGGCCCCCCAGAGAGTCCACCCGAAGATCGACACGGCAATCGTCCCGGGGACGACTGCGGCCGGCCCCATCCACCAGTCCGCCGGAATCCAGCGTCCCGCCTCCGCTCGGACGAAGGCCGAGAAAGCGAGACAGCGAACGACTTCGGCCGCAACGAGCGCCATGGCGAGACCGACGGCGGAATGGGCGAGCAGAACGCCGATGATGACCGTTCCAGCCCCGACCGCCTGGGCGAGAACGGCGTCCCCCTGGCGTCCAACGGCCCCCAGGGCCTGCGACGCCGTGTGATTGAGGAAGAACGCCGGAGATCCCGCGGCAAGGATCATGAGCAAGGGGCCGGCGCCCCGGTACCCTTCCCCGAACAGAAGAACGACCAGCGGGCCGGAGAGAATCGCCAGAACCAACCCCGCCCAGATTCCGACCAGCAGAAGCAGACCGTTTCCCTGATGGAACCATCGCCAAGCCTCCGACGGAGACGGCCCAACCTTCGCCGCCATGTGCGCGAACGCAACGGCACCGACGGCGCCGGGAATCACGCCCAGGGCGAGAAAGAGCTTGGAGGCCGCCTGGAATTCTCCGGCGGCCGAAAGACCCATCCCCAGGGAAACGGCCACGGTTGGAAGGTTCAGCGGAATGGCGCCAAGGACATTTCCGGCCGCGAAGGGAACCCCCTCGCGAAAGACTTGTCCCAGCCCGCCCGTTGGCCGGGCCTCCGGATCGGCGCGGGTGTACCGGCGGACGCGCATGCCCATCCCGGCGGCGTACAGGATGCCGACGGCGATCGAGCCAGAGAGGAGAACAGGAACAGACATAACACCCGCCGCGAGGAGAAAGGCAAGAACCGTCAGGTTCGCGGCCCGATACGCGACAAGGAAAGCCGACCTCTCCCCGAAGCGCTGCGTCCCTGCGAGAACCGCCGCGTATGTCTCGCCGATCGAGAAGAGACCCAGACTCACCACCGCCAATGCCGACGCAATCGGCAAGTCGGGATGGCTGGCCCAGATCGAAATCGTACCGCCGACGATCCCGGCGCAGGCAACAACCAGAGTCCCTTTCAGGAGGACAACCTTGAAAAGCCACGAGCGGACCTTTGCGGGGTCTAGCGCGGCGCGGCGCGTCACGACCGGTCCAATCCCCATCTCCAGCAGGTATTCGAGGAGACCCGCGACCGAAAGGGCCGTCGCGTACAACCCGAACCCCTCTGAACCCAACCCCCTGGCCAGGACCAGAACGAGGACGAAATTGACGACCCGTTCGGCCGCAAGGGCCGTCCCCATCGCCTGGACCTGAAAAAGAAACCTAGAGAGGCCCACCGAGCGCCTCCTCGTAGACCCGTACTGTCATTTCGGCAGCGCGGCGCCAGTCGAAGAGGGTGATCCTCGCCTCTCCCCTGGCCAGCAGGGCTTCGCGCAATCCCTCCTCCGCGGCCAAGCGTCCGAGCGCCTCCACAATCGGCCCCTCTTCCGGCTCTACGAGAAGCGCCGCGTCTCCCGAGACCTCCGGCAACGCTCCGCGGTTGGAAGCGATGACCGGCGTCCCGGCGGCCATCGCTTCGAGAACGGGGAGTCCGAAGCCTTCGTAGATCGACGGCTCCACGAGGGCCCACGCCCCCGCGTAGAGAGACGCCAGACCGGCATCTGGCAAGAAGCCCGCGAACCGGACGTTCTTCTCCACACCCGCCGCGCGGACGGCCTCTCCCAGCGCCGGGAATTCCGGCTCCTTCTCGATCCGCCCAGCGAAGACGAGGTCGAGATCGAGCCCCCCGGCCCGCGCGCGCCGGAGGACCTCCGGAAGGATATTGACGTTCTTCCGCCGGTCGATCCCTCCGACGTGGAGAAGATAGGGGCGCGTCAGGCCGTTCGAGCCCTTGAAGCTCTCGACCTCGGACTTGGGAGGCGGGCGAAACCGGTCGACGCCGTTCGGAATGACGGTGATCTTCCCCGGCGTGAGGCCCAGCGTCCCCACGAGGTCTTTCTTCGTCGCTTCCGAGACGGCTATGATCCGGTCGGCCTTCTCCAGAACGCGCACGTTCAGCCATGTGCCGAAGCGCGACCGCAGGTTGCGGATCGCGTCCCGACCGGCGTATTCCTTCCGGAAGACCACGGGGATGATGTCGTGCGCCGTCACAATGAGTCTCGCCCCACCGAGCCAGCCGAGGGGGGCGTCGGTGTGGGAAAGGAAGTGCACGACCCGGACATCGAGTCGCCGGACGGCAGCCGACAGTCCGGCGAGGCGGAAGGCTGTCTCACGCCCCGCGGGAAGCCATTCGATCCACCCCGGCCACCGCAGGGATTCGACCGCAATCGATTCGCCGTCCAGATCGGGGGCGGGGCCCGGAGAAACGAAGAACTTGATCCGGCCCTTCGGAACGAGATCCGCGAGCGCCCAAACGAGACCCCGCGCGTGACGCCCTATTCCTCGCTCCCGATGGGCCTTATACCCCTGCTGAAGAGCTCTTAGATCCACTGCAACGAGCGGTCCCCTTGAGCCCATCATCCGATCGGTCTTCCCCCTCCCGCCGTCTCCCCGGCGGAACCGCTGCTGTCGAAGGCGGCGATCTCCTTGACCACATAAATCGGCTTCTCCTGAGACTCGTGGTAGGTTCGCGAGATCATTTCGGCCAGGAGACCCATCGTCACGAACTGGAATCCCGTCATCACAAGGAGAACGGCAAAGAGAAGGAGCGGGCGATTGGCAATCGACTCCAGGAACACCAGCCGCAGAACCGAAAGATACACCCCTATCCCGGCTCCGATCCCGAGCGAGATCAGGCCGATCAGCCCGAAGATCTGGATCGGCCGCGTCGCGTAGGAGAGCAGGAATTTGACCGTAAGAAGGTCAAGGATAACACGGACGGTCCGGGACAAACCGTACTTCGATCGGCCGGCCGTCCTGGGACGATGGTTGACGGGAAGCTCGGCCACCGACACGCCGATCCACGAGGCAATCGCGGGAATGAACCGATGCATTTCCCCGTACAACCGGATCTGGCGGATCACGTCGCCGCGAAAGATCTTGAGGGAGCAACCGTAGTCGTGCAGGTGAACTCCCGTAATTAGAGAGATCAGGCCGTTCGCAATTCGGGAAGGAACCCGACGCGTCAGGAACGGGTCTTTCCGGTCCACACGCCAGCCGCTTACGATGTCAAACCCTTCCCGAAGCTTATCGAGGAGCCTCGGAATGTCAGCCGGATCGTTCTGCCTGTCGCCGTCCATCGTCACGATCAGGTCGCCCCGGGAGTGATCGAACCCCGCCGACAGGGCGGCCGTCTGGCCGAAGTTCTTCCGGAGGCGCACGACAACCAGTGTCGGGTCGGACCGTACGCGTTCCTTAAGGCGCTCGGCGGTACTGTCCGTCGATCCGTCATCGACGAACACGGTCTCGTATCTCAACCCGGACGGTCGAAGGACATCGTGAATCTCATCCAGGAGGCGTTCCACATTCTCAGCCTCATTGAAGACCGGAATAATCACCGAGAGGGTAGGCCGCTCGTGTGTTCCCGGTGCCTGGATCGTCGACTCCAAAGCACTCACGCTCTTCTCCTATTTCCTGCAGGTCGCCACGCAATAGAGGCTGAGATCCAACGGCACGAACGCCGGAAACCAGCGAATCGAGACTTCCGAAAACGAGCCCCGAAGCGCCTCAAGAATGTCCGTGTGGCTCGACGGGTGTCGTTCGTCAACCGTGGTCGAGAGATTCATTCCAAGAATTCCAATGGCGGCGGTCGTAAGCGTATTCTTCACTGGAAAACCGATGACGGCGCGGCCGCTGTTTTTCAGCACCCGGCTGACTTCTCCGGCCGCGCTCCCCACTTCCCTGATGTGCTCCAGAACGCTCACGCTCACGAGAGTGTCGAACGAGCCCGCGACAAAAGGGATCTCAAGCGCCGATCCCTGGACCAGGAACGCCGACACGCCCGAAGACTTCAGAAGCCGTCGGACGTCCGGGACTTTCTCGTGCACGTCAACCCCGTAGACCGAGTCCGCAAGCCGGCCCAGCGAGGGCAAGAATACCCCGCTTCCGAATCCCACGTCGAGCAGACGCCCGACGCGCGAAGACATCAGCTCCGCCGCTACCATCTCAAAGCGCTTCACATAGAAATACCGGACCCCCGGAATATAGTAAAATTTCAGCGGATCGGCCTCGTCCGTCTCGACAAGAAATTTCCGCTCCGGGATTTCAACAGCTTTCGTTTTCAACCCTGTCTCCCCGGCGGCTGCCCGAAGGAACCGCACCCCCTGTCCCGGCCGCCGGATATCGACGGCAACGGCCCCCTGTTTCGCCGGTCCTTAAGTTCGCCCGCCGCTCTCGGGGCGGACTCGCCTCGGCCCGTAGACTCGCAATTCCGCGATCGACCAATCGTAGGCAGCGTGATATCCCAAGTTCTCGATCCGCATGTGCCTTGCACTTCTCGGTTGAAAGCGCAATTGGACAACTCCCCCCCGGTCAAAAACAAATCTTCCCTCGCTCCAACCCACGAATGGGAAAACATTCCGGACACGGACGACGGTCTCCCAACGGATGCCGTCCGGCGAAAGATGAATAGCGATCCCCCGCGGGAAGTCCTGAATGTAGTCACCAACCAGCAGATCCATACCGGCGATCTCCCGGCCTGCCGGAAGTTCCAGGGCGATCTCCATGCCCGGACGTTGCGGTCTCCCGGATCCCCACCGTGTCCCCAGGTTCCCGTCCGTCATGTTGCCGAGTCGGACGCCGTTATGCGTGGCCGTGAGTCCTCGCCACTCGGCGGGAGGAACAAACTCCCCTCCCGCAACTGTCTCCCTCAACTCGTGGAAAACCACATACTGCCCGAAGGAAGGACTCCGAGTATACCCGATCCCCGCGGCCTCCAGCGTCTCGGCGAAGGACGCCGCCGACCCGCGATCCACAATGACCGCCGGGCGGGATGAACTCCGGACCCCTCGGAGATGCCCCTCGTAGCGGACCGGAAACCCTCCGTAATCGAACGGTTGGGCACAGATCACCGATTCCCCGCTCTCAAAGGATACCCGTGTGCTCAGCCAATAGTCCGCGTAACACTCCTTGATTCCGTGCGCCGCAAAATAGTCCCGGACACCTGAAAGATCCCACGTCTGCCAAGGAACCGCGCTCCCTCTCGGGGACCAGACCGCCATCACGTTCGCCACGTTGGCGTACGCGTTCGCCGATATCGCGAGAAAGAACACCGCGGCCGCCAGAACCCGGACCCGGCTCCAAAGGGCCGTCACCACGAGCGCCGTGCATACCGGAAAGACCGAGTAGAGCGGCAGGAGGTACCGTTCGGTTTCGACGCCGGCACCCGACGCCGCGTAGCGGCGGAACGGAGTCAATGTGAATACGAGAAACACCGAAAAGATCAGGAGCCCGAGAACCCACGCGCCATCCGAAGAGCCTGCCCACCCCTCTTTCCGGAAGAATCCCGCGGCGGCCCGAATGATGACGAACCCCAGCGACCCGGCGTTGAGCAGGATCAGAAATACCCCCATCCCGAACGGAAGAGGCGCCCCGTCAACATGGAAGCCTGTCGGAATATCGAACGGCGGAACTCCCCACATCGGCGGAAGCTGATCCAGCACGAGACGCCCGATGCTGTCCAGAATCATCCGGACTTCCGGAAGCCCGAAGTCCATCCGCATCGTCGAGGAAAGCTTGCCGGCGGTAAATGAGCCGCCGCCCGTCGCCAGATTGTATCCCAGAAACGGAAGAGCCCCCACGGCAAATCCGCAGGCCGCGAGACCGAGTCCCCGGCCGGAGCGCCAACGTTTCGTCAAACCCAAAACGCCGGCCGGGATCAGATAATCAACAAACAGGAAATTCGTCCACCAACCCAGACCTCCGATAAACCCGAGAACGACAAAGCGGGTCAGCCGGACCGACGGACGGGCCTCCCTTCCCGCCGCCAGGAAGATCGTCAGGAAGACCGTACCCAGAATGAGCGTCTCGACGTATCCTCCCCGGGCCGTATTTCCCCAGACAATGAGGAAAACCGGCGCGACCAGCGTCAGGGCCGCCGCCAGCAATCCTACGACTCGGTCCCCTACGCGGGTTCCCAGTCGGAAAACAGCCCAAACAAGAACGCCCGACAGCGCCATAGGTACGACCTTGACCAACCACGGGCTTCTTCCCGCCAGCCACGAAAAGGGCGCGATCACAAACGCCTCAAGGCTCCCGAGGTAGGTCTGTCCGTAGTAAAAGACCGGGAATTCCCCCAACAGGATGTGCGAAGCCATAAGTCCGACGGTTGCTTCGTCAGCGTGAGCCATCCCTCCGACAGGCCAGATCCATGCAAGGCGGATAGCCGCTCCGGCGAGGACGAGCGCCGCGAGCAACCAGTGAGGCCGCCATATCCCGCTCATGGAACAACCTTGACGCCAACGGCAAGGCTGTCGCCGAACCACGCGACGCCCTCTTTCACCAACCGCCACTCGGTGGCGTAATATCCCGGCCTGTTCGGAGCCGTGTACGTGATGCGGATCGCTTGAGTCTCGCCGGGACGGACGACGCTCCCCTCGGACAACGGGATCCGCCGCGGGCCGAGCGGGTTCGAATCCGTGGCGGCCCCCAGAAGGATCCCCCCCGAGGAAGACCATTCCTCGCGCCCCGTGTTCCTCACGCGAATCCAGGCCTCCGCCGACGATCCAGCCTTCATCTCGGACGGGAATTCTCCCTGCACGATGGCCGCGTCCAACGCGCCTCCCCGATCCCTCCGAAGCCTGTTGAATATCCCCTTGTCGCCAGGATTCATGCTGAACATATAGAAGTCCGACTGCCAGAGATGAAGGACACGGATGAGGTGAGCCTTCTCCATCCACGTTGGAAACTTCTGCCAGTACCAGGCGGCCTCCCCGTTATAGACCGCGAGGATCATATGCGAGATCGGGTACCGGCCGAAAGGATCGTCAAAATTGAACCAGGGCTCCCACGCATACACGGTTTTCGCCCTGTTCTCCAGGCAAAGCGCCGGCGCCGCGAGGCCGGCGACCGTCCCCTCGCCTACGACTCCCCCAAGCTCGCGGGAGGTCTGAACCATCGTGTACTGCCGGTTCTTGGCCCAGGCAGCGTACTGGCGTCCGTCTATGAGAACCGAGGCCACGAGCAGAATTCCAACGGCAACCGGCCGCGCGATTCGATTCCATTCCATCTTCGGCCGCCGCGACAACCTGACCAGGATCAACACGAGCCCCGCCGCCAGGACCGCCGAAAGCGCCCACTGGATCAACCGAGGTCCCAAAGCCCCGATCCTCCATCCTACGATCAAGGGAACAAGCACCATGTAACGGATTGCCACGGCCGCCCAGAGCCAGCCGATGATCCACGCCAGGAAGATCCGGGCGCGGGCGGCGCGTCCTTCGGGATCGGCGGTGGGCGGCGCCAGTGCTCTTCCCGCCATCAGGGCAACGGCGGGAATCAACGGCACGTAGTATCTGTCGGGACGATAGCTGAGTACTCCAAGCCCCAGGATCCCAGCCGCCAGCCAAAGGACAACGAGCCATTCGGCGGCATCGAACCGCCGCCAGCGGGCAACGGTCGCCGCAACGATTGCGCCGGCCCCGGCGAAACCCGCCGCAAGCGCGATGGGCGACCGAAAAAAATACGAGAAAAACGGGTTGTCGTGCAGGTTGTTGAACACCTGCGCGGCCGACCTGGGCAGGCTGACCCTTTTCCACGCCTCGCCGATCCGCAGAATATCGTCGCGGTTTGGGGAGAAGAACAGGAAATACCACAGCCCCATCATGACGCCAATCCCGGCGAAAACCGCGACCATTCCAATGACGGCCCGACGGCGGTCCTGGCCCCGCAACATGAGGGTATCTGCAATCAGGATCGTTGCAAACGCAGCAACGAAGTACAGGGCAAGCGACTTGCTCATATATACGCACGCTCCGCTCACGCCCGCCGCGGCCGAGTATGTCCAGTGCCCCTTCCGACCGCGGTTCCAGAGAAACACCGTTAGCACCATCAGGAACGTGTACGGTGTCTCCAGCAGGCCTAAACGGCTGTACATGACCGCGTAGAAGCTCGTCCCCAGAAAGAGCGCCGCGTACAGGCCCGCTTCCCGGCTCCACGCCTCGGACGCAAACCGATAGAGCAGAAAGACGGAAGCCGACCCCAGGGCAATCGGAATCAGCCGCTCTTGGAGAAACCCGACGCCAAGCAGATGAAAGACCAGGACCTGGACGAAGTGGAGAAGAGGACTGTAGTAGTAGCTGTTGAACTCGTCCAGTCGCCACTGGCCGAACAGGACGGTGTTTCGGGCGTTGTGGACCAGCGCCCCTTCGTCGAAGAAGAGCCCCCCGCTTCCGCTCAGATGCACCGGGGGATCCGCATTGATGAAAAGAACGCGAAGGAGAACGGAAGCAAGGAGAATTGCGCCGATGCCTATGCCGCGAAGCAATCTAGGCGCCTTTCCCGAATTCGTTCCTCACTTCGGCGACGGCGTCGTCCATCCTCTCGGTTCTTGCCGGAGAGGGTCTGAAAATAAGGTTCCCGAGGATCGTCTGATAAGCTTCGCAGGGAGTCCAGCACTGCGCGCAACGTCCTCTTTCGATGTTCTCCCGCACCCTCACAACGTGCGGCAGGTTCCAGATGCGCCGAAGATCATAGTCGTGGTCCCGCAGATTGGCTAGAGGGACGTTGTCCATACTGCACGGGTACACAACCCCGGTCGGGTCGACGAAGCACGAGGCGGACAAGGCTTGACAGGGCATCGGCGTCTTTCCGGTCGCCAGGAACCGACCGATCCTCGACTGATAGACCCGCTCCACGAAGGCGACCGGATGCAGGCGGCGCCGTCGGTGCGCCCGGTACCAGCGGAGCGCTTCCTCCGTCTCCCGCTGGGACAAACTGGCCATCCCAGCATTCTCGTAGTAGTGTTCGGACTGATGCGCGACGTTGACGTGAAGCTCATCCGCCGTGATGTCCGGAATCCGGCCGCGAACAGCCTCCAATGTCTCTTGAATCTTGTCGAAGTTCCTGGGAGTCAATGTCATGCCGAGATAGGTCTCGAACCGCCCCGACCTCATTTCGCGCAGTCGCGCGAACGTCCGGACCGACTTCTCCCAACTGCCCTTCACTCCCCGCAACTCCTCATGGACCGTTTCGTCCCCGTCGAGACTCACCGTGACGATCAATTTCTTCGGACCTCTCGCCAGGATCCGTTCCACGCCGCCAACGATCAAGTCTGTCATGACGCCGTTCGTCGGAAAATCGAGAACGTACAGCGACTTGCATCGATCCATGATGACGTCGGCGATGCCCGCGAAGTCCCCCCGGAGGAACACCTCGCCGCCGCTCACGTTAACCCAGGAGAAGTCGGCGTTGCGGCTGAAGAAGCGATCGTATTCCTCGACAGACATCTCGCCATGCGCTTCCCGCTGCCAGATATTGCACATCTGACAGCGCAGGTTGCACCGGTACGTCAAGATGAGCGTGAGTTTGTAGGGAAAGGCCAGCCGGCGGACGTTCGACGCCAGGATCGCCGCCGCCAGCTTAAGCGTTTTGCGCACCCGCGTACTCCGCGTTTTCCCCCCGGTCGGGCGTCTGCCCGAACATGCGCGCCATCTCCCCCATGACATCCTCGACCGTGATGCGCTTCATGCAGACCGGGTCGTTGCAGCTGCTGCTCTTCGCGTTGAAGTTCGTGATGCACGGACTGCACGGAAGCGACTTGTAGAATACGCGGTTGGGGCCCACCCGGGGTCCATATAAGACGGGCGTGTTGGGCCCGTAGAAACCCATACAAGGAGTCCCCATCGCCGCCGCCAGGTGAATCGGAGCCGTGTCATTCGACAGAAAGACCGTACAGCGCCGCATCAGAGCCGCAAGCTGGGAAAACGTCAACGACCCGCTCGCGTCAACGGCGGATCCAGCGGGCATCCGGGCGAGAGCATTCGAGATAAGCCCGCGCTCCGCCGGCGTCCCGGTGAAGACAATCCGGGCGCCGTGCTCCCGATGGAGCCTCGCCCCCACCTCCGCAAACCGATCGATCGGCCACCTCCGTTGCGGAAAGTTCTCTCCGGATCCGGGATGAATCCCGACGATCGGATCTCCTCCCTCCACTCCCCAATCCCTCAGCAACCGCTCCACGCGCTCTTCGTCCCCCGGGGCAAGACGCATCGGAACGGCGGGAGCGTCCCGGCAATCCACGCCGATCATCCGCGCAACGTCATTAAAGGTATGGTATGTGTGCTGGTGGTCGTTGTATGGAATCCGATGCGTGTACACGAACCCACGGCCCTGGCCGGCCGTGTCCAGGCCCGCTCTCCGGCGGCCGCCGCTCAACCACGCCAGTAGCGCGGTCGTCCTTGAGAACTGGTCAAAGTCCAGAACCCAGTCGAACGACTGCCCCCGAATCCGGCGAATCGTCCGCACGGCGCTCGCGAAGAACCGAAGCACCCCGGACACATCGAGATAGACGGCTTCGTCAACGTCCGGGCTCCTGTCGAAGACCCCGCGGTTGGGGGAAAGCGTCAGGAACACGATCCTGGCCTTTGGATGCCTCTCGCGGATCCCGTGGACCACGGGCTGAAGAATGATCAGATTCCCGATCCCCCACGATTTGATGAGGAGGATCCGTTCGATCTCGCGTTCGTCCTCGGCCGCGACCATCCGCGACCACAGCCGGCCCGCGGTCCCGAGAAGAAAGCAGAGCGGAATCCCGACGAAATAGTCGAGCTTCTTCATGAGCCAGAGGCGGATCATTCCTTCAGACCGCGCTCCCCGGCGGGCGTCCCCACGGCGTGCCCGGCCGACCTGCCCAACGGCTAGACAGCCACTTTACGCGAAAGCTTAAGCTCATCCGCCCCCCCGCCCGTTGACCTCTTCGAACCGACACCGAGCATCGCGCCTGCCTTGAACCTGACGAAAACGAGGAACAATACGAGATAGCGCCATACATCTCCGAACGAGCGCACGCTCCCCAGCACTTTCGGAATCTTTCTCGTCCATCGAATCGACTTCTTTGCGACGGAAAAGCGGACCATGATCTCGCACAGTTGAGCCCATGTCAACCTGTCCAGATAAAGGGGCGCGTGCCCCTGGGCGGCCGGAAGGACGACAACGCGACGGTCGTTCTCCGCCGACCAGGAAAAATCCTTTGGGATCTTCCCTTCCGCCCGAGCGCGCTCCTCGAGGGGTGTCCCCGGGTAGACGTGGAGAATCGCGACGCTCGTTTCGCACTTCCCCTCCAGATCTTCGATGATGGACATCGTCTCCCGGGCCTCATTCCATGTTTCCGTCGGGTGGCTGAAGATGAAGAACGGATTGGCGTTAACGCCGAATTCTTCGCACCATTCGATCACGTCGTAGGCCTGGCGCAACGTGGCTCTCTTTGTGATGATGTCGCGGCAGATCCGCTCCGATCCGGACTCGATTCCGAACCCCACGTGGTAGAGCCCCGCCTCCACCATCTTGGCAAAAAGAGATTTGTTCAGGATATCGACGCGGACCTCGCAAAACCACTTGATTCCGAGCCCCCGCTCGATGATGAGATCGCAGATGGCCGCCGTCCGCGCCCGGCTGAAGTTGAACGTGTCGTCGTAGAACCAAATGGCGCGGCTTCCGTACCGGTCCGCGAGGTGTTCGACCTCCGCCACGACCTTCTCCGGGCTGAGAGAACGGACTTTGGTTCCCCAGTTCGACGGTGTCGCGCAGAACTTGCAAGTGAACGGGCACCCGCGGCTCGTCATCATATTCCCGGCTGGAAGGACACCGTGCCCCGGAACTTCCATGCTGAAATTGTACCTGTCCCACGGCTCCAAGTGCCGGGCGGGAAGGGGAAGGGTGTTAAGGTCGGCGATCAGGGGGCGCGGGGAATTCTCCTGAATCGTTCCATCCGGCCGCCGGAAGGAAAGACCGGCGACCCGGCCGAGATCGCCGCCCGCTCCGAGACAGCGGACGAGATCCCGCATCGTCTCCTCCCCCTCCCCGGAGATCACGGCATCCACCGCCGGAACGTGCGACAAGGTATCACGGGCCGTGTTCTTGAGATGAGGCCCGCCGAGGACGGTCAGGACAGCCGGAAACGCCGCCTTGGCGGCCTCCGCGACCCGAAAGCTCAGGAACCGGTTCTCCGTCGTCGTCGTGATTCCCACCACGTCGGGACGGTCCGACTCGATCTTCCGGGCCAGATCTTCCCACGAAAGATCCAACACGTGTGAGGGAACGATCTCCACGTCGATGCCGTCCGTCTCCAGAACGGCCGCGATGTACTGGATCCCCAGGGCCGGCATCATTGATCCGCCCGACCAACGCTCCGCGAAATACCCCCCGGGGGGAACAACCAGCATGACCCTCGGAATCTTCACGGCACGCTCCTAGGGAATGAAACAGAAAGACCCCGAGTGGCATATCCCTCGGGGTCTTCCCTGCCCAGACTGCCAGGCTTGATCAGTATGGAATCGCGCTCGGGTCGGCGCAACCGCTGTCACGAATAACCGAGTCGATCTCTTCGGTCATCCTACAGTGCGCTCCCCGGACAGCCCTTTGGACGGCACGATGCAACGTTCCGCCCGTCGCAAACGGCCGTAGCCACCGGGTTGCACGCAGCATCTCTGCACCGATCGCAAGGAACGCCGGGGGCACAACCGTCGTCCAAGAGCTTGGTGCAATCCGTTCCTCTGCCTCCGTTGCCTCCGCCGCCACCGCCGCCAGAGCCGGTCTTGTAGATCCCAATCCTGTTTCGCAATACCCCCCCGGATGATGCCGTGAACTGTTCCGAGACCGTATCGTAGCCCGACTTACTCACCGCTACAGTGTGGGTTCCCGGGTCAACGACCACCTCGTAGTAACCCGCGCTGTTTGTCGTCGTGGTCACGGGATCGCTGTTCGCTGTAACCGTTGCCCCAGCGACCGCTGCTCCGCCAGAACCCTCGTAAATGGTTCCATATAGGACGAACATCCCGGCAACTGCCGGGGGAGCCGATGAATCGGACGTGTTTGTGCTTGCTGTTGTGGTGCTCGTAGGACTCTCGCTTGTGTTGACCTTACCGCAACCATCCACCAGTCCCATGAGAAGGATCGGCAGAAGCACCAGCGCCTTCCCCGGAAAGCCTTGCCATACTCCCCTAATGCCAGAAACCATATCGCCCTCCCAAATGTAGGCCGAGTTTCGGTGTGAATATTCGCATCACGGCAGGCCCAAAGTCAATAAATTTCTTGGCTTTTCTGGCCGGCCG
>Ga0154722_1020_pt2 | contig 19426 bp, 18 predicted proteins | sample Rifle2008BG16ft_FD_105730 | JGI IMG/M metagenome (GOLD analysis project Ga0154722, IMG submission 105730) | Nitrospirae bacterium RBG_16_64_22 | reverse complement strand
AGAACGGTGATCTTCCGTCCTTCGATCATCGTGGGGGATTCACGCGACGGGCGGACGACATCGTTCAATGTGCTCTACTGTCCCATGCGTATTTACGGCCTTGGTGTCATCAAATCACTGCCGGGCAAGCCGTGGGTCCGGCTCGATGTGGTCCCGATCAACTACGTCGTGGACGCCATTCAGCAGATTTTCCTGGACGAAACGGCGGTGGGGAGAACGTTCCACCTTGTGGCTGGGCCGGAGCGGTCCATGTCCCTCCAGGCGCTCGTGGACAAGTTCGTGCAGATTTATAACAACCATTTCTCTTCCCGCGGCTTAGTCCGGCGTCTCCACGTGCCAGAGATTGTGGGGGAAAACGAGGGGCGTGCGCTCCTGGACCAGTCCATCGAATCGATGCCGACAGGACAAGCCCGCAACCTTTTCGAGATGTTCCGCTTCTTTGTCCCCTACACGCAAAAAGACAAGATGTTCGATGATCGGAACACCCGCCGCATATTGGCGGAGAGAGGGATCGAACCTCCGCCCTTTGCGAACTACATGCACAGAGTCCTCTCGTATTGCTTCGAAACAAGATGGGGACAGAAGCCCCAAAAGAGGCAGAGCCTGGAAGCGGAGGTCTGGCTCGAGGAAGAGTTGGAAAGGATTTTTTCTCCCTTACCGATCTAGCCGGGATCATTCGGGGGGTGTCGGATTTCTTTCCAGTTTTCTCCGATCCGATTTTGACAGTTTCGTTCGTCGATCAAGAAAGAGCTTTTGCCCGACAAAGGGTTAGAGATGAGAGATCTCTGGTAGAGCCTAATCGACATGTCGGATGTTTTTACAGTCCGGCGCGGTCCCTCCCGAAGGCGTTTATGGCTTGCATAAGTTATTGATTTGTTTGTAGAAATTTCCTTCTGTTTGGCCAAGATGTGGCACGCGGAATGCATTCACTTCTGTCTATGAAACATCTTCGCCGCTATCTGGCCTCTTTTCTCATTGCCTTCTTCATCAGCTTCCCATCGTCCGTCGATGCCGTCCCGCACCTCCAACTCTACATCGACGGCGCGACGTACGATTCCGGCACCGATACGTGGACGACGACGGATTCCACGTTCGATCTCTGGATCATCGGAAATGTCGGAAAAATGGGACCGCTCACCGACGTTCACGTGGCGATGGCCTTCACGGGGAGCGGAGGAACGGTCTCGCTCACACCCAAGACCACGACCCTCCTTCTCGATCCTTCAGTCCCCTCCGTCGTCCCGTATTCGGCCGGTTTCGGGACCGGCCTCAATCCGCCCATCGAGCCGCACGGCATCTACAAGAACGCCGGGATGGACCACTGGGAGAACTGGTACCTGGGCGGTTTCACGCTGACGGATTCTCCCATCGGCGATTTCATCACGAGCTATCCGGCGGAATTCCCATTCTGGGGTCAGATCAACGTCTACGAGGTGAGCATCTCGGGGTGGGATCTCGTCCACTTCGACGCCTTCGGACAGACCGTCCATCCGAAGAAGGGATTGATCGAAGTCACGGCCCCGTATTCTCACGATGCGCTTGGGACGTCTCATCCGCCTCCCCCCGTTCCCGAACCGGCGACGTTGCTTCTTCTGGGAGGAGGGCTCGTTGGACTTGGTCTCGCCGCGAGGCGGCGCGGAGGCGCAATAGAGTAAGCCGCCCACGGGCATCGAGATCCATCGCGGACGGACGGCAAGGCATGTCGCCGCGCAAGAGTTGTGGACCTTGTCTGGACCGGAAGGCCAACAATCTGAGGGGATGATGGCCAACACCCCGGGCGAGGGGTTCCACGGAGCCGCGGGTCCGGCGGGTCTTCCTGCCGGACCCGCGGTGTTTGTGGGCTATTGCAAACGGTGTTCTGTGGTATTATTTTCATAGAGCATGTTGTTTCCGCATCCTGACAGGGCAGAGCGGAGGGAAGAAGAGATGGAGCGGGTCTCGATGATGCAGGAGCTTTCGGACGCGCGGTTTCAGGTAATCATCCCACGCCGGTTCGCCGGCCTGTACAGCGACGTCAAGGATACTCTGTGCCAACTGACCGGCGCGCAGGTTATCGTCGACCGGCGGTTCGGCGAACGGAGGCGGCAGACGCGTCCCGTATCGGCGGAAAGGCGGAACCTCGTGCTGGACAAGAGAGCTTAGCCCGGAGGCCGTTATGGCGCCCAGGTTGCCTTGCTGGGATATTCTCGTTGAAAGTCCGATCTTCCGGTCCCTGCCGCCCGAAGAGAGCGAGGCGGTTCTTCAAGAGTTCTGCGGCGAGAAGGGATGCCGCGTTCTCCCCGGCCACTCCGATCCGTCGATATGTCCCTTCATCGGCCGTATCGTGACCGAAGCGGGGCCCCTTTCCTCGGTGTGCGACCCTCCCGATCAGATCCAGCCTTGACGTTCCTGCCGCAATTTGCGATATTAACTGCCCTGTAGACACCCAACCCCGAAAAGCCACACCCAGCGCAAGCTGGGGCCGGAATGCCGAATCGGGTCCCTTCTTATTGCGGGATGGCCGGGCTGCCGAAAAGAGGGTGCATGTCCGCGTTTCTCTCCGCGAGTGCAGATCGATCGCGCGAGCGGCGGGAGGCGAAACGGAGGCCCCTTGCGAGAGCGGCGTCTTTCTCCCCGTGTTTCCATCAGCGCCCCTGCGGATTTTCTTGTCCTGGGGGAAAGCGGTGTTGTCGATACGGGCGTCATCAAGGACATCGGGTGGCGCGGTTGCCGCATCACGATCGGCCGGCGCATTCCGCGCGGAACGATCGATGTCACCCTCTACCTTCCGGGGGCACGTCGGATAACCTGCCGGGGCGAGATCTCCTGGCAGTATTCTCTCGAGAAAGAAGGGCTGAGCGCGCAGGTCGGCGTCTGCTTCCGTCAGATCGATCCCTCCGATCTGCGCGAGATTCAAAGGCTTGTCAGGCTTCGCGGCGGATCCTGGTAGACCGCCGCCCACCCTCCGAACGGGCCGCCGGTTGTTTCCTTGACATTTGGAGGCCGCCCGGTACAATTTCCTCATTATTCAGAAGGTTTTGTCCGATGATCTCAAGAGAACTCTCCCGGCGCTTGGGTTGATGGGAAGTTCGCGACTTCCCGCGGAGACTCGTAATGAAGACACTCCAGTCCAGGTTCGTCACGCTCCTTGGGATCTCCCTTCTTCTCGCCTGGGTCGTTCTCGCGCTGGCCGGCGTCGGAAGACTGGGCGCCTTGGGAAGCCTCCTTGTCCTCGCTGTCGTCTGGGCCGCCGCGTGGCCCATCGCCGCCCGCATGACCGTCCCTTTCGACCGGGTGACGGCGGCTCTCAGCGGGAGGGGCCCGCTCCTTTACCCGAACCCCGACCCCAACCTGTGCGAGGGGCCGGCCGCGCCGATCGTCCAGTCCATCGCCGGTCTCGCCCAGGACGTCGAGAAGGTCCGTCGGGAGATGGCGGAGGGCATCGGGCGGTTGGGCGGGATGACGGGCGACCTCAAGAACATTTCCTCCCAGATCAGCAGACAGGCTATGGTCCAGCTCCAGGGGATCGAGACGGCGGGCGCTTCGATCGCCGAGATGGCGTCGGCGATTCGCAATATCGCCGAGTCGACAGGGTCTCTCGCGTCGTCGGCCGTCGAGACGTCGTCCTCCGTCCTCGAGATGACGGCATCGGCCGACGAGGTGGCGCAGGCGACGGAGGCGCTGTCCGGGGCTGTCGAGCAGTCCGTCTCGGCGATCGACCAGATGGGGGCATCGATCCGGGAGATCGCGGGGAGCGTCGAACGCCTTTCGGACGCGGCCGAGCGGACCGTTTCCGCGATGACGGAGATCGATGCGTCCATCCGGGAGGTTGAAGGAAACGCCAAGTCTTCGGCCGATCTCGCGGACCGGGTGAAGACGGCGGCGATCGAGGAGGGAATGATGACGATCGCCGACACGATCGCGGGAATGGAGAAGATCCAGGAAACCGTCGCGAGGTCGTCCCAAATCATCGCCCGCCTGTCGGAGCGGTCTAGGGAGGTGGGCAAGATCCTGACGGTCATCAAGGAAGTCACGGACCGGACGTCTCTCCTCGCCCTGAACGCGGCGATCCTGGCGGCCCAGGCGGGCGAGCATGGGAAGGGGTTCTCCGTCGTGGCCGACGAGATCAAGGAGCTTGCGGAGCGGACGGCCTCCTCCACGAAGGAGATCGAGCAGATCATCAAGGCCGTCCAGGCCGAGGCGGCCGAGGCGGTCTCGGCGGCCGGGGAGGGGCAGGCGACGGCCGAGGAAGGGATGAAGTTCGCCATGGAGACAGGAGGTGCGCTCAAGAAGATCATGGAGACGGCGAAGGAGTCGTCCGAGCTGGCCGGCTGGATCGAACGGGCCGCTGGGGAGCAGACGCGCGGCGCCCAGGACGTCTTCCACTCGATGACGCAGGTGGGGGAGATGGTCGGGCAAATCGCGCGGGCGATCCAGGAACAGCGGGCCGGGACCGAGGCCGTCGTCCGCTCGGCCGAGCAGGTTCGGGACATCACGGGCCACGTAAAGCGGGCGATGGCCGAACAGTCGAAGGGGAGCCACCAGATTTCGCGCGCCATGGAGACGATCACCGAGCAAGTCCAGCGGATCAACACGGCGACGCACGAGCAGGAGATGGGAAGCCGGCAGGTCCTGGGTTCCATCGAATCGATCCGCGAGGCCACCCAGGAGGGCGTCGACGGCGCAGTCTCGCTTGACCTCAGCATCGAGACGCTCCAGAGGGAGTTCGCGGCCCTTCGGTTGAACGTGACGGCGCCTGAAGAGGGCGTCAGGAAAGAGGGTGAAACGTGAACTGGGGGCTCCGTCAGCGGCTGACCCTGACAGTGGCGATCGTCATGGTCGTCAGCATGTCGTTCGTGGGCCTATGGCGCATCCAGGGGGAGAAGCGCGAGCGTTTGGAGACCGCCGAGGCGCGCGGGCGGGAGATGGCCGAGATCGTGGCCGATCTCGTGGGGCCGCTCATGGCCCGCGGGCAGATCCGGGAGATCGACACTCTCATCTTGCAGTTCCTGCACGGCCGCGACATTTACACCGTCCAGGTCATGGACCCCTCCGGCGACGGCTTCGCGATCGTCGAGAAGCCGGCCCCAGAGAACCTCGCCGTCCGGATCAACCCGGAGGTCCCGATTCGCCACGAGGGCGCGGATATCGGCTCCGTGCGCCTTCTCTATGCTCCGCGCGAAGCGCGTGAGGGATTTGGGCTCCTTGTCCTCAGGAACGTGGCGGTCGACGCGGGCATCGTCATCGCGATTTCCGCGGTCCTGATCATGGTCCTCTCCCGCCTCGTGGTCCGGCCGCTCGCGGAGACGGTCGGGACGATCGCGCGGGTGGCCGAGGGCGGGGACTTCACGGTCCGCCTGGACGAGTCCCGCTACCGGGGCGAGTTCAGAGACCTGGCGCGCGGCGTCAACGGGCTCGTCGGGACGGTCCGGACCCTTCTCGGAGACGTGAAGCGGGCGCTCTACCAGACCGAGGTGACGAGCGAACGCGTCGCCATGGACACCAGGCTTCTGGAGGAAGGGACGAACGTCCAGCGGGAGTCGATGGAGAACACCTCGTCCTCGATCAACGAGATGGGAGCGTCGATCAAGAACGTCGCGGCGAGCGCGGACAACCTGTCGGCCTCGGCGGAGGAGACGGCGTCCTCGATCCACGAGATGGCGGCTTCGATCGAGAGCGCGGCGGAAAGCGCGGGCACGCTCTCTCAGGCCGTCGGGGAGACTTCTTCGGCGATCGTCGAGGTGACGGCGTCGATCAATCAAGTCGGGAATTCGGTCGATCAACTCGCCGCGGCCGTCCATGAGACGGCCGCGGCCGTCAACGAGATCGGCGCGACGATCCGAGAGGTCGAATCCGCCGCCCAGGAGTCAGCCAACCTGGCCGAGGACGTGATGAAGGAAGCGTCGGAGACGGGCATGCGGGCGGTCGAGGCCGCCCGGGAGGGGATGACCGCGATCCGGGAGACGGTGACGCGGGGGGCCGACGTGATCAACCGGCTCGGCGCCCGGTCTGAGGAGATCGGCAAGATCCTCACTGTGATCACGGAAGTGACGGACCAGACGTCGCTCCTCGCCCTGAACGCCGCGATCCTCGCGGCGCAGGCGGGCGAGTATGGCAAGGGGTTCGCCGTCGTGGCCGACGAGATCAAGGAGCTGGCCGAGCGCACGGCCAACTCCACGAAGGAGATCGAGGACGTCGTCGAGGCCGTCCGGCGGGAGGCTGCGGACGCCGTGCGCGCGATGGAAGAAGGGGTCAAGAAGACGGAAGGCGGCGTCCGGTTGTCGCTCGCGGCCGGGCGGGCCCTGGAGACGATCGTGAACCGGTCGCGCCAGTCGGTCGAGCGGGCGCAGGGGATCGAGCGGGCGACCGCCGAGCAGGCGCGCGGCGTCCGGCAGGTGGGCGTGGCCATGGAGCAGGTCCGCCAGATGATCGACCAGATCCTGCGGGCGACGCAGGACCAGCGGGGGGGAAGCGAGTCGATCATGAGGACGGCGGAACGGATGCGCGACCTGACTAATCAGGTCGGCCGGGCTACGTCTGAGCTGGCCCAGGGGAGCAGACAGATCATTCAGGCCGTGGAGTCCACGACCGAGCATGTGAGTGTCATCGTGGAAGCGACGAAAGAGCAGGCCGAGGGGAGCCAACAGATCGTGGACTCCATCGAGCGGATCTCCCGCATCCCCCGCCAGACAGCCGGCGTGGCCAAGGTCATGGCCGGCGCGGCCCGCGACCTGATCGGGGAAGCCGGCCGGTTCCGCGAGACCGTCCGCGCCTATCGGACGGCGGAGCGCCGGGTTGGCGGGACGGCCCTCGCCTTCGGCGTGATTCCCCTCGACCGGGCGGACGTGATGAGAGAGAAGTTCAAGCCGCTGGCGGAGTACCTCTCCCGCGGACTGGGCCAGCCGGTGGATCTCAGGGTCCCCGACCGGTACGAGGCGTGCTTGAGGGACATCTGGGAAGAAGAGACGGACTTCGCCTACCTGACGCCCACCACCTACATCGAGGCCCGCCACAAATTCGGCGTGAGCCTCGTCTCCAAGGCCCTCCGGAACGGCCTGCCTTTCAATCACGCGGCGATCGTCGTCCCGCCGGGAAGCAGTATCTCCCGCCTGGAGCAGATCGCCGGGAAGCGGGTCGCGTTCGGCGACGAGCGCTCGACGTCCAGTTACCTCATGCCCCGCCTGATGCTGGCCCGGGCGGGCGTCCGCCTGATCGACATGGACGAGTATACGTTTCGCGGCCACCACGACCGGGTCGCGGAAGCGGTCCTCGGCGGCGAGGCCGATGCGGGCGGGATGATGGAATCCACGGCCCGCCGGTTCGCGGAAAGGGGTCTTAATGTTCTTGCCGTGTCGCCCGATATCCCCGAGTTCTGCGTCGTGGCGGCCGCCGGGACATCCTCCGCGCTCGCGGACCACGTCAGGGAGCTTCTGACGGCCCTCTCGGCGTCGCGTCCCGAGGACGCGCGAATTCTCAAGAGCATCGCTTCCGACTACACGGGCTTCGTTGCTGCTGTGGACGCCGACTACGACGGGGTCCGGACGAGCGTCAAGGAGCTGTACGGCATTACATATGCGGGCGGCGCATGACGTCCCAAGTCGCCTCCCGTCCCTCCCGGCGCGGCCCGGGGGCGCATCGACCGGTCCCCGCGGAGGCCCGGGAGGAACTCTTTTCGTGCGTGGCTTTCCGCGTGGGCGGTGAGGAGTACGCGATCGACATTCAGATGGTCCTCGAGATCACGCGCCCTCTCAAGGTGACGTCCGTGGGGCGCGCGCCGCACTGGATCGAGGGGATCGTCAACCTCCGCGAGCATGTTCTTCCGGTCGTCGATCTGTCCCGGCGGCTGGGGGCGGAGCCCGACCCCGCTCGGGCCGCGGAGCGCCGGATCATCGTCGCCCGGACGCGCGGGCAGATCGTGGGGTTCATCGTCGACGGCGTCCGCGAGGTGCTTCGCGTTCCGAGCTCGATGATCGACCCCGCCCCGCGGGCGATCAAGGGACGAGACGCCTCGTTCCTCGCCCGCGTAGCCCGCCTGGGCGAGCGGCTGGTCGTCGTCCTCGATGTCGGCCTTCTTCTCTCTGCGGAGGAAGAGGCCGACTTGAGGGGGGGGGGCTGGCACACGACCCGGACGGGCCGGCCGGGCGGGGGGGATGCGGCCTGATGTCCGTAATGGACGATCTCCAGCGCGATCTGCTCGACCCGGATCCCGACGTTCGGCGCGACGCGATGCTGAAGGCGGCCGGTATTTCGGACCGATCGGGGATGGAGATCCTTCTCCGCGGGCTCCACGATCTCGAGTGGCGGGTGCGAAAGACGGCCGTCGACGTCATCTGCCAGAGGGCCGGAGAGGATGTCGTCAAGGATCTCGCGGCCATCCTCGAATCGGAGGAGAACGCCGGCGCGCGGAATTCGGCCGTGGAGGCGCTCGTTCGAATCGGTCCCGCGTCGGTTCCCATCCTTCTCGATCGTCTCCCAAGGTCCGAGGGGGACGTCCGCAAGTTCATCGTCGACATCCTGGGCGATATCAGAGACCGGAGGGCGGCGGACGGGCTGGTCTCGCTCCTCAAGGATGCGGACGAGAACGTCCGGTATTCCGCAATCGAGGCGCTCGGGAGGCTTGGGGACCCCTCCGTCGCTCCAGCGCTCATCGAGATCCTCGGATCGGGGAACGTGTGGCTCGCGTATCCGGCGGCCGAGGCGCTGGGGCATCTTGGGGACGCCCGGGCTGTCGAACCCCTCATCGCCGCGCTGGGCGAGAGAATATTGCGCGAGGCGGGTTTTCGGGCTTTGGGCCGGCTGGGGGACGCCCGCGCGTTCCCCTCCCTGATTGAGGGGCTGTGGGACGGGAACGCTTCGATCCGGCACGCGGCCCTGAAGGCGTTGTCCGGCCTCGCGGACCTCGTCGATCTCAAGAAGGGGGTCTTGTCCCTTTCCGTAGAAGCCCGGGACCGGGCGGGGGAATCTCTTATTCGCATCCTCGCGGAGGACTCGGAGGCGAGACAGCCGGCGCTTCGAATGCTCCTCGTCCTGCGGGAGCCTCGGGCGATCGAGGCTCTTGTCTCCCTTCTCCCGGACGCGTCGGTCGAGGACGACCTGGTCTCCGCCCTGGCGGCGTTCGGTCCGGCCGCCGTTCCTCCTCTTCTCCGCTCCCTGACCGACGACAACGATCAGGTGCGGCGGGCCGCCGCGCGCGCGCTGGGGGCCGGAGGGGACCGGACAGCCGTTCCGCCGCTCATGGAAAGACTCAAGGACGGGAACGGTCACGTCCGCCAGCAGGCGGCCCGGGCTCTCGGCCGGATCGGGGACGCCTCGACGGTTTCGGGCATCATGCCGCTGTTGGGAGACCCGTTCCCGGACGTCCAGGACGCCGCCGTCGAGGCGCTGTCGACGCTGCTCTCCCCGGACGACGTCGCGGTTCTTGATGCCGAGCTTTCCTCGTCTTTGCCCGTCCGCCGCCGGAACGCCGTGGCGGTTCTCGGGCAGGTCGGCGGTCCAGGTGCCGGACCGCGGATCGTGTTCGCGCTCAAGGACGAGAAACGGGACGTCCGCCGGGCCGCCGTGGAGTCTCTCGCCCTGCTTTCGGGTGAAGATTTTCCGGACAAGTTTTCGAGCCTCCTCCGAGCCCTCACGGACGAGGACGGAGAGGTCCGGCTTCTCGCGGCCCGGGCCATCGGCCGGGGCGTGGAGAAGGACGAAGACCGGCGGTCGGCCGCGGCGGGCCTTGAGAGCCTGCTGACCGACGAAGACATCTGGGTCCGGGCCGCGGCGGCGCGGGGCTTGGGGTGGGTCGGAACGCCGGAAGCGCTGGACGCCCTGGCGGGCCTGTTCCGGCGCGGCGGGACCGAAGAGCCGGTCATCATGGCTGCGATCGAGGCATTCGGCGAACGGACCGACGCGCGTCTTCCCTCTCTTGTGATTCCTCTTCTGTCGACGCCCGATCCCGAGGTGCGAAAGGCCGCCTTGTCCGCCCTTTCCCCGTTTCCGTGGGAGCAGGTCGGCGAGGCCGTTTACGCCGCGCTGGCCGACCCCTCATGGTCCGTCCGGCGGGCGGCCGTCGGGCTCGTGGCGGGGAGCGGCCTGCCGGCCGCGGAGGTGCGTCGGCGCCTCGACCCGATCGCCCAGGGCGATCCGGACGACCTTGTCCGCGACGAAGCCCGGCGGGTCATTGCCGAACCGGGAGGAACGCGCGAGTCGGCGCCGTGATCGCCCCGGAATCCTCTCCCCCGATGAGCAACGAGGAATTCCGCCTTCTCCGCGATTTCATTCACGGGTACTGCGGCATCTACTTCGAAGAGACGTCCCGCTTTCTCCTCGAAAACCGGCTCGCCCGGCGGCTCAAACAGCACGGGCTCGGGCGGTTCACCGAGTACTATCACTTCCTCAAGTACGACAAGCAGCGGGAGGAGGAGCTCGCGGCCGCCGTCGATATTCTCACGACGAACGAGACGTACTTCTTCCGGGAGGAGTATCAGCTCAAGGCGCTCACCGAAGAGATCCTGCCGGAGATCCGGGAGCGCAACAGGGCCAAGCGGACCCTCTCGATCTGGAGCGCGGGATGCTCCACCGGAGAAGAGCCGTACACGATCGCGATGCTTCTGCTCGAGCAGGGGATCTGGTCGGACTGGAAGGTGGATATTTTTGGCAGCGACATCAGCCAGCGGGTCCTGGCGTCCGCGCGGAAGGGCGTCTACCGGGGGAACGCGTTCCGGGCCACGCCCGAGGCCCTCAAGGGCCGATACTTCACGCCCGAGGGGGACGGGTTTCGGATCGCCGACCGGGTCCGGAACTGGGTGAGCTTTGCAAGCATCAACCTCTTCGATTCCGGCAAGACCGCTCTCGTGGGGACAATGGACATCATCTTGTGCCGGAACGTCATCATCTACTTCGACCAGACGAAGAAGAAATCGGTGATCGGAATGTTCCTGGGCAAGCTGGCGGACGGCGGTTTCCTCCTCCTGGGGCATTCGGAGTCGCTGATCAACCTCTCCACTGCGTTCACGCTGAGGCACTTCCGCCACGACATGGTCTATCAGAAGCCGGTCCACGCGGGCGCGGCGCGGAGCGAAACGTGACGCCGTCTTCGTCGAAATCCGGGCCCGGGGTCCGGTCCCTCAAGCGCGTTCTCGTCGTCGATGACTCGGCGTTCAGCCGGCGAGCGCTCCGAAGGATGATCGAGCGATCGCCGGACCTCGACGTGATCGGGGCGGCCGCCAACGGCGAAGAGGCGATGCGGATCGTCCTGCGGGACAAGCCCGACGTCATCACCCTCGACCTCGAGATGCCCGTGATGGATGGGTTCGCCTTTCTCCGCTGGCTGATGGCCGAGCGCCCCACGCCCGTCGTCGTCGTCTCGGCCCGGGACGACGATCCGTCCATCTTCAAGGCGTTCGACCTGGGGGCCGTCGATTTCATCGGGAAGCCGACGGCCCGGGCCTCGGAGAAGATCGGGGCGATCTCGGACGACCTGCTCGAGAAGATCTACGCGGTCGCCGGTCTGGACGCCGCGAAGGTAAGCCGGCGGCTCGAGCCGCGCCCGGCGTCTCCCCGGGATTCCGGGACAATCTCGTTTCCGAGCGATCTAGAGGTCGTTGCGCTGGGGGCGTCAACGGGGGGTCCGCCGGCCGTCCAGGCGATCGTCACGCGCCTCGGGCCGGCGTTTCCGGCGGCCCTGATCGTGGCCCAGCACATGCCCGCCGGGTTCACGCGGCAGTTCGCCGACCGGCTGGCTTTGCTTGCCCGGGTTTCCGTCCGGGAGGCCGTGGAGGGAGAGGAGGTCCGTCCACGCGCGGTATACGTGGCCCCCGGCGGGAAAAACCTCGGGATCGAGCGCGGCCGGGGCGGCCTCCGGACGCGCCTGACCGGACAGGAGAAGGATGCCCGCTACGCGCCGTCGGTGGACCACCTGATGAGATCGGCGGCTGAGGCGTGCGGCGCCCGTTCCGCCGGCGTTGTGCTGACCGGGATGGGGAATGACGGCTCGGCGGGGCTTTCGGCGATTCGGGCGGCCGGCGGGGTGACGATCGCCGAGTCCGAGGCGACGGCCGTGATCTATGGGATGCCGCGGGAAGCGGTGCGCGCCGGCGCGGCGATGCACGTCCTCGATCTCCCCGAGATCGTGGAACAGATCGGGAGGATCGGGGAAACGGGAAATCGGTGAATGGGTGAATCGGTGAATTGGTGAATTGGAAAAAGTCTTGGCGGGTCCCGTGCGTTGATTTACCCGCGGCCGTATGATAGATTTGGATTGATTATTGTCCCATAAGGAGTCCGTCGTGGTGGAGCCGCGCGAGGTCAATATCCTTCAACGGAAAGCGGATGAGTTCCTGCAAATCTTTCGAAAGGGAGAGGAATTTACGCAGGAGCTTCTCAAGGAGAACGAGCGCCTGCGCTTCCGTGTCGCCCAGCTTGAAGAGGGGGAACTCGCCAGCCGCCGGACGGACGAGCTGACGGTCAGGAATCTCAGGGAGCAGCTCGCGCTTCTCGAGGAAGAGCGCGACCGGCTGTTGGCCCGCTTCAAGGAGGTGGAGGAGGAGAACAAGGTCTTCGCCAGCAAGTACCTGGAGGTGGAGCTGGAGAACAACAACCTCGCGAACCTCTACGTGGCCTCCTACCAGCTTCACTCCACGCTCGATTTCGCGGAGGTCCTCCGGGTCGTCCAGGAGATCGTGATCAACCTGGTCGGGGCGGAGAAGTTCGTCCTCTACCTCCGGAACGAACGCACGGACGAGCTGGCCCCCGCCGTTGCGGAGGGACTGAACCTGGCGGACGTGGCGCCCGTGCTGGTGGGGAGCGGAATCGTGGGGCGGGTCAGCGAGACGGGCGAGAGCTTCTACCAGGAATCGATCCCGCTCTTCCAGGGGATCGACTTCGAAAAGCCGCTGACGGCCATTCCGCTCAAGATCAACGACCTCGTCATCGGCGTCCTGGCGGTCTACAAGCTCCTCGTGCAGAAGCCGGGGTTCTCGCCGATGGATTACGAGCTTTTCTCGATGCTGGCCGGCCACTCGGCGACGGCGATCTTCAGCTCGAAGCTCTATTCGCAGTCGGCTCGGAAGCTCTCGACGATCCGGGGATTCCTCGATCTCTTGCGGGAGCGCCCCGCGGAGTGATCCGCCCCGCCGCCGGCGGGGGGAAAGCGGAGGGGGAGAATGGCGAACGTCCTCGTGGTGGAAGACTCGCCGACCATGCGGCAACTCATTTCATTCGCTCTCAAGCGCGTTCCCGGGACCCAGGTAACGGAAGCCTCGGACGGCGTGGACGCCCTGAAGAAGATCTCAGGCGGGCGGTTCGACCTCCTTATCACCGACGTGAACATGCCGGTCATGGACGGGATCAAGCTGATCTCTCTCGTGCGGAAAGACCCGAATCACCGCGACCTTCCGATCATCATCATCACGACCGAAGGCGCGGAGGAAGACCGCAAGAGGGGTCTCGCCGCCGGCGCCAACGCCTACCTCACCAAGCCGATCCAGACCTCCAGCCTCGTCAAGCTCGCCGCCGATCTCCTCGAGGGAATCGCCCCGCAGGCGGGTTGACGGCTGAATGGGTCTGGATCAGCCCGGCCGCATGGCCGCCGGGGCCGCGTCCTGCGCGGCGATGAGCGCTTCGGCAATCTTCGGTTCGAAGTTCCCCATAAGAAGGCGGGCCTGGGTCAGGTTCCCCTCTCGGCTCAAGATGAGGGTGTGGAAGAACCGTCCGTCGGCGATCCTCTTGATGGCGACGTAGTCGGTGTCCGTGATAACGAGAACGTCTTCCAGCGATCCGGCCGTCATGAGGTCCACCGCTTTCACGGCGGCGTCGGCGAGCATGGCCAGGAGGTTGGTCGTCTGCGGACCCTGGAAGCGGGTCTGGTTCACCACGCTGGCAACTGCGGTCCCGTCGGCGGCGAGGAGCGCCGTCAGGGACAGATGGTTCACCTGGCGGGAGAACTCGACCAGGATCCTTCGGGCCGGTCCCGCCGCGGGAGGCGCTTTCACCTCCGGCGGCGGCGTGAGCGGAGGCGCCTGCGCGGGCTGTGACGGCGCGGATTCCGGGGCTTGTTTCGAGGCTGGCTCCGCTGGCGGAGCCGGAGCTTCGGGCGCGGCGCCCCCGCGCGTGATGTCCTGGATCCGCTCCTCCATGACCTGGTAGATGCGGCTTTCTCTGGGGATGCCCAGGATCTGGCGCTCTTTCCACGTTTCCGCCGAGAAATCGGACTTGTAGATCTTGCATGCGACGCCCGGCTTGTCCATGACCTGGTAGATCTTTTCCAGGCCGTCTTTTCCCGAGAAGACGATTCCGCTCTCGATCTCGAAGCTGGTCGTCGAGATCTTCCCCCCGACCAGCAGGATCAAGCCCTTGCCGGCGCTCGTGATCACGTCGAGGGCCCCCGTATACTTCTCCTCGGCCAGTTCGTCGATGAGCATCCGGAGCCTTCCGGACCAGTCGGCCTCAGCCGTGATCTGCGTGCGGTTCGTCAGGCCGCGGAGCATGAAGGCGACATCGTTCGGGAGTTCGTAGACGCTCAGTTTCCCTCCCTTGTGCTGGTGGCAAAAGTCCTTGAGATCCTCGAGCCCTTCCTGGCCCGAGGAGACTTTTCCCGGGGACTTGAAGATGACGCTGGTGGGCTCGCCGGAATAGAAGAAGACGAGCCCGATCGTCTGCGGGAACCGGACTTCGCAGAAACCCGAGAGGTTCGTTTTCTTGACCTCGTCGAGGAGGTTCTCGATGACCGTGTGAGAATCGATCAGGGTTTCAAAAAGCAGGGAGCCGCCTGGAAAGAGAGTCGCCATGGTTTTGTGCCTGGGGGAAGCACTCGCCGGGTTGAAGTGAAACTGCTTCTCGCAAGGAAACGATCCGATTTAATCATAAACTCCTCTTTAGTGACAACCAGAATCCGGTTTTCACCGGCTGTGGGCGAAGTGGTATATTATTGACGTGATGCTGCGCGGCCGGTCGGATATTCAAACCTCCATTTTCGCCGGAGAGATCCCCGCTTTCCCGGGCGCTTCGACGCGGGTCCTGTTCGAATCCGCCGGGGTCCCTTCGGGGCGATCCGGTTTCTCCCTGCGCTGGTTCATCGTTCTATCCGTCCTGCTTCACCTCTTCATCTTTCTTGCCGTCTTGTCCAGACTCTGGGGGACGGGGGCCAGACCGCTCCTCGAGCCGATCACGGCTGAGGTTGTCGAGATGCCCGCGTGGGAACTCCCCCGCATTCCTGCCCCGGGGGCGAGATCGGCTCCCTCTGCGCCCGGTTTGGGCAGAGCCGCCCCGCCCGGACCTTCGACCCGTTCGCCCGTCGATCGGGCCCGCGGGCCTGTTGCGGCCGAACCTTCGGCGCCCGTTCCCGCGGGGCAGGAGCCGGGCGTGCGTTCTTCCGCGGCGCCGGCTTCTCTTCAATCCGCTCCGGCAAGTCCAGGCGACCGGCGGCCCATTCCCCTTCTGTCGGCCCAGTCGCTGGAAAAATTCACCCGGGCCGTTCCGGAGGCGCGAATCGAGGCGGGCCGGTCGATCACGATGGACACGCAGGAGCTCAAGTATCTCACGTACCTCGCGCGAGTCCGGGAGAAGGTGGAGTCGGCGTGGGAGTACCCGAGGCTCGCGCGTCACGAGGGGTGGCAGGGGAACCTCTACATCCGGTTCACGATCAGGCGCGACGGCCGGCTCGGTCCCGTGACGCTCCTCCGGTCATCCGGCTGGCGCGTCCTCGACGACGCGGCGCTGGCGGCGCTTCGAGACGCGATTCCGTTCGACCAGTTTCCGCAAGCGTGGGAGGAGCCGGACCTGACGGTCACGGGGAATTTCATCTACTCGATGGGGGTGTGGCATGTTCGTTAGCGATCCGGGCATGAACCGCCCCGGTTCTTCCGCCGCCGCCCTCTTCTTGGCGTCGGCCATGCTGTTAGTGGGCGTTCCAGCGCGCGCTTCTTCCTCCGGCGCGGATGGCGTGGATGTGCGCGGGCCGGGCAGGGGGGCGCTCTCAACCGAGGAACGTGGAACGGCGCGTCTTCTCCTTGGGAGGGAGTCGCTCGAAGGACGCCGCCACGAAGAGGCGGAGAAACTCTTCCGGGAAGCGGCGGGCGACCTTCCTCTGATGGCCGACTACGCCTTCTTCTGGATCGGCGAGAGCGCGGCCAAGAGAGAAGCCTGGCCAGCGGCGGCCGACGCGTTCACCAGGGCGGTCCAGGCGCGTCCGGACGGGATCCTTTCGGCCGACGCCAGGTTCCAGGCCGCCGAATCCCTGGGGCGGGCCGGCCTGGCGCGGGAGGCGCTTGGGGCCTACGACGCCTTCCTGGACCGCCACCCCAATCATCCCCACGCCGCGAGGGCCCTCCTTTTCTCCGCCCGGATCGCCGCGGAGAGCGGACATCCCGTTCTCGCGGGCGAGCGTGTGAGAAAAATCCGCGCGATGTTTCCTCTCTCGCCCGAGGAGGGCGAGGCCAACCTTCTCGCGCGCCGCCTGTCGGCCTCTGGAATCGATACGGTCCTGGGAGGACCGGACCGGCTGGTGCGGGCGCGCCGGCTGTTCGACCAGAAGCGGTATCCGGCGGCCGCGGAAGAGTTTCTTTCCCTGCTCAAGGAGTCCCCGTCCGACACGGTCTTGAGATACGCGGCCAGGGCGCAATTCGCCAGAGGAAGGTACTCGGAGGCGGCCTCCCTGTTCGATCGGTGGGTGAAGCGCGCCTCCACGCCGGAGGCCCGGGCCGAAGGGCGCTGGTGGGTGATGCGCGCGTACGGGAGGATCGACCGGCTCGATCAGGTTGACCGGGTCCTGGCCGCGTTTGCCGATGAGGAGAAGGAAACGGTCTGGTTCGGACGGGCGCTGATTCTTCGCGGGAAGCTCCGCCTGGACGAAGGGAGCCGGGAGGAAGCCAAGTCCTCGTTCCGCCGCGCCGCCGGGGAGTTCCCCCAGGACGAGATGATCGAGGAAGCGCTCTGGTTCTGGGGATGGGCGGAGTACGAGGCGGGGGCGATGGACGACGCCCGCCGCGCCTGGAAGAAGCTCACGGCGGAGTTCCCCCGATCCGCGCTGGCCGCGCGGGCCGCATACTGGACCGGCCGGGCGGCGGAGCGCCGGGGGAACATCGACACGGCGCGAGCCGACTACCGTCGCGTCGTGCGGATGGGCCCGTCGTACTATGGGTTTCTGGCCGAAGAGCGATTGAGACGCCGGACGGCGGCGGACGCGACTTTGGCCGAGCGGGGGCGAACGGTGCCGGCCCGGGATGCCGGGTCGGGGGAGGATTGGGCGAACGTGCCGATACCCGAGAGGCTTCGCGGGGCCGATTCCATCCGCCGGGCGCAGATCCTCCTGAAGCTGGGACTTCAGGGCGAAGCCCGGCGCGAGCTGGCCCGCGCGAACCGGGGGTGCGGCGGCGAGGTCCGGTGCGTGGTCGCGGTGAACGATCTTCTGATCGAAGCCGGAGACTTCCGGTCGGCCGTGCTCGCGTTCGAAGGACGGAGCGATCCCGGTTCCCTTCCGGGACCCGCCCGGCGGCAGTTCTTTCCCAAGGCCTATTGGGCGGAGCTCAAGCGGTTCGCGGACCGGGAAGAGATCGACCCTTACCTCGTTCTGGCCGTCGTTCGAGAGGAGTCCCGGTTCGATCCCGAGGCTGTATCGCGGGCCGGGGCGCTCGGTCTCATGCAGATCATGCCGAAAACCGGGCGCCAAATCATGAAACAGCGCCGGGAAGGGGGCGATCCTGTCCTGCGGCGGCCCGAGAAGAACCTCGATCTGGGGACCTGGTACCTCGGGCGGCTCCGGGAGAAGTACGCGGGCGACGTCGTTCTCTCTCTCGCGGGGTACAACGCAGGACCGGGCGCCGTGGATCGATGGGTCCGGCGGTTCGGGACAGTGGAGCGCGATGAGTTCGTCGAGAGAATTCCGTACCGCGAGACGCGCGAGTACGTGAAGCGCGTCCTGACGTCTTACGCCTGGTATCAAGCGACATACGCGGACGGAAGGCCGCCGGGGAACATGTTCTCGGCGACGGCGTTTGCGCCGATTCGAGCTCGTTGACGTCTCGCGCTCTCCTTGACACGCAAGGGGCGCCTGGATAAGATACCTCCACAAGAAGGTTTCCGATGACCGCGCAGATGCCCTTGCCGCTTGACGGTGGAGATGGAGACTCGATGATCGACGTTCATCGGCAGCCGCTGGAGGACCAGGTCGATCGCCTGATGGGCGCCTATAAGAAGGTTCGGTCGGAAAGAACCCACCTGGAATCGGTGGTTCGGATGCTGGAGCGGGAGATCACCCAGCGGAGCGACGAGATCAACCGACTCGAGCACGAGCTGATCATGCTCCGCCGCGGCCGCGAGGAAGCGGGACGCTTCGAGTCCGAGAGGCTGGAGATGCGGGACAAGATCGAAAACCTCCTTCGCGATCTCGAGAGCGTGGAGCAGGAATAGATGGGTCCAAGAGCGGTCGACGTGAACATTCTGGGCCAGACGTACCGGGTGAAGGGCGAGGCCGACGACGCTTACGTCAAGGACGTGGCCCGGTACGTCGACGGAAAGATGAAAGAGCTGAACGGCGGCGGGGCCGGGGGCGGCACGATCCGCGTCGCGGTCCTCGCGGCGTTCAACATTGCGGACGAACTGTTCCAGCTCCGGAAGGCGGCGGAGGAGAAGGACCGCTGGAGCGAACGGAAGGCGGCGGAGATCGCCGCGTTCCTCGACGGCTCCTAGGCCGGGGGAAGGGCGGAGACGGAAAAAATTGGAAATTGGAAATTGGAAATTGGAAATTCGAGATCGGAGATTGGAAACGACGCCGGGGACGGGGTCCCCTGCCTGGCGCGTGATTGGCTGGGAAAATTGATCCTAGTGCGTTAAGCAAAGGGAGCGGTGACCTAAGGGGTGTGTGCACGTCCGTTCCGCCTCGGGCGGGATGGAAAGCCTGATCCTCTTATCACGGCGCCCACCTGGTCAATGCCAGGCTCAATTTTCCGCCGACACGACCGAGGCGGGGGTCCCGGTCCCCGGACGTGGCGCGGAACGGATGTCGAGTTGAATGAAGACAGGCCGCGGAACGACGCGGCCCGTCGTGATCGGAGATCCGGACGAAGTGCCGAGAGAAGTTCGCGGAGAACGAGTCGCTCGAGGGAGATGCATTCGATGGGCGTGACCGCCTTTGATTTCTTTGGGACGTTGTGCCGGACGGTGCCGGGCTTGGAGATGCGGGAGCCGCTGTTCCCGCCCGCCCCGAGTCCGGGCGAGTTGCACCGGCGCGTCCCGCCGGTCGGGCGGTAAGCTCATCCGTTTTTCCCCTGTCTGACGTTCCTCGGTCCTCTCCTTTCCTTCGCCCGTTTTCTCCGCGATCCATCAAAGACGCGAGGAGGTCTCTCATGACGGCCGTTCCACGCCGTCGGTCGGAGGAGAAACGGGCGGTTCATCGACCGCAAGCGGCGGCGACGGGCGATCTTTTTGCTCCATCCTCCGAGACGGAACCCGCCGAATCGGCCGATCT
>Ga0154722_1057_pt1 | contig 20124 bp, 19 predicted proteins | sample Rifle2008BG16ft_FD_105730 | JGI IMG/M metagenome (GOLD analysis project Ga0154722, IMG submission 105730) | Nitrospirae bacterium RBG_16_64_22 | reverse complement strand
GGTCTTCCGTACGACACTGACCCGCTGGGAGCGTACGTCCGCGAGTCGCGGATCGTCGTTGACGATCGGATCGACTGCATGTACCACACGTTCCGCTCGGCCGAGCTGGCGCTCTCGTCCACCCCGGAGGAGGCGGTCTCGCGGGCGCTCGATCTCCGGTTCCGCACTCGCGGGAAGATTGAAGACAGCCGTGTCATCAACTACGACGAGCGGTTCGAGTACGGCGAAGACATGATCGACAGCGGCAGGTGGGGGCGCGAGATCACGAAGGAGCTGGGGCCTGTCGCCGGGGTTTCGGGGACGAGGGGCAGGGGCAATGTGGAATACCTGGGACGCGAGCCGCTCGCGCGGGCCGCGGCGACAGGGTCGCTCAGGAGCGGCGACATCCTTTTCTGGATCAAGGACCCGCAGAAGCGGATCGTGGGAGAGATCGTCGGCCACATCGGGATCGTGAAGAGGAAAGGCGAGAAGGCGTACATGATCCATGCGGGAGGCGTGAAGGCGAACGGGCGGAAGCCGGGCGGCGGCGAGGTGAAGAAGGTCCTTCTCTCCGACTACTTGGCGGGGACATCGTTTCTCGGGGCGCGGGTAACGAGGTTTGAGGAAGACACGGTCAATCGGTGAATGGGTGAATCGGTGAATCGGTGAATCGAGAGCCGACTGGCCGTTAGTCGGTTCCCCTGTCCGCCAGCCAGGGAGGGTGCAGGATGCTCGCGAAGGTCATGAGCGCGTCCGTTGTCGGAATCGACGCGATCCCCGTGGAGGTCGAGGCGGACATCGCCCTGGGGCTTCCCACGTTCGCCACGGTGGGTCTCCCCGACGCCGCGGTGAAGGAGAGCCGGGACCGGGTGAGGTCGGCCGTCAAGAACGCCGGGTTCGAGTTCCCGATGAAGAGGATCACGGTGAACCTCGCGCCGGCCGACGTGAAGAAGGAAGGGTCGGCCTTCGATCTTCCGATCGCCGTCGCGATCCTCCTGGCCGAGGGGGCGTTCGCCGCGCGCGAGGCGGACCGCTGGCTGTTGGTCGGCGAGCTTTCCCTCGACGGGCGGGTGAAGGGGGTGCGCGGGGCCCTGTCCATGGCCGTGATGGCCCGGGCCCGCGGCTTCCGGGGGCTGATCTTGCCCGAGGAGAACGCGGCGGAGGCGGCCATCGTCGAGGGCGTCGCGGCCATCGGCGTCGCGACACTCCCCCAGGTGGTCGAGTTCCTGGCCGGGAAACAGGATATCCGGCCGGCCCGCGTCGACGCGGACCGCCTCTTCGCTGACTCCTCGGCCTACGGCGAAGACCTGGCCGACGTCCGAGGCCAGGAGCACGCGAAGAGGGCGCTCGAGGTGGCGGCGGCCGGCGGCCACAACCTCCTCATGATCGGCCCGCCCGGTTCCGGCAAGACGATGCTCGCCCGGCGGATCGCGACGATCCTCCCGGAGATGACCTTCCCCGAGGCGATCGAGACGACGAAGATCCACTCCGTCGCGGGGCTTCTCCCCAAGGAGAGCCCGCTCATCGCCACGCGCCCCGTAAGGAGCCCGCACCATACGATTTCGGACATCGCGCTGATAGGCGGCGGGACATACCCGCGTCCCGGCGAAGTGAGCCTCGCCCACCACGGCGTCCTTTTCCTGGACGAGCTCCCGGAGTTCAAGCGAAACGCGCTCGAGGTCCTCCGCCAGCCGATCGAGGAGGGGAAGGTCACGATCTCCCGCGCCAGCTCGTCCCTCACGTTTCCCGCGGCCTTCATGCTCGTCGCCGCGCTCAACCCCTGCCCGTGCGGCCACTACACGGATCCCTCGCGGGAGTGCGTCTGCACGCCTCTCCAGATCAAGCGATACCGGTCGCGCGTCTCCGGCCCGCTGATGGACCGGATCGACCTGCACGTGGACGTGCCCGCCGTGAAGGTCCGGGAGCTCTCGGTCGAAGGCGAGGGCGTGGAGCCGTCGGCGGCCGTCCGGGAGCGGGTGAACCGGGCCCGGCGGATCCAGCAGGAACGGTTCTCGGGCGAGGGGATCTACTGCAACGCCCAGATGAGGCCGCGGCAGATGAAGAAGCACGCCGCCCTCGACGCCGAGTCCCGGACGATGATCGAGTCCGCGATGGTCCGCCTGGGTCTGTCGGCGCGGGCCTACAACCGGATCCTCAAGGTCTCCCGCACGATCGCGGACCTGGACGGCGAGAGCCGCATCCTTCCTTCGCACATCGCCGAAGCGATCCAGTACCGGACGCTCGACCGAAAGAGCGGGTAAACCTAGAAAAAGCAGTTGAACCGCGGAGCACGCAGAGAACGCAAAGGAGTGCATGGGATTTGAAGACACATCGACCTCACCAAGCCGGTGAGCATCAAAATCGCCCGAAAAGATGTTCCTCCCCCGATCGGATCGGGGTCCTCTGCGGTGAGTGAACTGCGGTTTTTAGGCCAAAAAAACCTTTTTCTTCTCTTATTTCGGGACGTGTGCTAGATTCCCGCCGTTATCCCCTCCGGCGCATCGGCGGAGACACGCGTTGAGCGGACCGGCCCCATCCATGGCCAGATTGGCGTCAGCCCCGAAGTACGGATCCAGCTGATCGAGGTCGGTGAATGCGCCGTGAGGAGCCCGCCGGACCTGGTCCTGGAAACCTGTCTCGGCTCCTGCGTGGCCGTCGCCCTCAATTCCGGCGCGGTTCCCGATCTCGTGGGCGGAGGGCTTCGCGCCGATGAGGACTGACGCGGGGGTCCGTCTGTTCCGGGATTACGGCCTGTCCGAGATCCTGGCGTGGCTCTACGAGACCCACGGGTTCGACTTCCGCAACTACCGCGCGCCGACTCTCGAGCGCCGGATCTCGCGCCGTCTCTACCTGACGGGTGCCAAGTCGTACGGGGAATATCTCGCCCGGCTCAAGGAAACTCCCGCGGAGCTCACGCACCTCCTCGAGGACCTCACGATCAAAGTGAGCCGGTTCTTCCGGGACGCGCCGATGTTCGAGCGGCTGGCCCGCGACGTCCTGCCGACGCTCCTGTCGGGCCGTGGCCGGGGCGGGACTCGCTCGTTCCGGGCCTGGTGCGCCGGATGCGCGAACGGGGAGGAGGTCTACTCCCTGGCGATCCTCGTGGAGGAGATGATCCGCCGCCGCGCGCGGCTCCGCGTGATGATCCACGGGACCGACCTCGACGACAAGGCCGTCCGGGCGGCGAGGGCGGGTCTCTATGCCGAGAGCGTGCTGGGCGAAATCCCGCACGGGCATCTCAAAGCTTACTTCGAAAGGGCGGGCGACGATTACGCCGTCCGGGAGGCGGTCCGCCGCCACGTCCATTTCTCCCGGTACGACCTGACGTCGCGAAGGTCGCTCTCTCCGCCGGGCGGCGTCTTTGCCGACTACGATCTCATCTTCTGCAGGAACGTTCTCATCTATTACGATCTTTCCCTGCAAGAGAGGATCGTGAGCAAGTTCACGAAGGTCCTGGCGCCCGGTGGCGTCCTGGTCCTGGGGACGGCCGAGCATATCCCCCGCCCGGTCGCGCCGATGTTCGAGGCGGTCAGCCGGCGGTGGAAGATTTTCCGGCGGCTGTCGGACGTGCCCCCGCCACCGGTCTTCCGGGAGGCCCTTGGGCGCTGATCGTCCGTGGAGGGAGAGAGGACTTATGAAGACGATTCATTTCAAGCTCGGCCTCATGTTCAACATTCTCGTTCTGTTCATCGTCATTCTGGCCGGGGGGACGTACTTCGTCCTGAGCCACATGCAGGGGGCTTCCGAGCAGGTGAACCTCGCGGGACGCCAGCGGATGTTGTCCACGCGCATGATGCTGGAAGCCGCGAAGATCTCGGCCGGGGCGGACGCGGCCGTCGCCCGGGAGAGACTGCGGGCCGACATCGAGGAGTTCGAGCGAGCCCTGGTGCTTCTCCGGAGCGGCGGATCGGAACGGGGGAGCCAGTTCGTCGACACGGCGGACCAGAAGGAGCAGATGGACCGGATCGAGGCCCGGTGGAAGGAGGCGAAGGCCGTCCTTTCTTTATCCTCCAGGGCGACGCGCCGCGGGACGCGGGACGCTTCCTCCGGCAGGCCGACATGATCCTGCCGCCGCTCGTTCGAGAGATCGACGCCGGCGTGGGCCTCCTCTCCCGGCACACCGAGGAGGAGGTCCGGAACCTGCTGTACGCTCAGCAGGCCTTCCTCGTCATCGCCATTGTCCTTTCGGTCGGCGGGTGGGCGTTCGTCCACGGCCGGGTCGTCCGCCCCATCCGCGAGATCTCGCAAGGCCTGGCCGAGATGGAGAGGACGGGCGTCTACGGCGCGTCTCTTCCTGTCCGGTCGGACGACGAAGTCGGCCGTCTCGCGACGTCGTTCAACAACCTCTCGTCCCGGCTCTCGGAACGGACGCGCGAGGTGGACCTCGCGCACGGCAAGATCAAGGAGGCGTACGAGGCCCTCGCCCGCCACGCCGGGGAACTCGAGACCCGCGTGATCGATCGGACGGCCGCCCTGGAGACGGCGCGCGCCGACCTCGAGAAGAAGAACGAAGCGCTCCTGAGGGAGAAATCGTTCCTCGTCGGGTACGAAGACATCCTGACGCTCCTGAACCAGGGCCAGAACAGCGGCGTCCTCCTTCCCGGTCTTCTCCGCCATCTCCTCGAAGTGATCCGGGGGCAGGCCGGCGTCATCCATCTGGTCCAGGATTTCTCGGATCGTCTTGTCGTGGGAGCGGCTTTCGGTGTGGACGATGCATGGTTGAGGGACCGCGCGGGAAGGCGCGGACTGCCGGATCAGGTTGTCCGCGACAAGAAACCGATCTTCGTGGAGGATGTGCCCGAGGAGTACTTCCGGGTCGAGTCGGGGATCGGATCGCGCCTTCCGCGCTCGCTTGCCCTTCTTCCCCTCCTCTACGCGGACAAGGTCGAAGGGGTGCTCGAGGTCGGATCGCTTAACCACTTTGACGAGGACGACCGCGACTACCTCTGGGCGGCGGCCGGCCAGATCGGGATCGGGCTTCACAACCTGGCGGCGGCCGAACGCCTCTTGAAGCTGGCCGCCGATCTCCAGGGGGCGAACGAAACGCTTACGGCTCAGAATGAGGAGCTCCAGAGCCAGACGGAGGAACTCCAGAGCCAGAGCGAGGAGCTCCAGGCCCAGAGCGAGGAGCTCATGGCCCAGAAGGTGGATCTCGAAGAAAAGACGCGCGCGGTGGAGGAAGCGAACCGCCTGAAGAGCGAGTTCCTGGCGAACATCTCGCACGAGATCCGGACGCCGATGAACGCCATCACCGGCTACACCGACATCCTCCTCGAGCTTCTCAAGGGGAAGATCGATCCGCCGATGTACGCCAACCTGGAGCGGATCCGCCTGGCGGCCAAATCGCTCCTCAACCTCATCAACGATCTCCTCGACATCTCCAAGATCGAGGCGGGCCGCCTGGAGATCCAGCCCGGCGCCTGCCGGATACATGAGGCGCTGGACCGGGTCTACGCGGTGATCGGGCCCCAAATGGAAAAGAAAGGACTCTCCTGGCGGACGGAAGGCGTGGCGGACCTCCCCGAGCTCTGGACGGACGAGGGGCGGCTGGAGCAGATCCTCCTCAACATTCTGGGGAATGCCGTCAAGTTCACGGCGCGCGGAGGGATCACTGTCCGGGGGCGGCGGGGGGCCGAGGACCGCGTGGTCGTGGAGGTGCAGGACACCGGGATCGGGATTCCCTCGTCGGCGCTCTCCCATATCTTTGAGGCCTTCCGGCAGGCGGACGGAACGACCACTCGCCGGTATGGCGGGACCGGCCTGGGCCTCCACATCGTGCGCGAACTGGCGCGGCTCATGGGGGGAGAGGTCTGGGTCGAGAGCGCGAAGGGACACGGCTCGACGTTCTCCGTGAGCCTTCCGGTGCGTCTGCCGGCGTCTCCCGAGTTCTCCGCCGCTCCAGCGGGGGCCGCGGAGTCTCATCCGGCGGCCCGCCCGGAACCGGCGCCGCGAGGGCGGCGCGGAGGCGCCGTCCTGATCGTCGAAGACGATCCGGCCCAGAGGGACATCCTGGAACACGCTCTTCGCTCGGCGGGCCTTCCGCTCCGGGTGGCGGCCGACGGCGCGGAGGCGATCCGGACGGCGATCCGGGAGCGTCCCTCGCTCATCACGCTCGACCTTGCCATGCCGGGCGTTGACGGGTTCGCCGTTTACCGGGCGCTCCGGGAGAATTCCGCGACGCGCGACGTTCCCGTGATCGTTCTTTCAGCGGCGGAGCTGACGAAAGGGGAAAGAGAGCGGCTTGCGGGGGTCCGGGGGATTCTCCAGAAGGGCGTGATCGCGCGGGACGAACTGTTGGGTCTTATCCGGGAGATCCTGGGGGTTTAAGGGCCGGTGAATCGGTGAATGGGTGAATCGGTGAATGGGAAAGACTCCCAACCACCTAGCCATCCAACCGCCCGATCTGTGCCAGTTGGGGCTTGAAGATAACGGGTGGGGAAGATAAAGTACGCGGACTTTGTTCCAAGGATCTACGCCGGCCTTCGCCCCTCCTGCCATTTCCGGGCTGTTTCTTAGGCGGGGAGGTAACCCTTGAAAGAGAGCACGATCCTGGTCGTGGACGACGAGGAGATGAACCGCAACCTTCTGGTTCAGATGCTGACCTATTTCGTCCCGGGGACGTTCCGGATTCTGGAAGGGGTGGACGGCATCGAAGCCGTGGAGATCGCCCGGCGGGAGCGGCCGGATCTCGTTCTCCTCGATCTCTCGTTGCCCAAGAAGGACGGGTGGGCCGTCGCCCGGGAGATCAAGGACGACGCGGCGACTCGGGAGATACCGGTCGTCGCGGTGACGGCCCATACGATGATCGGCGACCGCGAGAGCGCCCTGGCGTCCGGCTGCGACGATTTCCTTTCCAAGCCGATCGACAAGGAGGATCTCGTAAGAGTCGTGGGCCGGTGGCTCGGCCGGCCCCAGCCGGGGAGAGTGTAAGGTGGCGTCGCGGTCCGTCCGGAGAAAGGTCCTCGTTGTGGAGGACGACGAGATGCTCCAGGAGCTCTACCGCCAGCTTCTGGAGATGCTCGGGTACGATTCGGTCGTCCTTGGGCGGGCCGAAGAAGCCATCCAGGCTCTCTCAACCGAAGCCGTCGACGGCGTGATCCTGGACCTTGTCGTGCCGAGGGAGACAGGGCTGCCTGTTCACGAATGGATTGCCCAGAACCGTCCGGAACTCCTGAGGAAGACGATTCTTGCCTCCGGCGATTTTACTCATCCAGAGATCCGATCCTTTACGGCCCGGCACGACGTGCCGAAGCTCGTCAAGCCGTTTGGTCTTGCGGATCTGTCGGATATTCTGGCGCGCCTCTTCGGGGGCCCCGCGGACCCGCCTGGAGCGTAACGGGCCGGGCGTTCCCCGTCCGTCGTTCTTCGCTCCCCTTTCCGGCGTTCCCTTCTCGAAGCTGGCGGACGAGCGATTCGGCCCCCTGTTCGGCGTTCCCCCTCATCACCTGACCGACGCGCTCCGCGTCCTTCGCTTTCGCGGCCTTGACGATCTCCTGGTGCTGTTTGACCGAAGACTGCATCCGCCCCGGGACGCTCATCGCGGCGATCCGGACGTGGACGTAGTGCTGAACGAGCGAGTGGATCAGGCTCCGCAGCTTCTCGTTGCCGCAGGCCCGGTGGAAGATCTCGTGGAATTGGTTGTCCAGATCGAAGAATTCCTTGACGTCGTTCCGGCGGGCCGCCTCGCCCATGAGGCTGTTCAGATCGGCGAGCCGGGCGACATCGCGCGGGCGGAGATGGGGGGCGGCGAGCCGGGCGGCGTCCCCCTCGAGCAGGCCCTTCACGGCGTAGAACTCGCGGACGTCCGTGGGCGTGATCGGCGACACGATGGCCCCCCGGTGAGGCCTGACCGTCAGGAATCCCTCGGACTCGAGCTGGCGGAGGGCCTCCCGGATCGGCGTCCGGCTGATTCCGAATGCCTGGGCGAGCTCCGGTTCGGCGATTCGCTCGCCGGGTCCCAGGAGGCCGCGGATGATCGACTCCCGGAGGGACTCGGCGATCCGCTCGCGGAGCGTCCGGGGCTCGTTGCGGGACATCTTGGTGAGAGGGGAGGGACGGAGGAAGCCGACTTTCTTCATGCGACGAATTGTATACAGGAAACCGGCCGCGGGCAAGGGGATTGACTGGGCGGGGGAAGTGCGGAGTTGGGAGGGCCCTGCCAACCCCTCAAGAATTGGAAATTGGAAATTGAAAATTTGCAATCCTGGATCTGGATCGAGAAGACGGAGGGCTGGGGCAGGATTGTAAATTGGAAATTTGAAATTGGAAATTGGAAACCTGCAATCTTGGATCTGGATCGAGGAGACGGAGGGCTGGGGCAGGATTCAAGATTTGGAATTTACAATTTGAAGTTTACAATTTACAATTTCCAATGCAACCGAAGAAATCCTTGACTCTCCCCGGCCCTCTGTATACTGTATACACGCTTTCCCCCCTTGGGACCCCCTTCTGGAGGATTCCTGACACGTGAAGATCACGCTGGGGCCGTCCAACCCCTCGAAGGCGTTCCCGCGCCTCGTCGAGAGCCTCTCCGGAGAAGACCTCTCCAAATGCTACCAGTGCGGGAACTGCACGGGCGGATGCCCCGTGTCGTTCGCCATGGACATATCCCCCTCTCAGGTTATCCGGATGGTCCAGCTCGGGCAGGAGGAGGCGGTCCTCCGGTCCAACGCCATCTGGCGTTGCGTGTCGTGTCTCCAGTGCTTCTCCCGCTGTCCCAAGTGCGTCGATCTTTCGCGGATCATGGAATCGCTTCGGAGGCTCTCCCTCCGGCGCGGGTATGAGCCTGTGTCGGTGAAGGCCCTTCCGGACGAGTTCATCCGCCGGTCTCCGCAGATGGCGCTCGTCGCCGGATTCAGGAAGCTCGTGCCGTGAAGATCCCCTACTATCCCGGATGCACGCTCTCGACCGTTGCCCAGGACTTCGACCGGTCGGCCCGGCAGTCGATCCGGGACCTGGGCGTCGAGCTCGAGGAACTCTCCAAGTGGAACTGTTGCGGGACGTCGTTCCCCCTCACGCCGGAGAACGTCATCGGCCTGGCCGGTCCCGGCAACGTCCTGATCCAGGCCATGAAGGCGGGCGGGACGGTCTCGACACTCTGCTCCTTCTGCTACAACACGCTCCGCCGGACGAACAACACGCTCAAATCGGACGTCGGCCGCCGCGACGTTCTGGCTTCTTTTCTCGAGACGGACGGCCTGGGGGACGTAAAAGTCCTCCACCTCCTTGAAGTCCTCCGCGATCAGGTCGGTTTCGCCGGGGTCAAGGCGAAGGTTGTCCGGCCGCTCAAGGGTCTCAAGGTGGCCGCCTACTACGGCTGTATGCTCCTCCGGCCCGCCGATGCGGCGATCGATCATCCCGAGTCCCCGAAGATCTTCGAGGACTTCCTGGCGGCGCTCGGCGCCACGCCCGTCGACTGGCCGAACCGGGGTGAATGCTGCGGGTCGCATCTGGCGATGAGCGAGACGGACCTGGTCAAGCGGCTCTCCGGCTCCATCCTTTCCTCGGCCCAGGCGTGCGGCGCCGATCTCCTCACGACGAGCTGTCCGCTCTGCTTCCACAACCTCGTCAAGAGCCAGGAAGCGATCCTGCGCGACGAGGGGAAGGAAACCGTTCTCCCCGTGATCTACTTCACGCAGATCCTGGGCCTGGCCCTGGGCGAAGGTCCCGAGGCGATGGGAATCGCCGACGGCGTCATGGGGGCGGGGTCGGTTCTCAAGGCCAAGGGGCTCTGGCCCGCGGCGGTTCCGGCGGGCAGCTCGGGAGGGGATGCGTAATGGCGCGGATCGGCGTCTTCGTCTGCCAGTGCGGGAACAACATCGCGGCCGAGGTGCGGACCGCCGAGGTGGCGGAGAAGCTCAAGGATGTTCCGGGCGTCGTCCACGCCGAGGACGCGCGGTTCTACTGCTCCAATCCCGGCCAGGAGCAGATCCGGAAGATGATCAAGGAGCACAACCTCGACGGCTTGATCGTCTCCGCCTGCTCGCCCCACATGCACGAGAAGACTTTCCGGAAGGCGGCGGAGACCGCGGGCCTCAATCCGTTCCGGGTCGAGATCGCGAACATTCGGGAGCACTGCTCCTGGGTCCACCACGACCCGACGAAGGACCTGGGGACGGAGAAGGCGTCCGACATCGCCCGGATGATGGTCGAGCGCGTCAAGCGCGACCGGCCCCTCTCCAAGATCAAGATCCCCGTGACGAAGCGGGCTCTCGTGATCGGCGGCGGCGTCGCCGGGATCCAGGCGGCGCTTGACATCGCCGACGGCGGGCGGGAAGTGGTCCTCGTGGAGCGCGAGCCCTCGATCGGCGGCCACATGGCCCAACTCTCCGAGACGTTCCCCACGATGGACTGCTCTCAGTGCATCCTCACGCCCAAGATGGTGGAGGCGTACCAGCACCCGAACATCCGGCTCGTGACCTACGCCGAGGTGGAGAAGGTGGACGGGTACATCGGGAACTTCACGGTCACGATCCGCAAGAAGGCCAAGAGCGTGGTCGAGGAGAACTGCACTGAGTGCGGCGAGTGCATCGAGAAGTGCCCCATCAAGGCCGTGAGCGAGTTCGAGATGGGGATGACCAAGCGGAAGGCGATGTACATTCCCTTCCCGCAGGCCGTCCCCGGCGTCCCCGTGATCGACCGCAACGCCTGCCCCAAGTACGTGAAGGATATGAGCAAGTGCGGCCTCTGCGCGAAGGTCTGCGGTCCCCAGTGCATCGACTTCGACCAGCAGGACGCGTTCGAGACGGTGAACGTCGGAGCCATCGTTGTGGCGACGGGGTACGACGTCATGCCGGCCGAGAACTTCCCCGAGTTCTCCGGGGGGAAGTCGAAGGACGTGATCACGGGACTCCACTTCGAGCGGCTCGCCTCCGCGTCCGGCCCGACGGGCGGAGAGATCAAGCGCCCCTCCGACGGCAAGGTTCCCGAGACGGTCGTCTTCATCGAGTGCACCGGCTCGCGCGACGAGCGGCGCGGCGTCTCGTACTGCTCGGCCATCTGCTGTATGTACAGCGCGAAGCACGCCATGCTCTACAAGCACAAGGCCCACCACGGGCAGGCGTACATTTTCTACATGGACATCCGCTGCGGCGGGAAGCGGTACGAGGAGTTTCACCGCCGGGCGGTGGAGCAGGAGGGGGCGATCTACCTCCGCGGCCGGGTCTCGCGGGTCTATCCGCGCGACGGTCGTCTCGTGGTTCAGGGGGCGGACACGCTCGTGGGCGCGCAGGTGGAGATCGAGGCCGACATGGTCGTCCTGGCCACGGCCGTCGTCCCCCGCGTCGGCTCGAAAGACCTGGCCCAGCGCCTCGGGATCGGGTACGACCAGTACGGCTTCTACAACGAATACCACCCGAAGCTGAAGCCCGTCGAGACGGTGACGGGAGGGATCTTCCTCTCCGGCGCCTGCATCGGCCCGATGGACGTTCCCACTGCCGTCGCCCAGGGATCGGCCGTGGCCGCGAAGGTCCTGGGCCTCTTCTCGAACGACGAGATGGCGCGCGAGCCGATCGTGGCCGAGGTGAACCGGACGACGTGCAATGCCTGCTGGGACTGCCTGGTGGCCTGCCCGTACAAGGCGATCGAGCGCGAGGCGATCAAGAACCGGCAGGGCGAGGTGCTGAAGTACGTGGCGAGGGTGAACGAGGGCGTCTGCATGGGGTGCGGCGTCTGCGTCGCCGCCTGCCACAGCAAGACGATCGACCTCAAGGGTTACTCGGACGCGCAGGTCTACGCGGCGCTCGCGGCGGTATGAAGGCCGGTGAATCGGTGAATGGGTGAATCGGTGAATAGCGAGATGGAGACAAAGGCGCAAGCGACAGAGCCCGCCGCGCAGGAGGGCGTGCAGGCGGCGGTGCAGAAGAAGACGGCCGTGAAGATCGTGGCGTTCGTCTGCAACTGGTGCACGTACGCGGGGGCGGACCTCGCGGGGACGTCGCGGATGCAGTACCGGCCGAACGTCCGCGTCGTGCGGCTCACCTGCACGGGCCGGATCGATCCCCTCTTTCTCATCAAGGCGTTCGAGAACGGCGCCGACGGCGTGATCGTCTCCGGCTGTCATCCCGGCGACTGCCATTACGTCGCGGGGAACTACCACGCCAGGAGGCGCTGGGTCTTCTTCAAGTCGCTCCTCGATTTCGTCGGGATCGACGAGCGGCGCGTCTTCTTCTCATGGGTCTCGGCCTCCGAAGCGAACAAGTGGGCGAAGCTCGTGGACGAGGCCGTCGAGACGGTCACGGGCCTGGGGCCGTACACCCAGTACAAGATGCTCACGGATACGCGCCGCGCCTGGGAGCCGGAGATGCCCTGGAGCGAGGCCTGGGCGCCCGGGATTCCCGAAGGCGTCCCCCTGCCGGAGCCGACGCCGCTCGATCTCGCCGTCCGGGCGAAGGCGAAAGAGATTCTGGAAACGGGGAAGGCGAAGGTCGTCATCGGGTACGCGTGGGCCAAACGCCAGCGCCGGGCCGTGCCGGTCTTCGTCACCGATCCGGCCGAGACGGACAGCCTCATCTTCAACCCCCTTTGCGTGAACAACCTGACGAACTACCTCACGCGCCACGCGAAGGACGTGAAGGCGCTCGGGCGCCCCGCAGTCTTCGTCAAGGGGTGCGACGCCCGGAACCTCGTCGTCCTTCAGCAGGAGTCGCAGGTGAGGCGAGAGGACGTGACGGTGATCGGCGTCCCTTGCAACGGCGTCGTTTACCGTCCGGAGACGTGGCAGGGGAATCTCACGCCCGAGACGCTCTCGCCCAAGTGCGTCGGGTGCGAGGTCCGTGAGCCCAGGAACTGCGACGAGACGGTCGTCGGGGAAGTTCATCCGCTTCCTGCGGAGGGGATGAGCCCCATCGACTCGAAGATCGCCGAGCTGGACGCCCAGACCTCCCAGGTCCGTTGGAACTTCTGGATGGAGCAGTTCGACCGGTGCATCAAGTGCTACGCCTGCCGGCAGGTCTGTCCGCTCTGCTACTGCGAGCGGTGCATCACGGAGAAGAACCAGCCGCAGTGGATCGACACGTCGGCCCATCCGGAGGGGAACCTCTCCTGGAACCTGATCCGGGCGATCCACCTGGCGGGGCGGTGCACCTTCTGCGGGGAGTGCGACCGGGCGTGTCCGGTGAACATCCCGCTCAACCTCATCAACCGCAAGCTCGGCCTGGTGGCGAAGGAAGCGTACGGGTACGCGGCCGGGATGGATCCCGAAAACCTTCCTCCCATGATCGTCTTCAAGCCGGACGACAAGGAAAACTTCATCCGGTAGGGACCATGCTGATATCGAAGGAAGGACTCAAGAAACTGGCCGAAAAACTCCTGGGCGAGGGGGTCCAGGTCGCCGCGCCGACGGAGCGCGCGAACCAGCCCGTCTACGCCGCTCTGCGGTCGGCGGATGAGTTGGCGCTCGAGCACCAGATCCCCCGCAACTCGTTCAAGGAGTTTCTCTTTCCGCAGACGGAGGTGGTCGCCCGGTTCACGATCTCGAAGGGAAGCGTGAACCTCGCGTCGGCGGGGGCGGAATTTCCCGAGACGGTCGTCCTGGGCGCGCGTCCGTGCGACGCGGCCTCCGTCGCATCCCTCCGCTCCGTTTTCACCTGGAAGGGGGAGGACGACCGCTTCTTCACGGGGCGGGAGGACAAAGCGGCCGTCGTAACGATCGCCTGCACGAAGGGGGACGGGGCCTGCTTCTGCACGTCCGTGGGCCTTGCGCCCGATTCCCCTCAGGGGAGCGATATCCTTCTCCGTCCGACCGTGTCCGGTGGGTTTCGCGCGGAGGCGCTCACGGAGAGAGGGAAAGCGCTCGTCGCAGGCGCGGACGGGATCTTCACGGAAGGGGACGAGGAGCTTGCGCCCGTCGCGCCGCCGCCCGCGGTCGAATCGGCGGACGTGGAGAAAATCCTCGGCTGGCTCTCCGACACGGAGAACTACAAGGACGCCCTCTGGGCGGCCCACGCGGGAAAGTGCGTCGGGTGCGGGGCGTGCACCTACGTCTGCCCGACCTGCCACTGCTTCGACATCGTGGACGAGGGGCGGGCGTTCGAGGGGGAGCGGCGGAAGAACTGGGACGCCTGCCAGTTCGACCACTTCACGGCCCACGCGGGCGGGCACAACCCGCGCGAGAAGCAGTCCCAGCGGTGGCGGAACCGGTTCATGTGCAAGTTCCACTACTACCCGACGAAGTTCGACTCCCGCGGGTGCGTCGGCTGCGGCCGGTGCATCCGCGTCTGTTACGTCGGCCTGGACATCACGGAGATGATGCAGAAGGTGACGGCGAAGAGCGTCGGGAGTTGAAGGTCGAAGGTCCAAGGTTTAACTTTCGACCTTTGACTGTTGACCCTCGACCGATCCGCCTGACCATCGACCATATATGCTGATTGGCGAGAGAGCATCGACCCATGACTGACGGACACAACATCTACCTGCCCCATCTGGTGACGATCGAGGACATCGTCGAGGAGACGCCGGACGTCCGGACGTACCGCCTCGTCTTTCAGGACGAGAAGATGCGCGAGTCGTTTTCGTTCAGGGCCGGACAGTTCGCCCTCTATTCGGCCTTCGGCGCGGGGGAGAGCACGTTCTGTATCGCGAACCCCTCCACCCGGAAGGGATACGTTGAGACGACGTTCCGGCGGGTCGGGCGCGTCACGGGCACGCTCGCCGACCTCAACATCGGCGACACGATGGGATTCCGCGGGGCGTACGGCAACTCGTTTCCGATGGAATCGTTCCACGGGAAGAACCTGGTTTTCGTCGCGGGCGGGATCGCCCTCCCTCCCCTCCGGACGGTGATCTGGGAGTGCCTGGATCAACGGGAGAAGTTCGGGGACATCACGGTGGTCTATGGCGCGCGCTCCGTGCAGGACCTCGTCTACAAGCGCGAGCTCGATCACTGGGATGAGCGGCCGGATGTGAACCTCGTCCAGACGGTCGATCCGGGCGGGGAAGAGCCGGGGTGGAAGGGCAAGATCGGCTTCGTGCCGACGGTCCTCAAGGAAGCGGCGCCGTCCCCGGACAACGCCGTGGCGCTCGTCTGCGGTCCGCCGATCATGATCAAGTTCTCGCTTCAGGCCCTGGGCGAGCTCGGGTTCTCCGACGAGCAGGTCTACACGACGCTCGAAAACAAGATGAAGTGCGGCCTGGGCAAGTGCGGCCGGTGCAACGTGGGCGACATCTACATCTGCAAGGAAGGGCCGGTCTATACGGCGGCGGAAGTCAAGAAGATGTACCCGGATTTGTAAAACGGTGAATCGGTGAATCGGGAAAACCCCTCCCCTTTGTAAGGGGAGGGCGGGTGGGGTAGAAGTTTTCTGGTTGGGCGGATGCTTCTACCTCCCCCAGCCCTCCTGCCCCGACCCTCGGGGTCCTTACAAAGGAGGGGGAGGAACTCAGGCCCCGAAAATGAGGGCCATTGGGAGGTTGTGATGAGCAAGGGACAGACGAAGGCGGCGCCTGGTTCGAGGAAGCCGGCGGCGAAGAGCGCGCCGGCCGTGAAGACGGCCGCAACGGGACCGAAGCGGCGCGGGGGCGGGGACAAGACGATCCTCCCGGAAGGGACGCGGATGATCTCCATCCAGATCCTGGGGAAGAAGTACGAAGTTCCCGAGACGCTCACGATTATGAAGGCGGTCGAGCACGCGGGATACACCTACATCCGGGGCTGCGGGTGCCGCGGCGGCATCTGCGGGGCCTGCGGGACGTTCTACCGCCTCCCCGGTGACTTCCGCCTGCGGACGGGCTTGGCCTGCCAGACGGTCGTCCAGGACGGTATGGTCGTGGCCCAGGTGCCGTTCTTCCCAGCGAACCGAGCCGTGTTCGACCTGGACAGCCTGGGCGGGGACGGGGTCGAGGCTCTTCGGGTTCTCTATCCGGAGGTCTTCAAGTGCGTTGGGTGCGCCACCTGCTCGCGGACCTGCCCGATGGACATCGACGTGATGTATTACATCGCGCTGATGAAGCGGGGAGATCTCATGGCCGCGGCCCGGGAATCGTTCGACTGCATCCAGTGCGGCCTTTGCGCGATCCGCTGTCCGGCGCAGATCTCGCAGTACACGGCGGCCCAGTTCGTGCGGCGCGTGGCGGGGCGCTACCTGACCGCTCAGGCGGAGCACCTCAAGAAGCGCGTGGCCGACATCGAGGGCGGGAAGTACGTTCCGATGCTGGCGGACCTCGCCAGGATGACGCCCGACCAGGTCCGCGAGCTCTACGTGGCGCGGGAGCGCGAGCCCGACCTGGCCGCCCCCGGCACCTGGATGCCGAAGGAGACCAAGTATTTGTAAGACGGTGAATGGGTGAATCGGTGAGTCGGTTAATCGCCGAGGTCTTGACCGCTGTTTCTCGACCTATTCACCTATTCACCCATTGACCGATTCACCGGTTCTTGATCGGAGGTTCCCATGAGCTACACCCCTGAACTTAAAGACCTGGTCCGCCGCGTGGAGGCGACGCGGCCGGCCCGCGTGGAGAAGGCGCGGCGCGGCGAGCACTTCTCCGCCCTCTCGATGGACGGCCGGAAGGAGCGGCTCCAGGGCTACCACCCGGACTACAAGTCCGAGGGGAAACGGACGCTCAAGGTCGGGCCGAACAAGGGCGAATCCAACCCCGTCGAGATCGTCGAACTGCTCGAATCCAGGAGTCGGCTCCCGCAGAACGTGAATCTCTCGCAGGTCGATTTCGAAGCGGACCTGCTCATCATCGGCGGGGGCGGGGCCGGGACGTCCGCGGCCCTCATCGCGGCGGAGCAGGGTCTTTCCTCCATCATCGCGACGAAGCTCCGCCACGGCGACTCGAACACGGTCATGGCCGAGGGCGGGATCCAGGGCGCCAGCCAGGAGTGGGACTCTCCCGTCTATCACTACCTTGATACGATGGGCGGCGGCCATTTCCAGAACGATCCCGCGCTGGTCGCGGCCCTGGCGAACGACGCGCCGCTGGTCATCGGCTGGCTCGAGCGCCTGGGCATGCTCTTCGACAAGCTGACGGACGGGCGGATGAAGGTCCGGCACGGCGGCGGCACGTCGCGGAAGCGCCTTCACTCGGCCGGCGACATGACCGGCGCCGAGATCATGCGCGTTCTCCGGGACGAGGCGAGGAACCGGGCCGGCATGATCCGCGTCCTGGAGTTCTCGCCTGCCGTCGAACTTCTCCTGGACAAGAACGGCCGTTGCGGTGGCGCCGTCCTCTACAACCTGGAGACCCACACCTATCACGTTGCGCGGGCCAAGGCCGTCGTCATGGCCACCGGCGGCCTCGGCCGCCTGCACGTCCAGGGGTTCCCCTGCACGAACCACTACGGCGCGACGGGCGACGGCCTTGCCATGGTCTACCGGGCGGGCGTGAAGATGCGCTACATCGACGCCGTGCAGTATCATCCGACGGGCGCCGTCTATCCGGAGCAGAACATCGGCCTGCTCATCACCGAGAAGGTCCGGGGACTCGGCGCGCACATGCTGAACATCGACGGGGAGCAGTTCTGCTTCCAGCTCGAGCCGCGGGACGTCGCCTCGGCCTGCATCCTCCGGGAGTGCACGGACATGGGGAAGGGGGTCCTGACGCCGACCGGGCGCCTGGGCGTCTGGCTCGATTCGCCGATGATCGATCTCTTGCACGGGGAGGGGACGGTCCGGCGGGAACTGCCCGCGAAGTTCATCCAGTTCAAGCGGTACGGGATCGACATCAGCGAGGAGCCGATGCTCATCTACCCGACGCTCCATTACCAGAACGGCGGTCTCGAGATCGACGAAAACGGCGGGACGGTCGTGCCCGGTCTCTATTCGGCGGGAGAGGTGACGGGTGGTGTCCACGGCCGCAACCGCCTGATGGGGAACTCGCTCCTCGATATCCTCGTCTTCGGCCGCCGCGCGGCCCTCACGGCCTCGGCCTACATACGCGGGGTGAACGGGGGGGCGCCGAAGGAACTCACGCTCGACCACGTGCGGAAGTTCGAGAAGGAGCTCGACAAGGCCGGTCTGCTGGACGACGCGCCGCGGGGGCCGTTCCTCCTTCCCGACTACCTCCCCGACGAGGTCAAGGCCCGCCAGTGGGCGGGCGCGGGGCTGTAGGGGGTATTCGCAAGGCAATACCATCCATCTTTCCCTGCTGACGGCTCATCCGGGAGCCTTTCGGCTGAAGATTTCCGCCTTGAGATGCGAGGATTCTCCGATCTCCGCTGTTCATTCCTGGGGGGGATGCGCCTTCCCCTTGCCTTCCTTCCTCAAGGCCACAACCATCCCCTGATGGCGCCGAGGCTCAGCGCGAACATGTTCAAACTGGCGAGCCATCTCTCCTTGACACGGATGTACCACAATGGTACGTTAGATCCCGATGGAGAAGCGCCGCCCGCACTACGATCTTGCTGAGGTCAAGCGGCTGGTTTCCAGGACTTTCCCCAATTTTTCCCTTCCCCCTCAGGGGGAAGGACAGGATGGGGGTGGGTTTCTTCACCGTTCTGTCGAACCCCATCCCCACCCCTCCCCTTGAAGGGGAGGGAAGCAGGCCGCACGCGCGGGAAAATGGCGCTGGAACACGGAAACACCCGAACCATGACTCATGGGCACCGACGAATCCCTTGCGGTCTCCACGATGAGCCGTCCGACGCAAGGCCCTTCCTCATCCCTTGAAGAGTTTCCCCAAAAAATCGGCGTTCCACTTCAAGAACCGAAAAACAAACAGCCCCTCAATCACTAAATCCTGGGGAAAGTCCTGGCTGGTTTCCAACCCGGACACGCGTTTCCTCACCGCCTCTGCCCGAGCGGGCGCCCTTCTCATGGGTATGACAACGGATGACGTTGTACGGGTCGTTCAGGATCTCCGGGCGGTCGACTTCTTCAAGTCGATGACCAGCTACCGATCCTCCAAAGTCTGGCATGACGTTTACAAGCCGGCCGTTCGAGGCTGGACCGTCTACTTGAAAGTTCAGATTGTGGAACAAATGGGGGTCGTGATTTCCTTCAAGGAGGTGTAAGGATGGGGAGGTTCAAGTTCTGCCCCGCGTGCGGAGCCGCCGCCCCGCTCGTCCGGGAAACGAGGCGAATGAAGTACCGCTACAAAGGCGAAACACTGGCGGTTCGCCAGCCGGGTGACTGGTGCCGGGCGTGCGGCGAGGCGGTTCTAAACCATGCAGACGTTCAAGCCACCGAAGACAAGCTCAATGCCTGGCGGCAACGGATCAACAAGGAAATCGCCGTTATGATCAAACAGGTTCGGAAGGAACTCGGCCTGACCCAGGAAGAAATGGCCGAGATCGTCGGCGGCGGGAAAAAGGCTTTCGCCAAGTATGAATCCGGCACCGTCATCCCGTCGGAAGCCATGATTCGCCTGATCAGGCTCCTGGGAAAACGTCCTGAACTGCTGATGGACCTCCGCTCGATGAAAAAGGCGGCGTAGTAAAGGGCGCACTGCGCGGTTCACGACATCCTCCTTCTTCCGTTCCGGATGTTATCCCTCTCTCTCATCCTCCTCGCCGTCGCGGAGTACGCCGCGCTCCTGGGCGGCGTCGACGGAGAAAGAAACCGCTGATACCTCCGCCGCGGTCATGCTCCCGAGTTGACTTTCATTGCATCCCACTGTAATATAATGTCATTCAAGAAAGGACCAGGAGTCCGTCATGAGCGCGACCGTCCAGAAAAGCCTGCGCATCCCTTCGAGAACCGCGACGGAGATCGAACGGATCGCCCGTGAGTCCGGAAGAGAGTTCTCGGCTGTGGCAAACGAACTCTTCGAAGAGGCCCTGCGCATGCATCGGTGTCCTGGGATCGTCTTCGCGGAGGGAACGACCGGCCGCAGGGCGCGCGTCGCCGGGACCGCCATTGAGGTCTGGGAGATCATTGCCACGTACAGGAGCGTCAAGGAGGACTGGAAGCGCCTGTTGCGAGCCTATGACTGGCTTGCCGAACCTCAGCTCCGAGCGGCCATCGGCTACTACCGTGCGTTCCCGCAGGAAATCGAGCGGCTGGTCCGGCAAAACGAGGAGCTGACCCCCGAGTTTGTCCGGAAGAGGTTCCCATCCCTCTCCTGAAGAGGGGCCGGTGAGATTTCACCTCGACGAAGACCTAAGCCCCAAGATCGCCGAAATTCTGAGGCGGCAGGGAATCGACGCAGTCAGCGCCCACGATCTGGGCCTGTTGCAGGTCGAGGACCTCGAACAGATGAAGCGCG